>ERZ791718.583-NODE-583-length-18292-cov-3.182376_pt1 | contig 18292 bp, 17 predicted proteins | sample MGYA00510349_ERZ791718 | MGnify/ENA primary metagenome ERZ791718 (study PRJEB30046, sample SAMN00715136) | human gut metagenome | study: EMG produced TPA metagenomics assembly of the A metagenome-wide association study of gut microbiota in type 2... | reverse complement strand
CTTTGCCGCCTTGTCAATCAACGAAGCGGAGGCTGTGCACGAAAAGGCCGACGTCTCGGGCGCGAAAATGTCTTTTATCATCCTGCTGATGGTCGTTGTCGGGATGCTGCTCGGTGATCTTGTCATCCGCCGCGTGTGCACCGACCTACCCGCCTTTCAGTCCCGCTCGGGCGACTATCTTGTAGTCGGTCTGTGTATCATGCTGGGGCTCATCGGCTTTTCCATGGGGCTGGACGGCAGCATTGCCCGCATTCTGCGCAACGCGGGGCTCGGCGTCATTTTAGTCCCCATCTTCGCCGTGCTCGGCACGTTGCTCGGCGGCGCGGTCTATGCCGCGCTCTCACCCATGACGCTGCGCGAGGGACTGGCCATCAGCGCAGGCTTCGGCTGGTACACGATGGCCCCGAGCGTCATCGCAAGCGCGGGGCACACGATGGCGAGCGCGGTCTCGTTTCTGCACAATGTGCTGCGCGAGATGCTCGGTATCATTCTGCTGCCCGTCATCGCGGGCAAGATCGGCTATATCGAGGCCATCACCATCCCTGGCACCGCCTCGACTGACGTATGCCTGCCGATCGTCGAGCAGGTGTGCAACTCGGAAACGGTCGCCTACTCGTTCTGTACCGGCATGCTGATGTGCATCACCTCCGCAGCGCTGGTGCCGATCATCATCGGCGCGTAAAAAATCACCCCGCAATGCACGGAAGAAATCATAAAGGGGAGTTCTCTTGTGATAGAGGGCTCCCCTTTTCGCGTCTTTACACACGGTCAAGCAAGTGCGGTATCGGACGCTCACTGCACTGCCGGGCACTGCCGGCCTTCGTGGTCGATGGTATAGTCACAGGTGAGCAAGATCTTCGAAATCGGTACGATCTTATACCCCTCGGCGAGCAGGTAGTCGAGGATATCCGGCAGCGCCTCGGGCGTATGCTCGCCCGCATTGTGGAACAACACGATCGACCCGCTCTGCACCTTGCCCGTCACACGCTTCGTGATCTCACCCGCCGAGATGCCCTTCCAGTCGAGGGAATCCACGTCCCACTGGATCGGCTCCATGCCTATCGAGCGGATGGTGGAGATGACGTGGTCGTCATACTCGCCGAACGGGCAGCGGATGAGCGTCGGGCGGACGCCGGTCAACGCCTCGATCTTATCGTTGCAGGTGTTCACGTCTGCGATGATCTGGTCGGCGGTGAGGGAATTATAATGATCATGCGCGTTGGAGTGGTTCATGAGCTCATTGCCGCTGTCCACAATGGCCTTGGCCTGTTCGGGATACTGATCCGCCCAGTTGCCCACGACAAAAAAGGTACAGGTGACACCGTACTCCTTGAGCACGTCGAGGATCTTCTGTGTGTTGTCCGCCCCCCACGCCGCATCGAACGAGATGGAGCACACCTTCTGGTCGCGCTGGACACAGTAGATCGGCAGTTGGCGCGTGGCGGCCGACGCGCTGACGGCGGCGGGATAATTGACGGCGGCAAAGATCGCCGCGGCGGCCAGCACCGCCGCGCCCAGCGTCAGCCATTTGCGCCGGAGCACCAGAAAGCGCGGCGGCTTCTTCTCCTTTTCAGACTTCTTCCTGCGGTCAAAATGAAACAGCATCAGCATATCCTCCCCAATTCTCTTGGTAGAGGGTATGCTGGTGCTGTTCATATCATGCAAGGGGGACGGGCTTTACTCGATGCCCGCCAGCGTTTGGGCTTCGGCGACGTACTGGTCGATGAGGCCCTGCTCCTGCATCTCGGCGATCTTTTCGTTCAGGTAGGCGACAAAGTCCTCGTTGCCCTTTTGCACGCCGATGCACTGGCCCTCGCTGTCGCTTTCGATGCCGATGTCCTTGACCGTCAGGTCATCGTTCGCCGCGGCGAATGCGAGAGCCGCGGTGTAGTCGATGTACACAACATCGAGCTTGCCGCTCTTGAGCTCCATGATGAGATCCTGCGCCTTGACGAGGCCGACGACGTTCTCTTCACCCGCAAGCTCGTTGGCGATGGGCACCTGAATGGTGCCGTTCTGCACGCCGACCTTGTGACCACTCAGGTCTTCGGATTTGTTGTAGAGCGCGTCATCCTCCGCGCGGATCAGAATGGCCTGCTGCTGCTTAAAGTACGGGTCAGAGAAATCGACGGACTTCAAGCGCTCCTCGGTCGAGGCCATACCGGCGATGACAATGTCAAAATCACCCTTGGCGAGGTTGATGCACAGGTTGTCGAACGACATGTCGACGACCTTAAGTTCGACGCCGAGGTCATCGGCGATGTACTGCGCGATAGCAACGTCAAAGCCGACGATGGTGTCCTTGCCGTCCACCTCCGTGTGGAACTCGTTCGGAGGATAGTCGGCAGAGGTTCCCATCACGAGCACGCCCGCCTCTTTGATCTGCTCGATCTTGGACTTGGCGGTGTCATCGGGCGACGCATCGCCGTCCGAGCTGCCCTGCGCGCTGTCATCGCTCTTGCTGCCGCAGGCGGCGAGAGACAGGATCATCATAAGCGCTAAAAGCAGCGCCGCAAATTTCTTGAATGCGTTCATCTTTGTTCCCTCCTACGTGTCTTATTCCCACAGGGGCTTGTCCCAAAGGTTCACCTTGGTGCCGATGCCCATTTCCGTCGCGTTCAGATAGAGCTGATAGGCGATCATGATGTCCAGCGCGCCGAGGCCCATGGACGCGGCGGCGACGAACTGATCGTCCGAGGTGCGCAGCTTCTTCGTGCCGAGCACCAGCTCGCTCAGGTCCATGATCTGGCTCTCATCGAGCTTGCCCTCCTTCGTGAGCTTGGACAGTGGGTTCGTGTGCTGCTTGAGCTGTGTCCAGTAGTCGGCGACGATGCCGTCGGCCTTGAGGAAGACGTCCTCCATCACCTCGTTGGAGTGCATGGAGACGAGGCCGCAGCCGGGCGTGAGCCAGGAGGTGTCCATGAACGGCTTGGGCGCGGTCGTCTCGCCGACGATGAGCTGGGACTTGAGCGCCGCAGCCTTGCTGTCGCTCGTCGGGATGATCTCGACGCCCAAGCTGTCGCCGTACTCCTTCGCGATGCCCTCGGCCTTGGCGACATCAATGTCGCAGAGGTACATGGTCTTGATCTGGGGCAGCGCCTCGTGCACGGCGGAGATCATCGTGCGGCCGATAACGCCCGCGCCGACAAGGCACGCAATGTCCGCTCAAGATTGTAGCACTGAATAAAGAGGCGAAATAGAGTGGAAAACAATTTGGTAAAAATATACACAAAAGTCAGCATAACTATGACGGTCGAACATCCGCTGCGGCACAATACGGCGTGTTTATAAACAAGCAAAAAGATTTTGCTGCATGAAAACACGCAAAAAAGAAAGGTGCCGGGCTGAAACGTTCACTGTTTCAGTCCGACACCTTTTTCATAAAAGTGCAAAAGTGCGCAAATGACCCCTGCCATCCCCAAATGGCAGGAGCCGTCTGCGTGATCGTGTGGGGCGCGCACGCGCCCTGGTATCATAAAGCCGCGAGCGGCTCTATCATCATGCGTCGTTTTCGAGCATCCGGTAGCCCACGCCGATCTCGGTGAAGATATACTCGGGCGAGGCGGGATTCTTCTCGATCTTGCGGCGGATGTTCGCCATATTCACGCGCAAAATCTGATTGTCGGCCTTGGCCTTCGGCCCCCAGATCTGCTTGATGAGATAGTCATACGTCAGCACCTTGCCAGCGTACTTGCCGAGCAGCGCCACGATCTTGAACTCGTTGAGCGTCAGGTGCACATCCTGATCGCCGATGAGCACGTGGTGCTTGTCATAGTCGATGGTCAGGTCCTTGACGGTGAACTTGCCCGACTGCGCGATCTCGTTGTTGTCGAGCGGCGTGCGCGTGTGACGGATGGCCGTGCGGATGCGCGCGAGCAGCTCGCTCGTGCCGAACGGCTTTTCGATGTAGTCGTCCGCGCCGAGGTCGAGCGCCATGACCTTGTCATGCTCGTGCGTGCGCGCCGAAACGACGATGATCGGCAGGCTCGACCACGAACGAACCTCCTTGAGGATGTTTATCCCGTCCATGTCGGGAAGCCCCAGGTCGAGAATGATGAGATCGGGGCAGTGCGAGGTGATCATCGAGACCGCCTCGGCACCCGTCTGCGCCACCAGCACGTCGAAGTCGTTCGCGGTGAGAACCGTCGAAATAAAGTTGCTGATGTTCTGCTCGTCTTCCACCACGAGCACTTTATCCTTCAATTTCACTGTTGATGCCCTCCTCCAGCGGCAGATAGAAGCGGAAGCATGCTCCGCCCGAATCTAAGTTTTCTGCGGTCATCGTGCCGTCATGCGCCTTGACGATGGTGTAGCACACGGAAAGGCCGATGCCCATGTTTTTCTTCATATCAAAGTTGTTGTGCGACACGCCGGAAAGCCCGCCGTTAAAAATCGTCGAGAGCCTCTCCTTCGGGATGCCGACGCCGTTGTCGCTGACGGAAAAGCAGGCGTTCGTCCCCTCGCGTGAGAGGCAGACACGGATCTGCGTGACGTTTCCGCCGTGGATGGCGGCGTTTTCCAGCAGATTCATAATGACCTGACGGATGAGCGTCGCGTCCATCGGCACCATCAGCACCTCGTCCGGTACCTCGATCGAAACCTTGATCGCGGGGAAGCGCTTGGTGAACTTGCTGACCGAGACGCCGACGATCTCCTCGGCCGCCTCACAGTCCTTTTCGATCTTTGCCTGTCCGCCGCTCATGCGCGTAATGGACAGGAGATTTTCGACCATGCGGATGAGCCACTGCGCGTCCTCGTTCACGTCTTCCAAAAGGCGGCGCTTCTGCTCGGGAGAAAACGAATCCTCATTTTCGAGGATCGCGGCGGTGTTGCCGACGATGCTCGTCAGCGGTGTTCGGATATCGTGCGACATCGCGCGCAGGAGATTGGCGCGCACGGCTTCCTTTTCTGTTTCGATGCGCAGCCGCTCCTGCTTTTTGATCTGCGTGTTCATCGCGCTGATCATCATGGACACCGTCAGCATCGCAAGGAAGGTGAACGGGTAGCCGGTGATCGTGAAGTTGAATTCCCAGTAGGGATATGTAAACACATAGTTGACGAACAGCACACCGGAGACAGCGCTGAATATCCCCCAGAAATAGCCCTCCGTCCAGCGCGAGATGGTCGCGACCGCCAGCACGAAGATGAGGTTCACGTAGCCACTGCCGTCGTCGATCCTTCGCAGCAGCGTGCAGAGCACCGTCGCCATAGCCAGGATCGCCGCCGTCAGCAAAAGGTCGTAGATCCAACGCATTTTTTTGGGGATTTTTGCCATGTCGCCGCCTTCTCTCGCTTGATCGTTGGCGCGGAGAAAGACTCCGCATGCTTTCCGTCCCCATTATAGCATACAGCCTGCTAATTTTGTGCTAAATCGAATATTTTTTTCATGGTAGCAAAAAGGACGGCGCGATGCCGTCCCTTTCGCTGATAAAGGAAGAAGTGGAATTCAAAATTAAATCTTGCGGATGCTGACATTCGTCACATTCGCCATGTTGAAGCCGGGCTGCTGGGCGATCGCCGCCATGATGGCGACCTTGACCTCGTCGGTCAGACCGTCGGCGGGAACGGCGGGCGCGGGCGCCCCGCGCGCCGCCCCCGGGGGCGCCGCGACAATCCCCGCCGGGGCCCCGGGCACAATACGCCGCCGGAGCCCCCATCAGTGGCCGGTTCAAACCCCTCACAAATTCAAAGGAGAATATTCTTATGGATATGACGACAAAATCCTGCCGTGAATTTGTCACGGTGCTTGCTTCCAACGAGCCCGCTCCCGGCGGCGGGGGCGGGGCGGCCCCCCGCCATCGGCGTGACCGCCGCGGATGCCCACAAGAGCGAAAACGGAAAAAACTACTACACCAGCGATGTGCTGAATGGCAAGCTGGCCGCTGCGCTGGCTGCCAATGCCACCACGGTGAAAAATGCGCTGGAAGCTGCGGTCAAGAACGGCACGGCCATGACCGAGACGGACGCTGCCGGTCACACCTCTGCGGAAAACCTTGGGCAGGGTCTGTACCTCGTTGTCGAAACCGGAGTGCCGGAGAATGTCACCTCTACCTGCAACCCTTTCTTCGTGTCCTTGCCCATGACCACCGTGGACGGCGCAGGCTGGAACTATGATGTGACTGTCTATCCCAAGAACCAGACCGGCAACCCTACACTGGACAAGACCGTGCGGGAAGCTAAGAACTCTACCGGCAAGAACAGCGGCAGCCTGACAGACATTGGGGACGGTTACGCCCACACCGCCACCGCCTCAGTGGGTGATGTGGTCGACTATCAGATCATCAGCACCCTGCCCACTATTACCTCCAAGGCGACCAGCCTGAGTGAGTATACTTACGTCGATACCATGTCCAAGGGCATCCGTTACAATAAGCAGGATGTAGTCATCGAGTTCTTCAAGGACGCTGGCTGCACCGATAAGATTACCACTTGGGCGGAGGATTCCGGCAAATTCACCGTGACCTACGATGATACCGCCAACACCATGACCATCCGCATGACCGAGGCGGGTCTGAGCGAGATCAACAAGTCTGAGAGCGTTTACACCGACAGCGTGAAGCGGGGCTATTCCGACTGCACCATGCGCATCACCTACGCCGCCACACTGACCGCCGACGCCCAGATGGGCGACAAGGACAACCCCAACGATGTCGTGCTGACTTGGAAGCGCACCAACACCACTTATTTTGACACGCTGGAGGACTGCTGCCATGTCTACACCTACGGCATCGACGTTCTCAAGCAGTTCAGCGACAACGGCGGCAAGGTGCAGAACGTGAAGTTCCTGCTGCACAACGATACCGACGATGTGTATGTGATTGCTGAGCAGAAGGACGGCGTGTATTACGCCAAGGGCTTCGCCGCTAAGAAAGCGGACGCTACCACCTTCGTTCCCAACGCACAGGGTCATGTGGTGGTGAAGGGGTTGGAGGATGACACCTATTCCCTGACCGAGACTGCCACGGATAAGGGTTATATTCTCCTCAAGGAAGCGGTCAAGATCGTCATCGCCACCAAGGAAAACGGCGCTTGTGAGCAGTGCGGTGCCAAGCTGCTGACCGCCACCGGTACCGTCAACGGTAAGGACATCAGCATGACGGAGGGCAATGCCATCGTGCCGCTGACAGTCATCAACAACCCCGGTTTTGACCTCCCCAAAACCGGCGGCTACGGCACGTGGATGTTCACCATCGGCGGCGTGGCCCTGCTGGGCATGGCGGCGTTTATTGTGATCCGCAGCCGTAGGCAGCACAAGAGCGAGCGGTGACTAAGAATATAGGCGTCTATCTAATTGTTGCTTTAAAGTTTGGATAACTGAGTTTGGAGCTTGAGAAATAGCAGCTACGATTTCTTGGGTGGCCCTCATTGAGTAGCGGTACTCCACTTGCTCGGTGTTTGACTTGCACCGCTGACAATAGTCCGGATTGGCTCTCCAGCGATTCGCTCTGACAAATAAGTTAAAGGTATAGTTGTTAAAAGCCACCGACCTGTTGTCCCGAATTAGTTGAATTTGGTTATCCTTAAGTTGGCGGTTAACTTCCGCAACGCAAGCTTTTGCACTATAGCGACATGCTTCGAGAGGGGTGTCTAAATCACAATAGCAAATAATGTTTCGATAGTACTCATTACTTGCTCGGGGAAGGCCTTCTGCTCCAATCAATTTTTTATACGCTCTGGCTTTTTCTCCAGGTTTCAAATCAGTAAAAAAACCTGCAGCAAGTTTCCCTAAATAGCATTTAATGATGTCGTATGAACCTATAAAGTTCTTATGTAGATAAGAATCCACCTCGGAGACCACGTCGTAGATTAGTTTGAAATATTTTAAAAGCGTGTCGTGAGAAAGGCGAGATACACTTAACGGACTCAAATCAATGGGGGTCGAGTAGCGTACTTTATCCCTGCCGATGTAGTGACCGATACTGTTTCTCTTTGTCCTGAATTTATCAAGCTCGCTAATATTGTCAGTCAAAACACAAGGCGCAGTGCCAAAATACTTTTGAAATTCTGATATCCGTTTACTCCATGAACCTTTGCAAATCCCGTCAATTTGAGAAGAAAATCTATATTGATCATAATTAGCATTGCCATAATTGATATCACTTTTTAGAAGGAATGCGCCATCCACCGCATCTGGACACTGAATTATTACCCCCGGCTTTGACTCGAACGAAAGCGCAAGGGCTGTCCTCAAATACGTCTCAAAACACGAACTTAATAGCATTAGCATATTCAGCCGCGTATAATTCTCAAAGTCACCAAAAGCCGTCTTCCACTCCGTGTATGTTGGGGCAATACGCTTGTCATCTTCATCTTTGACTAAAAAGAAGCTCTTGGGATCAGCATCGTCATTTGGTAAGGCGTTTTTTGCAGCTTTCTTGATAGTGTCTTTCGCTGGTACAAAAGCCCAGTATACTCTGTTTAGTTCCGTAAAATGTTGCTTGAACAAATTATATGCTAATGTATATGGAAATGGTGATTCCCAACGTTCATTTGCCATAGTGTAATATTCCTCCAATTTTTGCGAATTTATTCGTATTTTCTCTGAGAGATTTTCCTAAGGCATTAACGAATTACATTGCACTGTTAATCCAGACAATTTAAGTATAGCATCTTTATTTTCAAGCTTCAATAACGAATAAACATGGAACTTGCATGCCGAAGGAGGAGTTTAATGCGCCATATGCAACGAATACTAGCGTGTGTATTGCTCTTTATTGCAGGAGCTTTTTTGTTCTATCCATGGGCCAGCATAATTATCAATAACGAGTGTCATTCCAATGTGGAAACTAACTACACTGCAGCTATCGAAAATACTGACGATGCAGAGCTGACCGCCCAGCGTGAAGCGGCACAGCAGTATAACGCCATGCTGTCCGGCGTAGCTATCACTGAGGGAGGGGCATCCGCCCCTCCCTTGGCGTATGCCCAACAGCTCACGGTGGGCGGCGTCATGGCCTATGTGGACATTCCCAAAATCGGTGCATATCTGCCGGTGCAGCACGGCACGGACGCGGACACGCTGGAGCGTGCGGTGGGCCATGTGGTCGGCACATCCCTGCCGGTGGGCGGCAGCAGCACCCACGCGGTGCTGTCTGCCCACAGTGGCATGGCATCCAGCAAGTTGTTTTCGGACATCGACCAGCTTGCAGTGGGCGACACGTTTTACATCCATGTGCTGGGCGATACATTGGCGTATCAGGTAGACAATATCGCTACTGTGCTGCCCACGGACACCGGTTTGCTGCAAATCGAGGGCGGAAAAGACTTGGTAACGCTGGTGACCTGTACGCCGTTTGGTGTCAATACCCATCGGCTGCTGGTAAGGGGACACCGTGTGCCGTACACGCCGGAAACGGTGGAAGAAATCACTGCAACGCCGGCTTCCTCCTCGTGGGCGCGGCACTATCTGACGGGATTGGCTATCAGCTTCGGCGCAGCGGCAGTGGTCGGCGGCGGGTATTTCATCGTGAAACGGAGGAAGCGCTATGCGTAAAAAGGAGCTATTACTGGCGGCGCTGTTGGCTGCGGCTGGCTTATGTGCTCTGCTGTGGCCGGTGTTCACCGGGCACAGGCTGCAAGCCAATACGGATGAAGCGGCGCAGAGTTTCCTCGAAGAACGCAAGCTAAACCCGTATCCCGAGCTGCTGGTAGCCTTACAGGACTACAACCGCCAGCTTTATGCAGAGAAACAGCGTGATTTGTCCAGTTTGGAAGCCTGCGAGGAGCCTGTCGTTGACCTATCCGCCTACGGCATCAAGAGTGAGATCATCGGCGTGCTGGAGATCTCGGCCATGGAGTTGACCATGCCGGTCTACTTGGGCGCATCGGATGAACATCTTGCCCTCGGCGCGGCGGTGCTGGGCAGCACGTCAGCGCCCATTGGCGGCGATAACACCAACTGCGTCATTGCAGGCCACCGAGGCTGGCGCGGCGCGGATTACTTCCGCCACATCGATCGCCTGCAGGTGGGCGATACCGTGCAGCTGACGAATCTATGGGAAACGCTGACCTATACCGTAACGGACATTCAGATCATCCAGCCCCAGGAGGTGGAGAAAATTAAAATTCAGCCAAACCGCGACCTGCTGACTTTGCTGACCTGCCACCCCTATGCCTCGGGTGGGCGACAGCGGCATGTGGTGGTGTGCGAAAGGGTGGTGACATGAAGAAAGTTAAACCAATCGCATGGGTGATTCTATGCCTGCCGGTTCTCTATGCCGCGATTGCAGCGGCCGCAGCCTATAAACAGGATACCAACCTGTTTGACCTGATGACTCGCTTCAGCCATGTACTAAAGCACCCAACGCTGCTGCATTGGACGGGCTATACTCCACAATGCATCATCGGTGCATTGGCCTGCTACGGTCTAGCCGTGACGCTCTACTATTCCGGCTATGAAAACCGCCGCCCCGGCGAGGAATACGGCTCTGCCAAATGGGGTAGCGTCCGTGCGCTGAATAAGAAGTACGCCGATCCGAAAGGGAAAAATGCCATCCTGACAAAACGCATTTCCATCGGGCTGGACGGGTATCGGCACCAGCGCAATCTGAACATTCTTGTGGTGGGCGGCAGCGGCTCCGGCAAAACGCGGTATTTCTGCAAACCGGGTATTATGAGCGCCAACTGCTCCTATTTGGTCATAGACCCGAAGGGCGAGATGCTTCGCAGCACCGGCCGCCTGCTGGAGCAGGAAAAATATGACATTAAGGTATTCGACCTCATTCATCCGCAGCAGTCGGATGGATACAATCCCTTCACCTACATCCGGGACGAGCCGGATGTGCTGAAGCTCATGGACAATCTGGTAAAAAATACCACCCCGCCTAAGGGGGCGTCCAACGATCCGTTTTGGGAAAAAGCAGAAATTGCGCTGGATTCTGCGCTGATGCTGTATCTGCTCAGCGAAGCGCCCAAGGAGGAGCAGAACTTTGAAATGCTGATGTTTATGCTGGAATGTGCGCGTGTCATGGAGGAGGACGAGCAATATCAAAGCCCGCTGGATCTGCTGTTCCAAGCGCTGGAGGAGCGGGAGCCGAATCATGTAGCAGTGCGGGAATATAAGGTTTACAAGCAGGCCGCCGGCAAGACAGCGAAATCCATTCTTGTAACCGCCTCCGTCCGGCTGGCGGCATTTATTTTCCCGCAGTATGCGGCCATGATGCAGACGGATGAGATGGACTTTGCCTCATTGGGTGAGCGAAAGCGAGCCATCTTCTGCATCATTCCTGTCAATGACGGCAGCATGAACTATTTGGTCAGTATGCTATTGACCCAGTGCTTCCAGCAGCTCTACCTGCGGTCGGATGAGCGGTACAACGGGCGGCTGCCGGTGCCGGTGCGCGTCATACAGGACGAGTGGGCCAATGTGGCGCAGCCGGACAGCTATCCCAAGGTGCTGGCCACCTGCCGCAGCTATAACATCGGCATCAACATCATTGTGCAGAACATTCATAGCATCAAGGCACTCTATAAGGACGAATGGGAAAGCGTCATCGGCAACTGCGATACCCTCCTTTTCCTCGGCGGCGGCAATGAGCCGACATCGCTGGAATTTATTTCCAAGCTCCTGGGAAAAGAAACGGTACATACCCGGACACGCGGGCAGACGAAAGGGCGCAGCGGCTCCAGCTCTGTGAATTTTCAGCAGACCGGGCGCGATTTGATGACGCCGGACGAGATACGGATGCTGCCCTCAGATGACGCCCTGCTGCTTATCCGCGGTGAAAAGCCGGTGCGGGATAAAAAGTATGACATTCGCCGTCACCACAATGTGCAGCGCACCACAGACGGAGGAGCGGAGCCCTATATCCACAATCCGCCTGTGCCGGACTATTCTCTGCCGGATCTGCCCTATGCATTCCGTACACTGGACGATTTCACATTTTTGGAGGACGAACATGAAAACGAAGAAAACTAAAACCATGGCAAGAAGCGTTTGCGCCGGTGCGCTGCTTCTGTGCTGCGTTGTACCTGCCTACGCTACCGCCAGCGATCCGCTGAGCATCGTTAATAATCTGTCCGACTTCATCTTTTCGATCATCAAGGCCATCGGCATCATCATTCTTGGCTGGGGCATCGTGCAGGTGGGTATGAGCATCCAGAGCCACGACGCCAGCCAGCGGACGCAGGGCCTGCTGTGCCTGTTCGGTGGCTTGCTTATTACCTTCGCCAAGGAGATCCTGACGCTGATCGGCGCGGTGTAAAGAACTGATTGCTAATTGCAAAGTAGGAATTTGTGACTATAATAATAGAAGGGAGGTGATGCATTCATGAAATTATACCGATATATTCCTGCACTTGATAGAGAAAATGGGACTCAGCTATACAAGGGAATGATAGAAAACTTGCAGTGTGCGCGTTTGAGATTTACTAATCCAGCTACACTAAATGATCCCTTGGAAGCAGTCGCGCCTTATACTTTTAGAGAAAACGGCAATGTAGTAACTCCAAATACGAAAGAAATCAAAGAAATACTTTCTACCCACCTCGGTAAGAATGTTTGGAAAGAACCGAGAGGAAAGAGAATTTTGGAGGTAATGCCGTTTGGCATTTCTTTAGAGTACGCGATAATGCTTTGCCTTTCAAAAAGTGAGAACAATCAACTTATGTGGGCACATTATGCCGACTATCATAGAGGCATTTGCTTGGAATTTGATTTTCCAGATAGCTTTTGTAGCAAGGTGACGTGGAGTGATGCGGTAATTTTCTCTCATAAGAATTTCGGATTATTTTGCCATTGCGGAGATGTAAACTATGAAGCCCAAAGAAAAGCCATTATCTTTTCGGATGGGATTGCTGAGAATGATTATCCTGTTTACGATGCGCTTTTATCAAAACCAGACTGTTGGAAATATGAGCAAGAATATAGAGTCCTTTTGTGTTATCCAATAGATAGTGAATGTAAGTTTGCGGCGGGGGCAAATACGCGTGAATACTACTTTACATATCCGAAAGAATGGCTAACAAGTATAACGTTTGGTATGCGTTTATCTGAAGCACCACGAGAATCAATAATTCAGTGCATTGGTGAGGCGAAATATCCGGATGTAACTTTCAAACAAGAAATCCTTGTAAACAACAAGTTTGAAATAGGCTGCGAAAAAATTTAATTTTAAAACGTGAGGTGTAGAGGTGGTCTGCATCTCACGTTTTGCTGTAGAGGTGATATTACATGGATAACAACTGGATCATTGACAATCTCAACTATGCCTTTGGAGTATGGAACGACAAGCTGACGGAGATGTGGTCGCTGCTGACCCAGTCGCCCCAGGCGTTTAAGGGCGGGACGATATGGAGAACGATACAGACCGTCAACGGGGCTATGCAAGGCATTGGCTACGGGCTGCTGGTGCTGTTTCTGGCCATCGGCATCTTCCGCAGCAGCGCCGGCTTTCGGGACTTCCAACGGCCTGAACACGTCCTGCGGCATTTTATCTACTTCGTCATGGCGAAGCTGGCTGTTACCTACGGCATCGACCTGATGGTGGACATCTTTGCGGTCTGCGCCGGTATCATCTCCACCGCTGCCGGCAGTGTGGGCGGTATCGACGGTGCAGCTGTGTCGCTGCCTACGGAGATAGTGACGGCCATCGGGAATGTGGGCTTTTTGGCCAGCATCCCTCTGTGGCTGGTGACGCTGCTGGGCTGCCTGGTCATTACGGTGCTGGCGTTTTTGATGATCCTCACCGTATATGGCCGTTTCTTCAAGCTCTATTTATATGCCGCGTTGTCGCCGGTGGCGCTGGCGTCCTTTGCGGGAGAAGGCACGTCCCAGATGGGGCGTGCCTTTCTCAAAAGCTATATGGGTGTGTGTCTGGAGGGCGCGGTAATCGTGCTGGCCTGTATCGTGTTCTCGGCCTTCGCTGCCAGCGGCACGGTGGTGTTGGGCGGCGGCTCGGTAGTCGCGCAGGTGTGGGGCTATCTGGGCGAGGTGATCTTCAATATGCTGGTGCTGGTGGGCTTGGTGAAGGGTGCCGACCGCGTGGTACGGGAGATGTTTGGGATGTGAAGCGGTGTTGACAGAGGGAAACATTTATGAGACAATACAAATAGAAGGATTACTTCCAATAATAATGATAAATGGCGCGTAGAATTGTTGAAAAAGGAGTGAGACAGGTGAGCGACTATGCGGTGTATATTGACGAAGCGGGCGACTTGGGAATAGGACGTGGCACACGGTGGTTTGTTTTGACAGCAGTGGTTGTTAAAAAGACTGTAGAGCCTCAAATACGGGCGCGGATGACCGCGATAAAGGCTTGCCTGAATGTCCGAGAAATCCACTTGCGGAAGATTACCGAATTCTATAAGCGGGCGTTCATTGTGCGTGAATTGAGAGATGAAGAATTCGTTTATATGAATGTTCTGGTGGATACAGATAAATTTGACAGAGCGAGAATTCCAAACCCGATCATTGCATATAATTATGTGTGCAAGTATTTGCTGCAACGGGTGTCGTGGTATCTGAGTTCACTTGGATCGTCCGGGGATATTGTCCTATCTGCACGTGGAACAAGCCGAGATGGGGAACTAATACAATACATTCAAGAAAAACTTCTTCCGTATCCGTCCAACGGAATAGATGCCTCGTCTTTCGGGGCGGTAACTGCCAAAACTGCAGCTACATGGGATATGTTACAGTTGGCTGATGTTTGTGCGACCTCAATGTTTTTGACCTACGAAGTTAATAGATATGGTTTTTCAACGCCTTGTTTTTCAGTGAGTATGTCTGACCATATTTACCGAAACAACAATGGAAAAATTGATAGTTATGGAATTAAGTTCTTCACATCGGATATGAAACCAAATGTAACCGCACTGAAGAAATCGCGCATTTGCACCAAAAAAGAAAGAACCCCCGGCACGACTACCACATGACAAGCATGCTGGTGAAACACCCTCGTGTTAATCCGGCGACGTTCTTTCTATGAGATAGTATATGATAATTTTTGTCAAAAATCAATTGGTAATTTTGACAAAAATGCCAATTGACATCTGATTCCGAAACCCGTCTCAAATTGAGACGGGTTTCGACATTTATGGAGGCACACATGGAGATCAAAATCAACAAAGAAATTCGTAGCTACAAGGAAACTGTCTACTTCGGCCTGACAGTGCGGCAGCTGATTTGCTCGCTGTTGGCTGTGGGTACAGCGGTAGGACTGCATTTCGCCCTGCGGGGCGTATTAGACCGCGAGACGCTGGGCTGGCTGTGCATCGTTGGCGCTGCGCCTATGGCGGCGGCAGGCTTCTTCCACTACAACGGCCTGACGCTGGAGCAATTCCTGTGGGCATGGTGCAAGACCAATTTCCTGCTGGCCGGTCGGCGTCTGTGGCACAGCGAGAACTACCTATACGACCTTTGGGAGAAGGAGGACAAGAAGTGAGAAAACTATTCAAGGGTCGCAGCACGGAACGGGACGCCTTTCGCATCCCACGCAGCGTGCAGCAGTCCATCCCCATCAAGCGCATCTATAAAGACGGTATCTTTCGTGTAAGCGGCAGGTTTTCCAAGACCTGGTGCTTTTTTGACATCAATTATGCCGTGGCCTCGCCGGAAAAGCAAATGGAGCTGTTTTTGAGCTACTGCGGCGTTCTCAACAGCCTGCCCATCGACGCGGGTATTAAGCTGACGCTGGTAAACCGGCAACTGAACCGGCAGGAGTTCAGCCGGAACCTGCTCATGGCCTACCGGCAGGATGGCCGCGACTATATGCGCCGCGAGTACAACGGCATTCTGCTGGACAAGGCCACCGGCAGCAACAATCTGGTGCAGGAGAAGTACATCACTGTGTCCGTGGCCAAGCGCAGCATCGAGGAGGCCTGCACCTTCTTCGCCCGCGTGGGAACTGACCTGACCGCTGGCCTGAGCCGCATGGATTCCGGCATACGGGAAATCACCCTCAACGAGCGCCTGCGGCTGTTCCACGACTTCTTCCGCGTGGGGCAGGAATCGGCCTTCGCCTTCGACCTGCAAACCGCTCAGCGGCGGGGCCACGACTTCCGCGATGCCATCGCACCGGAGACGCTGCAATTCTTCCATGACCACTACGCCGTGGACGAGCGTGTGGGCCGCACCCTGTTCCTGCGGGAGTATGCCAGTTTCATCAAGGACACTATGATTACCGAGTTGATGGACTATCCCCGAAACATGATGCTGTCCATCGACATTGTGCCGGTGGCCACAGACGAGGCTGTGTCGGAGATGCACCGGCGCATCATGGCGGTGGAGAGCGACATCACCCGCTGGCAGCAGCGGCAGAACCACCACAACAATTTCTCCGCCAATATCCCCTATGATCTGGAGCAAATGCGGAAGGAGACGCGGGAGTTCTTAGACGACCTCACCGCCCGCGACCAACGGATGATGTACGCGCTGGTGACGCTGACTCACCTTGCCGACAGCGAGGAGCAGTTGGAGCAGGACACGGAGGCGCTGTCCGCCATCGGGCGTTCCCACGGCTGCCAGTTTGCCACTATGAAGCACCAGCAGGAGGACGCGCTGAACACGGTGCTGCCCTACGGCCTGCGGCGTATCGACGCTATGCGGACGCTGACCACGGAGAGTACCGCTGTGCTGCTGCCCTTTAAGACACAGGAGATCATGGACACCGGCGGGCTGTACTACGGTGTCAACGCCGTGTCTCGCAACCTCATCATTTGCAACCGCGACGCGATGCTCAACGGTCACGGTCTGTATACGGGCGTGTCCGGCAGCGGAAAGTCCATGATGGCCAAGCAGGAGATCGGCTTTGTGGCACTGAACACCGACCACGATATTATTGTGGTAGACCCTGAGCGGGAGTATGGCCCGCTGATCCGAGCCCTGGGCGGCGAGGTCATTACCATTTCCGCCTCCAACGGCAGCTATGTCAACGCGCTGGACATCTCCAAGGAGTACGGTGACGGGCGCAATCCGCTGGTGCTGAAAAGTGAGTTCATCATGAGCCTGTGCGAACAGCTCATGGGCGCAGGTGAGATCGGTGCAAAGGAGAAATCCATCATCGACCGCTGCACTGCCAACATCTACCGCAAGTACATCCGCAAATACGAGGGAGACCCGCCCACGCTGAAAGACCTCTACGACGACCTCATGCGGCAGAAGGAGCCTGTCGCCCACGAAATTGCGCTGGCGCTGGAGTTGTTTACCACCGGCAGTCTTAACGTGTTCGCCCATCAGACCAACATCGACACCCGCAACCGTATCATCTGCTACGACATTCAGGACTTGGGCGAAAACCTCAAGCCCATCGGCCTGCTGGTGATGCTGGACAGCATCCTCAACCGTGTCATTCGCAACCGGCAGCAGGGGCGGTACACCCACGTCTACATTGACGAGATCTATCTGTTCTTCGCCAGCCCTGGTGTGGGCGGTAAGAGCGCCATCAACAACTATTCCAGTGAGTTCCTTTACAAATGCTGGAAGCGGTTCCGTAAATACTACGCCACCCTCACCGGTATTACGCAGAACGTGGAGGAGTGTCTGCTGTCCGATACGGCGCGGCTGATGTTCGCCAACAGCGAGTTCTTGGTACTGCTGAATCAGGCACCTACTGACCGTGCGGAGCTGGCCAAGCTGCTGGATGCCAGCGACGCGCAGATGGATTACGTCAGTGACGCACCGGCAGGACACGGGCTGATCAAGGTCGGCTCTTGCCTCGTGCCTTTCATCAATGAGCTGCCCCGCGACACGGAGCTGTACCGCCTGATGACCACCAAGCCGGGGGAGCAAAATGCGTGACGTCAAGACCCGCGCCGCCATGGAGCAGCCGAAAACACGGCAGAAAAACGCCATGCCCCGCACGGCGGTGCGTATCTTGCAGCGGCACTATGCCCAGCAGAAGCAGGAACGGCAGACGCAGCACCAGCGGCAGCCGGTGGAGTACGCCACGGAACAGGTGCAGCAGGGTGCGTCGAACGCCGCCCGCCTGACCTTCCGTGCCACGCGGCAGCTTCAGCGGAAGTATGTCCTGCACAAATACCGCGCCCAGAAGGTGCGGCAGCGGCAGGAGACAACGGCGGCGCAGGTGCGCCAGCGGGATATGTGGCAGTCAACGGAGCAGACCGCCGCGGCGCAGCACACTGCCACAGTGCCGCGCCAACCGGCACAAAAACCGCCTGCGACCGCTATGACCGCCGCCCAGCAGCGGGCAAAGCAGCATACCCAGCGCACCGCCCAGCGGCAGATGCTCCAGCAGGCAAAAGCCGCCGCCCGCAAAGCGGGACAGCGGCTGGAGCAGATGGCGCAGATGGCGCAGATGGCGCAGGTGGCGCAGGTGGCGCAGGTGGCGCAGGT
>ERZ791718.557-NODE-557-length-18899-cov-2.610539_pt1 | contig 18899 bp, 17 predicted proteins | sample MGYA00510349_ERZ791718 | MGnify/ENA primary metagenome ERZ791718 (study PRJEB30046, sample SAMN00715136) | human gut metagenome | study: EMG produced TPA metagenomics assembly of the A metagenome-wide association study of gut microbiota in type 2... | reverse complement strand
CAGTTTCCGCGGTTATTTCCAGGGCTGGCAGATCATGACGCCGACCGCCTGCTCGGAAATCACGGAACAGGTTGTACGGGTTGGAACCATGATTGTCTTTTCTGCCCTGCTCTTGCCTTACGGTCTTACTTACGCCGCTGCCGGCGCCAGCATGGGGGCGGGAGCAGGCGCTTTCTGCGGGCTCCTTGTTTTGATGGGCTTTTATCTAAAGCTCAAGAAGAAGTTTTTCCCCAAAGGGGTGGACAGGACGCCCAAGACGCAGGAGTCAGCGGGCTATATTATGAAGCGTCTTATTGCCCTAGCCCTGCCGGTTTCCATGTCAAGCCTCATGCTTCCCATAGTGTCTAACCTTGACATGATGATTGTGCCAACCCGGCTGAAGATCGGCGGTTGGGACGCCCCGGGCGAGGCAACGACCCTTTTTGGCTACCTTTCTGGCATGGCCGTGCCGCTTATCAACATGTCAACAATCCTTACGGCTGCTCTTTCCATCAGCCTTGTGCCGGCTATCAGGGAGTCCCGGACCCTTTCTGATGAAGCGGGCATTCGCAGCAAGGTGGCAACGGCTTTTACGGTGGCCTCGGTCATCACCATTCCCTGCAGCGTCGGCCTTCACGTTTTGGGCGGACGGGTGGCTGCCCTCATCTATAACGCACCGGCAGCAGGACCGGCCATTGAAATCATGAGCTGGGCCATCTTCCTTTTGGGCCTCCATCAGGTGTCGACGGGCATCCTTCAGGGCCTTGGCAAGACCCGCATCCCTGTCATCAATATGATCATCGCAGCCATCGTCAAGGTCTTCCTCAACTGGAACCTGACGGCGATGCCAACCCTCGGAATCAAGGGATCGAGTTGGGCAACCGTTGCCGATATTGGGATTGCAGCCCTTCTTAACCTCTTTTTCATTAAGAAGTATACAGCCTTTACCTTTGAAGGGCGGCAGCTTCTTAAGACTGCCCTTTGTGCAGCGGTCATGGGAGGCGCTGTAATGCTCGTCCTTTCCCTTGTCAGCCGCGGCGGGCTGGCGCTTTTCCTCAGCATCTTGGTTGCAGTGCCCGTCTATATCCTGATGCTCCTCTTGCTAAAGACTTTGACAGAAGAAGAACTGCTGGAAATCCCTTTCCTCGGCCGACGCATGGCGTGGCTGGGTCATAAATTGGGGCTTTTGAAATAGGCCGCAGGAAGGTTCCACAGAAAACAAAACATGGCTGTTCCTTATTCGTTTACGGCAAAAGGCCGGGGATCCATTGTCTCTATGGATCTCCGGCCTTTTTTGTATTTTCATGATATTCCACTAAGGAATACCATGACCTTCTCATTTCGAAGTTCATATCAAAACGGATTGAGTTCCGTAACTGTTTCCTGACAGCAAGGGCACCGGAAGCGGTGCCCCTCGAAGAGGACAGTGCGCCTGGCATTTGGCTGCATAGGCACCGTCCTTAGGCGGGTTCGGTACGTGCCATAGATATGCATCGGCTCTCCGCAGTGAGAGCAGAGAAAATCGGTATGGCGTTTCTACCTGGTAACCACCCATACCGTGGAATCGTCTAAAGGATCTTCGGGGAGCCCAACAAGGTAATCGGGGTCTTGACAAAACAGGTCTGCTTAAATAATGTACTAAATAGAGGACATCTCAATTCTCCTTTACTTGGGTTTAGCCACCTTATATTTTGGAGAATTTGATGTCCTTTTTCAATATCCATCTGTCTATGACCCCACAAATTTCCGTGAAGAACCCATTTTTATTATATGCTGATTATATAATAAAAATGAGCATCACCAAGACTATCCACGGTGGATTTATGGCTTCCGTGGGCATCGATTCCACGCAGTCACCTGCCATTCATTTCCTACCTTAAAGAAGGGAATCTTCTGGCGGATTAAGATAAATGGACGAGATAAATCCAAAGAGGAAGAGTTACCATGGAAAGAAGAACAGAAAGAATGACACAGCTAGTCCCCAGGCGTGCGTCACCGCCATAAAGGGAAGGAAAAATCGATGTCGTCGCTCCGGCTGGCATGCCCATCATAAGGACAGCGACACCCAGACTGGCACCGGATAATCCCATAACGCGTCCCAGGAATAAGGTTAATAAAGGCAGGAAAATAAGCCGGATTACGCAGTAATAAACCGTATCAAAATCAAAGATTTTCCACGTGGGAGCTTCTGCAAGGACCGTTCCCACAACAAACATAGCAATGGCAGAATTACATTTACTGATAGCAAGAACGGTCACCTTAAGGACGCTTGGCAGGTTGATTCTCAAAATCATGACAGCAAGGCTCAGAAAAACAGCAATGAGGCAGGGATGGGTAATAACCTTTCGGCATAACTCCTTTTTGCTCATGCCTTCCTGGGCCATGAAATAACTTGTTCCAAAAGACCACATGAAAATACGGACAGGAATCAGAAAAATCGCGGCATAAAGGACCCCTAGATCATGATAGACTCCCTCTGCAATTGGCGTACCCAAAAAACCGCTGTTGGGAACGAGCGTCCCATATTGAAGAACCTTGCGTTTCTCCCCGCTGTAACGCCGATAAAGCACTTGGTTAAAGAATAAGGACCCCACTTCAATGACAAGGGAAAGCAAAAGCAAAAGGGCACCAACAGCTGCAAAATTGGTCCCCGTATCGACAAAACAGGACTTAAAGATTGTACAGGGAAGGATCACATAGACAACAAGATCCGTCAGACAGCGCTTTCCTTCTTTGGTAATGACTCCTTTTTTGGTCAAATAAGCGCCAAGAAGCATCAAGAGGAAAAGGGTCCCCTGCAAGGTTAGCAGATCACCTAAGTCCATGGTTCCATTCCTTTCTGGGAGTTACTGATTCATTTTTTCCATTTCAAGTTCACTGGGGAAGATGAGATTCAGCGCAAAAGCAACAACAAAGACAACGGCCACACAGTTTTCAGCAAAGACGGACTTGATGATTGTCGGAAACATCTTGAAAATAGCTGGCGTTTGCGTAAAACCAATTCCAATGGAAAGAGAAAGCGCCGCAATGCTCATATTGCGCTGAGTAAAACCACAGCCGGCAAGCATCCGAACGCCGCTGACGACAATGGAGCCAAACATCATAAGAGTACATCCACCAAGAACAGCGTCAGGAAGGGAGGCCAAGATAACTCCAAAAGCAGGGAAAAGGCCAGCAAGGATCATGATCAGGGCGCCGCTGGCAATGGCCTTACGATTAACAACATGGGTCATGGCGACAAGACCGACATTCTGGCTGAAGGACGTAATGGGAAGGCAGCCAAAAAGACTGGACAAGGAACTAATAAACCCGTCAACGGCAATGGATCCTCGGATTTCACCATCTGACGCATCCCTTCCCATGCCCATGGCAGCTAGGGCCGAAGTATCCCCTAAGGTTTCCGTAGCAGAGACAAGGAAAATAAGGAATACAGAAAAAATGGCATCAGGTCGAAATTCCAAAGCATAGGGAAGCGGCATCGGCAGGGAAAAAAGTCCCACCTGAGTCATCCTTGATAAATCCACCATGCCAAGAAAAGCAGCTGCAATATACCCTACAACAAGACCAAACAGAACAGAAAGCTGCTTATAAAAATGTTTGGCCTTGATATTGAAGATAAGACAGCTGAGAAGGGTAATGGTCCCTACGATGAGGAATTTGGGTTCCCCGAAATGAGGATTGCCAAAGCCGCCGCCAAAAGAGTTGGCTCCAATACCTAAGAGGGAAAACCCGATGGCCGTGACGACACTGGCCGAAACAATAGGAGGAATGAATCGGCGCCAGTACTTAGCCCCCATTCCAATAAGACCTTCAAGAAGGCCGCCTACAAGGGCCGCGCCCAAAACAGCACCATAACCATATTTAGCACCAATGACGCAGAAGGTAGAGACAAAAGTGAAACTGATTCCCATGATGATGGGAAGTCCTGAACCCAGGGGCCCTAGCGGATAGAGCTGAAAAAGGGAACCAATCCCGGCAATGATCATGGCTGCCTGGACAAGAGCACCCGTTTCCTCTGTAGATAATTTGACAGCACCCGCTACAATCAGGATCGGAGCAATATTGGCAACAAACATGGCAAGGACATGCTGGAGCCCAAAAGGAATCGCTTTTTCAAAGGAAATCTTTCCATCCAGTTCGTAGATTGGATCTTTTTCTCTATCCATCAGCAGCCTCCTTCATCAGCGGAACACAATGGTTCCCGTCTTGGCATCCATTTTTTCAATGATAGCAAGGCTCTTGAGATTGACGCCTTTTTTCCGCAGGGCATCACCGCCTCCTTGGAATCCTTTTTCAATACAGATACCAACCCCTTCGACAGTCCCGCCAGCTTGGTCGACAAGGTCCATCAATCCTTCAACGGCACAGCCATTGGCAAGAAAATCATCGATGATAAGGATATGATCTCCGCCGTTGAGATATTTTTTGGAAACAATGACATGATTTGTTTTATTATGGGTGAAGGACTTGATTTCCGTGCTGTATACATCGGCATCCATGTTGCTGCCCGCTGATTTTTTAGCAAAGACCACTGGTACACCCATATGGATTGCTGTCAGACAAGCAATCCCAATGCCCGATGCCTCAATGGTGAGGATTTTTGTAACTGGACGGCTGGCAAAGAGTTTCTTGAAGATTTTCCCCAGTTCGCTGATAAAAGGAACATCGATCTGATGATTCAGGAAGCTGTCCACCTTGAGGACATCCCCACTCTTGATGATACCGTCAGCGAGAATCTTTTTTTGCAGTAAATTCAATTCAGCCATGACTTACCCCTTTCCAATCATAAAAACACGCTTATGTAAAGTAGCATTATATCATAAAGTCCCGCCCCGTGGGACACTCCCTTCCCAAAATACAGGTTCTTTTTTGCTTTTGACAAGTGTGAGTTTGTCATAGTAAACTAGGGAAAAGGATTGTTTGATAAAGGAGGCCCATGATGAAAGCACATAAAACATTTGCTTGGCTGACCGTTCTTTTCTTTTCCCTTACGATGATGACAGGCTTAAAGCGAAAATAAGGCAAAGGAACTCCGACGCAAAAGGCGGGGCAGACATCCATTCATTGCGGTTTGACGCTGCTTTTTCCTTTATTTTTTAGGGAGAAGATTCCCCGCACCGCACGATAGACTTTCGTCAACGACTGGAACAACAAAAGAGGCTGTGAGGAAATGAAGGGAATCCAGATACCGTCATTTTTCACAGCCTTTTTTTCTGCCGTCGCTTAGCCTTTGAGATAGCGGTCAAAATAAGCGGTAATCGTTTCAAGTACCTTGGGCTGGATCCAGTAGACGCCGCCATGAGGCGCATGGGGAACTAGATAGCGCTCACTGGGAATCTTCTTTTTCTGGAGGGCTTGAAAAAGGATATCTGTCTGACTGGGCGAAACTACCGTATCGGCCGTGCCATGCATGAGCATCAAAGGAGCCGAGGTCGAAGAAATGTATGTAATGGGATTAGCCTGCTGTGCGGCCTTTTGATCGGCAGAAATACCGCCATCCTTGCCGCCAAAAACACCGCTTCCATTGACCCACAGGGCTTCTGTAGCGCCACTGGAAGCATGAAGGGCCTGTACCTGTTTGGAATAATCAGCCCCAATCCGGGTCAAATCGGAAAGACCATACAGGTCAACAGCACAGGTGATATCACTTTTTTCATGAAGATAATCTCCCTTATCAAATTCCCTGCTGCCGCTGGTCGTTGCCATGAGAGCGGTTAAATAACCACCGGCACTGCCGCCAACGACGCCGACCCGCTGGGGATCAATGCCATACTGGTCTTGATGGGCCCTTAGAAAGCGCAGGGCCGCCTTGATATCTTCCAAAGGAGCAGGGAATTTGACCGTAGGTGCCACACGGTACTCAACCGCGGCCACGACATAGCCTTGTTCTGCCAAATGGTTCACGAGCTGTGGCATGTTGTTCTTATTGGCCGAGATGAAGCCGCCGCCTGGAATATAAAGAATGAGTGGCTTTTTATCCTTCGTCTCAGGAATGAATAAGTCCATTTTCATCGCTCTGCTAGGATATCCCCGCTGAGGGACCTGCTCATAGACCACGTCAGGAATGGAAGTGATCTTATTTCTCGTAAGCGTGACATCAAGGATCTTGCTGGGTATGGCCTCAGTTGGTTTTACTGCAGCAAACGCATTGCCACTAAAGGAAATAATTCCCAGCAAAAGGGCCAGAATCATTTTATCTTTCATTGGAAAAGCCTCCTTTGAATTTTTTTTCATTATAGCATCAAGTGAACCTTTTGAAATCATCCTAAGATTCCTCTTGCTTTTCCCTTTACAAACACCGCTTTCTTTGGTAAAATAGTGTTGTTATGCGGGCATAGTTCATTGGTAGAATGAAAGCTTCCCAAGCTTTAGAGGTGGGTTCGATTCCCATTGCCCGCTCCACTTCAAAAAATGTGTTGCCGCCAATAGGGCGGGGTTTTTTTTTTTTTTTTTTTTACCATTTTAAGAAAAAGAATGCATTTCCCGAACAATTCCCTCCTTTTTCCTTTCATCCACCGGACTTATACACAGGCTGTTTTCAAAAAGCTGTGTATAAGTCCTCTTTTTTCCACAAGGCCCAGCCTTTTTCCACCGTGATTCCTACTTTATCTATTTCAATTTGCCCACGGGGACAGGGTTTGAAAGTTTTCCACAAACTTCTGGGGATAACCGTTAAAAGCTGTGGATAACTGTGTATAAGTCCGGTCTTTTTCTTCTTGCCTGTGGAAAAAGCAGAAAAACCTGCTTTTTTATCCACAGACAGAGTAATAGGCATTTCCATAGGAAAATAGGGATGTTTCCTCACATAAAGGGGAAATTTTCCCATTTCCGAACATTAACGATTTATACACAGAAAAGAACCTTTTCTTTTCTCCTTTTCCTTTTCGTTTTCCTCATCTATTATGCGATACAAAATCATCATATAAAAATAGAATATCTTACCAAAATGTTGTTTCTGTCCATTTCACAAAAACGAGGCCCTGACTATCCCTTTTCACCTTCATGTAAATTATATACAAAACATATATTCGGGAACATGCTAAAACCATTGATTTTTTCATACTTTTCCCCAAAGTTATACACACCTGTGGATAACTTTCTGTGCATAAGCTTTTTTCTTGTGCACAAAGTCAGTATTCCCTTGATTTCGGTCTTTTTTATCTTTTTGTTTTACATAACTTAAAAAGTTATCCACATGTCCACAATGTTTTCCACAGGTTGGCAAAGTTCCTCCCCAAAGTTCACCCCGAATATGCTATAATATGGATTCGAGAAAATGATGATAAAGGTGGTTTACTTATGGAGAATGACGTCCTTTCTTCCTTATGGGAGACCCTTCTAAATGGGGATCAGTCCATTCCTAAGATGTCGGGATGCAAAAAATGGCTTTCTCAGGCCGTTCCGCGTTCCCTTACAGAAGATACGCTGCTCCTTGACGTAATGAATGATTTCACCAAAGAGTGGATCATAAATAATTATAAAGAGCCTATTGAGGCATTCCTTAAAAGTCAGTTCAATCGGCCCATGACCCTTGATGTAGAGATTCGTCCTGACCTGGCAAATAAAGAAGAGGATCTTTTTCCTGGACACGGGGCTGCAGCACCCAAAGCAAAGGAGCCCCTCATTCCCAAAAAGGGACCGCGTCAGGATTTTTCTTCCAACCTGTCTCCTAAATACGTCTTTGAAAACTTCGTCATCGGCAATTCCAATCGCTTTGCCCATGCCGCTTCAAAAGCCGTTGCCGAAGCGCCGGCCAAGGTCTATAACCCGCTTTTTCTTTACAGCGATTCAGGACTTGGCAAGACGCACCTCATGAATGCCATAGGCAACAAGATTCACCAGGACCATCCGGAAATGAAGATCCTTTATACATCCAGTGAGACTTTCACCAATGAACTGATCAATTCCATCCAGAACAATGCAACAGAAGCCTTTCGCAATAAATACCGCAACATCGATGTCCTGCTCATTGACGATATCCAGTTTTTGAGAAAAAAGGAATCGACGCAGGAAGAATTCTTCCATACCTTCGAAACACTCTACAAAGCAGAAAAACAGATCATCATTTCCAGTGACCGCAAACCATCGGAACTGGATACACTGGAAGAGCGCCTCAAAAGCCGATTTACGTGGGGACTTATTGCGGATATCCAGCCGCCGGACCTTGAAACGAGGATTGCCATCTTGAAGAACATGGCCCTCAAGGATCATATCAGCGTACCAGACAGCGTAACAAACCTAATTGCCAGCAATATTTCCACCAACATCCGGGAACTGGAAGGCGCCTATACCAAGGTTCGAGCCTATTCTCAATTTTCCAATGAACCCATTACGGAAGAACTTGCCATCGAAGCCCTCAAGGATCTCAATCTAACACCGGTTTCAAGGACTATTACCATTGAAGCCATCCAGCAGTACATTGCATCGTATTACAACATCACCTTGAATGACCTGCTTTCCAAGAAACGAACAGCTAATATCACCCTGCCCCGTCAGATTGGTATGTATCTGGCACGAACCCTGACGGACCTTTCCCTACCCCGTATTGGCGAATCCTTTGGCGGCCGTGACCACACAACAGTCCTTCACGCCTGTGACAAGATTCTTTCCAAGAGCAAGGAAAAGACCGAATTTGCCAAGGAAATCGAAAAGCATATCACTCATCTGAAAGGCTGATCTTATTAATTTCCTTCAATTAATAATCATCCACAGAATTATGCACAGGTCGTGGATAACTTTGTGGAAAAACTGTGGATGAATCTGTTTATAACTTCTTTTCCCCAAAATCCTGTGGACTTGTGGATAGCCATCAACAACTTTCCCACACCTTTATCAACAGCGAAATAGACGGCCACATCAAGGATTTCAGGATTTTTGAACAAATTCACAGCCCCTACTACTAAGGCGGCTATCTTTTAATATTTTAGAGTTCTCACTTAAAGGAGGTTTTCTCATGCAGTTTTCCTGTGAAAGTGCCCAGCTTGCCAAAGCTGTCAATACCGTTAAAAAAGCAATTTCCTCAAGCCCCAACGCACCTATTTTTTCTGGTATCCATATGAGCCTTAACGGCAACACTTTGGAACTTGTTGCTATGGATGTCAACTTCAGCATGAAAAAGGTTTTGGAAGTCAATGGCAATGAAGACGGAGTCATCCTTGTTCCTGCACAATCCTTAGGGGATCTTTTGGCCAAGTTTTCTACGGACATTCTCACGTTGACCCAAAAAGAAGGCACCCAGGAACTGACGCTTACTAGTGAAACGGGTACTTATCATATTCCCCTGATTGGAAGTGACGATTATCCGTCTTTTCCTGAATTTGAAGGAGAACGGATCCTGACCTTGCCCGAAGATCTGCTGGGACAGCTCATCCGTCAAACCGTCTATGCTTGTTCTACTGATGAATCACGGCCTCTTTTTACGGGCGTCTTCATGGAGAAAAAAGGGCAGCACATCACTTGTGTCGGAACCAATACACATCGTCTGGCCATCAAGTCGGCTGATCCAGAAACGGCTGACGACAGCGAGTATTCCCTGCTCATTCCGGCCCGCGTCCTTAAGGAAATTGCCAATAACCTGACTGGGGAGCTGCCGGAAGATGTAGCCATCATCCAAAAAGACAGCAAGATCTTGGTCCGTATGGGAAGCCTCAGCCTTGTATCTAGTCTCATCGAAGGAACTTTTCCTGATTATTCAAGACCGATTCCTCCGTCTTTCAAGAATCGGTCGGTTCTCAATCGCCAGGATCTGGAACGGGCCATTCAGCGAGTTTCCCTTTTTGCACAAGGGGAATACAACATCATCCGTCTCAACATCGAAGCCGATCGGGTGATCCTTTCCAGTGCAGCCAGCGACCGCGGGCAAGGCATGGAAATCATGGAAGGCGTAACGACAGGAGAAGAACTGCCGCTCAATATTGCCTTTAACTCCAAGTATCTGATGGATTTCTGCAAGAACATTTCCTGTGATCAAGTGGTCCTTGAAACCAATTCCTCCCTTTCACCTGCCCGTATGATGCCCGTTGATGATCCTTCCTACACCTATATCATTACGCCTGTGCGCGTAATTTTCTAAGCAGCATGAGACTTTCGTCACTGCGTCTCCATCATTTTCGCAATTATGGGGACCTTACGATGAACCTATCCCATGACTTGACGGTCATCTATGGCCGCAATGCCCAAGGCAAGACCAATCTTTTGGAGGGGCTCTATTATGCGGCGATGGGGTTTTCGTTTCGCAGCCGTCATGATGAGGAATTGGTGAAATTTGGTGAGACTGATTGTGCGGCAGAAGTGACTTACTGTGACCGCTATGGGGAAAATCGGCTCCTTGTCAAACGGATCCAGGAAGGGAAAAGGACCCGCAAACAGGCCCAACGAAATGGTACTCCCATTTCTCCAAAGGAGCACTATGGTTCTTTGAATCTGGTTCTTTTCACGCCGGATGATCTGCAGCTTGTCAAGGGGGACCCTTCCCTGCGGCGACGTTTCCTCGATATGGAAATTGCCCAGACAAGCCGGTTTTACTATGAAGCCCTGCAAAATTACAATCGAGTCCTGCAGCAGCGAAATCGTTTCCTGCGCCATTGCCGCGACCAGGAAAAATTGGATGAAGGTCAGCTTTTTGTATGGGATGAAGCGCTCTCTCGAAGTGCCGCGGTCATCGTATTCGAACGGCTGAAAGCCATGGAAGAAATTGAACGGGCTGCAGGGCTTGTCTATGGAACCATTACTCAGGACCGTGAGAAGATGACCCTATCCTATCTGCAGAAACGGTCGGATGGGGAGGGGGTTCCTCCCAAGGGGCTTTCTCTTTCTGAGTGGCAGGCATTTTACCAAGAAGAACTGAAAAAGCGGCATCGTCTTGATTACGTGAGGGGATATACCAGTATGGGACCGCATCGGGATGATCTCGAAATCCTGCAGGAGGGCCGGCCCCTGCGTTCCTTTGGGTCCCAAGGTCAGCAGCGGACAGCGGCCCTGGCACTTAAACTTTCGGAACTGGAATTCATTTTTCACAGCAAGGAAGAGTATCCTATCCTGCTTCTTGACGATGTGCTCAGTGAGCTTGACGAAGGGCGCCGTCGCATGCTCCTTGATGGCATGGGCGGTAAGGTTCAGACCCTTCTCACGGTCAATGACCGCGCCTTGGCCCGTTCCAGTGGTGATGTGGTCTTTTACGAAGTTCGTTCCGGCTGGGTGGAGGAAGATGCTCATGAAGGACATTGATTGTTTGATTATGGCAGCGCTCAAGACGGATCTTGCCAAGGAAAAATATGTTCTTTACCGGCTTCGAAAAGACTGGGCGTTGATCGTTGGGGAGGCGGCAGCCCGTCATTCCCAGCCTTACCGCCTTCAGCACGCAACCCTGTTTATTCATACGGATAACCCTAGTTGGTCCCATAATTTCCTGACCATGCAGGGCAAGCTGCTTGCTGCGATTGGTAAGGCCCTGCCACGAAAAAATGGACGCCGTCTTGTTTCTGTGAAGGTTCTGAAGATGTTCCATGGAGTGTTGGAAGAAGCTCCAGAAGCAAAGGAAAATGAGCGGCCTTTCATGCCTCACCTTGACGCGGCGCGGCGCTGTCCCTGCTGCGGCGTACCTTTGATCGAAGGCGAAACCATCTGCAGCGCCTGTCGGCGCAAAAGAGCCGAAGCGACCCGTCAAAAGATCCATCAGGTTCTAAAAAAAACGCCTTGGATTTCCTACGAAGATTGTCGCCATGCTGTTGAGTGTGATAAAATGACATTTACTGACGTCAAATCCCTTTTGGGGGAATGGGCCATGGGAAAGGCCCTGGATCCCCAGGCCAAGTCCGTTGATAAGGCTTTTGCCGTCATGCTGACCCGCTCCCTTTCTCCGGAACAGCTGTCAGATGAACGAATCGACGCCATCATCGAAAAAGAAAGGAGCCGTCGGACCTATGTACCTGCATCTGGGAAACAACTACGTTATAAAAAATAGCGAAATCATCGGCATCTTTGATATTCGCAACAAGCGGACGAATCTTTATCGGCTGTTTTTGAAACCGCAGCTGGGTACGTCCAAGGTCCTTGATCTGACCGATGCCTATCCGCCGGCGAGCTGCATTGTTACGAGCGATAAGATCATCCTTTCCGGTATTTCGAGCAAGACGCTCATGAATCGTTAACAGAAACACAATTTGGGAGGTTTCCATGACTGAAAAAGACAATGAGAAAACGATAGAAGAGGAAATCGCCGTCCACGGTGAATATGGGGCAGAGCAGATCCAAGTCCTGGAGGGCCTCGAAGCCGTTCGCAAACGGCCAAGCATGTATATCGGCAGTATCAGTGCCCGTGGGCTCCATCATTTGGTTTATGAAGTCATCGATAACTCTATCGATGAGGCCCTGGCCGGTTACTGTGACCATATCCTTGTTGAAATCGGAGAAGATAACAGCATCACCGTTGTCGATAATGGGCGCGGGATTCCTGTTGAAATGCATAAGATCGGCAAACCGGCCATTGAAGTTGTTATGACCATCCTGCACGCTGGCGGTAAATTTGGCGATGGCGGTTATAAGGTCTCCGGCGGTCTTCATGGAGTTGGTGTTTCCTGTGTCAACGCTTTGAGCCGACGCATGGAAGTCGAGGTCAAAAAAGACGGCAAGATTTATGGCATTGAGTTCAGTAAGGGTAAGACCGTTCGTCCTCTTTATGTAAAAGGGGAATGTGATGCCAAGGATACGGGAACAAGCGTCCATTTCTGGCCTGATGACACGATCTTTACGGAAACGGTCTACAGCTATGAAACGCTGAAGCATCGTATCCGGGAGCTGGCCTTTCTCAATAAGGGCGTCAAGATTGAACTGAAGGATGATCGTTCCGGTGCCGATGAAATCTTCCACTACGAAGGCGGAATCATTTCTTTTGTTGAATATATCAACAAGGGCAAGGAAGCCATCTTCAATACGCCGATCTATGTAGAAGGGGAACGGCAGGACACCATCGTGGAAGTGGCCATGCAGTATACGGATGCCTACACAGAAAATATCTATACCTTCGTCAATAATATCAATACAGAAGAAGGTGGGACTCATCTGGCCGGTCTGAAACAGGCCTTGACGAGAAGCATCAACGATTATGCCCGCAAGAACGGTCTCTTAAAGGACAGCGAGGAAAACCTTTCCGGTGATGACGTCCGCGAAGGCCTGACCTGTGTCCTCAGCTTGAAAGTCCGGGCACCGCAGTTTGAAGGGCAGACAAAGACCAAGCTTGGCAACAGCGAAGTCCGCGGAATCGTTGACAATATGGTGAGCGATGCCCTCAATGAGTACTTTGAGGAAAATGCACCGACGGCGAAGAAAATTGTAGAAAAGGCCATTCTCTCAAGCCGTGCCCGAGCGGCTGCCCGCAAGGCCCGTGATCTGACACGGCGCAAGAGCGCGCTGGAAGTAAGCTCCCTGCCGGGGAAACTGGCGGACTGTTCCAGTAAGAATGCGGAAGAAACGGAAATCTACATCGTCGAAGGGGACTCCGCTGGCGGCAGCGCCAAACAGGGCCGTGACCGTGCCTTCCAGGCCATCCTGCCCCTGCGCGGCAAAATCCTCAACGTGGAGAAGGCCCGCCTGGACAAGATGCTGAACAACAATGAAATCCGCTCCATGATCACGGCCTTTGGCTGCGGGATTGGCGATGAATTCGATCTCAGTAAAATCCGTTACGGCAAGATCATCATCATGACCGATGCTGATGTCGATGGGGCCCACATCAGGACGCTGCTCTTGACGTTCTTCTACCGATACATGCAGCCCCTCATCCGAAATGGCAATGTTTTTATTGCCCAGCCGCCCCTTTATCTCATTCGTACGGGCAAGAACCACACGTATGCTTACAGTGACGATGAACTGCAAAAGAAACTTGACGAGGTGGGCCGTCAGAACAATCCTTATGTCCAGCGTTACAAAGGGCTTGGCGAAATGAACCCGGAACAGCTCTGGGAAACGACCATGGATCCTTCCAAGCGGACGGTACTGCAGGTCCATCTGGAGGATGCCGCTTCAGCGGATTCTGTCTTTTCCGTCTTGATGGGCGATAAAGTAGAACCGCGCCGCCAGTTCATTGAGGAAAATGCTGGTAAAGTAACGAATCTGGACTTCTAAGGAGGATTTCCATGGAGCTGCTGCTGCCGCAGGGAAAGCTGATCCTTTCGCGGGGAAAATTGCCCCTTGCCGGCCTTGTTGCAGGCGGTCGGGGTCCTGATCCCAATTGGCTTCTTGCTGCTATGAGAGACCTGCCCCTTTATGGAGCTGATAAAGGCGTCGAGTATTGTGTTCGGGCTGGGCTCTATCCCGTCCTTGCCTGTGGGGACAGGGACAGCGGTCACGCTGGAAGCTGGGAAAAAATCAAGGCGCATGGGACCAAGGTAATGACTTATTTGGTGAATAAGGATGCGACGGATCTTTCCCTACTCCTAAAGGAAATGCCCCCTGTAGGGACGCTGCTGGCAAGCGGCGTCTGGGGGGGACGGGCCGATCACCTTTATGCGAATTTCCTGACCCTTCTCCAGTATCAGAAAAGGACAAAGACCCCCGTCGTACTCCTTGATGAATGGGAGATGCTTGTTTTTTTGGAAAAGGGCGATCGTTTGAGTTTTGAGGCCCAAAAGCTCCCTAAGGCACTTAGTTTGCTGCCTTTCAGCCCCGTCTGTGAGGTTTCTATTGACGGTGTTCGCTGGCCCCTTGAACATGACGTGATCTCCAGCGAAAATCCTTATGCCGTGAGCAACAAGATGGCTGGCAGGAAAACACAAGCTTCGTGTCATGCTGGCATTGCAGGTTTTTATCTGACGTATAAGGAGTAGGAACCATGATTGAATTTTCTTGGGTCCATTTAGGATTCCTCATGCTCGCCGGCTTTGTCGGCTCCTTCATCGATGCCATTGTAGGCGGCGGCGGACTGATCACTCTGCCGGCCTGGATGGCGACTGGCCTTCCTATGGCGTATGCCCTAGGTTCCAACAAAATGGCTTCCGTTGTCGGGGCCATTACGAGCTTCACCACTTTTATGCGAAGCGGACGCGTGGATCGCAGGATGCTGCGCTATATGCCTCTTTCCGTCATTGGTTCTGTCCTTGGGGCTGTGATTGCCAGCTCCCTTCCGGAAATGCTCCTGCGCTATATTGTTATTGCTGCCCTCGTCATTGTAGCCCTCTACACCTTTTTCAAGAAGGAGTGGGGTGGCGCTGACCAGATAGCGTCCTTCTCCACGAAGGACCTTGCGGGAATTCTTTTCATGATTCTCTTTTTGGGCGCCTATGATGGATTTTTTGGACCGGGGACAGGAACCTTCCTGATTTTTGGTTTTCTTTATTTCGGCTACAATTTTGTGACAGCAGCCGGCAACGCCAAGGCCATGAATCTTGCGAGCAATTTAGGTGGGATTGCGGCTTTTCTCTTTCTAGGCAAGGTCTATTTCATCTATGCCATTCCCATGGCCCTTTGTGAGATCATTGGTGCCCATCTGGGGGCAAAGATTGCCATCAGCCGCGGTGTTGGTTTTATCAGGACCCTTTACCTTATCGTAACGGTCCTCCTCATTGGCAAACAGGTTTATGAGGTATTTTTGAGATAAGATGCCCTGTCAGTCAGTCCTGACAGGTATGGATAGATTGCAAGGACGGCCTTCCAAGGGGAAGGCCGCAAGAAAGGATGCGTGACAACGTGGACGATCAGCAAAATGAAGGTCAAACCATCACAGCTGGCAAAGTCATTCCGGTCTACGTCGAAGAGGAAATGCAGAAATCCTATATCGACTATGCCATGAGTGTCATTGTGCAGCGCGCCCTGCCCGATGTGCGGGACGGCCTGAAACCGGTACATCGGCGGATCCTATATGCCATGAATGAAGCCGGCATGCTTCCCAACAAGGCTTACAAGAAATCGGCCCGTATTGTCGGTGACGTCCTTGGTAAGTATCATCCCCATGGGGATTCTTCTGTTTATGACGCCATCGTGCGACTTGCACAGGATTTTTCGACCCGCTACCTCATGGTGGATGGACATGGGAACTTTGGTTCCATCGATGGGGATCCTCCGGCTGCTATGCGTTATACAGAAGTCCGTATGGGCAAGATTGCCGTGGAGATGCTTCGCGACATTGAAAAGGATACGGTCGATTTCATCCCGAACTATGATGAATCTTTGAAGGAGCCGACAGTCCTGCCTTCGAAGGTTCCAGCCCTTTTGATCAATGGTTCTGCTGGTATTGCCGTTGGGATGGCAACGAACATTCCGCCCCACAACCTTGGGGAAGTCGTGGATGCCTTGGTCATGCTTATCGATCATCCAGATGCAACCATCGAAGATCTTATGGGCGCCATCAAGGGACCGGACTTTCCAACAGGAGCCCAAATCCTTGGTGTCAGCGGTATTCGTCAGGCCTATACGACGGGCCGCGGGGTTGTCAAGGTCCGTGCCAAGGCTCATGTAGAGCCTATGCCCAAAAACAAGAACCGTATCGTCGTGACCGAGATTCCTTATCAGGTCAATAAAGCCCGCCTCATTGAGAGTATTGCTCATTTGGTGCAGGATAAGACCTTGGAAGGCATTACGGACCTGCGCGATGAATCGGACCGGAAGGGTATGCGTATCGTGATTGAACTGCGCAGTGACATCATTCCGGAAATCATGCTCAATAAGCTCTATAAGCACACGCAGATGCAGGAATCCTTCGGAATCATCCAGCTGGCACTCGTCAAAGGTCATCCACGGATCTTGAATCTCAAGGAAATCCTCGTCTACTACTTGGAGCACCAAAAAGAAGTCATTACCCGCAAGACGCGGTATGAACTCAATAAAGCCAAGGAAAGGGCCCATATCCTGGCCGGACTCAAGATTGCCCTCGATCATCTTGATGAGGTTATTGCGACCATCCGCAGCAGTGCAACGGCCGAGATTGCCCGGGCTTCCTTGATTTCAAAGTTTGGCCTCAGCGAGAAACAGGCCCAGGCTATCCTGGATATGCGTCTCCAGCGCCTCACAGGTCTGGAACGCAAGAAAATCGAAGATGAATACACGGAAGTCATGGCGACCATTGCCTATCTCGAAAGTGTCCTTGCCGATGAGCATAAGATCATGGGGATTGCCAAGGATGATTTTCTTGATGTGAAGAAACGCTTCGGTGATCCCCGCCGCACCTCCATTGTGCCCGATGCTGGTGAAATTGATGCGGAAGATCTTATTGCCGAGGAAGATATTGTCATCACCATCAGCCACCAGAGCTATATCAAGCGTCAGGCTCTGACGAATTTCCGCAATCAGAACCGCGGCGGCCGAGGCGTCAAGGCGGGCAGCGGAAAAATTGTGAAAGAAGACAACAAAGTAACTGGCGACTTTTCTGAACATCTCCTCTTGGCCTCGACCCATGACAACATCCTCTTCTTTACGAACCAAGGACGTGTCTATCGTCAGAAAGGCTATGAAATTCCAGAAGCGGGCCGTCAGGCCAAGGGCACCTTTATCCGGAACCTCCTGCCCCTTGTGGAAAATGAGAAAATCACCGCGATTATTGCCGTTAAGACGGGAATCAGTGAAGATGAGAACAAATTCCTCTTTATGGCAACCAATAAGGGTGTCATAAAGAAGACAAGCGTCAGTGAATTCAAGACGGCACGTCGGGCAGGCCTTATTGCCATTAACCTGGATGATGATGAAGACCTCATCGATGTCAAGCTCACAAGCGGTCATCATGATATCCTGCTTGCTACGCGCGACGGCTATGCCATCCGCTTCAACGAATCTGATGTCCGTCCTATGGGACGCACAGCCCATGGCGTCCGCGGCATCACCTTGCGGCATCACGACGTATTGGTTTCCATGGATTCTTGTGAAGGTGATTCAGGAGAAGTCCTGACTGTCACGGAAGGGGGGCTGGGCAAGCGAACCGATATTTCCGAGTACCGGCTTCAGACACGCGGCGGAAAGGGCATCATTAACCTGAAGGTGACCAATAAGACGGGTGACATCGTCGGATCGAAACTCGTGAACGACCATCACGATATTCTCCTCATTTCCGCAGCCGGTATCATCATCCGCATGAAAGCCTCCGACATTTCAAGCTACAGTCGCAATGCTCAAGGAGTCAAGATGATGGATCTTGAAAAAGGAGACAAGGTCGCAGCCCTTGCCATTGTGGATACGGTCAGCGATGAAGAAAAGGAAACGGAGAACGCAAAATAATCCACAATTTCTGTGGATGGATTGTGGATAAGTTCCTCATCGTAGGGGTAGGAACAGATACCTACCCCTATATATAGGGGGGACTCCCTAGGGTTATCCACAGATTTTGTGGATAAGTCTTCTATTTTTGTGGAAAACTTGTGTATATCTTTGTGCATAACATAGCGAGGTCGTGGAAAAATGGCAAATGCAAAAGCAGAGGCTTTTAAAAAATTCATTGAAAGTAAGGACAGCGGTGCTTTTGGTGTGGAAGAAATTCCCAAGGATGAGCTCCATACGGTTCTCTTCCATTCCCGGCTCAAAGCAGGGAACGTGGAATATCCATTCATTGTCACCGTGGATGACAGCGTTTTCGTAACGCTTCGAGTCCTCCTTGACCAGGCTGTTGTCAAAGGAGAAAAGCGGGCAGCTGTTTTGGAAGAAATGAATCGCCTCAACCATACGTATAAATCTTTTAAACACTATGTTGACCAAGGGGGCAGTATGGTCCTGGATGCCTGTCTCATCATGCCGGAAAAAATGGAGGGATCCCTGATCTACAACATGCTGACTATGATGATGGAGCATTTGGAACATGTTGGGGACGGCATCCGGAAAGCAGCCGGTATCAAAACGCCTGAAGGGCCGGGACTTTCCATTGTAAAATAAGAAAAAAAGAGATGTGAAGAACGATCTGATGTGTACCCCAAAAACTGGACGCATATAAATTAGTTAAATGGCAT
>ERZ791718.543-NODE-543-length-19272-cov-2.155331_pt1 | contig 19272 bp, 20 predicted proteins | sample MGYA00510349_ERZ791718 | MGnify/ENA primary metagenome ERZ791718 (study PRJEB30046, sample SAMN00715136) | human gut metagenome | study: EMG produced TPA metagenomics assembly of the A metagenome-wide association study of gut microbiota in type 2... | reverse complement strand
TCTAAAAAAATCCTGGTGGGCTTCTGTTGTTGTCATGGGGTTTTTTTAACTGTCTTCAAGGGCTTTTTTTAGGGCTTCAATACCGGGAGCAATGTCTTCTTTGGCAATTCCTGCAAAAGATAGGAGAAATTCCGGTTTTTTGCTGTCTGTGGAAGATGTAATGGGGGTGATTTTGATGCTGTGCTGGCTTGCTTTTTCAGCAAGTGCTTGGGCGCTCATTTCATAGGAAAGGGCGATATGAAGGTCAAGGCCTGATTCAAGGCTGAGGAATGTAACTCTTTTGCCAAAGATGCGCTGTAGGGTGTCTTGGAGAAGGACGCTTTTTTCCCGATAGCGATTGCGCAGTTTTTTTACGTGTCGCGTTAAGTGGCCTTCCTCAATATAGGATGCAAGGGCCAGTTGCTCTACTGTGGACGAAGTCTGGTTGTAAAAAGGGGCTATTTTTTGAAAGCGGGGAAGAAAGCTTTCCGGCAGGACCAAATAGCTGATACGCAGGCTTGGCAGCATGGTTCGGGAAAAGGATCCGACATAGATGATGCGCTCACGATTGCCAAAACTGTGTAGGGCTGGGACCGGATGATGGAGATAGCGGAATTCCCCATTGTAATCATCTTCGAGGAGATAGACCCGTTCAAATTGTGTTGCGACAATGAGGTTGCTTCGTTCCTTTTCCGAAAGGGCCCGCCCTTTGTAGGGGTTTGTGGGACTGACAACGAGCAGTTCCGGCCATGATTTGGAGGGAACAGCGGGGTCATAGCGATCCGTGGTCCATCCCATGAGGTGAAACATCCATTCAGCTTGGGGAAAGCCGGGAGCTTCGAAACTGACTCGTTTTTCCTCGACAGGAAGCAGAGGGATGAGTATGGACAAAAGGGACTGGAGACCGGCGCCGACAAGGATCTGTTCCGGGCGGCAGACAACTCCCCTTGATTGGTAGCTGTAGCGGGCAAGGACTTCCCGGAGACGAGGTTCCCCTTGGGGATCGCCGTAACCTGAGAGCGTATCAGGACTGTGCAGGACACGGCTGATGGCGCGGCGCCAGAGCACGGTGTCAAAAGTGGTCGTGTCAATGTAATGGTTGGCAAAATTAAAGGAAGGACGGTGGAAAGACTCCTCCTGCAAGGGGGGCATTTCCACTGGTACTGCCGGTTTGGTGAGGGTAATGCGGAAGCCGCGGCTTGGCAGGTTCTGTACATATCCTTGATCGATGAGGATCTCATAGGCTGCTTCCACGGTTGTGCGGCTCACTTTGAGGTCTTTTGTGAGTTTGCGGATGGAAGGCAGCATGTCTCCGCCCTGCAGATGATCTTCCTGAATCTCATCCCGAAAGTAACGGGCCAGTTGTTTATAGAGGGGCTGTCCATCTTTTTTTGCCTTAAAATTAAAGGTTGTTGTCATGGTGTGACCTTCTTAGTTGAAATATCTCCCCTATTTTATCATATTTTGGGCTTTTTGCAGCCATCCCAGAATCGATTTTTTGGAAAGAAGGATTGAGAAAAGCCGAAAGAGTCGATATAATGAAAAGATAAAATGGCTTTATTACAGGAAAAGCGTTTGTGGGAAGGGGAACCAGATGCGTAAATTTTTGGCGCTTAGCGCCTTCTTACTCTTATTGGCGGCGGGCTTTCTCCCTCAAGGGGAAGCGGCTCAGTTCTTTGCCCAGCATTATACCTTTACGGCAGAAGGCCAGTTGCAGCCCCCGCTTTCCGTAGAATTTGTCAAAGGGGATGTGCGGCCCATCAGTGCTGTCCTTGCTGGTCTTCATGATGGGGCAAAGGTCATGACCCTTGCTTATCATGAACATGGACAGATTGCCCTCTATTCTTTCCAAAAAGGGAACCAATATGTTCTTTATCGGCTTCGCTTCCGAGAGAACCAGGAGGATCTGTTGATCCTGTCCTATGGACCGCGGGGTGCGGGAAAGACGGAACTGAGGGACCTTTCCGTCATCGGTGCCGACGTGCTGGGGAACGTACGGCCGCTTCCCATTGCTGGGTTCCAGCCAGTGGCAGTCTTTAACAGCCCCCTCCAGATCCGGAAAGATGAAGCCATCCTCTTTCTTGACCGGGCCCCAAAGGTCTTGTCCCTAAAATGGGATGCACAGGCTGAGCAGTACGTGGTAAGCGGGATCCTTTGATCTAGTTTTGATCTGTCAGTGGTCAGCAATAACATCATATGATGAAGGAAGGACCAGGAAAATTCCTTGATTTTCCTGGTCCTTGTTTGTACGCCCGGCATGGGCGCATTCTTAAGGGTGAAAGTCCCTAGACTGCCTTAGTCGGGGGAAAGTCATAGCCGAACACCAAAGGAGACATCGTGAGGTGGAATCTGAAGGAAGGTGCAGGCAAATCTCTGACCTGACGAACAGAAATCGCATGAGGCCAATTTGGGATGGAGAAGGCCACCAAACAGACTGAATTCCTATAACGCCCCGGAATCCCAAAGGGTAGATGCGGCAGGTGAATGGAGAAAAAAGGATATGATTCTTACCTGGGAAGGCCTCACGGACATGGCTGGAGCCGTGAAGTTGGCGGCCATGGCCCAAACAAGATTTATCGTGAGGAAGTCAGCAGAGGCCATCGTACTGGACGGGTTATAGACCGTCCAGGAAGGGCCGAATCTTAGGAAATATCAGTTAGTGAAGGGAGTCAAAAGAGGTCATTAAAAGCAGAAAACTTCATAGAGAAGGTTGCCCGCAAAAAGCAGCTGCCAAGCAGCAAGGATATGCGGGAACGCCTATCCCTGTGAGGAGTGCCGAACACAACGACATCATTGCAAACTTGTGAGCGGACACTTTGTTGGGGCAAGTCCTGAGGCGAGACAACCTGAATGCCGCGTATCACAGGGTAAAGGCCAACAAAGGATCAGGCGGTGTCGACAAGATGAGTGTAGATGAACTTCTACCGTACCTTGGAGAGCACCGACTGGAACTCTTACAGCAGATACGGGATGGGAAGTATAAATTCAAACCCGTCCGACGGGTAGAAATACCCAAAGAAGAAAAAGGAAAATTCCGTAAATTGGGAATCCCGACGGTTGTGGACCGGTGATACAGCAGGCGATTACGCAAGAGCTGACGCTGGTATATGAACCGCAGTTCTCAGACAGCAGTTTCGGCTTCCGGCCGGGACGCAAAGCGCATGACGCCCTGAAACAGTGTAAGGCCTATGCAGATGCAGGATATGTCTATGTGGTGGACATGGATTTGGAGAAATTCTTCGGCAATGTCTACCAGAGTAAATTGGTAGAAGTCCTGTCAAGAAGCATCAAGGACGGAGCTGTCATCTCACTGATACACAAATACCTGAATGCAGGAATCATGAACCACGGGATATTTGAGAGAAGCGAAACAGGCGCTGTACAGGGAGGCCCCTTAAGCCCACTATTAAGCAACGTGATGCTTAATGAACTGGACGAGGAACTGGAACGGCGAGAACATAAATTTGTCCGTTACGCCGACGAATGCATGATACTGTGCAAAAGCAGGAGAAGTGCAGAGAGGACCTTGGAAAGCATAACACGATACATAGAAAGGAAACGGTTCCTCAAAGTGAATCGGGAAAAGACGCCGGCTCCATACATTAGCCGGGTAAAATACCTGGGATATGGATTCTACAGGAGGAAAGGGAAACTTCGTTTTCGTGTGCATGCAAAATCCGCAGCAAAGATGAAGGAGAAGGTGAGGGCCATTTTAGACCGCAACAAACTAACTCCGAATGCGGTAAGGCCCATCAGGCTGAAACAGTTCATCCACGGATGGGTCAATGATTTCAAGCTGATAGACATGAAACAGCTGCTCATGGAAGTGGATACATGGATACGGCGGAAAATCCTGGGCAATCTACTGGAAACAGTGGAAGAAGGTGCGAACAAGGTACTGCATGATGCGCCAATACGCAATTCCAGAATGGAAAGTGCATGAACTGGCAAGTTGCCGAAAAGGACTATGGAGAGTGGCGCTTATGCTGAGCTCATTCCTTACGAACGAAGAAATAGCCCGCCCTGGTTATATAACCATGACGAGCTATTACAAATAAGTATGTGAAAATGAGGAAACCGCCGCGCTTTGAACGGTACGCACGGTGGTGTGAGAGGAGTGATTTCTATTTAGAAATCACTCCTCTCGATTTTCTTATTCCTTGTCTCCTTCAGCAGCAGCGATGCAGTCGTTGATGTCTGCAATGAGGGCATCGACGTCCAGCCCGTGGGCAGTTGCGCCCTGGCCGATGGTTTCAAAGTTGGCGGCCATGCAGCCGACACAGCCGAGGCCATATTGCATGAAGATTTCGATGATCTCCGGATGCTGCTGCACCGTGAGGATAATCGGGGAATCTGCAGTGACTTTTTCCATGGTAGGATAACCTCCTTGTTCTTTTATCCTAGTCATTATATCGGAGAGGTACAAAGAATGCAATACTTCCCAAAAAGATGGAAGGGAAAGAATACAAGTTCCATACCTAGGTAGGGTAAAAAAGAGGCTTTTTGTTAAAATTTCATATATCTAAATAAAGTGATATAAAAATTTCATAGAAACCACCAAACATACAAGGTATTGTACCTGTTTTCATACCAACCACAATACCTTGTGCTTTTGTTTCTTTGCTTCTTTGGCTGTCCAATTTGATTTCCCCCACATGGGAAAACCCTAGGTAAAATCAGGCTTTTTCGCTCCTAATTGAATTGATTTTTTGGATATTGTGCTTTATAATGGGGAAAAGTGGTGGAAAGTGGTGAATTTCGGAAAGAAAGGTGGGAATTGCAGCCATGCTCATGGGTGAATATGAACATAGTGTAGACGCCAAAGGCCGTCTTTTTGTTCCTGCCAAACTCCGGAGTGAATTGGGAAAGACGTTTGTCATCACCAAAGGAGTCGATGGCTGTATCGATGTCTATCCCATGGATGCCTGGGATCGTCTGCAGCAGAGCTTTGCTCAGCAGACGCTCCCCAAGAAAAAAGCCCGTGATGTTTCCCGCTTCCTTTTTGGCAATTCCATGGAAGTGGAACCGGATAAACAGGGCCGCATCCTTCTGCCGCAAACGCTTCGCAAATTTGCCCAGATCGAGGGCTTGGCGACCATTATCGGTACGGGGACCAAGGCGGAAATCTGGGATACCAAGCGGTATGAAGCTTATAGCAGTGAAGTGGAAAGCGATGTTGCCGCCATCGTGGAAGATCTTGAAATTTAGTGACTGAAAAGAGGGATGACGGTGAACTTTGTACACAAAAGTGTGCTCCTAAGGGAAAGCGTTGACTGGATTGTCACCGATCCCAAAGGGATTTACGTCGACTGCACGTTGGGCGGTGCTGGTCATTCCCATGCTATAGCTGAAGAATTGGACCCGGAAGGTCTCCTTATTGGCATCGATCAGGATGAAGACGCCATTATGGCTGCCTCAAAACGTCTTGAGGATGCTGCGTGCAAGGTCAAGATTGTTCATTCCAATTTCCGAAACCTGGGAACCATCCTTGAGGGACTGAATCTACAGGAAGTGGACGGCATCTTTTTTGACCTCGGCGTTTCTTCTTATCAGCTGGATACGCCGGAACGGGGGTTTTCCTATATGCATGATGGTCCTCTTGATATGAGGATGGACCAGGAGGGAAAACTGACGGCTGCTGACGTGGTGAATACATACAAGGAAGAAGACTTGGCAGACCTGATCTATAAGTATGGGGAAGAACGCTGGAGCCGTCGTATCGCCCAGTTTATTGTGGAAAAACGAAAGGAAAAGCCGCTGCGCACAACAAGCGATCTTGTTTCAGTAATCAAGGCCGCCATTCCGAAAAAGGCCCGTCAAGATGGACCTCACCCCGCCAAACGGACTTTTCAGGCGATTCGGATCGAAGTCAATGATGAACTGAAGATCCTTGATTCGACAATGGAAACGGCTGTCAAACACCTTAAAAAAGGGGGACGCATTGGCGTCATTACCTTTCATTCTTTGGAAGACCGCATCATCAAGCAAAGTTTCAAACGAATGGCCAAAGGCTGCATCTGTCCGCCGGAACTGCCCGTTTGTGTGTGCGGGCACAAACCAGAACTAAAGAAACTGAAGGAATTTATTCCGTCGGAAACGGAATTGGAGGATAATCCTCGCGCTCGGAGCGCACGGCTCCGCGGAGCCATCAAGATATAGGATCCTTACCTTATAAAGGACCATTCCTGATGCGTAAGAAAAGCGGGGAGAGAGTACTCGCTGGATGAATGAATCAGTAGTAGGGGATATTGCCATGCTTAAAAATAAACACAAGGTCTATGGGACCTTTGCCTATCATACGGCTTATAACTATGGAAATACGGCAGCACAAGAGGAACCGCTTTACGAGGTACCTTTCTACGAGCCTGCCAAAAAAAGCCGAACTCGGTCCAAGGTGGCTTCCGCTGCTAGCAAGAAATTTGTACTTTCTATCGTAATCATGTTAATATTAGTAGCTGCCAATACCTTTCTTGCAAAAGTTGTCATGGATCAATCCTATAACCTGATCCAGATGAAGAAGCAGGAAGCGGCGCTCATCGACAAGAATGTAACCCTTCGGATTGATGTGAGCCGGCTCAAGAGCCCCAACCGCATTGCTTCGATTGCCAGTAAAAAATTAGGCCTCAATACAGCGAGAGAAAATATCTACGTCAATATTAACGTGCCCCCAATAAAATAGGGTTCCTTTGGCGTGCTGTATTGGGCTTATCCTGAAAAAAGGCAGCCACCATTGGCTGCTCTTTTTACGTGGCAGCGATTTTGTAACCATTGAGGAGGAATTATTATGGAAAGAACGCTTCAAGACGTGATTTCCCATATTAAGGGATGTACCGTGACAGGCGACCCAAAAAACAAAATCATTACGGACCTTACGATTGATTCACGGACGGCAGGCAAGGGCAGTCTCTTCATTTGTCTTGTTGGCGTCCATACAGATGGTCATGCCTATATCGAAAAAGCAGCAAGCTTAGGGGCGGAGGCAGTCCTTGTGGAAAAGGACGTGCCGCCTGTACCGGGACTTGTCATGATCCGTGTGAAGAGTACACAGGAAACCATGACGGAACTTGCTCCGTGGTTTTATGATTATCCTGCTCAGAAGATGCGCATGATTGGCATTACAGGGACCAACGGCAAGACAACAACTACCAATATCCTGCGAACCTTGCTCACTAATACGGGCCATAAAGTAGGGCTCATTGGAACCATCAATATCATGATCGGCGATGAGGTGGAAGCAAGTCACAATACAACGCCCGACGTGGTGGATCTGCAGCGGACCCTTTGCCGCATGGCAGATGCAGGCTGTGATTATGTCGTAATGGAAGTGTCAAGCCACGCCTTGGCCCTGAATCGTGTCGCCGGCATCGAATATGATACGGCGGCCCTTACAAACATTACCCAGGACCATCTTGATTTCCACAAGACCATGGAAAATTACCGTGAGGCCAAGGCACTGCTCTTTACCCATCTCCATGAAGGCCGCAAAAAGGGAAAGACGGCCATCTTCAACATGGATGACGCGTCCAGCCCACTGATCATGAACCGCGTGAAGACAAAGGTCATGACCTATGGCAAAGCACGGACCAACGATGTGTATCCCATCCGCTTCCATGTCGGGGCCAAACATATGGAACTGTCCCTTCATACGCCGGAAGGGAATATGGACTTAAGGCTTCACATTACAGGGGAATTCAATGTTTATAACGTCATGACCGCGGTCTGCGCTGCGTTAGCGGAAGGCCTCAAGCATGATGATATTGTCCGCGGCCTCGACAATTTTGCCGGTGTGCCCGGTCGCTTTCAGCTCATCGATGCAGGCCAGCCCTTTACGGTTATCGTGGACTATGCCCATACGCCGGACGGTCTGGACAATGTCCTAAGGACTGCAAGACAGATCACCAAGGGCAGATTGTGGGCCGTCTTCGGCTGCGGCGGTGACCGGGATGCCAAAAAGCGTCCCATCATGGGAAAGCTGGCTCTGGAGCTTGCTGATATCCTTGTTGTTACGAGCGACAACCCGCGCAGTGAAGATCCGGACACCATCATTCGCGATATCGAGACGGGTTTTTCAGACAATCCGCAGCATAAAGAAATCTATACTATTTCCGATCGTCGGGAAGCAATTCAATTTGCTATCTCCCATGCACGCCCGGAAGATGTTATAATGATTGCCGGAAAAGGTCATGAGAACTACCAGATCCTCAAGGGCCGGACCATTCATTTTGATGATGGGGAAGTTGTTCGCGACTTCTTCCGGAAGGGAAACAGAGCATGATCAAAATCGATCTCATAAAAAAAGCAACGCAGGCAAAGACGCTTCTTCCTGACAGTATAGATTTTATTGATGTTTCCACTGATTCCAGAAGCATAGGGCCGGGGACGCTCTTTGTAGCACTCCGGGGTGAAAAGTTTGATGGTCATGATTATGTGGCAGCCGCCCTTGAAAAAGGAGCTACAGCCGCTCTCGTAGATCATAATCCGGGTGTGGCGCCGCAAAAATGCATCCTCGTGCCTGACACACTTAAGGCCTATCAGGAGATTGCCTCAGCGTACCGACTTTCCAAGAAGAACCTCAAGGTCATTGCCATTACCGGGTCGAACGGAAAGACGAGTACGAAGGATATGACGGCAGCGGTTCTTGCTGCCCGTTACAACGTCGTTAAGACGCAGGCAAACTTCAATAACGAAATTGGCCTTCCTATGACGCTCCTGCGCATCAAGGACAATACGGAAGTAGCCGTTGTCGAAATGGGAATGCGCGGTCTTGGACAGATTCGTGAGATGAAGCAGATTGCCTATCCTGACGCCGCCATCATAACCAATGTGGGGGAAACCCATTTGGAACTTCTTGGCTCTTTGGAAAACATTGCAAAGGCAAAAAGTGAGATTCTGGAAGACTTTACGAAAGACAACTGGGCCGTGCTCAATGCCGATGACCCCCGCGTGTCTGTCATGAGGACCGGGGCCTCGGTGCGGACCTATGGCATCGACCATGACTGTGATGTAAGGGCACGGGATATTACGACCATTGGCCTTGTGACCTGCTTTACCTATGAAAGCAAGATCACTGGCGCTAAACAGAAGGTGGCCCTGCCCATGCTGGGACGCCACAATGTCATGAATGCTCTTGCGTCCATCACCATGGCGGAACTTTACGGTGTACCTGATACGGCCATTGCGGAATCCCTGCAAAACATCAAGATGACAGGGAAACGGCAGGAATTCCTGCGCCTTGGCGATAAGACCATCATCAATGATGCCTATAACGCCAGTCCCGCTTCCGTGGCCGTGGCTTTTGAAACGCTTCAAGAAGTGGTGAAGAACCAAGGCTATGGCAGAGAGATTGCCGTCCTTGCCGATATGCTCGAACTGGGGAGCGTCAGCGAAGAAAGCCACCGCAAAGTAGGACGCTGGACGGCAGTCTATGGAATCGAGGAAGTCATTTGCTACGGGAAAGAGGCCCGCTTTATTTATGAGGAAGCAAAAAAGGCCGGCGTTTCCGCCCATTATGCATTTGATAAAATTGAAGCTGCGTCCCTCTTGAAGGACCTTGTGAAGACTGGAGACGTGATCCTCCTTAAAGGTTCCCATTCCATGGAAGTTGACACGGTTGCGGACCTTGCTTTTGGGAAGGAAGGCCTCCAGAAATGAATATCACGTTCTTTTGGCAGTTTGCGACAGCGTTTGCATTGACCGTTTTCATTGGAAAATTCCTGATTCCGGAACTGCATAAATGGCATTTTGGACAGAGCATCAGGGAATGTGGCCCGAAGGAGCATCTCAAGAAAGGCGGTACGCCCACCATGGGTGGAATCATGATGATTCTGGCCGTCATTGCAGCAAACCTTTTATGGAACGGTCATGACCGGACCATGTACCTTGCCCTTTGGCTTTTTGTGGGGTACGGACTCATCGGATTTATTGACGATGGCCTCAAGATTTTCTTTAAACGCAATTTGGGGCTTACGTCCAAACAGAAGATGGCCCTGCAGATCCTTGTTGCTGGTATCTACCTATTTTTACCCGGTGACGTACTAAGTACCCGTCTTTGGATTCCCATCCTTAATGTGACCGTCAACCTTGGCACGGCTGGGTATGCTCTTTTTATCCTGCTGCTCCTTGTAGGAACCACCAATGCCGTAAACCTGACCGATGGCCTTGACGGCCTTGCTGCCAGCGTAACCGTCTTTGTGATGCTGGCCTATTCGGCCATTGGCTTTTTGGCCGGCGAGCGTTCCATCAGTTTGTTCAGTCTTTCCATTGTAGGCAGCTGCCTTGGCTTTTTGGTCTATAATCATCATCCGGCCAAGGTTTTCATGGGCGATACCGGTTCCCTTGCCCTTGGCGGAGCGGTTGCCGCGGCGGCCATTGGGTCCCATACGGAACTGCTGCTTGTGATCATTGGCGGCGTCTATGTCTTGGAAACCCTGTCCGTCATCATCCAGGTAACGTACTTTAAGCTGACGGGCGGTAAACGTGTCTTTCGCATGACACCGATCCATCACCATTTTGAGCTGGGCGGCTGGAAGGAAACGAAGGTCGTTGCTCGGTTCAGTATGCTGAGCTTACTTCTTTCCCTTGTGGGATTTTTTATCTATACAAACCGATTTTAACTAGGGGGCGTCTATCTTGGCACAACATGATTTCGTATTCGTTTATGGCGCTGGCATCAGCGGTCAGGGCGTGTCCCAGGTCCTACTCGACCAGGGCGAAAAAGTAATTTTATATAATGATGAACAAAAGGATTTGGAACAAACGTTTCGTGAGGATATGAAAAAACGGGGGGGGAAAATCGTCTTTTCCGAAGACCCCCGACCCTATCTGAAAAAGAGCAAGCTTTTCATCATTTCCCCAGGGATCCCCTTTACGACAGATGTCGTAAAAAAAGCCCGCGAGGAGAAACTCGAAATCATTGGTGAAGCAGAATATGCAAGCCGCCTCTATAAAGGCCACTGGGTGGGCATTACGGGAACGAACGGCAAGACGACAACAACGACCCTTGTTTCTCGGATGCTTGCAACGCTGCCGGTTCCGACGACGGTTGCCGGCAACATCGGCTATGCCCTTTCCAAGGAATTGGAACACATGGGACCGGAATCCTATGTGGCGGCTGAATTGTCAAGTTTCCAGCTCGAGGGAATGACGACCTTCCATCCGCAGATTGCCTGTATCGTCAATATCACGCCTGACCATTTTGAACGGCACGGCAACATGGAAAACTACATCAACGCCAAGGCTCAGATTTTTGCCCATCAAACGGCAGAGGATGTGCTGGTCTTGAATTATGACAATGAACCTGATCGTAAGCTTGCATCCCGCGCGGCAAGCCGTGTCTTTTTCTTCAGCACCGAAGAAAAACTTGAAAAGGGAGCCTGGATCGAAGAGGGAAACTTTGTCTTTGATGTCGATGGCTCGAAGCATGTGGTCTGCAAGGTGTCCGATCTGAAAATTTTTGGCGCCCATAATGAGCAAAACGTTCTTGCAGCCATCCTTTGCTGCCACTTTGCTGGCGTCACCGTAGAAAATATGGAAAAGGTCCTGAAACCCTTTGAAGGGGTGGAGCACCGTCTTGAATATGTGACGACTATCAAGGGCGTGCCGTATTATAACGACTCCAAGGCAACGAATACTGATTCTGCTGTGAAGGCCCTTGAAGCCTTCAAGGAAGGGCATGTGATCCTTCTTGCCGGTGGTCATGACAAGATGACGGACCTTACGGAATTCATGCAGGTGACGGCTAGGAAAACAGATGCCTTGATCCTTTTGGGAGAGGCTCGCCAGCGTTTTTTAAAAGCGGCCAAAAAAAATGGTGTCAAGAACATCGTCATGTGTGATGGCTCCTTTGAAGACGCTGTGCGCCTAGCGTACGATATGGCCAAACCACCTCAGGTTGTGCTCCTGTCGCCGGCCTGCTCTTCCTATGATATGTTTGCAAACTTCCCGGAACGGGGACGTGTCTTTAAGTCCATTGTCCATACACTCAAAAAGGAAGCAGGGGAGGAAGCATAATGAAGGTCCTCATTGCTGGCGGTGGTACGGGCGGCCATATCTACCCGGCCCTGACCATTGCTGATGCCATTCGGCACAAGGTCCCTGATGCGGAAATCACCTTTGTCGGGACGCGTAAGGGACTCGAAAGGGATATTGTTCCCCGATATGGATATCCGTTGGAATTTATCCGCGTCGCCGGGTTTGAACGCCATCTGGGTGTGGGAACGCTCAAAAGCGCGGCGGCTCTGGTCAGCGGAATGAGCGACGCCTACAACCTGGTGAACCGAATCGAACCTGATCTTGTTATAGGCACGGGCGGCTATGTTTGCGGGCCTGTCCTTTTTTGGGGCGCCATGAAACGGGTACCTACGGCAATCCAGGAACAAAATGCCATGCCCGGCGTGACCAATAAGATCCTTTCCCATTTTGTGGATAAGGTCTTTTTGGGTTACAAGGATGCGGAAAAATATTTTTCCACTCATGCTAAGATGATTGTTACAGGCAATCCAGTTCGCCGAGATGTCACGGAAGCGGATCGGCAGGAAGGGGATAAGAAGCTCGGCCTTGATCCCATGAAAAAGACCCTCCTCGTCTTTGGCGGGTCAAGGGGAGCGCGGACCATCAATGAAAGCATGGTCTATGTGGAAAAGAAACTTGCTGGAAACCGAAGAATCCAGATTCTCCACGCGACGGGAGATTTAGGCTACAAGGCCCATTTGGAGGCTTTGGGAAGCTTTCTTGAAGGGGCTGACAATCTTCACATTGTGAATTATCTCCATGAAATGCCCCTTGCACTTTCTGTTGCCGATCTTGCGGTTTCACGGGCTGGGGCCATTGGCCTTGCGGAACTCATGGCGCGTGGCATCCCGTCCATCCTTGTTCCATATCCCTATGCAACGGCGAACCATCAGGAGTACAATGCCCGGGCCCTCAAGGCTCAGGGAGCAGCCGAAGTCATTCTCGATAGGGAGCTTACGGGAGAGACTTTGTATAACGTGATGGAACGGCTTTTGAAGGACCCCGATCTTTTGAACATGATGCATCGGGGAGCCCTGAAAGCAGGACAGAAGGATGCGGCGGACCGTATTGCCGCAGAAGCCCTTGCCATGACCGGTGAGGGTAGGGAGGGATAACAGCGTGATCGATTTGGATCAGATCAAAAACATTCATTTTATCGGCATTGGCGGCGCCGGCATGAGTGCCCTTGCCAATGTCCTCATTAAACGCGGGTTCCATGTCTCTGGGTCCGATGCAAAACCGGGAGACATGGCGACCAAGCTCGCAAAAGAAGGTGCCCTTGTCTTTATCGGCCATGCTGCCTGTCAGATTGAGCGAGCCGAGGTCATTGTCGTTTCAACGGCCATCCATCCAGACAATCCAGAGCTGGTGGAAGCTCACAAGCGCGGTGTTCCTGTCATTCATCGCAGTGACGTCCTGGCTTATCTCATGAATAAGCATAAAGGCATTGCTGTAGCCGGTGCCCATGGAAAAACAACGACAAGTTCTATGCTGAGCCTTATTACCTGTGATAACGGCATCGATCCGACTGTCGTCGTAGGTGGCGTGGTCAATAATCTAGGAACCAACTCCGTCAATGGCAAAAGCGATTATGTCGTAGCAGAAGCTGACGAAAGCGATGGGTCCTTCCTTAAGTTCCGTCCTTATTTGGCTGTCATTACAAATATTGAAAATGACCATCTGGACCATTATGGAACGGAAGAAAAGATCCAGGAAGCCTTCCAGCAGTTTGTCGATCAAGTCAAGGAACAAGGCAAGGCCATTCTTTGCTATGATAATGAAAAGGTGCGCCGCGTCGGGGAAAAGACCGCGACCGAGGTCATCAGCTATGGCATCGACGCAAAGGATGCGGACTACCGCGCCGAAAATATCGAATATGGTAAGGATGGCACCCACTATGATATCCTTTTCCGCGGTAAAAAGATCGGAAAAGGCCATCTGATCGTGCCGGGCCGGCATAATGTCCTCAATGCCTTGGGCGCTTTGGCAGCGGCTCGTGAACTGGGTCTTTCCGTGGAAGAAATTTCTAGGAGCCTCGAAAAGTTTACGGGAGCTAAACGGCGCTTTGAGACCAAGGGACGGGTACGCGGCATCTGGGTCGTCGATGATTATGCCCATCATCCTACGGAAATCAAGGTTACGCTAAAAGCTGCGCGCCAGACGCAGCCCAAACGGCTGATTGTTGTTTTCCAGCCCCACCGTTACACGCGGACACAGCTCCTGCTTGACGAATTTGCCGTTGCTTTCAAGGAGGCTGATGAACTCATTGTGACGGATATCTATGCTGCCAGTGAGGATCCCATTCCCGGCATTTCAGGCAAGATGCTGGCTGAGACCATCCAACGGACGACGGGGCAGGATGTGAGCTATATGAGCGGTTTTGAATCCATAAAAAACTACCTTGTGGATCATGCAGCCGCCGGTGACCTTGTCATGACCATCGGTGCCGGCAGTATCAATCAGCTGGGCGCAAGCCTTGTGGAAGCATTGGAAGGGAGTCATAAAGCATGATGAAGACAAAACGAATTGGCGTTGTTATAGGCGGCCCCAGCAAGGAGCGGGAAGTATCCCTGAATACAGGCTCGGCCATTGTGGAAGCGTTAAAGGAAAAAGGTTATGACGCGGTACCCATCGACCTTGATCCGTCCCTTTTCCCCTCCCAGATTGAGGATGCAGGAGTTAAAGTCGTTTTTAATGCCGTCCACGGTCTTTATGGAGAAGATGGAAGGCTGCAGGCCGTCCTTGAAATGCTTGGCGTTCCTTACACAGGGTCGGGCGTTCTTTCAAGCGCCATTGCCATGAATAAGTTCTACACCAAGCGAATGTTTGAAGCAAACGGCGTAAAGACCGCTAACTGCCTTTATCTAACCGATAAAGACAGACAAACGGCCAAACAAGATATCATCCGTAAGCTTGGAATTCCTTGCGTCGTCAAACCGGCAGAACAGGGTTCGAGCATTGGCGTGACCATCGTCAAAAAGGAAGAAGACCTGGATAAGGCCCTTGAAGAAGCGTTTTCCTATGGAAAACTGGTCCTTGCCGAAGCTTTCTTTACGGGTAAGGAAGTGGCCGCGGGCGTCATGATGGATAGCAGTGGAAACCCGATTGCGATGCCCCTTGTCCTCATTGAGCCCCATGTCGACTTTTATGACTACCACAATAAATATACTAAGGGAGCCACGACCTACACCTGCCCAGCACCTTTTGATGAATGCCTCACAAAGGCGCTCCAAGAAGAAGCCGTCAAGGCCTATAAGGCCCTTGGCTGCAGTGGGGTCGCCCGCGTTGATGAAATGGTTGACGCAGAAGGCAACTTCATCTGCCTTGAAGTAAATACCATTCCTGGCATGACGGCAACGAGCCTTGTGCCAAAAGCAGCAAAGGCCATGGGTCTGTCTTTCCCGGATCTGTGTGAAAAGATCCTTGAGACGGCTCATTTGGGCTAATTGCTATGGAACCGCCAAAGTGGAATCGGCAGCCTTTTCGCCCGCCCGTGCCGCCTGCCCCTCATGAAAAGGGGAAAGGAAAGGAGGCTGGGGAAAGACGGACCGGTAAAAAACGAAAGAAACACTGGCATTTCAGGCCGTCCCTCATGCTCCCCAGTCTTTCCCCCCGTGTGGTGAGCGCGCTCCTTGCCTTCTTGGTTGCCTTTGGACTCTTTTGGTTCCTGATCCATCGTCCGGGTCTTCATATTGGGAAAATCCGCATCATAGGGGCCACCTATGTCACGCGGGAAGAAGTCTTGGAAGAAGGCGGCCTGTGGGAACCTATCAATGTCCTTGATATTGACCGAAAGCAGCTGATCCAGAATCTTGAAAAGGATGTACGCATTGAAAAAGCGAGCATTTCCTTTGCCTTTCCTACGTATTTTGATATCCATATCACGGAACGGCTGCCCGGCCTGTACGTGGAATGTGATGGTCCGCAGTTTGCTAAGGTTTCCTATTCAGGACACGTCCTTGCCGTCCATAGCAGCATCCCTGACGCGACAGCACCGCTATTGACAGGCTATCATGGGGGTAACCTCATGGAAGGAGACGAAATCGAAGATGAGGATGTAAGGGGGCTCTTGCAGTTTTTGGGCCGCTTGGAACCTTCCATTCAGGACCAGATTACGGAAGTTTCCATGGATGGGCGGAAGCAGATCACTATCCATCTGCGCCGGAGCCTTCCCATTATCGTTGGCGATGCGGAAAATGCCAACAAAAAGATCGATACCTTTGTGATGCTCTGCCGGGAAATGGGGAACCGGAAATTCAAGGGTAAATATATCGATATTACGTATGAACAGCCTTATGTCAAGCTCGAGTAGAAGGAGAACGCTCTAATGGCTTATAAAGATAAAAAAGAGAAGTTCTTCATGTTTCTCGTTTTCCTTGTGCTCGGAATCATGGTCTCCACGCAGTTTCGCAGTGCCGAAATGCAGCGGAGCCATAATATCAACCAGCAACGGGCCGAGGATTTGGTAGAGAAACTCAAGACTTCGGAAAAGGAAAAGACGGCCCTTCAGGAACGGGTCAAGAAACTGGAAGAAACCGGTGCAGGCAACAGCGATCCCAAGGAAACCTTTGCCATGAAGATGCGGGCAGGGGAAGTGACCATGCAGGGACCCGGCGTCGAAGTGACCTTGGATGACAGCAAAGTGCCGGCCAAACAGGGGGAAGACCCAAACCTTTACATCATCCACGATGATGACCTCCTGCGTATCCTCAATGAATTGCGGGCAGCTGGCGCGGAAGCCATTTCCCTGAACGATCAGCGCATCCTCGATATTTCGGAAGTGCGCTGTGCTGGACCGACCGTTTCCGTCAACAACACACGGTTTTCACCGCCTTATGTGGTCCGTGCCATTGGCGACCCCAAACGACTTGAAAGTGCCCTGCGCCTGCGCGGCGGTGTGGTCGAGACGCTGAAGTTCTGGGGGATTACGGTCGATGTGATCAAAAAGGACCAAGTGACGGTTCCCGCCTTTGAAGGGACCCGCCATTATGAGTTTGCCAAACCAAAGGAGGAGAAGTGATATGGTCTATGCCATCTTTGGTCTAGCTCTAGGTATTGCACTGGGTGCTTACCTGCCGGTCTTTCCCCAGGTCTACAGCAAGCTTGTTGCCGTTGCCTTTATGGCGTCCCTTGACGCTGGTTTTGGCGGACTTCGTGCCGTAAAAGAAGGAACCTATGACAGCAGTGTCTTCATTAGTGGCTTTTTTGCAAACGGTCTTTTCGCTGTTTTTCTCTGCTATTTTGGCATGAGATTAGGCATTGACCTTTATTATGTAGCCGTTTTAGCCTTTGGCCTCCGGATCTTCAATAACATTGCCATTATCCGCCGGCTATTCATGAAAAAGTAGGAGTTCAGATCGGGGTTCCCAATAAAGAACTCAAAAAGCGAAAGGTTTCTTGAATTTTCTTGTAAAAGTGCGTGAAATAAAGCGCGCCAAATGGTATACTATAGTACAGGATATTTTTAAGATTACAATCTAAATCTATTCAGATAATCGATGTGAGGAGGACCATGGAGATGTTTGAAGCGGAAAAGCAACAGGCTGGGCAACAGCCGCTGGAAAAAATCAAAGTTATCGGTGTCGGTGGTGGCGGAAACAACGCCGTAAACCGCATGATCGATACGGGTCTGCAAGGTGTTGAATTCGTGGCTGTAAACTGCGATGCACAGGCACTGATGACCAGCAAGGCCCCCACCAAGATCCAGATTGGTGAAGAAGTAACGAGAGGACTCGGCGCAGGTGCCGATCCGGAAGTCGGTGAGAAAGCGGCCCAAGAAAATAAGGACCAGCTGGCAGATCTCCTCAAAGGTTCGGATATGGTCTTTGTTACGGCCGGCATGGGCGGTGGTACTGGCACGGGGGCTGCCCACATCGTGGCTGAATGCGCAAAACAGGCTGGCGCCCTGACTGTTGGTGTTGTCACCAAACCGTTCACTTTCGAAGGCCGCCGCCGCTATAATGTTGCCGAACAGGGCATTGCCAACCTCAAGAGCAAGGTTGACGCCCTCATTACCATCCCGAACGACCGTCTTCTCCAAGTTGTGGACCGCCGTACGAGCATGGTTGATGCATTCAAGATTGCCGATGACGTCCTGCGTCAGGGTGTCCAGGGCATTAGTGACCTCATCAGCGTGCCTGGTCTGATCAACGTTGACTTCAATGATGTGAAGACCATTATGTCCAATGCTGGTTCTGCTATGATGGGTATTGGCTCTTCCAATGGGGAAGAAGGCGCTGCCGCTGCTGCAGAAGCGGCCATCAAGAGCCCGCTGCTTGACAGTACCATTTCCGGTGCCAAAGGGGTGCTCCTTAACATCACGGGCGGCCCGAACCTGTCCTTGATCGATGTCAACGAAGCCAGCAAAATCATCACCGATGCCGTTGATCCGGATGCCACCATCATCTTTGGAGCTTCCATCGACGAAAACATGGGTGACACCATCCGTGTCACTGTCATCGCCACGGGGATTGATGACACCAATGGCGGTTCCATCAAGGCTCCGAAACCGGCTCCTTTCACCAAACCGGAAACCCCGCAGAGCCGTTTTACCAAGGCTGCTGAAAAAGAAGCTGCTGGCAAGGTTGGCTCCTTCGGCGCTCCGAGCTCGGAGATTCCGCCCTGGATCCGCAATAAATAAGGAATCCTTTTGAGGTAACGCTTATGAAATGTCCATTCTGTTCCTATGCTGACAGCCGTGTCATTGACTCCCGTTCCGTTGATAACGGGACTTCAATCAGACGCCGTCGGGAGTGCCCGGAATGTGGGCGCCGTTTCACGACTTACGAAAAATACGAGGAAACGCCGCTCCTGGTCATCAAAAAAGATGGCCGCCGGGAACTGTTTGACAGCCAAAAATTGACCAACGGCTTGCTGAAAGCTTTCGAAAAAAGACCTTTCTCCTATGAACAGATCCAGTCCATCGCGTCTGGTATTGAACGGGACCTGAGGGCTTTGGGCGAAAGTGAGGTCAAATCGACCCTCATTGGCGAAACCGTCATGAAGGCACTGGAAAAGATTGACCAGATTGCCTATGTCCGCTTTGCTTCTGTCTATCGTCAATTTGCTGATGTAAATAGTTTTATGCAGGAAATCCAAGGCATGCTGAGCAAGATGGACGACAAAAAATAATTACTGAAACCGAGGAAGAGCTGTGAAGCAAGATGCTTCATGGCTCTTTTCCTTTTGCCCGAACAGGTGCGCCTTTGCGGTAAAAGTTTAGGTTCTATAATAAATGTTGGGGGGGGGGGAAAATTTTTTCTCACCCCCCTTTTTTTTTAAACA
>ERZ791718.536-NODE-536-length-19472-cov-1.824741_pt1 | contig 19472 bp, 15 predicted proteins | sample MGYA00510349_ERZ791718 | MGnify/ENA primary metagenome ERZ791718 (study PRJEB30046, sample SAMN00715136) | human gut metagenome | study: EMG produced TPA metagenomics assembly of the A metagenome-wide association study of gut microbiota in type 2... | reverse complement strand
GACTGTTTTGTCGGGCATAGAAGCCCTATGCTATGCAAACTGGCTATTGTAGAGATTTGCATAAAATCCATTGGCTGCAAGCAGACTCTCATGATTGCCCTGCTCTATAATCTTTCCATCTTTCATAACAAGGATAATATCCGCTTCCTGAATGGTCGACAGACGATGAGCCACAATAAAACTGGTACGTCCTTTCATCATTTTTGCAAACGCTTTCTGGATCTTGATCTCGGTCCGCGTATCAATGGATGAAGTTGCCTCATCCAGGATCAGTACCTCCGGATCATTATACAGTGCTCTGGCAATACCGATACGCTGCCTCTGTCCGCCGGAGAGACGGATACCCCGCTCGCCGATACCGGTCTCTAAGCCTTCCGGAAGCGTCTTGATAAATTCATCCAGCTGTGCTTCCTTCAATACTTCCCACAGTCTGTTCTCATCGATCTTCTCCTCCGGCACGCCGAACGCTACATTTTTGCGGATGGTGTCATCCAGCATGAAGATCATCTGGGGAATATAGCCGATATTTTTCAGCCATTTCCGGTAGTTGCCGGGCTCCTTCACATCCACGCTGTCCGCATAGATATGTCCTGTACTGGGCTCTAACAGGCCAAGCAATATATCTACCACGGTACTTTTTCCCGCACCGGAGGTACCCACGATCCCCACGGAAGCTCCTACCGGGATCTTCAGATCCGCGTGATCGAAGATCAGACGCTCTGTGTTGGGATACGCATACGTAATATCCTTCATCTCAATGCTGTCCTTTACATCCAGCTTCTCCTCTTCATCGGTAGCAAAGGACATATCCGTATTCTGTCCGTTGATCTCATCCTGTAAATTATCGCTGACTCCCATGAAGAAAGGTTCAAAATAAGCAATGGAATTGATCTGGTTATTAATACGGTTCACACAGGGGAGCAGTACCAGTGCTGCTGCTGCCAGGGTTCCGAACACCGTCAGCATATTTTCCGTGGATACTCCGGTCGCCACCAGGAAGATCATGTAGCCCACCATAGTGGCCACACAGGCAGTCTCGATCAGCAGCTTCGGCACCTGATTATACAGACTGTAGCGTTGCACTGCATCTACATAGCCCTTACCGCACTTGCGATACTCGGATACGAAATACTGCTCCTTGCCGGAGATCTTCACTTCCTTAATTCCCTGTACCGTCTGGGAGATCCATTTGAACAGACCGCTGTAATAGTCCTGATTGTCCTTACCCGCCTTATACATGACAGGCTTCAGCACTCTCTTGATCAGCCACATGAGAGAAAGCAATACCACTGCCATCAGGATCGTCATGGTTCCGCTGGAGATAAAGCAGTAACTGATAACGAACAACGATACCACCGTATCGGACAGCAGCTGTAAAAGTGCCAGGATCAGGGCATACATATTGTTTACATCCGAAGTGATGCTTCGCTGCACCACCGCAGTATCCGCATTCAGATAAAATTCATACCCGCGGCGCAGATAGTTGCGCATCATGCGCTCCGAGGTCCGGAACTGGTTCGTGTATACGAAAGATAATGTCAGCTTCTGCTGGAAATAAGTAAACAGATTCTTCACTACGAATACCAGGATCAGCAGTACCATGACAATAATCGAGAAGGTCCGGTAGCTCTCCACTCCCAGGATCTCATAGCAGGCTTCCGCCACCCGGCTGTGCTGTACTGCCTCCGGATCAATGACGATCTGCATGACCTCCACCAGCATACCCACACCGGCGGTCTGTAAAAATGCGCTGATCACCATGAGGATGATCAGCCCCACCATGGTTCTCTTCTGTTTTTTGTCCAGCAGGACATTCATTTTCTTAATTATCTGTAACATAGAGTTCTCCAGTTCTCCGGTTCTTCATTTCTCAGATCTGTTCATTCTGTCTGTGGATCAGGGGATCTTCATAGGCATCCATGAAATCCGGTCCCAGACGCACCGCTTCCTCTGCGAAGGGCAGCCCCTTCACTTCCGTCAGCACTCCCACTACTTTTTTAAACCTCAGTCCCGGGAAAAAATTCAACATTTCCATAGGCACGGTAGCATCGAACTGCGGATACTCCGGGAACAATTTCCGGTAATCCAGTTCATCTCTGGGATGCGGTTTAATAAAAATACTTCCCTCTTTTTCGTACATTTTGATAACGTCCCGGAATATCTTCTCTCTGACATCCAAAGTAGGATCCGTAAGGATCAGTATTTTATCCCCTACCTTGTTGCTTTCAGCAATCTGGTGCTCCAGCTCTTCCTTATTTTTCACAAACGCCTGAAGGATCAGATGCTTGTCCGCCTCCGTCAGGCGGTCCACCAGCTCTTTCCTCGGCTGTTCAATGTATCTTGGACAGGGATAATGAATTGCCGAGATATCATTTACCTCCATATCCATGCAGTATTTGCCGTAACCGTTCTGTACAAAGATCAGATTCAGATACCTGGATAAAAAGGCCTTGAGCTTAAAATGGCCTCTGTTGTCATACCGGGCGGCATCGAAATTCTTCAGACAGTTCAGACCGTCCTCCACTGCATGATAACGGATATGATTCTGATTCAGATAATACCCGATGGGGTCGGAATCGCAATAGACATAAATATCCTTGTATTCCTTCAGGTTCACCGGTACGTAAGGTGCCTCCAGTCTGGCATATTCCCGCGTAAACCGGATACGGTTCTTCAGATTCCCCAGGAAATTCCCGGTATCCAGGCGGTATTTTGCCAGCTCCGGGAAATAGTCCTCTCTCTTCTCATCGAACTCCAGGACTTCCTCAAACAGGCCCGTGCTCTCCACCCGGGCCTTCAGATTTTCAAAATTGTTGGACATTTTGGACAGCACTAAAGTAGCAGTTCCCGCCTTCCTCGCAGGATCTGCCTCTGCCCGTATTTTTAACTCTTTCAAAAACGTCACATATGCATGATAGTAAGTGTGACATATATAAATTCTGTCTTTCATCCTATTTTCCAATTCAAGGTATTTTATTTTTCTATTCTATCATATTTTTCAAGCATCGAAACAGAAACCTGTATTTTCTTAACAAAATTTAAGATTTATATGCTATAATAAAACAAACTTACTTAGGAGATTCCCATGAAAAACTTTTTGATAACTCATCCATTCTATAAAAAAATACTCCTCGCTGCTATCTGGCTGATCCTCGTGTGCGGTATCGTCATCGTTCTGAAAAAAGAAATCTCTCCCGTGATCGCCATTGATTCCCTCACGGTATCTTACCCGGACACAACTTTGGAAATTTTACCCGGCGCTACGATGGAAGAGGATATTGCCTGGGATAGATCCACCCTCGAAAGTATCGATCTTGCTTTTTCCTATACGGATGATGTATGGCAGGACAGCCAGGTCAAAGTCTCCGTTTTCCGGGATGACGCTGTCATCATGGAACAGGTCCTGAGCCTGACTTCTCTGCCGGTGAACCGTTATGTAAACTTCAGTCTCGATCAGACACACTGCGCAGGAAGCACCTTTACTGTCCGCGTCGAGAATCTATCCGACGACCCTTCCTCGGCATTCCGTATGCTATGCACAGATAACGCACACTATTATCTGGACAGCGTGTCCAATTATCGTCTGGACGGAAAAGAACAAAACAGCCGTCTTTTATGCCAGATGTACTATATTCAATCTTATTCTTTTTATAAGGGCATTGTCGGTATCTCCTGGCTGTTGCTCCTTGGTATTGCCCTGAGTGTCATTATTTTGCGTTTACCGGATCGCCAGTGAGTAATCGGTATTCACTGTAATGATCTGATAATTTCTATGCATCATTTCCTCTTCATATTGTATGGGGATCAGATACACGCCATCTTCCACAGCCTCATCCAGGGTCTGCACATACCGGTAACCGGTAAAGCTCTCCGGATTTTCCCATCCGGGAACCCCTGTATATACTACGGAATTCAGATAGTCTGTGACAGGTATTTTTTCCTCCCAGAGAATGGTCGCAAAATTAATCGTGCCCGGTTCTACGATTGTAAATTCTCCATTCTCACTTACCGATCTCGCCATTTCAATTGCTTCTCCTGCCTCTTTTCCGACAAAATAGGAGGCATATTCCTCACTGTCTTTCACATACCAGACCGCAAATATTCCAAAGGAAAACAACAACATTCCCATACATATACCGAAAAATACTTTGCTTTTTAAATAGCTGCATACCTTGTAAATGCCATATGCCCCATAAAAAATTATGGGAATATGAATGAGATTGGTATGTATTACCGTAACTATTTCATTCAGCACACACATAACCGCTGCACTGACCAGCCAGAACAGCATAACATACTCCAAAGGCTTTTTCTCAAGCTTCCGGCTGCGAACTATGCCGTTCAGCTGCAGGCCGATCCCCAGCATCCAGAACGGTGCTGTGAAAAAGTAATATGCCCCTGTCTTTACGCAGGCTGTGTGAGCGACTCCATCATATTGTCTAAACAGCATCTTACACACTATTTTTGCACTGTCTATCATATGGGCAATGTTGATCTCTTCTCCCCGGAACGCAAGTAATTTGGGGATAGAGAAAAATCGGGTTTTGATCTCCTGCAAAAGATTCAGATTCACACCTACAAAATACAATAACGGACTTGCTATGACAGCTAATACCAGAATTGAAAACCACAGATGTTTTCCATAAGGAATGCTTTTCCGATAAAACAGCAGAAATAGCAGCAGAAACAACGGCACCACGATCCAGCTTTGAGCATAACTGTAGAGCGTCAATCCAAAAAATGCAGCCGCAGCCGGAAGATACCCGGAGTTTTTCCTGATTCCCAGTACAAGCAGGGTAAGTGAGATCAGAAACATCGCAGGTGCCAGGTTTGACTCCAGTGCGAACCGGTTGATCATGATATTCCAGGGATTGATCGCCAGCAGAAAAGAAAACAGAAGTCCGAATTTTTCATCCAGCAGTTCTCTTCCCAGCACATATGCTGCCAGCACTCCCAAAATACCAAAGAGCGCCTGCGGAATACGATATACCATAGTCGTAGCGCCAAACAGCCACAGGAACGGAATAGACAGATAAGAATACAACGTATTCATTCCGCTTCCCCACGCAATAAAATACACCGGAAAGCCATACCCTCTGTTATCCATTCCTTCTGTCATAAGTGCCCATGCATTATACGCAGCACATGCCTCATCCGGAAGGATACCCTCCGGTATTTTTCCTAAGCCTGCCAATCTTGTCACTGCTGCCACTCCTAAGATCATCAGCAGCATTCCATACTTTTTCATAAATGTTTTTTCTTTCATTTCGCTTCCTTCATTATGCAATACACCCAGATTCCCCAATAAGAGTCGTCCGTTTCATAATAACCTACGAGCTCCAGACCCATGCGTTCGGCATCACCGATCTCGGCGCCGGAGAACAGATATTCACATCCCAGTTCCCGTAATGCATCCATATCGAACTCCAGTCCTTCATACACCAGGGTATTGCCCTTTTTCAGTTGCATATAATTACCGGTAATACTGTTGAATAGATAACACCGGTTTCCCCACAGGTCAAAGTATACCCGTACTTCCTCATTTTTCTCCAGCTCTTCCGCAATAACTTCTCGAAAGCGATGCTTATATTCCAGAGAATAATTATTGGAATATCCATCCACCGTATAAAAACCATGCATCAGGGACGGAGCCGGGCTGATCCCCAAATGTGCCACTCGGTAAGTACTCTTGTCCCGGCCGATAGCATCGTCTATTTCCTGCATCAGATCCTCTGCAAACCAGCTCTCCCAGGAGATATATCCCGTGACACCTGAGCCGTTATTGATCTGGTTCACATTCAGATACATGCCTGAATTCACTTTGAGCAGCTGAAGTGTCGGAAGCAGACAGATCAGAATGACCACAAGCTTTCCCGCCTGCATCTGCGCATCCGTATGCGGCACTTTTGTTCTCCATAGCACTGCCGCTGCCCATGCGAACTCCAGATACCATGCTGCCGGGTACAGCCAGTAGACACGGTGCATCTGAAAATAATGCAAAAATCCCGTGGCATTGTTTTTCCAGTCAACTACTGCCGTCAAATGACAAAATGCATAAAACAGGGCTATGGCGACCAAGAATAAAAAGTTGATCACAGCTGCCTTATAAAGGATCCGATCGGTCTCTTCCTTTTTACAAAATGCTCCCAGGATCAGGAACAGAACAATTGGTAATATCAGATATTTATGTAAAGACGGTGCGTGCTGTGAGCTATTTAGGAAAACGCTCCGGAAGGTCTCAAAAAACGGCGTTGCAGAGGATATCATTTCTTCCCGGTGACTGACATAGCTGCTGTTACCAATGAGTATCTCCAGGATCAGCTCCCTGTTAACGATCACATACGTGAGCAGCAGCTCTCCAAATCCCCATAACGGCCATGAATTCTTTCTTTTTAGGATCACAGCTATCATGATCGCCAAGAGCCACAGACCTAACACCACATAGCCGGTACATACCAGATGGCTGGTCAGCCCAAATAATAATGTAGACAGCACAGCGAAAATGAATCTTTTTCGCTTCCAAAAGCATAAAAATGCATATATTACCAAAGGAATCCCAAATTCTGTCAGACCGTAGATCGGGTATAAAGGCAATACGCAAAAGCAGCTCCCGGCGATCACCGCCAAAATACTACTCTGCGTACTCTCCTTCACCAACAAATACATTCCGGCAAAGGCAATCAGAAAGCAAATAATATATTGCAGCAGAAATGCGATTCTGGGTGAAAACAGAATATACAACGGAAGAAACAAGATTGCAGAAGGCTGCATCCCGCTGGCATTGACGCCACCAAGCATTTCCGGATATACATTACTTCCATCCAGAAAATGCCTTGCAGGAAGTACATAACTCATGATGCTTTCATCAAGCTGATCATTGATCTCAAAGATACAACCCTTTCCCAGAATAAAGTAAGGCAGAAAAAAGATTGCTGCAATGATCAGCCCCAGCCACCACAAAGGAAGCTGATCGATGCGAAGCAGTTCTTTTTCCACTCTGTTATATGCTCTGATTAAAATATTTTTCACTCTGCTCATTCTGTTTACTCCTGTAGGTCAAGCTTCCGGTCAAAATAATAAATACGATATTTTCCCCCATGTGATACGGTCAGTTCCTCTTCAGGTACCCCTATCGTTCCGGTTTTTTCTTCCAGATACGGCAGGATTTCCTCAAGAGCCTCTACCCCGAAATCATACAGGATCACATAAAAACCATTTTGATCATCTGTAAAATACTGCTTCATGGCCTGTTTCATGACCGGACTATAGGAAAACCACGTACCTGATACCATGTAATTATGAGGTCCGTTAAATCGATTATCCAATACCGCCCCCATATAATAGCTGAACGAAAAAGAATCCATCAGATAATTGCATTCGGGATGGCTGTCTACATAATCGTAAAGCTCCACCAATCCCTGCATATATTGTTCCATGCCTTCATTCTGACTTTTCAAAAAACGATACTGTTGTCTGCCACTCTGATATCCCATAAATATCAGGATCATACACGCAAAAACCGCACCTGCTTTTTTCCATATGCTCTTCTGCTCCACGGTCACGATTGCCACCAGCATGACCGTCAGGTAGATTGCAGCTTCTCCAAAATACAAGGGCAGAATCACTCTGTCAGGCATTCGCCCTTTATAGATCAGATATCCCCATATCACAAAAGACCCCACTTTGACCAAAGACACCGGTATCAGATAAAGATATTGTCCGTAAATAACTATAAGAATACCTGCAACAATAAACGAAGCCACTGTAATTCTGTTTCCATCCCACACACCGTCTTTCAGCATCACCTGCTGATAGGTTTTCAAGACTTCCCCAATTTCAGGAAATCTGTATTTTGCTTTGGCATATGCTGCTATTTTTTCTGCACATTCCGTATTGAGATTTCCATCTAATATGATATATCCCTTGTAAGCTTCATACTCAGCCCTGCTCACACCATACTCGCTGAGAATGTCTGAGACCTCTTCATATTCCGGTTTTCCATAATAATCAAACATTTCTGTTCTGGCATTATTATATCGAAGATATTCTTTCCATTCCGCATTATGATAGCCGACTGCAGTTCCCAGCTCTCCCAGAGCAAAACAGCCTATGACTATCCCCAGGGTCAGAAGCAGAAATCTGATCTTATCCCGCACATTTTTTCTCTTATCTGTCAGAAGCAATCCGACAATTGCCGAAAGCCCCAAAGGCTGCAGCATTAGCATAGCATCTCGGCGGAGCGTTTGATATGAATAGCAGGTAATACAATATGGACAGGCAAGCAGCATAAAAACTGCAAATACCAGGAATTTCCAGGAATCCCTGCCGGGCATATATATTGCACACAGCAAGTAAACGTATCCTGCAACAGCCAGCACGATTGCCGTGGATGTATATTGGATTTTTGCAACGGAATAAAAATTCTGCAAAAACAAGGTCATTACGATTCCGATACTGATCAGAATTTTTAATTTACTTCTGCCAAGTTTGATCACCGTGTCAAGGATCAATACATAAGACATCATGTGAAACAGTAAAAGCATCAGACCATACCACGGGATCTGCAGCGTAATCCGGTATAAACCGGACAAAAGCACAGACAGCCAATAATTTACATATACCGTATGCGCATCCGGTCGTCCTCCAAAGGCTCCACTCAGTATTTCTGTAATATTTCTGTCGTCATTACTTTCAAAATATATCCCCGCACGAAAATAAACCGTCAGAAGCATAGCAGCAGCAATCCCGACAGACATGCCAAAACGTGCTAACTGATATGTTCTTTCTTTCTCTTTAGAAATGAACAATAATATAGTCCCCCTTATCCACGATATATCCATCCTGTGGATATTCCGGCAGCTTCAGTGACTCTTCTTCCGCCTCCGCATATCTGTCGATATCCCCGCAAGCCACCAGTGAATGCCCGTGCATTGCGAAAAACTTTACCAGCTCCGCATCGGAATCAAAGGCATAACGGCCCCAGTCGATGACCGACAATGCCGGGGTCTGCGCCACCCACACACCTCTGGAACCACGATTGTACTTATCCAGCAGATCCGGATCGATGAGATCCGTAAGTCGTTTCATCTTATAATATTTGCTATCGCCGTAGCTTACATAGGCATCCTTGACGATACTGTAAGGAATTTCATAATTCCCCGTGAAAATCACCGGCTTTGATGTATCGAAATCCCGCTCCAGATCCAGTGCGATCTGATCGACCGTCTGCACCGCCGCATCGTATTTCTGTTTATCAATGTAGAACCATTTCGTCATATCCATGCACTGGTTCCAGACGATCACCGCCAGCACAAGAATCGCAATCCCGCGCACGCCACGGCAAATGCGACTATTTTGAGACTTCTGTGTCTTCCGTTCCCACCATGCTGTCACCTTCCATACCGCATAGACAAAAAGCAGCACTCCGTATCCGCAGAAAACCGGCAGAAATTGTGCCGAACGGTAGAGCGTTGCTTTTCCTTCGATAAATAACAGCGAAAATGCCGCCAGATAAGCCGTCGGCAGGAGGATCAGGGCCCACAGGTCTCTGCCGCGGATCACCCGCACCAGGGTAACCACTGTAATTACGACCGCCGATAACACAAAAATCCGGATTGGCAGATAAGCATAAGCAAACACACCGTACAATACAAAAGTACGTTTCAGGATCATGATCAGCTCGCCGAAGGCTCCGGTCTGCACCATCCAGCCTAACATCTCCGTCACGGAACGCTGTACCGCTTCTCCCTGTAAATATTCCAGATGAAATACCTTCGTCACGACGACGATCATCAGACTGCGCAATAGGATTGCCAAAAGTGCCGCTGCCGCACCGGCGGCCAATACTGCAAAGATACCTGCCTCCATGCCACAGTGCTTCACTGTGCTGTTCTCAGGCCTGCTTTTTTCCGACTTTTTTGTTCTTCCGCTGCAGTGTACAGTTTCCATGCCTATCCGCTCTGCCAGCAGAAGCAATCCCAGGCCCCCCAGCCACAGAATCATAAAGGACTCATAATGCCCCATGCCAACCCAAAAAAACCCCGCACCTGCCGCAAGCTTCGTCACCGCCGGGCAGTCCGGCTTCTCCCGGAGACCGGATCCCTTGCGCTGCTTCCGGATACTGAGCTGCCACTCCCTCATACAGCACAGACTGACTGCACAGCTCAGATATCCGATGGCTATCCCATTGTGGAGAAAATATGTGAATACTTCGCTGATCAACGGACAGGATACAAATACTGCTGCGAAATAAGCATATCCCGTCATCGGGATCTTCTCACCGAACACCGAATAGAACAATGCCGACCACACGATTGCCGCCGCGATCAGAAGAAGTACCGCAGCAAAATCCGTTACAAACGGGGCAAATTCCGCCAGGGATATCACTTTATTCAGCAGAAACAATACCCACCGCCCCACAATGGCGATCAGTCCCTCTTCAAAATAGTATAAAGATGGGGTGTCATCGATACCGATGGTAACATTTGTTACCTTATAACCGTACGCACATACTGCTGTAAGCAGCAGGATTCCCATATACAGCCGGTTCCCACATAGCTTATGAAGCATCCCATTCCAGTCTGCTGTTGTTTTCGTTTCTCTGTATTTCTCCATTCCTTTTTGTCTGCCCCTGTTCCTGATCTTATTGCTGCTGTTCTATCGTCTTCGGCTCTATGCGATAAATCACAAAATCATAATACATATAATGGAATTCCAACGCTTCCTCGTAGTCATATTCGTCCTCCAGTTCATTGGGTGTTCCCCCCTGAAAACAGATATACCAGAGATTCTCGTAGGAATCCAGCTGACTGTAATCCGTGAGTGCGTCCGTATTGACGAAAGGAAGACTGTATAATTTATAGCCGATGATATAATAATGCAGTTCCGGATGATATACATTCAGGAAGATCGTATGCGTATAAGGTCCGATGACCGCATCGTTGTCCGTCATCTGGGTCTCCACAAAATTCTCATAAATCTCCAGGCCTCCGTCGTACTCCAGACGGAGCTCCGAGCTGTACTGAAGCAGGAAACACAGACAGGCCGTACCGAGGATGCCACCGGTCCACCATTTTCTCCCATTTGTGCCACTGCTCTCCAGGATCTGTGCGAATCCCACCGCGTACCACAGCATGACGAAACCCATGCCCGGAAATGCATAACGCCCCATGAAGCAGTTATTGACGGTAGCAGAGATCGCCCCTCCTACGATCCCGGTGAGAGCAAACGCCGCTGCCGCAATGGCCGGAGCTACATTATGATGCTGACGTACCCAGTCCACTGCACCATAACTCAATACCAGGCACAGTGCCATCCCCAACAGCACCACAATGCCGATGGGTGTCTCCACCGCGGAAAACCATTCCTTGAAATAATCCATCACAGAATTCAGGGTCGCCAGTTCTGCGGTAGAACCGTCATCATAACGCATCCGCAGGATGAACTGTCTGCAGGTCACCGCCAGCCAGGGGGAGAACACGATCGCCACTGTGAATCCGGAGATGAAAAATCCCTTTACCAGATCCTTTCTGTGGCAGATCAGGATCGTCGCCAGGAAAAGCATATAAAATAAAAAAGTCTGTATCAATGCAAACGTATGACAGTACACCGTGCAGATGCTCGCCACACAGAACACGATCCATTTTCTCCGGGTCGCTTCCCGATAAATATCATAAGCCGCAAGTCCCGCCAGTGTCAGGAAAAACAATGCCATGGCATACATCCGCACATTTCCCGCCTGCACACTGAAAATAGGCATCAGCAGGGAAAATGTCATAAAATATACCGAAATTTTCCGATCAAACAGCTTCGCCACGTAATATTTTCCCAGCAACATATATCCGGTCATAAAAAGCACAGACAACAGCTTCAGTGACCAGAAATGGGTGCCACCGCCGCACAGATGATAAAACAGCTTCAGGATCACATAGTAGAACGGCGAATGATCATCCGTCGCCGTAATATAGATCAGCCGTTTCCAGGGCAGGGATACCATCGACGCAGAATACGCTTCATCATACCAGAGGTTATTCCGGATGCCGAAAGCTCCCCAGAGGAGCAGTGCGATCACCGGAAGCGCATGCCACAACAACAGCCATCCTTTTGTCCGTATAAAATTATTTGTTTTCCTGCTGCATGTCTCCATGGAACCTTCTGTCCTTCCGCTTCCTATCTTCTTATATTCCCTGGCTTGGCTGCCAGCGGATGATTATATGCTCCGCACTCCCACAATCCTCAATATCTGCGATACAGCACCATATCCGCATCTCTTCCCAGTTCTTCATACCCTTGTTCGCGGCACTGCCCGTCGATCTCTCCGCCGCTTACCGTAGCCAGATATCTGCTCTGAAGCTCCGTCAGATGCTCCAGAAGATATTCTTTCTCACAGCAGCTGATACCAAATCCTTCCGGTACTCCATACAGAAGCTGCCATTTCAGATTCCGGTTGCCCTCCGGCGTATCGTCCCCGAAGGTCCAGATCACCACATTATCGTAATTCGGTACCTGATCGGTACTCATGACCAGATTCTCCGCGAAGACCTGTCTCCAATATTCCACCTGTGCTTCCCGCTCTTCCGTGACATACGGTACCTGATAATCATAAGGCTCCACCGCCTTGTAACTGTACAGATACAGGAAAGCTGCTCCCAAAAGCACCGCTTTCTTATAGTATCTGGTCTGAAGCATACTCACGATGAAAATTCCCGCCGCAATAAAAGTCAGGAAATGTTTGCTTCCTTCCACCATTTTATACATCAGCAGATGGGCAAACAGCATCGCGATCAGACTGAAGGCGAAATGCACTTCTATGATCAGCTGGTTACGCAGCCCGGTCTGTTTCTCCCTGCGGTATGCTCTGAGATCCAGAAAACTCTGCACCAGCAGAATGGCAAGCAGCAACAGATAACCGTCAAAAAAGGCTCCGGAAGCCAGGCCGCTCTTCATACCGGACACACAATGTCTGTAGAATTCCAGGCCCTTCCAGTGCAGTGTTCCGAAGAAATTCCGGAAGCCGGCACCGATGCCGTCGGTGAAAAATGTCGTGATCCAGTCTGTATAGAAAAGCGGCGTAAAATATTCCGCGCCCAGATAGTGCTTGATCAGCACATACACGACTCCCGTACAGGCCACCACGGAAACGGAAACGATCCAGCCGCTCTTACGGCTTCTGCGGATCCGGAAAAAGCAGGCCAGCAGCAAAAACAAAAGCATGTACGGCCGCATCAGGGTCAACAATACCGAGACAATAAACATGGCAATCAGCTTGCCCTTTGTCTCCTTATTCAGATAGGAAAAAGCCAGTCCGTAAAACAGGATCAGCATGCCAAAGCAGATCACCTCCGGCATACCGGACAGCATGTATCTGGTGAACAGTGTGTACAGGCTGAAAAGCACCGTCAGGATGCCCAGCTGTTTCCAGGTGGGTTTCACCAGCCATACGAACACGAACATGGTGATCGTCAGCAGTACGATATTACAGATCACCGGTGACAACAGATTCCAGCCGAACACCAGTCCCCACAGGATCCAGGGAAATACCAGCACGGGACTCCAGGCTGCGAAAGACAGCTGCAGTGCATGACTTTCGTTAAATCCGAAATATCCTCTGGGAAATCCGTATTTCACAATGCTTTCCACCTGTTTAAAATAAAACAGTTCATCGTTCCATTCCGAAGAAGGCAGATACACCTGGCCGATGCTCCTCCCCTCTGCCGCCGTCCGCACCAGACAGCACACCACGGGAAGCAGCGCCATCAATACCGCCTTCACCAGTGTCAGATATCTTTTATCCTGTTTCCACCAGTCCGTAAATTGCTCTTTCTTCATAAAAATATTTCTCTCCCTATTCCTCCAGATGGATCTTCTCACGGATCACATACTGGGGAGAATTATTCATGCTGATGTAGATACGTCCCACATATTCTCCGATCAGTCCCAGCATGATCATGATCATGCCGCCGAAAAATACCAGTGCCGCCATCAATGCGCTGAAGCCCATAGGGACATTGGGATTCACCAGCCTCTTGATGATCGTATAGATTCCATAGAGAAAACCCAGTCCTGCGAAGCCCACACCGAGAGATGTGGCGATCCGCAGCGGTTTCACGGAAAATGCCGTAAATCCGTTGAACCACAATCCCAGCAGCTTCTTGAGCGTATAACCGGAATTGCCCTCTTCCCGCTCTCTGTGACACACCGGCACGTTGGTAATGTTTTTCGTGGCACGGAGCACCAGTCCGATGACATAAGGATACGAATTCTCATAGCGGATCATATCCTCCACCACGAACCGCTTCACCGCAAAATAGCTGGAAATATACAGATTCGCGGGCTTGTTTAACATCATCCGCGTCATCAGCTCATTGACCTTGCTGCCCAGATTCCGGAATGCGGAGTGCTGCTTGTGTTCATAACTGGCATAGACAGCATCAAAGCCTTCCTCCAGCTTATTTAGCAGCTTATCCACTTCATCGGCGGGGGTCTGTCCGTCATCATCCAGGCACACCACATAATCTCCGTCGGAATGTCTAAGTCCCGCCATCAGCGCCGCATGCTGTCCGAAATTCCTGGCGAATCCGATGCCCTTGATATTATCGTATTTTTCACACAGCTCCCGGATCGTTTCCATGGTATTGTCCGGGGATGCATCATTTACCAGAAAAATATCATAGGTATACTGTGACAGCTCCTCCATTTTCTCCCGGATCTCCGTAACCACATGGGGCAGTGTATGCTCCGAACGGTAGCAGGGGATTACAAAGCTTACTTTTTTGATTCTGTCCATTTTTGTTGCTCGCTCCTTCTTAGTCTGCCGGATTCACGGCTGCCATCCAGACAATATCCCGGTACACACCGTCAATACACACATCATCTCTTAACAGTCCTTCTCTGACGAATCCTGCCTTTTCATAGCTTCGGATCGCCTGCAGGTTCTCCGACAATGCCCGCAGGTAGACCCGGTGCAGCAATTCCTGCTCAAAACAGTACCGTAACATCAGCTTCGCCGCCGCCGTGCCGATTCCGCGGCCTCTGGCACTCTCTTCTCCGATGAAGATTCCGTACTCCGCCTTATTGTGATGTCTGTCAATATCCCGGATATACACAGATCCCAACGGCTTATCTCCTTCCAGATCACAGATGATCATCTGCACCACATCTCCGGTCTCCACATGTGTCCGGATCCAGTGCTCATGGGACTGTCTGGTAAAAAGCTCCTGATAGATAAAATTTTTGCGCACGGCATCGCTGTTACGCCATGCCACGATCCGGTCCGTGTCCTCATGGGTCATGAGGCGCAGATAGATCCCGGCCTGCGTATCCCGGTAGTTCTCAGAAATTGCTTCCGATGTTTTATTTTCCAATCTTTTATTGTCTGCTGTTACGGTCTGCATTGTGATCTCCTTACTGTCTGTAAGCATTACACAGCTCGATGACTCTCCGGATCTCATCCTCCCGCATCTCGGGGAACAGCGGCAGTGTCACACAATGTGCTGCCAGGTATTCCGCATTCGGGCAGTCTCCCGGCTTATAACCAAGGTTTGCATATGCCTTCTGTAAATGGCAGGGCACCGGATAATGCATGTTGCATTCCACATCATTGTCTGCCATATACTTCACAAAATCATCGTGATCCGGTACCGTGATGACGAACAGATGGAACACCGGTGTGGTGTTCTCCGGATGATGCTGCATGGTGATCAGAGGATTCGTGATCTCCCGGATATAGCGGTGTCCGATCTCCTGACGTCTCTTCGTCCACTCCGGCAGATATTTCAGGCTGACGCTCAATACCGCACCCTGCAGTCCCTCCAGTCGATAATTATATCCAATCTCATCATGATAATAACGCACATCGCAGCCCTGATTTTTCAGGCGGTCGATATGCTTATAGTACTCTTCCTTCTCACAGGTGACACTTCCGCCTTCTCCGAAAGCATAGAGGTTTTTGCCCGGATAGAAGCTGAAGCATGCCAGATCTCCCAGGGTTCCCACATTTTTCCCCTCAAACTGTGCCCCGTGGGCCTGTGCGCAATCTTCCACCACGAACAGTCCGTGACGGTCTGCGATCTCGCGCACGCCTGCATAATCAAAGGGCTGGCCATAGAGATGGACACCGATGATTCCCTTCGTCCTCTCCGTGATCTTCGTTTCCAGCACGGAAGGATCAATCTCCCAGGTATCCGGCGTACAATCTGCGAACACCGGCGTGGCTCCCGTATAGCTGACGCCCCATGCTGTCGCGATATAAGTATTGGCAGGAACAATGACCTCATCTCCGGGGCCTACGCCCAGCGCCAGCATCGCCAGATGCAATGCGGAAGTACCGTTGTTCACACCGCTGGCATATTTGCTTCCCACATAAGCGGCAAATTCCTTGTCAAATGCATCTGCATATTTGCCTCCGGAAAAAGCTGTCTCACGACATACCTTCTCGATAGCTTCTCTGTAAGCATCCGCATGTGCTTCTACATCTCTCGTCAGATCGATTCTCTTAATATGTGCCATTCTGTCGTCCTTCTTTCGCTTATATGTGCTTTTTGATATAAAACTCGTTGAATAACCTTGCAATCTGCACCAGATAATTGCAGATCGTCTTGAACACTTTTACCGTAGTATTATAGTCTTCCTGCCACTCCACCGGATAATCCAAGATCTTCACGCCCCGTTTCTCCGCCCGGAGCAGGAATTCGATCATGTAGAACCATCCGTTATCCCGGCTGCAGCCCTCGATCAGTGAGAGTGCCGTCTCTCTGCGGACAAACGTGAATCCGCAGATAGCATCCGTGGATTTCATCCGTAAGAACAGCTTTAACAGAATCAACAGTCCCTGCGACGTGATCCTGCGGTACCATTTTCTGCCCCTGGTATCGGATTCTCTGGCAAAACGGCTGCCGTTGATATACTGGATCTCGGGCTGCGTCTCGAAGAGATGAATCGCCTCTCCCAGATGCCTGATATTGGTGGAAAGGTCGATGTCCATATAGCCTACCACATCGCCGTGGCTTACTTCCACACCTCTGCGGAATGCCGCACCCACACCGCGGACATTGATCCTCTCATATCTTACTTTATCATATTTTTTGCACAGCTTTTCTGCGATCTGCGGTGTCTCATCCTTGGAACCGTTATCCACGATAATGATCTCATAGTCTTCAAAAGCAATGCTTTGCAGATATTCCACCGTGCGGGTCACACCGTTCTCTAAGCGCAGACGTTCATTTAATACCGGAAAAATAATCGTAAACATCATTTTGTCAGTTTTTCCACTCCTTCGATTACATAGTGCTGTCTCTTAAAGCTCATATTCAGGATCACGGACAGATATTTGAAGATCAGTGTCAGCATGACGGACATCATGAAAAATCCAAACGATATCAGTGTCATCAGACTCATCCAGCCTTCCACGGGACGTACCGTGCTGAAGATCGAATACACGATCCAGGCAAACATGATCATCATCACAGAGAACAGGATCACACTCACCAGCATAGAGAACTTCTCCAGGACATTGGTGAAAATGATCAGCGTATCCAGTGCAAGACTGCTGCGGGTGCTGCGCTCCTCCCGGTTCCTGGCACTGCCTGCCTTCTTTTTATTCTCATAGACCAGCGTATCCGCCCTTAGTCCGCAATTCATATACATCGCCTTGCGGTAAGGAATGTACGCATTCATCTGATTCACACGATTCACTGCGCGGCGGGATATGATACGGAATCTCTCCTGACGCAGCTTATGGGTATTACGGCTTCCCAGATTATAACCTACATAGAACAGCCGCGAGGTCAGTGCCACATCTCTCCCCGGAGCGGCTGCCACCACATCATAGCCTTCCAGCGCTCTGTAATAAACATCCATGATCAGTGACGGCTCAAAATCCGGCAGGCATCTGTCGAATTCGAACAGGAAATCTCCCACTGCCAGGTCTCTTCCGGCATTCATGGCCATCTCGACTCCCTGATAAAAGCTTAAATTGATCATGCTCACCACATGATTTCCTCTGCTTTCTTCCAGAAATCGATGGATTTCCTCGATGGTATTGTCCATGCAGCAGTCATTCACACAGACGATCTCATATTTTTCGAAATGTTCTTCCATGGTGCCACAGACCGTATTCAGGAAATCACGGATGTGCGCACCATCGTTGTGCAGATACAGCACGCAGGATACAAAATTTTTCTCTTTATTCAGGATTGCGGTTCTCTCCATAACGTTTCCCCTATATCTATTATTTATAATCTCTCGGAATGGTTATCCTAATCTAAAAAAGGATCCAGGTCATATACCGTGTTGATCTTGCCGGATAAGACGCTGATGAAGGTGGGGCTCTCGGATAATGCCCGGATCACGGTAGGTCTCGAATCATCGATCTCCGAAGCCTTCAGGATCGGCTTCATGGAGAACAGTGACTTCTCATAACTGAAGCTATATTCTTCCCGCAGATACTTTCTCGCCAGCGTAGACATATACTCCCATGCACTCTCCGGTCTGCCGGGACAATCGTTGCAATTCCCCAGCCAGCCGCCTCTGCAGATATTGCCGTCCGCCCCCACGCAGGAGAACTGCGGTGTAGCATCGTAGCTTGTCTTATGCGGTGTAAAAGTCACCGAAGTCAGGGAATGATATCCCGTCCTGCCGAAAGGCATAATGGAGAAAAACGGTCCATCCATTACTGTAAATCCGATGTCCCTGAGCTTGTCACCTGTTTTGCACAGGATGATCTCACATAGTTCATACTTCAGTCCGAAGGGTTCTGCCGTGACTCCCTTTACCTTTTCCAGCACCTGATTCACGGAAGCGTAAGTGGCATTCAGCACAAACGGTGCCCGGTATACCTCTCTATGGCCCTCATGCAATGCGGTGATCTCATAGCAGTCCGATTGTTTTACGATCTCTGTGATCTGCCGCCCGAAGTGCAGCTTCACTCCCGGATATTTCGCGATCTCCTCCATCAGATGATCCCGCAGGATATGGGCATCGTAGGTATACTCCTCGGTGAGAAAAGCTCCGTCGCACAGCCCCGGCTGGAAATATTCTTCCACAGGAAGCGCCTTACAGGGAATCCCGCCATCCCGGCAGAACTTCAAAAATTCCGCCGCATCCGTCCAGGAAAAATGAGCGGAAGTAGCATAAATCTGTTGAAACGCGGTATGAAGACAGAAGGAATAGTCCTCTGTAAAACGCTTGAAATATCCGGCGGATTTCATGGCCGTAGACAGAGACCTCGGGTAGTGATATCCCATGTGTGCCCGGGCCTGATTGATATATGTGGCTCTGGTAAAAGGAGCCTCTTCCATCTCCAGCACCTCTACCTGCTGCCCTTTTTTTGCACAATACAGCGCCGCATACAATCCATACAGCCCTGCTCCTATGATCAGCTTGTCCATTCCTCTATCCTAACTCTGTCTCTGTTTTGTCTTTGTTTTGTCTCTGTTTTGTCTTTATCTCTGATCTGTCTCTGTTTTTTCATTTTC
>ERZ791718.524-NODE-524-length-19732-cov-1.993393_pt1 | contig 19732 bp, 16 predicted proteins | sample MGYA00510349_ERZ791718 | MGnify/ENA primary metagenome ERZ791718 (study PRJEB30046, sample SAMN00715136) | human gut metagenome | study: EMG produced TPA metagenomics assembly of the A metagenome-wide association study of gut microbiota in type 2... | reverse complement strand
CGGTGCCTGATAACCCATCATATTACGCGAACGCAGAATAAAGTCCTTGAGGATCTTATTGAGGGCATGGCCTAAATGGATCTTGCCATTGGCATAAGGAGGGCCATCGTGAAGAATGAACTTTTTATGTCCTGCGTGGGCCTTCAGTTTCTTTTGATAGATACCCTTCTCCTTCCAGAATGTTAAAAAGTCCGGTTCCCTTTTGGGAAGCCCTGCGCGCATAGGGAAATCTGTGGCAGGAAGGTTCAGCGTGCTTCCATACCCTTCATTTTCTTTTGACACTTGCTCCACCTCCAAAAAATAAGACCCCGTCCCCTAAGGGACGAGGTTTAACCCGTGGTACCACCCTCATGACAGGCTTATCCTGCCACTTTGTATGGGATAACGGCCATAAGACGGGTCATTCTACTGTGATTTCGATGACCAGCTCCGGAGTGATCTTCTTTCTCATTTCCTTCTGTCCAGGCTCACACCCTCCCCGGATCGCTCTGCCAGAAATGGGAAGTACTGTCTCCCTCATTGCATTGTCGATATACGCTGATATTATACACTCACGGTCTGGGTACGTCAATCATTTGGGAAAGGAGAAAATCAGTTCCGTCCCGGATCCTGCTGCACCATGGCTTCATAGAGCAGGATGCCTGCAGCAACGCCGACGTTAAGGCTTTCCGCTTCCCCCAGCATGGGAATCTTGACGCGGGCGGCACTTTTTTCCAAGAGACTGTGAGAAACCCCTTCAGCTTCACTGCCCATGATGAGCAGCGTCTTTTGGGGATAGGTGAAATCCCGCAAGTCAGCGGCGCCATCTAGGGCTGTTGCCACCAAGGTCCAACCTGCCTTTTGGGCAAAGGTCATAAGGGCGTCTTCCGTGATTCCCGTAAAGACCGGGATATGGAAGAGGTTTCCCATGGCTGCACGCACCACCTTGGGGTTATAAAGATCGGCACTGCCAGAAAGCAGGATGACGCCTTGGGCATTCATGGCCCGTGCGGTACGGATCATGGTCCCGACATTTCCAGGATCATGGATTTCGTCAAGAACCAGGATCAGCCCCCTTTCAGGATGGACCGTTTCAAGGCTCCTTTCCTTAAGGCGGACCAAAGCGGCCAACGATTGGGGCTCTTCCGTTGCCGTCAGTTTTTTCATGATGTCCCCAGTCACTTCATAATAGGGAATGTCTGACCCTTGAGCCTCTTTTTGGAAATCCTCAGGAAGATCCGTAAAAAAGTAAGCCGTCACGGTCCACGAAGACGACCGGACTTCCCGTACAGCACGGACCCCTTCGACGAGAAATAGGCCTTCCCTAAGGCGGTACTTTTTTTGCTGCAGGCTGGCGGCCTTCTTCACCGTTTCGTTCTGGAGGGATGTGAGACGTTTGATCATAGTTCCTCCCTCAGCTTTTCAATATCTTTCTGGGTGCCGATGAGCACCAAGATGTCTCTCGCAATAAGCGGTTTTTGCGGATCCATGCTGATTTCCGTCTTTTTATCAGGGTGCTTGACGGCTACGACATTGACGCCAAAACGACGTCTTACATCAAGGTCGACCAAGCTCTTGCCGACAGCCCCAACAGGAGCATCCAGTTCAACAAGGCAAATGTTGTCGGACAGTTCCACAAAGTCGAGGATGTTGGTAAAGCCCAAACTGTGACCAACCCGCCGCCCCATGTCCCGTTCCGGGAAGATGACGGACGTGGCGCCGATTTTTTTGAGCATCTTTCCGTGGATTTCGGAGGAAGCCTTGGCAAGAATGGTCGCCATACCGGCTTCCTTAAGGATCATGCAGCACAGAAGGCTTGGTTCCAGGTCCCCGATGGCAATGATGGCTGCGTCAAAGTTCCGCAGGCCCAGACTCTTGACCACCGTTTCATCAATGGCCTCACTGACAACAACATGGGTCAGCTTATCGGCCATTTCTTGGACTACTTCTTCATCATGATCAATGCCCAGGACCTCATGGCCCATTCCGACCAGGGTTTCCGCAACGGACGCGCCAAAACGCCCCAGGCCCCAGACAACAAACTGTTTCTTTTTGTTCATAGTTACGCTCCTAGCCAATGATGATCTTTTCTTCAGGATACCGGATCAAGGCTTCCCTGCGGCGAGCCGTAAGGGCCATGACAAACGTCATGATGCCTACACGTCCGGCATACATGGAAAGGATCATGATAATCTTCCCGCCTGCCGTAAGATGCTGGCTAAGTCCGCTGGAAAGTCCCACCGTCGCATAGGCTGAAACCACTTCAAATAGGGCCTCCACAAGGCTTGTCTCCTCTAGATACGTAATGCCAATGATGGCAAGAAAGATCCAGATGATGGACAGCGTGGTAATGGCAAAGGCCCGATGGATAGTCTCCTGGTCAATGCGCCGCCCAAAAATGACACACTCCGGCTTCTGAAAAAGCACTTGATGCGCGGAAAGGATCAGCAAGGCAGCCGTTGTCGTCTTGATGCCGCCGCCCGTTGATGCCGGGGAAGCTCCAATGACCATGAGGAGCACCATAACAAGGATCGTTGAAGTGCGCATCTGCATCAGGTCAAAGGTATTGAAGCCTGCCGTACGGGCAGAAACGGACTGGAAGAAACTGGCCATCCATTGGTCACCGACCGATAGGGTTCCAAGGGTCCTTCCATTGTCAAATTCCATAACCTGGATGAGGAGCGTCCCAAGAGCGATCAGGGCCACTGTCGAAACAAGAACGAGCTTTGTATGGAGCCGGTAGTTCCGAAAGTGCCGGGTATGAACCACGTCACTCATGACGGCAAAGCCTATGCCGCCCAAAATGATGAGCAGGGCAATGAGGCCGTTGACCACCGGATCATGGACATAGCCCACAAGGCTCTGATAATTGCCAAAAAGGTCGAAGCCAGCATTGCAGAAGGCGGAAATGGCATGCCAATACCCATAATAGATGCCCTTGAGGCCAAACTGCTGATAAAAACGCAGGGCCAGGGCCGTTCCAAGGACCCCTTCCACAACAGCCGTATATTTGGCCACGCGCAGGCTCATGCGGACCACGCCGCTCATATCATTCTGGTTGAGTGAGGCCTGGATCAGCATGCGGTCCTGAAGATTGATGCGCCGCCCCAGGGCAACGGAAAAAAGCGTGGCAAAAAGCATCAGGCCCAGTCCGCCCAATTGAATGAGACCAATGATGACCAACTGACCAAAAAGAGAAAAAACCTTTCCTGTATCACAGACAACAAGACCTGTGACACAGGAAGCAGAAGTCGCAGTAAATAAGGCATCAAGAAAAGGCATCCACATCCCATCCCTATGGGAAATGGGCAGCATCAAAAGGAAAGCGCCTGCAAGGATCAGCCCCAAAAACGTCAGGGCAACCACTTGATTAGGAGAAAAATGTTTTCCTTTCAGCAAAGAAGGTTACCTCCGAATCATCTCGCCCGTAATTTCACGGAGCGTAGCTGCCCCGCACATTTCCATCGTATCCTTGAGTTCAGCCCCCAATTTATCAACAAGGCAGCGTACGCCTTCCTTGCCGCCGCCATAAACAGCATTGACAAAAGGTCTGGCAATAAGGACGGCATCGGCGCCCAGGGCAAGAGCCTTGAAAACATCAACGCCGGTACGGATCCCGCCGTCAACAAAGATTTTGACCTTGCCGCCCACAGCAGCCGCGATTTCCGGCAGGACTTCGGCCGTAGCAGGGCTCTGGTCCAGGACGCGTCCCCCGTGGTTGGAAACGACGATAGCCGCAGCGCCCGCTTGGGCGGCCCTGACGGCTCCTTTGGCGCTCATGATGCCCTTGACGATGAAAGGCACGTCCGTGAGGGCGATGATTTCTTTCATTTCTTCCACCGATTTGCTGCCAGCAGGCGGCACAAATTTTTTAAGGAAGGGAAGGCCAGCTGCATCTACGTCCATAGCAACCGCAAGGGCTCCCGAAGCCTTGACAAGGTCCATTTTTTCCCTGATCATCTGCATGTTCCAAGGTTTCACCGTCGGAATGCCCACACCTTGGCAGTCCTTGATGGCGTCCGTGGCCCCGCGCATGACTTCCGCGTCCATGCCGTCGCCCGTAAAAGCAAGGATACCTGACTCAGCACAGCCCGGGACGAGCTGGGCGTTATAGGTCACATCATTATATTTATCACTGTAGTGCATGGCAACCGCACCAACAGGACCGGCAAAAAAAGGATAGGCAAAAGAATGTCCAAACAGGGACAGACGGGTATCCGTTTCCCTTTTTTCGCACAGCGTATCCATGACGACGCGGACTGTCTGCCAAGCCTGATAATTGCGGATGGCTGTGTCCCCTACCCCCTTCGCGCCAGGTCCAGGGATGGTATTGCGGCAGGCAACGCCATTGCAGATTGGGCAGCCATGGCATTTGCCAAGGCATTTCCGTGCATTTTCAACAAGTTCTTTATAATCCATGAAAATAACCCCCATACAGTAAAGTATACTGTTATCATTATACCACAAGGAACACTTTTCGCTTCAAAAACGCCGGTGTCCGGCTCCTCTATTTTTGCGTCCTCAAATAGGCGATGTATTCATTTCCCCAGGTCTCGATACTGCTAAGCACGGGGCCAAAACGGCGGCCCATATCCGTGAGAGTGTACTCCACTCGGGGCGGGACCTCGGCATAGACATGACGCGTAATAAGACCGTCCTTTTCCAGGGCCTTTAACTGAGAAGCAAGGGTTGCGTGGGTAATGCCCGTTGCTCGTTCCAGCTCGCCAAAGCGTTTTGTTCCATCATAGAGCTGATGGAGCAGGATAATGGCCCATTTGCCCTGCAGGAGCCGCTGGGCAGTCACAAAGGGACAGACCCCAAAATCATCGTGTTCCATGGCATTTCCTCCCAAAGGTCAAGCAATTCATACTAAGTCAGTCAAGAAACCGTTCTTGTTTTCATTATAGAGCGGGATTATAATCAGAGCAAGTTCAAAAAATAGCGTTTTATCGAAATGATAAAGGAGGTCTCCCCTATGAAAAGAATGCCTGCATTATTTATTGGCCACGGCAGTCCCATGTTGGCTTTGGATCATAATGAAATGACAAAAACCTTGACTGAACTAGGCAAAAGGATCATCACGGACTATGGCCGGCCCAAAGCGATTGCCGTCGTTTCCGCCCATTGGTACAGCCGAGGCAGCTACGTCAACGCCGCGCAAAAACCGGAACAGATCTACGATATGTACGGGTTCCCCCAAGCCCTTTATGAAGTCAGCTATCCAGCTTTGGGCGACCCGCAGACAGCCCGCCGCATCCATGATCTTACAGGGGCCGTCATGACGGAAGACTGGGGCATCGACCACGGGGTATGGACGCTTTTCGTCCATATGTTCCCTGATGCATCACTTCCGGTTGTTCCCCTCAGTGTCGATGGGACCCTTTCCCCTCATGATCAGTACGCCTTTGGAGAAAAACTGGCCGCCCTGCGGGAGAAAGGCATTGTCGTCGCAGGAAGCGGAAACATCGTCCATAACCTGATGCAGACGGACTGGAATAACCCCCACGGTTCCAAAGAGGCGGACGAATTCGACGCCTTTATTACGGAAAAGGTCCAGGAACGCGATGATGAAGCAGTTCTCGCCTATCGGGACCACCCCCTTGCTTCCTACGCGGCACCCACGCCGGACCATTTTTTGCCCCTTCTGTATCTTTTAGGGGCATCCAAAGGGGAAACACCGGAAGTCTTTAACCACATCCGCAACCTGGGCAGCATCTCCATGACAAGCTATCTTTTCCCCTAAGCGCAGAAAAGACCGTGAAAAGAAGCGACTTTTCGCTTTTTTTCACGGTCTTTTTTTATTTCATTTGATCATATCCAGGGACCAAATAATCGGTCAGGTACCCCACCTTGAATTTTCGGGGGTCGTCTTCCCGCAGCAGTTCATTCTGGGTGAGGACGATATCCAGCGCCTGCGGAGTGAAACGGGCTGTACCGCTCATGTGCATGATGATGATGGAACCCTTGCGGACCCTTTGCCGAGGCGTATAGATTCCTGCCTTGATGGCCCCCACCAATTGGGAAAGGCTGTGGGCGGCATAATCCTCGGTACTTTCATAGCCAGAGACCAAATAGGTATAGCCTGTGTTGAAAAGCGCCTTGGCTCCGTTCTCGCTTATGGCAAGGGTGGGCGGACGAAAAAGACGGGAAAGGCTATAGCGGCCGCCGACCTTGACATCCCCTACGGTTTCTGCCAATTTTCGATAGGCCTCAGCCACATTTTCCGCATAGGCTGCTGGATCTTGGGATTCTACGATTTTTCCCTTTTTATCCCGAAAGGCCATGGCGGCATGAAGGTCCGTATGGCTTCCAATGGTATGCCCTTCCTCTGCAATGGCCCGTAATAGATTCGGATTGCTCGGCATGTAGCGCGTAATGATGAAAAAGGTGGCCGGCACCTTATGTTTGCGAAGGACATAAAGCAGCTGATTGATGGTATTGTCCGTCCCCCAATCATCAAAGGTCAGGAAAATGGTCCTTTCAGGAGCCGTCTTGATGACGCCGCTTTTATCGGCTTTGCGGATCACATCCTGATCGAGGCCGTACATCCGGTCCTTATCGTCAACTTGCGGCGCGCCGATATAGTGGGACAAAAAGACCTTGGAAAAATTATGCTGGTCCACAGGGTAAGCAATGGTTCCCGGCTGGAGGGCCTCGGGAATCCGCTCCTTAGGAACGGGATAGGTCCAGCGCTTTGCCGTATCGCGGAGAACATCGCTGACGGAAAGGACTTCGTAGGACGAATCGTTCCGGGGATTTGCTTCCGGTTGGTCCTGGAAGGTTCGGTATGTATTGACGTCGACCTTTTCCTTATGGATCCTTGTCATGACTTTGCCGATAAGGGTGGGATCCGAAAGAAAATCCAGACGGAAATAGAGAATCTGTCCCCGTCCCAAGGAAAAGTCCCATTTTTTGAAGACAGCGTTCATGATTTCATCCGTTGACATGGCGTCTTTGAGCCGGGTCAGGACCACATTGCGTGTCTGTCCCACCAAGGTGAGGTTCATTTCACGAGCGACGTCCTCAACAATGGCTGAGGAAGGGCCATACATTTGCCGCACCACGGTCGGTGTCACGCCATATTCTTTTTGAAGACGCGTCCTTATGCGCTCCAGCTGCCCTTTGACCGCGTCCCGTGTAGGAGCGTCCCCAGGGCGCAGACCTATGCCAATTTCCTGGCCATGGTTCTTGATGAGGCGAATGGTTCCTTGATTTTCCCGCAGTTCACGCTCCGTCACAAAGAAGGTGCCCCGCAGCTTTTCTTCATCCATTCGCTGGAGTACATCGGCTACGGTTTGGGCGTTTTGCAGACCGCCAAAGGTAAAGATGACGGCCTGTTTGGTTGTTGGAATGATGGTTAGTGCCTTTCCGGCTTCGCTTAGGGAAGAAAAGCCAACGCACAGACAGAAAAGGTACAGCAAGATGAGTTTCTTCACGGTTTACTCCTTCCCTCCTTCCCCTGTACGGGAAGCAAGCTGTGAAAGATTGCCGCTGCCCCCGAGGGACCAGAGGAACACGTGGGGATAGCCAGCTTCCAGGGCCGCTTGGCTCCAGGCTTCAAGGGTCGTAACGTCAGCATACCAAACAGTCATGGTGTGTCCATCGGCTTCATAGGAAAAATGGAGGGCCGCGCTGGCTTCATCCCGCTGGGGAACCTTTCCATATTGTTCAGCAAGGGCCGCTGCCGCCTGTTCAGAAAGGAAACGGCCTTCTTTTCCGTCCTTCCAGATTGCGCCACCCATTGAAAAGGCAAGGGCGGCCTCCCCCCTGAGGGCATCCATCTTCTTCATCGTTCTGCGAATAAAGGCCAGATCGGCCTTGGGGCCGGGGCCATTATGGGGACCATGGAGGTTATAGGCCATGACGACATATTCAATGTTCTTCGGGAAAGGGGCACCAAATGGCGCCGACGGTTCCAGGATGACGCGGACCTTGAGATGGCGCCGTGCAGCCTGCGTTTCCAGTTCAGAAAGAAAACGCAGGAAGTGTTCCTGAAGACGGGTATCGCCCTTTTTCCAAAGGGTTTCATAGTCGATTTCGACGCCTGAAAAGCCGTGCTTTTCCGCAAGATCAAGAATGGATACAGCATGCTTTTTGCGGCTCTTTCCGGTTGCAAGAAGGCTGGCTAATTGTTCCGTATCCTTTAAGCGGCTCGTTCCATCTGGGAAAACCACATCATTGACAATGGTAAGATAGGCCCCGTCTGCAGAAATCGCTGGTTTTTGGAACCTTTCAGGGAAAACCAATTCCTTTCGGTCATTAAAATACGCGGCAAAATATGAAATGTCCTGGAGGCGGTCCTGAAGGACCTGGGCTTCTTTTTCCCCTTCTGCCCGGTTCCAATAGGGAATCCATGCCGAAAGGGACAAGTGAGCACTCATGCCTTCCCGGGTGGGACCTACTAGACTCAAAAAGACCATGAAGACCAGAAAGAAAGCCCAGCGGTGTCGATGAAAAGTGATCATAGGGCAGTAAATTCCCCTTTCTTTTAGATATAACGAAGGAACCAATTCAAGATGTCTTCCCAGTATTGCCCGGCTTCATACCGGAACCGGTCAAGGCCAGACAGCTTAAGAGAATAAAGGACCTGCTCCTTTTCGGGATCAAGGCCCGTTTGGGAATGGATAACAAGGTCTTCAAAAGTCGCGTCATACACACTTTCAGCCTGGTTCTTTTGGCTCCAGCTTTCATTTTTCCCCATGTCCGCCCCCAAAAATAGACAACCCGGATCAAGGATCAGGACGGATAGCGGATCAAGGGCTTTCCCATCGAGGGTGATGAGCAGCTGATCATCCTGAAGGGAAAGGGTGAGGCTGTGGCTTTCCCGGGCATTTCGTTCCAGCTTCGGTTCATAGGGAGCAGCCCCCTCCTTGACAGAACGGGCTGGTTTCGCCTTTCGTGCCGCTGCTTTTTGGGCATACCGCTCAGCAGCCTGTCTAGTCGGGGCATAACGGGCAAGTGTCTCATAGTCCTTGACTTCCGCTTCCTTCTGAGCTTCTTCAACAGAAAGACGGGGCCTATCAAGGAGCACATCCACATTTTCCTGCAGGAGCGGTGTATCTTTCCCATGGCGCCGTTCCGTGACGATGAGCCTGCCGCCGCTTAGTTCCACGATAAGGCATCGTGAAAGGTCTTCACTTGCCCGCAGGAACAGCTGCTGACGGCCAAAGGTGTTGCCCGTAAGACGAACGGATAAGCTGAAATTTTGATACGCTTTGCTGCCCAATAGTTCGGTCAGCCCAATGCCATAGGGAGCCGTCGTAAGGATAAGGGAATTGCCCGTGATTTCCGAGGCGCCAGAATAGCGTTTCCACGCTTTTTGGCGCTTTTCGTCACCTTCTTCAAAGGGAATCTTCCCCATGCTTTTCGTATCGGCGGCAACGCGCATCAAAAGGTGATTGACAGGCCATTTTGTACCCGGTTCCAGGCGGGTCAGGTCGTAAGGGCTGCTGTTATGGGCATTGAATGAACTGCCTTCCCGATTGAAATTGATGGTAAAGAGCCGGCGGATCCACTTTTCATTGACCGCGCTCACATCGTCCTGGTTGCCAAATTGGGTGGTGTTGGCATGCATGAGGGCGTAGGCTTCCGGGACAAATCCTAATTCTCGCTGGTACGTATCGCGAAGGTTCATATAATCAAAATCGATCCGCCGCACCATATGCTGGTAGCTTTCCCTTGCATAGCCATCCTTATCGCGGAGATAATCCATGAGGTAATGATTGTAATTGCGTCCCAGGCTGGAACGCAGCATGGAAAACTGCAGCGGCGTCAGCTCGCCCAGATAATTGTGGTAGCGGTCAAAGACGTTGATGAAGTGCAGCCGGTACCCATCACTTCCCATATCCCAGAAGGACGAATCCATGAGGGACTGCATGTCCCGCTTGCTAAGGAACTTGGGATCCTTGGATTCCAGTTTTTCCGCATAGGAAAACATGGTGGCATGGAAATTATATTTTTCCAAGCTCTTTTGGGCAAAAATAGCCGTATCCCGGCGCCCATCCTCAAACATCAAATACAAAGCCCGCGGCGGAAGGCGTTTTCCTTCATGATAATAGGCGGCCACGTCTTTACTGGTGACTGTGACATAGCCGGCTTTCCGAAGGGCCGCCAAATGGTCATTTAAAAGAGGTTCCCCAATAAGGTCCGAGGTTCGCCCCGTCCGGTCAACGCCGCCATAGGAAAGGGCAATGAATCCCGTATTGAGAGTGGAACTTTCCTCATCCTCAGCATAGGGCGTATAGGATTTAAGGAAAAAGAAGGCATAAAAGATCCCCAATAAGACCAAAAGGAGGATAATAAACTGGATCAGGACACGCCGTTTCTTGCGGCGGTCCTTGAGCACCGTATAGGCATGATCTCCAAGGCTCATGGCTTCATCTTCCCTCCTTTTTGGGGTCCTACGTCAGCAGGTGTGGGACGGGTCCCCCAATTGGATTTCCAGAAGGTGAACCAAGCCACGGGCATCTGCCAGAGCAGGACCAGCTCGTAATAGATACAGAACCACAGACCATAAATCCAGGTTGTACTCCGCCGCAAAAAAAGCTGGGCAAGACTCATCAGGGCCGCCATCAGGAACATCCCGACAAAAAAGCCCAAGGGGACAATTCGGTACATGATGGGGACATAGAAGACATTATAGAGCACAATGATGGGAGCAATAATGGGAACCAAAAATCCCATATAGAAGAAAATGGCGGCAAACGGTTCCTTTTTCCACATATAACGAGCCGCAATCAGGGATTCCCGCAGCCAGGACCGTTTCCAGCGCATCTGCTGCCGGAGGAACATGCGGTGGGTATTGGGGACAATGGTGGAACAGATAGCCGTATCCTGATAAGTTGTGCGATGTCCGCGGAGAATAAAGTTCGTCATGCTCCGGTCGTCCCCAAAGGTCGCTTTCTGTCCCAGGAACGTCTGGTGCAACCACGCCTCCTTATGGGCAAGGACAAGATCCTTGCGATAGCACGAAAGCGGTCCTGACAGGCAGGTCACGGCATCAAAGTAGCCTTCCGCCGCTTTCATGATGCGAAAGGCAATATAATAGCGGACAGACTGCATCTTGGTCAGGGAATTGGTATAGGTATTGGCCACGTCAGTCCTACCCGAAACGCCGCCCATCTTTTCGTCCTTGAAGGGTTGGACAAGATTCCTGACGGCATAAGGGTCAAGAAAGGAGTCTGAATCCACAAAGACGAGGAGGGGCTTTGTGGAAAGCTCAGCTCCGCGGGCCATGGCTTCCCTCTTGCCCATATTCTGAGGCTGACGGATCCAGCGGATCCGCTGGTCCGTGTGGAAAAGCTGATCTGATGCGGTCAGGGAATCAATGGTCTTTTGGATCACTTCACAGGAATGGTCCGTGGAATGATCATCGACAACGATGACTTCCAGCTGCTCAGGAGGATAATCTTGGTTGATGGCGCAAAGGATGGTCCGATCGATCCACGTCTCTTCGTTAAAACAAGGAATGATGATGGTGACCCCCGGCGTAAAATCGGGATCCACCTTCATAGGCCGGTAGAGCGCGCCAAAAAGGTAGCGTGATAACAGCAGGGTAGCGGCAATGATGCTATATAAATAAAGAGTCTTGTTGAACCGGAAATAAAGGACCGATTCAGCCCGCATCATGATGATGACAAAGACAACCACAAAAAGGAAAAACGAAGCAAGCCCCAGCATATAGCGGCCGCGTTTTTTATTGGCAAACTCGGCAAGCGTGTCCGCAAACTGCACGCCAATAAAAAGGCCCTCCGCATTCTCTTTATGGAACGATCTAACAACCGTGGCCCCTAGGTCCTTGATTTTCATTTCGTATCCTTCAGGCAGGGTTCCCGGGGTTATTTCAAAAGAAAGGGAAAGCGTTGTTCCTTCAGTCAGCAAGGATTCGTCACAGCCTAGCTCGGCATGAAGAAGCATGCCCGTTGTTGAGATGTCAAGGGCCCGTGCCTTGATACGGTCCTTTTCTACACGGACGGTAACTTCATAATCCACGAGATAGCGCCGTCCCGCAGCATCTTCCCTGATATAGGCACCAAAATCCTCAGGGCCCCGTCCGCCGCCGTTGCCTCTGCGGCGGGCCCGATGGCTGCGCACGCCCGATGCATCCGGCACATGGGATAACAATCGACGGTCTTTTTTCTCCCTCGTGAGGACATCACAATGTTCTTTCACAATCCTTCTCCTACAATCCAACAATCTTAAGGCCCCGCTGTTGAAGGGACTCAATCAAGACCTCTACTTTTTCCGCTAAACTGGCCCCGTCCGAAGCCGCTTTTTCGGGACGGTCCTTGACTGTGGGCGGGTGCTCGATGGGCCCATTTTTCCCGGTTTGGACCTTGGGCTTTTTAGGTCCGCCCACGACGGGAACGCCGCTTTCCACGGCAAGGATGCTCCCCCCACCCACGCCAAGGGCAAATGTTTTGACGTTGTCTTTGGTTGCCATCTGACTGGGGTAAAACAGGAGGGGTGTATCTACATATACGGGAAGACCAGCCGCGGCTGTCCTTACCAGAAGGTCGGCCGTAACCTTCGTTCTTGGGGCCCGCATATATTGCGGAGCTGACCCGGTAAGATCCGTTAGGGCCGTCTGGGCAGCCACAGCTTCCGCCATAAACTTAGCAAGCGGCAGGGTCTCTGCCTGGGCCTGTCCATGGAAGGTAAAGTTTCCCAGCAAATGACCTTCTCCTTTGATCTTGCGCACAAGCTCCTTGTCCATGGCCGCATTTTCCCCTTCTACAAAGAACAAGGCCTTCACCTGATGGCTGCGAAGAACCGCAAGAAGCCGCTCGGTATCCGTCTTGGAGGGCAGTCCATCAAAAACAAGGAGTACCGAAGAAGAGTCAGGACGAGCAAGGAGACGGGCCGGTCCAATGCCCTGTTGATAGCGTTCAACCGCCTTTTTGACGGCGTCTTCCGAAGCCTCGTAGGAAGCAGCCGGTTCAGCCATGAACCGCGTGATGTCCCGGGCATTGAGGTCTTTTACCATTCCCTTGATGACATACATTCCGCCCCCAAGGAAAAGACAAAAGACAAGGCCCAGTCCCACTTTTAGTTTGGTTTCACTTTTCATGGGCACTTCCTTTTATAGACTCCAGTAAAGAAATCCTTTTTCTTCAAAAGCTTTCCGTTCAAACATGCCCTTGACGTCAATGAGGACCTGTTTCTGTCCTGGTTTTGGCCGGCGGAACAAGCTTGCCGCCTCGTCGATCTGCAGCTTTCGGAAGACTTCATGCTGGACCAAAAAAACAATGCAGTCCGCATCATGAACAGCTTCCAAGGGCGTCAGTTCGAGCCCATAAAGACGGCTGACTTCTTCTTTATCGGCACAGGGATCGACCATTTTGGGAGAAAGGCCGCACTTGCGGAATTCCTCATAAACATCGTAGGACCGGGAATTTCGGACATCAGGGCAGTCTTCCTTGAAGGTCATGCCAAAAAGGAAAAGATTGGCCCTGCAGATATCGATCTTGGCCTGCAGAAGCCGGGTCAGGACCTGGCGCACCACAAAACTTGACATGCCATTGTTGATGCGGCGTCCGGCGGAAACAACCTGGGAATGATAGCCCAAAGTTTCGGCCTGGTAGACAAAATAGTAGGGATCGATGCCGATGCAGTGTCCCCCTACAAGACCGGGATAAAAACCCAGAGCATTCCATTTGGTATTCATGGCCTTGATGACTTCCTTGGTCTCAATGCCCATTTGGCTAAAGACCATGGCAAATTCATTCACGAGGGCAATATTGATATCCCGCTGGGAATTTTCGACCAGTTTGGCGGCTTCGGCGACCTTAATGGTGGGAGCGCGATAGATTCCAGCTTCAATGATGGATCCATAGACGTCAGCCACTGCATCCAACGTTTCCCCGTCCATTCCGGAGACAATCTTGACAATGTTGAAAAGCCGGTGCTGGCGGTCGCCCGGATTGATGCGTTCCGGTGAATAGCCAATCTTAAAATCAGGCCCGCAGGCAAATCCGCTTTCTCGCTCCAGGATAGGACGGCAGATATCTTCTGTCACGCCGGGATAGACAGTTGATTCATAAACGACGATACTGCCCCGGGAAAGATGGCGGGCCACAAGGGCCGTTGCCTCTTTGACCGCCGTCAGGTCCGGTGTATTGTCCCCATTGAGTGGGGTTGGGACAGCGATGACAAAAAAACGCGCATCTTTCAGCGCTTCTTCCTGGGCCGTAAACTGGCAGTCCGTTTCCTTAAGGGCTGCGTCCCCTGCCTCCCCTGTCACGTCAACGCCCGCCTTGTAGCGGGCCACCTTTTTTTCATTGGTGTCAAAACCGATGACGTCATAGTGTTTGGCAAATTGGACAGCCAGCGGCAGCCCCACATAACCCAATCCGACGACAGCCAGTTTTGATTTTCTGGCGGTCAGATCGCTGCATAGATCAATAGCATTCATCCTTATTTCCTCTTTTTCCTTTCACTTTGACAGACAAGGCCGCCAAAGACATTCATTTCGTTCCTTCCGTCTTATCCTGATCTTCAGGTTCCTCATTCCCGTAATTCTTGAAATAGTAGGAAAGGCCTGCCCAGAGGGTGCGGCTGCGCGTCCCGTACTGAAGGTCTTCCAAATCATCGTACTCAAGGCTCAGGACCCAGTCGCGGGTCAGCGTGTAGGACAGACCCAGTCCATAGCCCTTGAAGCCATGCATATAATCAGCCACCCCATTCATGGTATGTTCCACGTAAGTTGCCCGCGGCTGGTAGTAATACTTGGTGGATGTGTAGGTGTTGCCCTTTTCCCAGCTGTTTTCCTCGCCGCGGCTCAAGGAAAAGACACCGCCGCTGCCGCCGGGCTCTGTTTCATCGTGTCCCAAAAGATACTGGGCTCCCACACGCCACCAGCCACCAAGAGGCATCTCATAACCAAGCATGCCGATGTTCCGGTTGTTGCCCCCATCCATGCGGAACCCGTAGGCCCCTAAAGAGAGTTTGTGCTCTCCTTTTTGGTAAATGGCAGTAAGTGCCGTAACTTCATCGGCCTCATTGACCTTGCCGAAAGCCCCTTCGTAGTACCAGGGATGATGATCGCCATAGGCGACTTGTATGCCCTTGAACCGGCTGTCATAGATATTTCCCTCTGCCAAGGTCTTACCGAAAGCACCGGCCATGACCATGACTTTTCCGACAGCCCCTTTCAGGTAGTACCGATCAAGATCAATGGTCCCGTTCATGCTGTCATCGCCATGGAGGGCCTTCTCGCTTTCAAGCATCCCGATAGCATGCCAGTTATTATCCAGGTTGTAATCCATGTAGATCCTGGCGCGCAGCCGCAGCCGGTCATCAGGGAACTGGATCCGCTTCCGTTCCGGATCGACGGCATGATGGTTGGACGTATCATTGTTATCAATCCGAAGTTCCCCATCAATCTTGAATCTTTTGGATAGATCGACGGCCGGTTCCGGCGTTTCAAGGACGGCGAGGTCCTGAGCGCGTTTTTCCTCATAATAGCCAAGGTCTGCCAGTTCTTCGGCATATTCAGCCTGTTTGCGGGATAGGTCCGTCAAGGTTTCCGTCGGGGCGGACGGGGCTTCTGCCAAATTTTTCCCTTCTTTCAAGATTGCCGCGTCAGTTGATGCAGGAGGAAGAACTCCCGAAGGCGCTTTTTTTGGCGACACAAGGCCTGCCATTTCATCCAGCACCCCATCCCTTCTTGCCGTCAAGGCTGCAAGTTGGCTTCTTGCCGGCTCGAGCCTTCTTTTGATGAGAGCAAGACGGACGCTGGCATCTGTAAGGATTTTTTCCCGATGCGAAGCTTCTTTTTCAAGGGGGGCCATCACTGCTTCATCGCCGCTTTGAAGGGACGCGTAGATCTTCTTTTTTCCGTCTCTTCAAGCGCTTGCTGAGCTTTTTCATAGGCTGAATAGGCTCGTTTGTATTCCTTTTCAAGGACGCTTACCATGGCCGCTTCCCGGGCCGTAAGGCGCGACAGTTCAGAAAAGGCTGCCAGCTGTTTTTTCACCGCTTCCTGACGGGTCGGGGCATCCGCCTGAGAAAGGGCCAGTCCCACTTGCCGTGCCGTCTCTTTTCGAGTCGGTTCAGCTTCGGCAGCACGGGGCATCGCAAAAGGGAGGCTTAGGAGCACAATCCCCCAAAGGATTTTAGGATAATCAATTCGATATAACCTCACGTTAATTTCCTTCCGTGGTCACTAGGTATCCATAGGTAAGATCCTTCATTTTCTTACGTTTTTTCTTATCTTCGTACATCCGCTGATCAGCAAGTTCCTGCAGGGCATCCATGTCCTCTGTTTCCGAATAGCGGGCAATGCCCACGGATATTCCACCCAGATAGGACCTACCGTCAATGGACAGGGGCGCTTTGAGGGACTGCTGGATTTCCTGCTTGATCCGGCGGATGTCTTCGGATCCAACAATAGGCAGGAGGGCAATGAACTCATCGCCTCCCACACGGGCAACGACCCCATAATGGTTAAAGATCTTCTGCAAACGTTTGACCCCTTCCTGAAGGACCATATCGCCAAACCCATGACCATAGGCATCATTGCAGTGTTTAAAATCATCCAGGTCCATATAGATCAAGATGAAGTCAAGGTCCCACTTTTGATAATTATCCACAAAATGGGACTGTGTTTCCTTGAACCCTTGGTAGTTCAATGCGCCTGTCAAGGCATCTATAACGCTTTTTTTCTTGAGTTCTGCCTGGATCTGGGTGAAACGGGTCACATCGCGGAACCAAGAAAGACTGCCGACAATTCGTCCGCCTTCAATGAGGGGAATCTTGTTCATCATGACCGTGCGGATCATACCTTTGGCCATGCAGTGGACCTTTTCCTCCGAAATGACCGGAATCTGCCCAAGGAGCATTTCCTCTTCCCGGTAGGTGGGGTCAAATTCTACATTCCAGCCCAGTTCCTCTTCCGACTGACCGAGGATATCATCCAGGGAAGAAAGATTGAAATAATGCAAAAAAGCATCATTGGCCCCCAGGAAGCGGCCCCTGACATCTTTCCAGTACACGTTCATTTCCGGTAAATGGAGCATGGCTTCCCAGAGGACCTCTGGCAAAATGGCATCCATCTTATCCAGCTGGGGAGATGGGACCAGCTTGTTTCGCGCCAAAATAGGTTCCATGGGACGAGGCATCTGGACCCCCATGAAATGGCGCAGGTTGACCGTTCCGCAATAGACCTTGACATCAGAAGGCTCCCCTGAGAGCCAGACCAAATGGAGCTGCCAGCCATTGCGATTTTCCTGTTCACTGCTCGTGACCCTAAAAAAAGTGGAAAGATAGCCACATCCTGATTCATTGATGCGAGTGACCAAAGTGGCTAAATCATAAAACTGCAGAAAGCGCTTCCAATCTTCCGAGAAAACGTGCCGCCTTGCCCATTCCCGCAAAAACAAAGGCAGGGGCAGCCGTTCGATTTCATCGATCACGCTCATTCCCACCTTGATCCGATGGACGGTCTGGGTTGTCAGGTTAAGGGCAAAGAAGCTGTCAAAAAGGGAAAAAATCCCATTCATGATGCTCTGGACAGCCGCCTTTCGATCCTTGAAAGCCGACGTGCGGACACCGGTCAGGATGATGAGAAAAGCTTCCGCTCCATTTGACTCATTTTGGGCAATAGGGTCAATGCGCAGGGTACAGACTTCATTATGACTGAGGACCTCAATGGTGATGCCCATTTGCGTATCCTGACACTGCTTAATGGCCTGCAGAAGGTTCCTACGGTAAAAAGTCCCTGCCTGTCCCATATATTCATTGAAAGCCGCGGAATCACGAAATGCCAGCTGCCCTTCCCGCGCCGTAAAGGCCGCGTTCGTTTCAAGAAGGCTCAGCTTCCCCGCCTGATATTCGACGATGCAGGCAGGCAGGGAGGGAAGGACCAGCCGTTCGTCCTTGCCATGGGAAACCGGTTCCGGCATGGCCTGCACCATGTTGCAGCAGCCTACGGCATTGTAATACCGGCAATTGGATGCCGTTTCATCCGTATCCCAGATGGCAAGATCCAGCAGTTGGGCAAACGGGATGGGCCGGCTGTAGAGATATCCCTGCATCCGTTCACAGCCCACGCTTTGGAGATACTCCAACTGCGCTTCGGTTTCAACCCCTTCTACAAGAGTCTTCATCCCCAGCTGCTTGACCATGGCAATGAGGGCCCCGATGATGAAGTTTCCCCGGTTGATATGGGCACTGCCCACAAGAAAGCGCAAGTCAAACTTGACCAGATCCACATCCAGATCCTTGAGGAGACTCAAAGAGGAAAAACCGCTTCCAAAATCATCCATCCAGACTTCATAGCCATGATCCCGCAGATCCTTGATCTGGTCCTTGAGGACTGATACATCATCACAGAAATCACGTTCCGTAACCTCCACGCACAGAGCATGGTCCGGCACGTGATATTCTGCTCGGAGCCGGTCGAGCTCCCTGCGGATCTCACAATTCTGGAAATCACTGCGGGAAAAATTGATGGAAATGGGCAAATTGACATCGGGCCGGAGCTGAAGGTCCTCATAAAGACGGCAGACTTCTTCGGCAACATAAAGATCCAATTTGGTGATCAGCTGTGTAGCCTCAAGCGGTTTGATGAAGATAGAGGGCAGCAAATGGCCATACTGGGGGTCATCCCAACGAGCCAAGGCTTCTGCCGCACAGGCCTTACAGGTCAAGGTCCGGATAATGGGCTGGAAGAAAACCTTAATATCGTGGTTTTTCAGGGCCTCTTCCAAATGGGTCACCACATAGTGATCAATGGCCAAATGTTTTTGAAGGTCTTCGTCATATTCCCGGTAAACCGCCTGATAGTCCTTTTTGATATGGGCACAGGCTGCTTTGGCATAATCCGAAGCGGTAATGGGGCTGATCTGGGGATTGGAAACAATGAATATGCCTGCCTTTAAGTCAAGCTGATTGTTGCTGCGCAGGGAAAGCGCCTTCTTATGGAGATGGATCAGCCGCTCCCGCACATCCGGGACCCCGGTCACAACCGCAAACTGTATGGAGGCACCGCGCGTAATCAGGGCATCGGGAAAGGTCTGATGGATCAGGGCAGACACTTCCGTGAGCAAATGGGCCCCTTCACTGATATCCCCCTGCATATTGATGAATCGAAAATTTTCAAGATCAAGGAAAATGTAGCAGGCCTTCTTCCCCTGCTGGAGAAGTTCCTTTTGGAGCTGTTCGGCCTGCATCCAGAAATCACTGGTACTGTCCAGACGATTTCCCTGCGCTTCCTTTAATTTGGCAATGTCGTATGCTTGAACATTCATAGGAACACCTTCTTCTTCAAAGACACGGCACTTACTATTTCTGGCCGAGGGGCATCATGACGAGGGTCCCATAATAAGGAGACGTCATCTTCATGGAAATCAACATCTCTTCCTGGAGAAACTGGCTCTTGATGCGAAAGGTTACATTTTCCTTTTCATTGGCCATTTTATGGATATACGCCCACAGGGGCTGATCCGGAGCCTTGAGCAGCGGCATGATGGAACGATTGGTCCAGCGTTCAGGACGCATGTTAAAAAGGTCGGCAAAGGCCTGGTTCACGACCTTGATGCGAATGTTTTTAATTGCCCCCACGCTATCACGTTCCACGGCGAAGACAAAAAATGGCGAAGGCACGGTATCGCAGTTGATGCGAAGGGACAGTTCCTCCGCGCTGTTTTGATGGTATACGGGGGCCTCCTGTCCCATTTTTTCATAGAATGCCCTTTTCTCCTCGTACATACGGCGGGGGGGGCATTTTTTTTAGAAGGGGAAAACCAACAGA
>ERZ791718.513-NODE-513-length-19968-cov-3.456335_pt1 | contig 19968 bp, 19 predicted proteins | sample MGYA00510349_ERZ791718 | MGnify/ENA primary metagenome ERZ791718 (study PRJEB30046, sample SAMN00715136) | human gut metagenome | study: EMG produced TPA metagenomics assembly of the A metagenome-wide association study of gut microbiota in type 2... | reverse complement strand
TAGGGTAATTAATTAAGCAGAGGGCAAACCGGCAAGAATGGTTTCCCCCGCAGCGATTAACAATTTCTGGTCGTGCATAAAATCAGGAACTGGAGTGGTGACGTTACTATATCCAGCGTAAGAGTGACTGGCAGCAGCGCATTAACGAGGCCGCGCGGGACGCCATCTGTTGCTTTGTACTCATAAAATCCCACCGTAAAGGGTTGATGGAAAACCATCACGTTTGAGTAATCCGCTTTTTTATTTTTCTGGTGGATTGAGCCTTTCAAACCGTCCAGCATCCATGTACAACGCCGGGTATCACAAATAAAACCATATTGTGTTGCCAGTGCCTTATCTTCTTCGTTGTTCCAGTCGTAATAGAGCGTAATAGCACCAGAGAAATTCTTATTACTGCTGCTTAAAATAAATTTCGCGTTATCAGAAACGGTGATTCTTTCACCATGGATTGCCGGATCGTTCAGCATTTTAACCACCTCATCGCCGCCGGTGGTCAACAGATAGTCCAACGATTCACCAACAAAAACATAGCCTTTCGTACCGTTACTATCTTCTGCCAGCGATAAACCCTTAATCGTGTCTGACCGCCATTGCTCGGCATGTGGACGGCTTGCAGTATTGGAAACCAATCCCCAGGTGATACATCCGGTCAACGCAAATGCCAAAGAACACAAACTGGCAGCCTTGAAAAATCCCTTAAGATTCAACTTCATGATTAATCCTTTAAACAAGAGTACTAAGCCGTTGAAAGCATACTCTTCTTTCCCCCCAGTTTAGCGCCTGATCTCCCTTTTCAGATTTTTGCCCGACGTAGAACATTTTCTTATGGGTTGTTCTTTTTGTGATCTAAATTGTAGTACAACTATATAAGTTTGTACTACATTAGGCGCACAGCAAACGCGAACGTCATCACGCTGGTACTACAAAATTGCCGCGTTATGCATCGATCGGGGTAAAGTAGAGAAGAACATACAGAGCACAAGGACTCTCCATGACTCTCAATAAAACCGATCGCATCGTTATTACGCTGGGTAAACAGATCGTTCACGGCAAATACGTGCCAGGCTCGCCGCTTCCGGCTGAGGCAGAACTCTGTGAGGAGTTTGCAACCTCGCGCAACATCATCCGTGAGGTATTTCGTTCGCTGATGGCGAAGCGGCTGATTGAAATGAAACGTTATCGCGGGGCGTTTGTGGCTCCGCGTAACCAGTGGAATTACCTCGACACTGACGTACTGCAATGGGTGCTGGAAAACGACTATGACCCACGGCTTATCAGTGCAATGAGCGAAGTGCGAAACCTGGTAGAGCCGGCTATTGCCCGTTGGGCAGCAGAGCGCGCGACCTCCAGCGATCTGGCGCAGATTGAATCGGCGCTGAACGAGATGATTGCTAACAATCAGGACCGCGAAGCGTTTAACGAAGCGGATATTCGCTACCACGAGGCGGTGCTGCAGTCGGTACATAACCCGGTGTTACAGCAACTGAGCATTGCGATCAGTTCGCTGCAGCGGGCGGTTTTTGAACGAACCTGGATGGGCGATGAGGCCAACATGCCGCAAACGCTCCAGGAACATAAGGCGCTGTTCGATGCGATAAGGCATCAGGACGGCGATGCGGCAGAGCAGGCGGCGCTTACCATGATCGCCAGCTCGACACGAAGGTTAAAGGAAATCACATGACAGCTCGCTACATCGCAATTGACTGGGGATCGACCAATCTGCGCGCCTGGCTTTATCAGGGCGACCACTGCCTGGACAGCAGGCAATCAGAAGCAGGCGTCACGCGCCTGAACGGAAAATCTCCGGCTGCGGTGTTAGCAGAAGTGACGACCGACTGGCGTGAAGAGAATACGCCAGTGGTAATGGCAGGAATGGTCGGCAGCAATGTCGGCTGGAAAGTTGCACCGTATTTATCTGTTCCTGCCCGTTTTTCATCTATTGGCGAACAATTAACGTCTGTTGGCGACAATATCTGGATTATTCCCGGATTATGCGTTTCTCATGATGATAACCACAATGTGATGCGCGGCGAAGAAACACAATTGATCGGCGCGCGTGCTTTGGCTCCTTCCTCTCTTTATGTCATGCCCGGTACGCATTGCAAATGGGTGCAGGCCGATAGCCAGCAAATCAACGATTTTCGCACCGTAATGACCGGTGAATTACATCATTTACTGTTAAATCACTCATTGATTGGCGCAGGTTTGCCGCCGCAGGAAAACGCTGCCGATGCCTTCGCGGCTGGCCTTGAGCGTGGCCTTAATGCGCCCGCCATATTGCCGCAGCTTTTTGAAGTTCGCGCCTCGCATGTGCTGGGAACACTTCCCCGCGAACAGGTCAGTGAATTTCTCTCTGGTTTGTTGATTGGCGCAGAGGTTGCCAGTATGCGCGACTATGTGACCCATCAACACGCCATCACCCTTGTCGCCGGAACATCGCTGACCGCGCGCTACCAGCAAGCCTTTCAGGCGATGGGTTGCGACGTGGCGGCGGGAGCGGGCGACACGGCATTTCAGGCTGGTATAAGGAGCATCGCTCATGCAGTGGCAAACTAAACTCCCGCTGATCGCCATTTTGCGCGGCATTACGCCCGACGAGGCGCTGGCGCATGTTGGCGCGGTGATTGACGCCGGGTTCGACGCGGTTGAAATCCCGCTGAATTCCCCTCAATGGGAGCAGAGCATTCCCGCCATCGTTGATGCATACGGCGATAAGGCGTTGATTGGCGCAGGTACGGTACTGAAACCTGAACAGGTCGATGCACTCGCCAGGATGGGCTGCCAGCTCATCGTTACGCCCAATATCCATAGTGAAGTGATCCGCCGTGCGGTGGGCTACGGCATGACCGTTTGCCCCGGCTGCGCGACGGCGACCGAAGCCTTTACCGCGCTCGAAGCGGGTGCGCAGGCGCTGAAAATATTCCCGTCATCGGCTTTTGGTCCGCAATACATCAAAGCGTTAAAAGCGGTATTACCACCGGACATCGCAGTCTTTGCCGTTGGCGGCGTGACGCCAGAAAACCTGGCGCAGTGGATAGACGCAGGTTGTGCTGGGGCGGGTTTAGGCAGCGATCTCTATCGCGCCGGGCAATCCGTAGAACGCACCGCGCAGCAGGCAGCAGCATTTGTTAAGGCGTATCGAGAGGCAGTGCAATGAAAATCACCAAAATTACCACGTATCGTTTACCTCCCCGCTGGATGTTCCTGAAAATTGAAACCGATGAAGGCGTGGTCGGCTGGGGCGAGCCCGTGATCGAAGGCCGCGCCCGTACAGTGGAAGCGGCAGTTCACGAACTGAGCGACTATTTGATTGGTCAGGATCCATCGCGCATCAATGACTTATGGCAAGTGATGTATCGCGCCGGATTTTATCGTGGCGGTCCAATCCTGATGAGCGCCATCGCCGGTATCGACCAGGCGTTATGGGATATCAAAGGCAAAGTGCTGAATGCGCCGGTGTGGCAACTGATGGGAGGCCTGGTTCGCGACAAAATTAAAGCCTACAGTTGGGTCGGCGGCGATCGTCCGGCGGATGTTATCGACGGCATTAAAACCCTGCGCGAAATCGGCTTCGATACCTTCAAACTGAACGGTTGTGAAGAACTGGGGCTAATTGATAACTCCCGCGCGGTAGATGCGGCGGTCAACACCGTGGCACAAATTCGTGAAGCTTTTGGCAATCAGATTGAGTTTGGTCTTGATTTCCACGGTCGCGTCAGCGCGCCGATGGCGAAAGTGCTGATTAAAGAACTGGAGCCGTATCGCCCGCTGTTTATTGAAGAGCCGGTGCTGGCGGAACAAGCCGAATACTACCCGAAACTGGCGGCACAAACGCATATTCCACTGGCGGCGGGTGAGCGCATGTTCTCACGCTTCGATTTTAAACGTGTGCTGGAGGCAGGCGGTATTTCGATTCTGCAACCGGATCTCTCCCACGCAGGCGGTATTACCGAATGCTACAAAATTGCCGGAATGGCAGAAGCCTATGACGTGACCCTTGCGCCGCACTGTCCGCTCGGACCGATTGCACTGGCGGCTTGCCTGCATATCGACTTTGTTTCCTATAACGCGGTACTTCAGGAACAAAGTATGGGCATTCATTACAACAAAGGCGCGGAGTTACTCGACTTTGTGAAAAATAAAGAAGACTTCAGCATGGTCGGCGGCTTCTTTAAACCATTAACGAAACCGGGCTTAGGCGTGGAAATCGACGAAGCCAAAGTTATTGAGTTCAGTAAAAATGCCCCGGACTGGCGTAATCCGCTCTGGCGTCATGAAGATAACAGCGTAGCAGAGTGGTAATTCCTGCCACGTAAGCCCCTCATCGGGCACTAAAACAGCAATACAAAAATATAACCCTCTGTAAATTACAGGGCATGGTGAGCGGCTTCGCTATGCCCAAAATCTGGAGAAAGCTCGCTATGGATATTCCCGTTAATGCAGCAAAGCCGGGGCGTCGGCGTTATCTGACGCTGGTGATGATCTTTATTACGGTGGTCATTTGTTATGTTGACCGCGCTAACCTGGCCGTGGCTTCCGCCCATATTCAGGAAGAGTTCGGTATTACCAAAGCGGAAATGGGCTATGTATTTTCGGCCTTCGCCTGGCTTTATACACTATGTCAGATCCCCGGCGGTTGGTTTTTAGATCGCGTAGGTTCTCGCGTGACTTATTTTATTGCGATATTTGGCTGGTCAGTGGCGACGTTATTCCAGGGCTTTGCCACGGGATTAATGTCATTAATTGGTCTGCGCGCGATAACCGGTATTTTCGAAGCGCCCGCTTTCCCGACCAATAACCGGATGGTGACCAGCTGGTTCCCGGAACATGAACGCGCTTCTGCCGTTGGTTTTTATACGTCTGGTCAGTTTGTCGGTCTGGCGTTTCTGACTCCGCTGCTGATCTGGATTCAGGAGATGTTGAGCTGGCACTGGGTGTTCATTGTCACCGGTGGTATCGGCATTATCTGGTCGCTGATTTGGTTTAAGGTTTATCAGCCGCCGCGCCTGACCAAAGGCATCAGCAAAGCTGAACTGGATTACATTCGTGATGGTGGCGGTCTGGTGGATGGTGATGCGCCGGTGAAAAAAGAGGCACGTCAGCCGTTAACAGCCAAAGACTGGAAACTGGTGTTCCATCGTAAACTGATCGGTGTCTATCTTGGGCAATTTGCGGTGGCTTCTACACTGTGGTTTTTCTTAACCTGGTTCCCGAACTATTTAACCCAGGAAAAAGGAATCACGGCGCTGAAAGCAGGCTTTATGACCACGGTGCCATTCCTCGCGGCGTTTGTCGGCGTCCTGCTCTCTGGCTGGGTCGCGGATCTGCTGGTACGTAAGGGCTTTTCACTGGGCTTTGCGCGTAAAACGCCGATTATCTGCGGCTTGCTGATCTCCACCTGCATTATGGGTGCGAACTACACCAACGATCCGATGATGATTATGTGCCTGATGGCGCTGGCATTCTTCGGCAACGGTTTTGCTTCGATTACCTGGTCGCTGGTCTCTTCTCTGGCACCGATGCGCCTGATTGGTTTAACCGGCGGCGTGTTTAACTTTGCCGGTGGTCTGGGCGGCATCACCGTTCCGCTGGTGGTGGGGTACCTGGCGCAGGGTTACGGTTTCGCACCTGCACTGGTTTATATCTCCGCCGTCGCGTTGATTGGCGCGCTCTCTTACATCCTGCTGGTGGGCGATGTGAAGCGCGTTGGATAATCTTTCAACTGTGGAATATGCGCCACTCCACTGCGCATAATCCACTTTCTTAAAGCCGGTGCGGTCAGGCATCGGCTTTTTACTATCTTGCCGAAGAGTTTTAAACGCAGTTTGCGAGTGGCGCGCCTGTAAGCGGTATTGAGCTTCTCTGGCTGCTTCAGTAATACCGAACGCAGAATCTCTGCGCTATCCAGCGCATAGCTAATCCCCTCCAGCGAGCTGGCGCTGATAAATCCCGCCGCTTCGCCAATCAGAAAGGCGTTGTCCTTGCCGCAGACAAAATCCTGCCAGCGTGAGGGAAACAGCACCGTGCATTTTTCGCTTTTCACCGCCTTACCAAACTGGAACTGAAAGGCACTCATTTTCTCTTTTAGCGTCGTGAAACGCGTCTGACCGTCTTTCATCGGATAGGCACCGCCAAAGATAAAATAACCGTCTTTGCTGATACTCCATGAGTAACAGTCAGTTATCGCATTATCAAAGATGCAGGAGTAGAACGGCACCGGATGTTTCTCTGCGAACCACTGCTGGATGGCGACATATTTACGAATCTGATGATCCGGGTAGAGATGCCGCCGCACCATCGAGTTGGCACCATCGGCACCGACCAGATAGCGGGCGGTAATATGCTGCTCCCAGCCGTCTGCGCGAAAAATGACATGCCATTTATCATCCTCACGCCAGATTTTTCGACACAGGCTGTCGTGGTAAACCTCAACGCTGGCGGGGATCAGCGATTTCATCCACAAGTCGAAAGCATGGCGATTAATATTGATATAGCTTCGCTGGTAGTTACGCGTGAGCGATGCGGCGACGTCGACGGTTTTGACGCTGAAAATCTGCGGGTTGGCGATGACATCGACAGGAAGCGTCAGTCCATCGCGAATAAAAGATCGCTGCGCGTCCGGTGCCAGCAGACCGCCACAAGGTTTGCTGAAACCTTCAGTACCATGCTGGTGCTTTTTATCCAGCGCGATCACCTGCATTTTGCCTGCTAACTTTCGCGCCAACGCCGACCCTGCCGGGCCGAGGCCAATAATCGCCACGTCGAAATGTTCCATCTTTTCACTCACATTCATCACGATGGCAAAAGACTATTGTCTGAAAGTGAAGTCCTTGTGAAGTATGATGGCGGGAACCGTTTTGTATCAGGACCACGCCATGAAACAGATAACCTTTGCTCCCCGTAATCACCTGCTCACCAATACCAATACCTGGACGCCCGACAGCCAGTGGCTGGTGTTTGACGTGCGGCCTTCTGGGGCGTCGTTTACCGGCGAGACCATTGAGCGTGTGAATATCCATACCGGCGAGGTCGAGGTTATCTATCGCGCGTCACAGGGCGCATACGTCGGCGTGGTGACCGTTCATCCGAAGTCAGAGAAGTATGTCTTCATCCACGGCCCGGAAAATCCTGATGAAACATGGTATTACGACTTTCATCATCGGCGCGGAGTGATTGTTGAAAGCGGCAAGGTGAGCAATCTCGATGCAATGGATATTACCGCGCCATATACGCCAGGAGCGCTGCGCGGCGGCAGTCATGTACATGTCTTTAGCCCAAACGGTGAAAGGGTGAGCTTTACCTACAACGACCATGTAATGCATGAACTCGATCCGGCGCTGGATTTGCGAAATGTCGGTGTTGCTGCACCGTTTGGCCCGGTCAACGTACAAAAGCAGCATCCGCGTGAATACAGCGGTAGCCACTGGTGCGTGCTGGTAAGTAAAACCACGCCCACGCCACAGCCTGGCAGTGATGAAATCAATCGTGCTTATGAAGAAGGATGGGTAGGAAATCACGCGCTGGCGTTTATTGGCGACACACTTTCGGCAAAGGGCGAGAAAGTGCCGGAGCTGTTTATTGTCGAGTTGCCGAAAGATGAAGCTGGCTGGAAAGCGGCAGGTGATGCGCCGTTAAGTGGAACGGAAACAACCCTGCCCGCGCCACCGCGTGGCGTCGTGCAGCGACGTTTAACCTTTACCCACCATCGGGCTTATCCGGGGTTAGTCAACGTCCCGCGCCACTGGGTGCGCTGTAATCCGCAGGGTACGCAAATCGCGTTTTTAATGCGTGATGATAACGGCATTGTGCAACTGTGGCTTATCTCGCCACAGGGCGGCGAGCCGCACCAGTTAACCCATAACAAAACGGATATTCAGTCTGCATTTAACTGGCATCCATCAGGAGAATGGTTGGGCTTTGTGCTGGATAATCGGATTGCTTGTGCCCATGCGCAAAGCGGCGAGGTTGAGTATTTAACCGAAAACCACGCCAATCCACCTTCTGCGGACGCCGTGGTTTTCTCGCCGGATGGTCAATGGTTGGCGTGGATGGAGGACGGTCAGTTGTGGATCACCGAAACTGATCGCTAAATCAGTTATCAGGCATTCTGGCCGGTGGAATAACCGCATTGGTGGCTTGTGCGTTGGCTTCGCTTTTTTCAACGCGCGAGCGCACTGAGCTGTCTTTGCGGAACACATCCCACGGTAGCAATATTGTGTCCAGTACTGCGGTAAATGGCATGTCGAGTATCGCCAGCGATTTTGTGCCCCAGTTGGTTTCATCGTCGCCAATCATGGTTGCGCTGGCGCGGGTGCCAGGATACGTTCCTTCTTTCCCCCCGGTATGGGACATCACGCTGGAGCATCCTCCGAGTAATGTCATTCCGCTGCATATCATGAACGCTAACAACACATTTCTTATCATAATAAATTCATCTGTTGATCGTGGGTGTTGGCCTGATGAGTTATAGCGATCCCTTGCTGAAAATAACATCATCATTACGTCGCACTGTGGCGGCTATCGCACTTTAACGTTTCGTGCTGCCCCCTCAGTCTATGCAATAGACCATAAACTGCAAAAAAAAGTCCGCTGATAAGGCTTGAAAAGTTCATTTCCAGACCCATTTTTACATCGTAGCCGATGAGGACGCGCCTGATGGGTGTTCTGGCTACCTGACCTGTCCATTGTGGAAGGTCTTAGATTCTCGCTGATTTCAGGAGCTATTGATTATGCGTAACTTTGATTTATCCCCGCTTTACCGTTCTGCTATTGGATTTGACCGTTTGTTTAACCACTTAGAAAACAACCAGAGCCAGAGTAATGGCGGCTACCCTCCGTATAACGTTGAACTGGTAGACGAAAACCATTACCGCATTGCTATCGCTGTGGCTGGTTTTGCTGAGAGCGAACTGGAAATTACCGCCCAGGATAATCTGCTGGTGGTGAAAGGTGCTCACGCCGACGAACAAAAAGAGCGCACCTATCTGTACCAGGGCATCGCTGAACGCAACTTTGAACGTAAATTCCAGTTAGCTGAGAACATTCATGTTCGTGGTGCTAACCTGGTGAATGGTCTGCTGTATATCGATCTCGAACGCGTGATTCCGGAAGCGAAAAAACCGCGCCGTATCGAAATCAACTAATTCCCTAAGGCCGCCTGGCGCGGCCTGACATTTCCATGCTCGCCGTCAGGGAGCATATGCGAATCTTCGGATTTGCAGGTAATTACTCGCTTCTTAGAAGGAGAAATGACTATGCGTAACTTCGATTTATCCCCACTGATGCGTCAATGGATCGGTTTTGACAAACTGGCCAACGCACTGCAAAACGCCGGTGAAAGCCAGAGCTTCCCGCCGTACAACATTGAGAAAAGCGACGATAACCACTACCGCATTACCCTTGCGCTGGCAGGTTTCCGTCAGGAAGATTTAGAGATTCAACTGGAAGGTACGCGCCTGAGCGTAAAAGGCACGCCAGAGCAGCCAAAAGAAGAGAAAAAATGGCTGCATCAAGGGCTTATGAATCAGCCTTTTAGCCTGAGCTTTACGCTGGCTGAAAATATGGAAGTCTCTGGCGCAACCTTCGTAAACGGTTTACTGCATATTGATTTAATTCGTAATGAGCCTGAACCCATCGCAGCGCAGCGTATCGCTATCAGCGAACGTCCCGCGTTAAATAGCTAACTAGCTATTCTCTTTGCCCCGCCATTCTGGTGGGGCTTTTTTTTGTCTTTTTTCTTCAGCAATGCGTTAAATTTCGCCTGTTTAAGATATTTCGGCACGTTCTTTCCCGTGATAATGTGCGCTATAAGGCAAATCTGCTTCACCGATTCAGCCATAATCCGTAGCAATTAAAATGTTATTTCAAGAGAAATGGACGATGAGTGATATAGCATTAACGGTCAGTATTCTGGCTTTGGTGGCGGTCGTCGGGTTGTTTATCGGCAACGTCAAGTTTCGCGGTGTTGGATTGGGCATTGGCGGCGTGCTGTTCGGTGGGATCATCGTCGGCCATTTTGTTTCTCAGGCGGGGATGACATTAAGTAGCGATATGCTGCATGTTATTCAGGAGTTTGGCCTGATCCTGTTCGTTTATACCATCGGGATTCAGGTAGGGCCGGGCTTCTTTGCCTCATTGCGCGTCTCCGGATTACGCCTCAACCTGTTTGCTGTTCTGATCGTCATCATCGGTGGTCTGGTTACCGCCATCCTGCATAAACTGTTTGATATTCCACTGCCGGTAGTGCTGGGGATTTTTTCCGGCGCGGTCACCAATACGCCAGCGCTGGGGGCAGGGCAGCAGATCTTGCGCGACCTGGGGACACCGATGGCGATGGTCGATCAAATGGGGATGAGCTATGCGATGGCGTATCCATTTGGGATTTGCGGCATTTTGTTCACTATGTGGATGCTGCGGGTTATTTTCCGCGTCAATGTTGAGACTGAGGCCCAGCAGCACGAGTCCACGCGAACCAACGGCGGTGCGCTAATCAGGACGATTAACATCCGAGTTGAGAATCCTAATTTGCATAATTTAGCCATTAAAGATGTGCCGATTCTCAATGGCGATAAAGTTATTTGCTCACGATTGAAACGAGAAGAAACCCTAAAAGTGCCTTCGCCAGAAACCGTTATTCAACTGGGCGATTTGCTGCATCTGGTGGGGCAGCCTGCGGATTTACATAATGCGCAACTGGTGATTGGTCAGGAGGTCGATACCTCGCTGTCTACGAAAGGCACTGATTTGCGCGTCGCGCGTGTGGTGGTCACCAATGAAAACGTGCTCGGTAAACGTATTCGCGACCTGCACTTTAAAGAACGCTATGACGTTGTTATCTCGCGCCTGAACCGTGCTGGTGTTGAATTAGTTGCAAGTAGCGATATCAGCCTGCAGTTCGGCGATATCCTCAACCTGGTGGGGCGTCCGTCCGCAATTGATGCCGTTGCCAATGTGCTGGGGAATGCGCAGCAAAAACTGCAACAGGTTCAGATGCTGCCAGTGTTTATTGGTATCGGGCTTGGCGTATTGTTAGGTTCTATTCCCGTCTTTGTGCCTGGGTTCCCGGCGGCGTTGAAACTCGGGCTGGCGGGCGGTCCGCTGATTATGGCGTTGATCCTCGGGCGTATCGGCAGTATCGGCAAGCTGTACTGGTTTATGCCACCAAGCGCTAACCTGGCGCTACGCGAGTTAGGCATTGTGCTCTTTCTCTCGGTGGTTGGCCTGAAATCCGGCGGCGATTTTATCCATACACTGGTGGATGGCGAAGGGCTAAGCTGGATTGGTTATGGTGCCCTGATCACCGCCGTTCCGCTGATTACTGTTGGCATTCTGGCGCGGATGTTAGCCAAAATGAATTACCTGACCATGTGCGGGATGCTGGCAGGTTCCATGACCGATCCTCCGGCGCTGGCGTTTGCTAATAATCTTCATCCAACCAGCGGTGCGGCGGCGCTCTCTTACGCCACTGTCTATCCGTTAGTGATGTTCCTGCGCATTATCACACCCCAATTACTGGCGGTGCTCTTCTGGAGTATCGGTTAACTCTTTTCCCGGTGGAGTCGCCGTAAATGGTACTCCGCCTGGTATTTCTGAACATCATCGAGTCATTTACACACTCGCCATTCTGGTTATTACCTGTCCGTATTCTTCAGCACAGCTGACGGCGCATAACCAAATTTATGCTTAAAGGCTTTGCTGAAATGAAAGGAGTCGAAGAAGTTGAGCGTATCAGCGACTTCGCCAACCGAGTTCCCTTGTTGCTTTAATAGCGATAGCGCCAGATCCAGACGCGCATCGAGGTAATATTCTTTCGGCGTCTTGCCGGTATAGCGTAAAAACAGACGACGCAACCAGGCCTCGCTACAGGGGATCGTGGCAGCCATATCAGCTACGCTCCAGCGTTGTTGTAGATTGGCATGTAAAGTGGCAATTAATTTTTCAATTTGCCGCCGTTGTGGATCTTTTTTACCGACTGCGTGCATAAGACAAATCCACTGATAAATAATTTTCGTCAGAAAAGCGACTGCCAGATTATTTTTTATTGCTTCTGGTGAAGTAATTAACTCAGCAACTTCGGTGAGTTCCTGATTATAAACTTCGCCATTATAAATAACGCTTTGCTGACCGACGGGAATATCCATCATACTGGTGGGGGTAAATTCCATCCAGTACTGTTCCCAGACCAAACCTTCACAGTGATAAGAGTGAATATCCATTGGCTTTAAAAATATAATACAGTTGCCATGCAGAGTTATTTGTTCGTCATTCTTTAAAAGAATTTTCCCACATCCTTGTACGGTATACACCGCAACCCATGAGTTGGCGATAAGCGGTTTCTTCTTGTCCCGCGGCCAGATCACCCGATAATGCTCGTCGGCGTAGGTATGCCAGAGCGATATCAGAGAAATTCCGCTGGAGATCACATTTTCGTTAATCAATAAGGGAATATTGTACGGAGTTTCGTTTTTTACATCCGAACTTTGCAATTTTCCATTCATTTTAATATCCCTCCGGCGAATTATGCTCACAACCTGAACTTAACAGAAAACAATCCGTTCAGGGATATGACGTTTGTATTTTAAGAATCTGACTGCCTGACCCGACGCATTTTACCTCTCCCTATATTCATGCGTCCGGGACATAAACATAAATAAGGGCTATGAGATGAATTCGTTACAAATCTTGAGTTTTGTCGGTTTTACGCTGCTGGTAGCGGTCATCACCTGGTGGAAGGTCCGTAAAACAGATACCGGATCGCAACAAGGCTATTTTCTTGCCGGACGTTCACTAAAAGCGCCGGTTATTGCCGCTTCGTTAATGCTAACCAACCTTTCCACGGAACAACTGGTCGGCCTTTCCGGGCAGGCCTACAAAAGTGGCATGTCGGTGATGGGCTGGGAAGTCACCTCTGCAGTGACGCTGATCTTCCTCGCGCTAATCTTTTTACCGCGCTATCTGAAGCGCGGCATTGCCACCATCCCCGATTTTCTGGAGGAACGTTATGATAAAACGACGCGTATTATCATCGACTTCTGCTTCCTCATTGCCACCGGCGTCTGCTTTCTGCCGATTGTTCTCTATTCCGGCGCGTTGGCGCTCAACAGCCTGTTTCATGTGGGTGAGTCGCTACAACTTTCCGATGGTGCGGCTATCTGGTTACTGGTGATTTTGCTTGGTCTGGCGGGAATTTTGTATGCGGTGATCGGCGGACTGCGCGCAATGGCAGTGGCGGACTCCATTAACGGTATTGGGCTGGTTATTGGCGGGTTGATGGTGCCGTTATTTGGCCTGATCGCGATGGGCAAGGGCAGCTTTATGCAGGGCATTGAGCAACTCACCACCGTTCACGCCGAGAAATTAAACTCAGTCGGCGGCCCGACCGATCCCTTGCCGATTGGCGCGGCATTTACCGGTTTGATTCTGGTGAACACCTTTTACTGGTGTACAAATCAGGGCATCGTGCAACGCACGCTGGCGTCAAAAAGCCTGGCGGAAGGGCAAAAGGGGGCGCTGTTAACGGCGGTGCTGAAAATGCTCGACCCGCTGGTACTGGTGCTGCCAGGGTTGATTGCGTTTCATCTGTATCAGGATTTACCGAAAGCCGACATGGCCTACCCGACGCTGGTCAATAACGTTCTGCCGGTGCCACTGGTGGGCTTCTTCGGTGCGGTGTTATTTGGTGCGGTGATCAGTACCTTCAACGGCTTTCTGAATAGCGCCAGTACGTTATTCAGTATGGGTATTTACCGGCGCATCATTAACCAGAATGCCGAGCCGCAACAGCTGGTCACCGTCGGGCGCAAATTTGGTTTCTTTATCGCCGTCGTTTCGGTGATGGTCGCGCCGTGGATCGCCAACGCGCCGCAGGGGCTGTATAGCTGGATGAAACAGCTCAACGGTATTTACAACGTGCCGCTGGTTACCATCATCATTATGGGCTTTTTCTTCCCGCGCATTCCGGCGCTGGCGGCAAAAGTGGCGATGGGGATTGGCATAATCAGCTACATCACCATCAACTATCTGGTGAAGTTCGACTTCCATTTCCTCTATGTGCTGGCCTGTACGTTCTGCATCAACGTGGTCGTGATGCTGATGATCGGTTTTATCAAACCGCGCGCCACGCCGTTCACCTTCAAAGATGCGTTTGCGGTGGACATGAAACCGTGGAAAAACGTCAAGATTGCGTCAATTGGTATCCTGTTCGCGATGATTGGCGTCTATGCCGGGCTGGCTGAATTCGGTGGCTACGGTACGCGCTGGTTAGCGATGATCAGTTATTTCATCGCCGCCGTAGTGATTGTCTACCTGATTTTTGACAGCTGGCGGCATCGTCACGACCCAGCCGTCACCTTTACTCCCGATGCGAAGGATAGCCTATGAAACGCCCCAATTTTCTGTTCATCATGACCGATACCCAGGCCACCAATATGGTCGGTTGCTATAGCGGTAAGCCGCTGAATACGCAAAATATTGATAGTCTGGCGGCAGAAGGTATTCGCTTTAATTCTGCCTACACCTGTTCACCGGTTTGTACACCTGCACGCGCCGGACTATTCACCGGTATCTACGCTAACCAGTCCGGCCCGTGGACCAACAACGTCGCGCCGGGCAAAAACATTTCCACCATGGGGCGCTACTTTAAGGATGCGGGCTATCACACCTGCTACATCGGCAAATGGCATCTCGATGGACATGACTATTTCGGCACTGGCGAGTGTCCGCCGGAGTGGGACGCTGATTACTGGTTCGATGGCGCGAACTATCTTAGTGAACTGACGGAGAAAGAGATTAGCCTGTGGCGCAATGGCCTAAACAGCGTTGAGGATTTACAGGCGAACCATATTGACGAAACCTTCACCTGGGCGCACCGCATCAGCAATCGGGCGGTGGATTTTCTGCAACAGCCCGCGCGCGCCGACGAACCTTTCCTGATGGTGATTTCGTATGATGAGCCGCATCACCCGTTCACCTGTCCGGTGGAGTATTTAGAGAAATACACTGATTTTTACTACGAACTGGGTGAGAAAGCAGAGGATGACCTGGCGAACAAACCGGAACATCACCGCTTATGGGCGCAGGCGATGCCATCGCCAGTCGGTGATGACGGGCTTTATCACCATCCGCTCTATTTTGCCTGCAATGACTTTGTTGATGACCAAATCGGACGGGTCATCAATGCCTTAACGCCAGAGCAACGTGAAAATACGTGGGTCATTTATACCTCCGATCATGGTGAAATGATGGGCGCACATAAGCTGATCAGTAAAGGAGCGGCGATGTATGACGACATCACCCGTATTCCGCTGATCATCCGTTCGCCGCAAGGGGAGCGGCGGCAGGTCGATACGCCAGTCAGTCATATCGATTTACTGCCGACAATGATGGCGCTGGCAGATATTGAAAAACCAGAGATTCTGCCGGGGGAAAATATCCTTGCCGTGAAAGAGCCACGCGGCGTAATGGTGGAATTTAACCGCTACGAGATTGAGCATGACAGCTTTGGCGGTTTTATTCCGGTGCGTTGCTGGGTGACGGATGACTTTAAACTGGTACTCAACCTCTTCACCAGTGATGAACTTTACGATCGCCGTAATGACCTAAATGAAATGCATAATCTGATCGATGATATCCGTTTTGCCGACGTTCGCCGCAAAATGCATGACGCCTTATTGGATTACATGGATAAAATTCGCGATCCGTTCCGCAGTTACCAGTGGAGTCTGCGTCCGTGGCGTAAAGATGCACGACCGCGCTGGATGGGGGCGTTTCGTCCACGCCCACAAGATGGCTATTCGCCAGTGGTACGCGACTATGACACCGGCCTACCGACACAAGGGGTGAAGGTGGAAGAGAAAAAACAGAAGTTCTGATGCATTATTGCTGTTCCTGGCCTACTTTTTCGGCGAGGAACAGTTTACAAGGAGCAACAATGAAAATTTCCCGCCTCGGAGAAGCACCTGATTATCGCTTCTCGCTGGCTAATGAGCGTACTTTTCTGGCGTGGATCCGTACCGCACTAGGCTTTCTGGCGGCGGGGGTTGGGCTTGATCAACTTGCGCCAGATTTCGCCACGCCCGTCATTCGCGAACTGCTGGCGTTGTTGTTGTGTCTGTTTTCCGGCGGGTTAGCGATGTATGGCTACCTGCGCTGGTTACGCAATGAAAAAGCGATGCGTCTGAAAGAGGACCTGCCCTACACCAACAGCTTATTAATCATCAGCTTAATATTGATGGTCGTAGCGGTGATCGTTATGGGACTGGTGTTGTATGCCGGATAGCCGCAAAGCCAGACGCATTGCCGACCCAGGGCTGCAGCCGGAGCGTACATCACTGGCGTGGTTTCGTACCATGCTGGGCTACGGCGCGTTGATGGCGTTGGCTATCAAACACAACTGGCACCAGGCGGGCATGTTATTCTGGATTTCGATTGGCATTCTCGCCATTGTGGCGCTGATCCTCTGGCACTACACCCGTAATCGCAATTTAATGGATGTCACGAATAGCGATTTTTCCCAATTTCACGTAGTCCGTGACAAATTTTTGATCTCCCTCGCGGTGTTATCTCTCGCAATACTGTTTGCTGTAACGCATATACATCAACTTATCGTATTTATTGAGAGAGTCGCATGACAGGAAGTCAGGTCATTGATGCTGAAGAGGACAGGCATAAACTGGTTGTAGAGTACAAGGATGCTCTGCAACCTGCCGATTTTTATCACAATTTCAAACAACGGGGTATCCGCTCCGTACAGCTTATTCCCCATCTTGAATTTGATGACCGGGGCGATCTGACGGCCGCTTCGGTGACAGCAGAGCTGTGGGGGAAATTTTTAATTGCCTTGTTCGAGTGTTGGGTACGGGCAGATATCAGTCGTATTTCGATTGAGCTTTTTGACGCCACCCTACAAAAATGGTGTGGCAGCGAAAACCCGCAACCGCGTCGTGGCTGCCAGGCGTGCGACTGGCATTCCCGCGTCCCGCGCCCTGCGGGGGGAGGGACCTCGCCTGTGCCCGCACGCTCGGGAGGAGACGCCAGACAACGTGCTTTGTGCGGGCTATCAGGCGTTTTATTCTTACTCCGCGCCGCATATGCGGGTGATGCGTGATCTGATAAAGCAGCATCGTTCTCCCATGGAGCTGATGACGATGCTGCGGTGACGTGAGCTTAAACAGGCTGCCCCTGATGCGACATCCGCGTCGCCAGCGGTAGCCAGCACAGCACGATCAACAATCCCATTATGCTGAAGATAAAACATCCATACAAACTGCGGATGTGATTGATGCAATTAAAGATACTCATTCTCTGTCAGAAATTATGAAAGATGCCTTAGAAAAAATGACGAAAGAGTATGAAAGCAGGAAGTTCAAGAGTGCATCAAAATAGGAGGACGCTATTATGGAAGAAAAGAGACAGGAATATTTGACCGAAGAACAAGCCCTTACTGTCAAAGAAATGTTTAAGAAGTATCTTAAGTCATATAAAGAAAAAGATGCAGATATGACTGATCAGGAGTGGCTTGAACAACTATTCAGAACAGAACTTCCTGAAATGAAGGAAGAAGAAATCAAACAGGAATCTGAAGAAATTGTGACTGCAATAAAAACATTTGACGAGAATCTTGCATCATGTGCTGAAGCTTCTAAAAAAGGCATATCCAAGGAAAGCTGGTTGGCTGATAAAATTCAAGAAGCCTCTGTCGGAATGGCTGTGAATGAATATGGTAAAACATTGCAGCAGATAGACAATGTCTTGTATGCTAAAAATGCTGAATTGGCGGATGCTTTGTCAAGAAATGCAGATGGGCATATAATGATGAGTCCGAACCTGGATGGCAACATTGCAGAAAATATGATTGCCAAAACAACAGAATTAAGTGCTTCATTGCGGGGAAAAAACATTTCTGTTTCTGTGTAGGAGTCGCATAATGCAAACTCGGTTGATGTTAGAGCAATCAACCATGATACAGGGCAATATCAGAACTATCAGCTTAAATTCGGAAAAGACGCAAAAGCCACTATAGAATTGTTGGAAAGAGGGAATTATGACAATCAACGAATTGTAGTTCCGTCGGAACAACTTGAAGAAGTACAAGCATATTTTAAAGGAAAAGGGTCTTCTAAGACAATAACAGACCATATTGATGCTTGGGGAACGAAGGGTAAATCTTTTACTAAAGATGAAATGAAAGCCCTTCAAGAAAAGGCTCAAAGAGAAGGTGTTGCTCCGAAAATGGATTATAGCCATTATCAGACAAAAGATTGGGCTATGAGAATCGGAAAAAACGCAGGAGTGATGGCTTTGCAAGCTGCAGCAGTGACGACTGGTTTAAATGTTGCGTCAAAAATTTTCAAGGGCGAAGAAATTGATGCTGATGAGCTGGTAGAAGTTGCGATTAAAACAGGTGCCGATACATCCATTAAAACTGTAACAGCAGGCACACTACAAGTTGCCATTAGAAAAGGAATTATTAAGTTTATACCTAAAGCAACACCTGCAGGCGTGATTGCCAATATTGCTTGCGTTGGCATTGAGAATGTGAAAATTTTGGTGAAAATCGCATCTGGAGATTTGTCGGTGACCAAAGGCATAGACCAAATGGGAAGAGTAACAACTTCTATGGTTGGTGGTCTTTGGGGCATGGCAAAAGGCGCAGCCATAGGTGCAAAGCTTACTGGATGGATTCCTGTTATTGGTCCGGGGCTTGCTGTTGTTACTGGATTTGTTGGTGGAATGGTAGGGTATTTTGGGGGTTCAAAATTAGGAGATGCCGTCTATTCTGCGGGTAAAAAAGTAGCTGGAGCGGCGAAAACTGTAGCGAAAGCAGCATGGAACGGAATCAAATCAGCAGGCCGAGCAATCGGCAATGGAATTAAGTCGGCAGGTCGTGCAATTGCAAGTTTTTTAGGCTTTTAATGGAGTGCCCAAATCAATATGATTTGGGCACTCATAATATACGATAACTGTGGTTGAATATTGATAGCTTAACATTACAATTTTATGAAGAAGGTGGAGAGTATGTTTTTCGCAAGAATTTTGTTTTTCTGTGATAAAAAGTTATCTTTTGAAAATTTATCCGAAGATCCAATAGTAATATTTCAAAATAATGAAATTAAATGTGTAGCAAAGAAAAAAATACAGGGTGAGAAAACAAAGATAATAGTTGAATACGGCGGTTTCCAAGAAAAAGAGAAAGCTCAAGAAGAAGGAATAAAGCTATTAAGAAATATAAAATTACAAATGTGCAAAAATAATAATCCGATTAATATTTCTGGAATAATGGGGATGTTGGATTGTACAGAATTCGCAGTCATGCCAGCAAAATTTACTGATGAAGGCATCGCATACATAAAACAGGAATTGATTAAAATGGGGAAAATCTCAGATAGCATTATAGTGATGGAAGATGTTTTGGGATTGAAAATATATGAAGTTGAGTCAAGCATGGATGAGATACATTTTGTTGCACAAGATGTTGAAATTAAATATAAAACAGACTTTATGCTTGATAGAACAAGCTTTAAATACTGGGATGAAAAAATAGATGTAGCTTTGTCATTTTTAAGTACAAGTATTCTTATAAATGATGTCCGGCTAAAATTCCTGTTGAAAATAATGGCGATAGAAACATTGGTCAGCAGCAAAGAGACGGAAGATAGTGAATATATAAATGCTGTAGAAAACATTATGTCAAAAATAAATACGAGCAATGAGATTGGAAGTAGATTAAAAAATGATATTGGTCGATTAAAGATAAAAAGTATTGGTAAAAAATGCAAAAGCCTTATTAGCAAAAAATGCGGCAACAGAAAGTATGCCGATTTAGATGCTGTATCATTTTTCGATAAATGTTATAGATTGCGAAGTGGTTTTGTCCATTCTGGGGAGATAAGTGTTGAAGAGTTGGTTGCATATGATGAGGCATTAAAGAAATTGATTGTTGATATTATAGAGACGGAAACTGGTAGCGGG
>ERZ791718.506-NODE-506-length-20098-cov-3.730829_pt1 | contig 20098 bp, 18 predicted proteins | sample MGYA00510349_ERZ791718 | MGnify/ENA primary metagenome ERZ791718 (study PRJEB30046, sample SAMN00715136) | human gut metagenome | study: EMG produced TPA metagenomics assembly of the A metagenome-wide association study of gut microbiota in type 2... | reverse complement strand
TTACTGGCGATTGTCATTCGCCTGACGCAATAACACGCGGCTTTCACTCTGAAAACGCTGTGCGTAATCGCCGAACCAGTGCTCCACCTTGCGGAAACTGTCAATAAACGCCTGCTTATCGCCCTGCTCCAGCAGCTCAATCGCCTCGCCGAAACGCTTATAGTAACGTTTGATTAACGCCAGATTACGCTCTGACGACATAATAATGTCGGCATAAAGCTGCGGATCCTGAGCAAACAGTCGCCCGACCATCGCCAGCTCAAGGCGGTAAATCGGCGAAGAGAGCGCCAGTAGTTGCTCAAGCTGAACATTTTCTTCTGCCAGGTGCAGCCCATAAGCAAAAGTAGCAAAGTGGCGCAGAGCCTGAATAAACGCCATATTCTGATCGTGCTCGACAGCGCTAATACGATGCAACCGAGCGCCCCAGACCTGAATTTGCTCCAGAAACCATTGGTATGCTTCCGGCTTACGTCCATCACACCAGACCACAACTTGCTTTGCCAGGCTACCGCTGTCCGGGCCGAACATCGGGTGTAACCCCAGCACCGGGCCATCGTGCGCCGCCAGCATGGCCTGTAATGGTCCATTTTTCACCGATGCCAGATCAACCAGAATACAATCTTTCGGTAAAGGCGGTAATTTGCCGATAACTTGCTCAGTAACGTGGATGGGCACACTAACAATCACCATTCCGGCATCGGAAACAATATCAGCCGCTCGATCCCAGTCATGTTGCTCCAGAATCCGCACCTGATAACCCGAGAGTGTCAGCATCTTCTCGAACAGACGTCCCATCTGACCGCCACCACCGACGATAACCACCGGGCGCAGTGACGGACAAAGCGTTTTAAATCCTTTGTCGTTTTCACTGGAGTAAGATTCACGCATCACCCGACGCAAAACATCCTCAATCAGATCTGGCGGTACACCCAGAGCTTCCGCCTCTGCACGACGCGAGGCCAACATAGATGCCTCGCGCTCCGGAACATAAATAGGCAGTCCAAAGCGGCTTTTCACCTCGCCCACTTCAGCAACCAGTTCCAGACGCTTCGCTAATAAATTCAGCAGCGCTTTATCGACTTCATCAATTTGATCGCGTAATGCGGTCAATTCAGCAACCATAATAAACCTCTTAAGCCACGCGAGCCGTCAGCTGCCCGTTCAGATCCTGATGAATTTCACGCAGCAAGGCATCGGTCATTTCCCAGCTAATGCAGGCATCGGTTACGGATACACCGTATTTCATTTCACTGCGCGGTTGCTCGGAAGACTGATTGCCCTCGTGGATATTACTTTCGATCATCAGACCAATAATTGAGCGATTGCCATCTTTGATTTGAGCAACCACGGATTCTGCCACCGCAGGCTGACGGCGATAATCTTTATTGGAATTACCGTGGCTGCAATCTACCATCAGAGACGGGCGCAGTCCCGCCTGTTCCATCTCTTTTTCACATTGCGCAACATCCGCAGGGCTATAGTTTGGCGCTTTACCACCGCGCAGGATCACATGCCCGTCCGGATTCCCCTGAGTTTGTAGCAACGCAACCTGCCCTGCCTGGTTAATGCCAACAAAACGGTGCGGCTGGGCGGCGGCACGCATAGCGTTAATTGCCGTTGCCAGACTGCCATCGGTGCCGTTTTTAAAACCAACCGGCATGGAAAGCCCGGAGGCCATTTCACGGTGAGTTTGCGATTCCGTTGTACGAGCACCAATTGCTGACCAGCTAAACAGATCGCCCAGGTATTGCGGGCTATTCGGATCTAACGCTTCCGTCGCCAGTGGCAGTCCCATATTCACCAGCTCAAGCAGCAATTTACGCGCGATCTGCAGCCCGGCTTCTACATCAAAAGAGCCATCCATATGGGGATCGTTAATTAACCCTTTCCAGCCGACAGTGGTACGGGGTTTTTCAAAATAGACGCGCATTACCAGATAGAGGCTATCGCTGACCTCTGCGGCAAGGGCTTTAAATCGACGAGCATATTCCAGAGCAGTTTCCGGATCATGAATGGAACAAGGACCACATACTACCAGCAGACGAGGATCGCGCCCGGCGATAATATCTGAAATGGTTTTACGCGAGTCAGCAATCTGGGCTTCTTGTTGCAGGCTTAATGGAAAAGCGGCCTTCAGTTGTTCCGGAGTCATTAAAACCTGTTCGTCGGTAATATGTACGTTATTCAGCGCGTCTTTCTGCATGATGGCGATCCTGTTTATGCTCGTTTGCGATAGTTGATCCTCAGCGAGGATGACGTAACGATAACACATAAAGTAAAGTTTTCAATCCATATTTCGTACATATTTCTTTACACAAGCAATTTATTCGCGCTTTTTCCCCTTATTTCTGTATAAATAAATTTACACCAGCTTTAAAAACAATCCGCTATGCTTTGAAAAAGGAGAAAAAAATGATGAAAAAATTTATCGCCCCCTTGTTGGCTTTACTGGTTAGCGGATGTCAGATTGATCCTTATACTCACGCGCCAACCTTGACCAGCACCGACTGGTATGATGTTGGTATGGAAGATGCGATATCGGGCAGCGCCATTAAAGATGACGATGCATTTAGCGATTCACAGGCGGATCGCGGTCTATACCTTAAAGGATATGCCGAAGGGCAAAAGAAAACTTGCCAGACCGATTTTACTTATGCCCGGGGACTTTCTGGTAAAAGCTTTCCTGCCAGCTGCAATAATGTTGAAAATACCAGCCAACTGCATGAAGTATGGCGAAAAGGGGCTGATGAAAATGCCAGCACAATACGATTAAATTAATTACCCCCCAAATCAATTAAGCATGAGATTTTACTCATTATGTTTTATTTCTCACATTGATGACGACCGCATGAAAGGATGATATTTTAATGAGCATTCTGAAAAAATATCGATGCATTTCGAGCGAAGATGGTGAGGATCCCTGAATGCGTTTTTCTCACCGACTGTTCTTACTGCTGATTCTCCTGCTGACGGGAGCACCAATACTCGCTCAGGAACCTTCTGACGTTGCGAAAAACGTGCGTATGATGGTTTCCGGTATTGTCAGTTACACCCGCTGGCCTGGGCTATCAGGGCCACCAAAGTTATGTATCTTTTCATCTTCACGTTTTAGTACCGCCTTACAAGAAAATGCTGCCACATCTTTACCTTATCTGCCTGTCATCATTCATACTCAACAAGAGGCGATAATTTCAGGCTGCAATGGTTTTTATTTTGGCAACGAGTCACCGACATTCCAGATGGAATTAACCGAACAATATCCGTCAAAGGCGTTATTATTAATTGCCGAACAAAATACCGAGTGCATTATTGGTAGCGCCTTTTGTCTGATCATCCACAATAATGACGTCAGATTTGCCGTAAACCTGGATGCCTTATCGCGTAGCGGTGTAAAAGTCAACCCGGATGTCTTAATGCTCGCACGGAAGAAAAATGATGGATAACGATAATTCTCTTAATAAGCGCCCCACGTTTAAAAGAGCATTACGCAACATCAGTATGACCAGCATATTTATCACTATGATGCTGATCTGGCTGCTGCTTTCCGTGACGTCAGTGCTGACCCTGAAACAGTACGCGCAAAAAAACCTGGCACTGACAGCAGCAACAATGACTTACAGTCTGGAAGCAGCTGTCGTTTTTGCCGATGGCCCTGCAGCAACTGAAACACTGGCAGCGCTGGGCCAGCAAGGCCAATTTTCAACTGCAGAAGTGCGTGATAAGCAGCAAAATATTCTGGCATCCTGGCATTACACCCATAAGGAACCAGGCGATACTTTCAGCAATTTCATAAGCCACTGGCTCTTCCCTGCCCCCATCATTCAGCCGATTCGCCACAATGGTGAAACTATTGGCGAAGTACGCTTAACTGCTCGCGACAGTTCAATCAGCCATTTTATCTGGTTTTCGCTCGCTGTCCTGACCGGTTGTATTCTGCTGGCATCAGGCATCGCAATTACCCTCACCCGCCATTTGCACAATGGCCTGGTGGAAGCGCTGAAAAATATCACCGATGTCGTACATGATGTGCGTTCTAACCGCAATTTTTCCCGACGAGTTTCGGAAGAACGTATCGCTGAGTTTCACCGCTTCGCTCTCGACTTCAACAGTCTGCTGGATGAAATGGAAGAGTGGCAGCTTCGTTTACAGGCCAAAAATGCGCAGCTTCTACGTACCGCGCTACATGACCCATTAACCGGGCTGGCTAACCGCGCAGCGTTTCGTAGCGGCATCAACACGTTGATGAACAATTCCGATGCCCGAAAAACGTCGGCGTTACTATTTCTTGATTGCGATAATTTCAAATATATCAATGATACCTGGGGTCATGCGACGGGCGATAGAGTCTTGATTGAAATAGCAAAACGGTTAGCTGAATTTGGCGGGCTGCGACATAAAGCATACCGCCTGGTCGGCGATGAATTCGCTATGGTGCTCTATGATGTACAGTCGGAATCTGAAGTGCAGCAGATATGCTCAGCACTGACACAAATTTTTAATCTCCCGTTTGATCTTCATAATGGCCATCAGACTACCATGACATTAAGCATTGGTTACGCGATGACTATTGAGCACGCCTCTGCGGAAAATTTACAAGAGCTTGCCGATCACAATATGTATCAGGCCAAACACCAGCGTGCCGAAAAGCTGGTGAGATAACAAGGATATATCGATATGATAAAGCACCTGCTAGCACCCCTGATTTTCACCTCGCTAATACTTACTGGCTGCCAGTCCCCTCAGGGAAAGTTTACTCCTGAGCAAGTCGCCGCTATGCAATCTTATGGATTTACTGAATCCGCCGGCGACTGGTCGCTGGGCTTATCAGATGCCATTCTGTTTGCAAAAAATGACTACAAATTGCTCCCGGAAAGCCAGCAACAGATCCAAACCATGGCAGCCAAATTGGCCTCGACAGGGCTAACACATGCCCGTATGGATGGACACACCGACAACTATGGTGAAGACAGTTACAACGAAGTCTTATCATTGAAACGGGCGAATGTCGTGGCCGATGCATGGGCTATGGGTGGACAAATTCCGCGCAGCAATCTCACCACTCAGGGTTTAGGAAAAAAATATCCCATAGCCAGTAACAAGACCGCCCAGGGCCGCGCCGAGAACCGCCGCGTCGCAGTGGTGATTACAACCCCTTAAAACACGAGCAAACAGACAAAAAAAGGGCCAGCCAATTGGCCAGCCCTTCTTAACAGGATGTCGCTTAAGCGAAATCTTAGTTAAGACGCTCTTTGATACGAGCAGCCTTACCAGTACGCTCACGCAGGTAGTACAGTTTAGCTTTACGAACAGCACCACGACGTTTGACAGAAATGCTGTCAACTACCGGAGAGTGAGTCTGGAAGACACGCTCAACGCCTTCGCCGTTGGAAATTTTACGAACAGTGAATGCAGAGTGCAGACCGCGGTTACGAATAGCGATAACCACGCCCTCGAATGCCTGCAGACGTTTTTTGGAACCTTCAACAACCCATACTTTCACTTCCACGGTATCACCCGGACGGAAGGAAGGTACGTCCTGCTTCATCTGCTCTTGTTCAAGTTGCTTAATAATGTTGCTCATAATTTAATCTCTTATCCTGGGTAAACTGATATCTCGGGGGCTTACGCCATCCCATCATGTTTATGTTGCTGTTGTGCGTGTTCCGTTTTGAACTCCGCCAGCAACCTTGCTTGCTCTTCAGTCAGAGCCAGGTTTTCCAGAAGTTCAGGTCTTCTAAGCCAGGTACGGCCCAGCGACTGTTTCAAACGCCAGCGACGTATCTCGGCATGGTTGCCCGACAGTAACACTGGCGGAACTTCCATCCCTTCTAACACCTCAGGCCGCGTATAGTGCGGGCAATCCAGCAATCCTTCAGCAAAGGAATCTTCCGTTGCCGAGGCTTCATGTCCCAGTACTCCCGGAATAAACCGGGAAACGGAGTCAATCAGCGTCATTGCTGGTAACTCACCACCACTGAGAACGTAATCGCCGATTGACCATTCTTCGTCAATTTCGGTTTGGATCACGCGCTCATCTATACCTTCGTAGCGACCACACACCAGAATCAATTTTTGATTCGTTGCCAGTTCGCTGACGCCCGCTTGATCAAGCTTGCGTCCCTGTGGTGACAGATAAATCACCTTTGCGCCTTCGCCCGCCGCGGCTTTTGCTGCATGAATGGCGTCCCGCAAGGGTTGCACCATCATTAACATCCCCGGTCCGCCGCCGTAAGGACGATCGTCCACGGTACGGTGCCGGTCATGCGTGAAGTCGCGAGGACTCCAGCTCTGGATGCTCAGCAGGCCATTTTTAACTGCCCGGCCAGTTACCCCGTAATCGGTAATTGCGCGGAACATTTCAGGAAACAGGCTAATTATGCCAATCCACATAGCGCCGTCTTTTACCGTTTATCCGGTGGTTTAAAAACCAGGATCCCAATCTACTTCGATTGAACGTGTAGTGAGATCGACTTTCTTGATAACCTGCCCATCGAGGAACGGTACGAGACGTTCCTTGATACCAAACGCATCTTTCAGGTTTGCCTTAATGACGAGAACGTCATTAGATCCGGTTTCCATCATATCTACGACTTTACCGAGATCGTAGCCTTCAGTGGTTACTACCTGGCAGCCCATCAGGTCTTTCCAGTAGTAGTCCCCCTCTTCAAGCTGAGGCAACTGCGATGAATCCACGACAATTTCACAATTCGTCAGCAGGTTCGCCGCATCACGATCGTCAACGCCTTTCAGCTTGATGATCATGTCCTGATTGTGGTGCTTCCAGCTTTCCAGCTGGACTTGCTGCCACTGACCCGCCTTCTGGATAAACCAGGGCTGATAGTCAAAAATGCTTTCGGCGTCTTCGGTGGAAGAAAACACTCTGAGCCACCCACGAATACCGTAAGACGACCCCATTTTTCCCAAAACGATGGGATCAACAGGTGCTTGCGCGGTGAGTTGTTTGCTCATCATGACCACCGTGACAGATTAAGCTGCTTTGTTTACTTCTTTGATCAGCGCAGCAACGCGATCAGAAATAGTTGCGCCCTGGCCAACCCAGTGAGCGATGCGATCCAGATCCAGGCGAGTGCCTTCTTCTTTTTCGCTAGCGATTGGGTTGAAGAAACCAACGCGCTCGATGAAGCGACCGTTGCGTGCATTACGGCTGTCAGCGACAACAACCTGGTAGAACGGACGCTTTTTAGCGCCGTGACGTGCTAAACGAATAGTTACCATAACATCCTCTTGTGTGAATAAAACAACCGGACCCCATCGAGGAACGGAGTCCGGTGTCATATTAAAAGCCCGAAAATTTTACTGATTTCTGGAGAAAATGCAATCAGCAGTTAATAACTCTGTCGCATAAGGTCATTTAGCGACCAGGAAATCCCGGCGGCATCATCCCTTTCATGCTTCTCATCATCTTCGCCATCCCGCCCTTCTTCATTTTCTTCATCATGCGCTGCATGTCGTCGAACTGTTTCAGAAGACGGTTAACGTCCTGCACCTGCATACCGCAACCGGCAGCGATACGACGCTTACGCGAACCTTTGATGATTTCTGGCTTAGCGCGCTCTTTCATCGTCATCGAGTTGATGATGGCTTCCATACGCACCAGCACTTTATCGTCCATCTGTGACTTGACGTTATCCGGGATCTGCCCCATGCCCGGTAGCTTGCCCATCAGGCTAGCCATGCCGCCCATATTTTTCATCTGGCGCAGCTGCTCAAGAAAGTCGTTGAGATCGAAGCCGTCGCCTTTTTTCAGCTTGCTGGCTAATTTCTCTGCCTGCGCGCGGTCAACCTTGCTTTCGATATCTTCGATCAGTGACAGTACGTCGCCCATGCCGAGAATACGGGAGGCAATACGGTCCGGATGGAATGGCTCCAGCGCCTCGGTTTTCTCGCCAACACCGAGGAACTTGATCGGTTTGCCAGTGATGTGACGAATAGAGAGCGCCGCACCGCCGCGGGCATCGCCGTCCACTTTGGTCAACACTACACCGGTAAGCGGTAACGCTTCATTGAATGCTTTTGCCGTATTGGCCGCATCCTGACCGGTCATGGCATCGACCACAAACAGGGTTTCAACCGGATTAATCGACGCATGGACTTGTTTGATCTCGTCCATCATCGCTTCGTCAACGTGCAGACGACCGGCAGTATCCACCAGCAGCACGTCGTAGAATTTCAGTTTGGCTTCTTTCAGCGCCGCGTTAACGATATCTACCGGCTTCTGACCAACATCAGAAGGGAAGAAATCAACGCCCACCTGCTCTGCCAGCGTCTCAAGCTGTTTGATTGCCGCCGGGCGATAGACGTCGGCAGAAACCACCAGCACTTTCTTCTTGTGCTTCTCGCGCAGGAACTTACCGAGTTTACCAACGCTGGTTGTTTTACCGGCACCTTGCAGGCCCGCCATCAGCACGACCGCAGGCGGTTGCGCAGCCAGGTTCAGGGTCTGGTTCTCTTCGCCCATCGCCGCAACCAGTTCGTTACGGACAATTTTGACGAACTCCTGCCCCGGCGTCAGGCTCTTATTAACTTCATGACCAACCGCTTTCTCTTTTACGCGATTGATAAACTCACGCACTACCGGCAGAGCGACGTCCGCCTCCAGCAGCGCCATGCGCACTTCGCGCAGCGTATCTTTTACGTTGTCTTCAGTGAGGCGTCCACGGCCACTGATATTGCGCAGCGTGCGCGACAAACGATCGGTTAAATTATCAAACATTGTCTCTCGCCTGGGGTGGAAACGGTTGGCCGCAATCGCGACACATCATCAGTATTTTGCCGCAGTATAACATGAAGGCGTCTTTGTTGTTATGCAACGGTTGGAGCAGCGTTCACCTGACGCTATACTGCTTCTCTTTCTTATTGCTCAAACTGTCGACATTACTATGCCCGTTTTTGCTCTGCTCGCGCTTGTCGCCTACTCCGTCAGTCTTGCGCTGATTGTTCCCGGTCTGCTGCAAAAAAACGGCGGCTGGCGGCGCATGGCTATTATTTCTGCGGTCATCGCGCTGGTCTGCCACGCAATCGCTCTGGAAGCCCGCATCCTGCCCGACGGTGATAGCGGACAAAACCTCAGCCTGCTGAACGTTGGTTCATTGGTCAGTTTGATGATCTGTACGGTAATGACCATTGTGGCTTCTCGCAATCGTGGCTGGTTGTTGCTACCCATTGTCTATGCCTTTGCGCTTATCAACCTGGCGCTGGCGACCTTCATGCCCAATGAATACATCACCCATCTGGAAGCAACGCCGGGGATGCTGGTGCACATTGGCTTATCGCTTTTTTCCTATGCCACGCTAATTATCGCTGCCCTGTACGCGCTGCAACTGGCGTGGATTGATTACCAACTGAAGAACAAGAAGCTGGCGTTTAACCAGGAAATGCCTCCATTGATGAGTATCGAGCGTAAAATGTTCCATATCACGCAGATTGGCGTGGTGCTGCTAACGCTCACTCTTTGCACTGGCCTGTTCTACATGCACAACTTATTTAGCATGGAAAATATCGACAAGGCCGTGCTCTCTATCGTGGCGTGGTTTGTCTATATTGTGCTGCTGTGGGGACATTATCATGAAGGATGGCGTGGACGCCGCGTCGTCTGGTTTAACGTTGCGGGTGCAGTCATTCTGACACTGGCCTACTTCGGCAGCCGAATTGTCCAGCAGTTAATCAGCTAACCCCAGAAAAGGAGTTTCCCCTGGAACACATTTCTACTACTACGTTGATCATTATTCTGATCATCATGGTGGTCATTTCAGCCTATTTTTCCGGTTCAGAAACTGGAATGATGACACTCAACCGCTATCGCCTGAGACACATGGCGAAGCAAGGTAATCGCTCGGCAAAACGCGTCGAAAAATTACTGCGCAAGCCAGACCGCCTGATAAGCCTGGTGTTAATCGGCAATAATCTGGTCAATATCCTTGCTTCCGCACTCGGCACTATTGTCGGGATGCGCTTGTATGGCGATGCTGGCGTGGCAATTGCGACTGGCGTGCTGACCTTCGTAGTGCTGGTTTTTGCTGAAGTATTGCCGAAAACCATTGCCGCACTGTACCCGGAAAAAGTCGCCTATCCGAGTAGTTTTCTACTGGCGCCGCTACAAGTCCTGATGATGCCGCTAGTCTGGTTACTAAATGCCATCACCCGAATTTTGATGCGTATGATGGGTATTAAAACCGATATCGTAGTCAGCGGCTCTTTGAGTAAAGAAGAGTTGCGCACCATCGTGCACGAATCACGCTCACAAATTTCCCGTCGCAATCAGGATATGCTGCTGTCGGTGCTCGATCTGGAAAAGATGACCGTCGATGACATCATGGTGCCGCGCAGTGAAATTATCGGTATTGATATCAACGATGACTGGAAATCGATTCTGCGCCAACTCTCCCACTCACCTCACGGGCGCATCGTGCTCTACCGTGATTCGCTGGACGACGCCATCAGTATGCTGCGTGTGCGTGAAGCCTGGCGACTCATGTCGGAGAAAAAAGAGTTCACCAAAGAAACCATGCTACGCGCCGCGGACGAGATCTATTTTGTCCCGGAGGGTACGCCGCTCAGCACACAGTTGGTGAAGTTTCAGCGCAACAAAAAGAAAGTCGGACTGGTCGTCAACGAGTATGGAGACATTCAGGGACTGGTGACGGTCGAAGATATTCTCGAAGAGATTGTCGGCGATTTCACCACGTCGATGTCGCCAACACTTGCCGAAGAGGTCACGCCGCAAAACGACGGTTCGGTGATTATTGATGGCACTGCCAACGTGCGAGAAATTAACAAAGCCTTTAACTGGCATCTACCGGAAGATGATGCTCGTACTGTTAACGGCGTCATTCTGGAAGCGCTGGAGGAGATCCCGGTAGCAGGCACCCGCGTGCGTATAGGCGAGTACGATATCGATATTCTCGACGTACAGGACAATATGATTAAGCAGGTAAAAGTTTTTCCTGTAAAACCGCTGCGCGAGAGTGTGGCGGAGTAACGAAAACGGCCCGGCATTCGCATGCTGGGCCGTGATTTATTACGAAAGCAGAAATTAAGCTTTTGCTTTCGCTACAGTCACCATCGCCGCACGAATCGTACGACCGTTCAGCGTATAACCTTTCTGCATAATGCCCAGTACGTTACCTGGCGCAACGTCATCAGATTCCACCATTGCGATGGCCTGATGCACATTTGGGTCCAGTGGGACGTTGGTTTCGGCGATCACTTCAACGCCAAACTTACGCACAACATCCAGCATCGACTTCAGCGTCAGCTCAATACCTTCAACCATCGCGGACATATCCGGGTTAGCTTTATCAGCCACTTCCAGCGCACGATCCAGGCTATCAATCACCGGCAGCAATTCGTTGATGAATTTCTCCAGCGCGAATTTGTGGGCTTTTTCGATATCCAGTTCAGTACGACGACGCAGGTTTTCCATTTCGGCTTTTACGCGCAAAATGCCGTCACGTTCACGGGTCTGGGCTTCAGCCAGCTGAGCTTCGAGATTCGCAATTTTTTCATCGCGCGGATCCACCTGCTCAGCAGAAGCTTCTGGCTCAACTGCCTCAATCTCTTCGTGCTGATCCATGATAATTTCTTCCGGGGCTTGCCCCTCAGGCGTTTTCTGTTCTTTACTACTCATGAATTTCTCCGCGTTTTTTTCGCATTCATCTCGCTAACTTCGCTTATTATGGGGATCAGTTTCAGGGTTTCAAGGGAAGCACTCACATTGTCATCAATCTTCGCAACAAGGACCTCGGAAAAATGAATAATCATTTCAAGTGTATTGGCATTGTGGGACACCCACGGCACCCCACTGCACTGACAACACATGAAATGCTCTACCGCTGGCTGTGCACAAAAGGTTACGAGGTCATCGTTGAGCAACAAATCGCTCACGAACTGCAACTGAAGAATGTGAAAACTGGCACGCTCGCGGAGATTGGGCAACAGGCTGATCTCGCGGTTGTCGTTGGCGGCGACGGTAATATGCTGGGCGCGGCGCGCACGCTCGCCCGCTACGATATTAAAGTTATTGGAATCAACCGTGGCAACCTGGGTTTCCTGACTGACCTTGATCCCGATAACGCCCAGCAACAATTAGCCGATGTGCTGGAAGGCCACTACATCAGCGAGAAACGTTTTTTGCTGGAAGCGCAAGTCTGTCAGCAAGATTGCCAGAAACGCATCAGCACGGCGATTAACGAAGTGGTACTTCATCCTGGCAAAGTAGCGCATATGATTGAGTTCGAAGTGTATATCGACGAGATCTTTGCGTTTTCGCAGCGTTCCGATGGACTGATTATTTCGACGCCAACAGGCTCCACCGCATATTCCCTCTCTGCGGGCGGTCCTATTCTGACACCCTCTCTGGATGCGATTACCCTGGTGCCCATGTTCCCGCATACGTTGTCAGCACGACCACTGGTCATAAACAGCAGCAGCACGATCCGTCTGCGTTTTTCGCATCGCCGTAACGACCTGGAAATCAGTTGCGACAGCCAGATAGCACTTCCGATTCAGGAAGGTGAAGATGTCCTGATTCGTCGCTGTGATTACCATCTGAATCTGATTCATCCGAAAGATTACAGTTATTTCAATACATTAAGCACCAAGCTCGGCTGGTCAAAAAAATTATTCTAATTTTACGCCAGCCTCTTTACTGTATATAAAACCAGTTTATACTGTACACAATAACAGTAATGGTTTTTCATACAGGAAAACAACTATGTTGGCACAACTGACCATCAGCAACTTTGCTATCGTTCGTGAGCTTGAGATTGATTTTCATAGCGGCATGACCGTAATAACTGGCGAGACCGGCGCGGGTAAATCTATTGCAATAGATGCCCTCGGCCTTTGTCTCGGTGGTCGCGCTGAAGCCGACATGGTGCGTACCGGCGCTGCTCGTGCCGACCTGTGCGCCCGTTTTTCTCTGAAAGATACGCCAGCGGCCCTGCGTTGGCTGGAAGAAAACCAGCTTGAAGACGGGCATGAATGTTTGCTTCGTCGCGTAATCAGCAGCGATGGTCGCTCCCGTGGTTTCATCAACGGTACAGCTGTTCCTCTGTCACAACTGCGCGAACTGGGTCAGTTGCTGATTCAGATCCATGGTCAGCACGCTCATCAGTTACTCACCAAACCCGAGCACCAAAAATTCCTGCTTGATGGCTATGCCAATGAAACCTCTCAGCTCCAGGAAATGACCGCACGTTATCAGTTGTGGCATCAAAGCTGCCGTGACCTCGCGCATCATCAGCAGTTAAGTCAGGAACGCGCCGCCCGTGCGGAGCTGCTGCAATACCAATTAAAAGAACTTAACGAATTTAATCCGCAGCCTGGAGAGTTTGAGCAAATCGACGAAGAGTACAAACGTCTGGCGAACAGCGGTCAATTGCTGACCACCAGCCAGAATGCATTGGCATTAATGGCTGACGGTGAAGACGCAAATCTGCAAAGTCAACTTTACACGGCTAAACAACTGGTGAGCGAATTGATTGGCATGGACAGCAAACTGTCCGGCGTACTTGATATGCTGGAAGAGGCTACCATCCAGATTGCTGAAGCCAGTGATGAACTACGCCACTACTGCGATCGTCTGGATCTCGATCCCAACCGACTGTTTGAACTTGAACAGCGCATCTCAAAACAGATTTCGCTGGCACGTAAACATCACGTCAGCCCTGAGGCATTGCCACAGTATTACCAGTCGCTACTGGAAGAACAGCAGCAACTGGACGATCAGGCCGACTCACAAGAAACGCTCGCGCTGGCGGTAACGAAACATCATCAGCAGGCACTGGAAACGGCGCGCGCGTTACACCAGCAACGCCAGCATTATGCAAATGAGTTGGCACAGCTGATCACCGATAGTATGCATGCACTCTCTATGCCACATGGGCAGTTTACGATCGATGTTAAATTTGACGAGCATCACCTGGGCGCTGACGGCGCTGATCGTATTGAGTTTCGGGTAACCACCAACCCAGGTCAGCCAATGCAGCCTATTGCCAAAGTCGCATCCGGTGGTGAGTTGTCCCGCATCGCATTGGCAATCCAGGTCATTACCGCGCGTAAAATGGAAACCCCGGCACTGATTTTTGATGAAGTGGATGTAGGGATTAGCGGCCCAACAGCGGCAGTTGTCGGCAAACTGCTACGTCAACTTGGCGAATCAACTCAGGTGATGTGTGTTACCCACCTGCCACAAGTCGCGGGATGTGGTCATCAACACTATTTTGTCAGCAAAGAAACCGATGGTGCGATGACAGAAACGCATATGCAATCCCTGGATAAAAAAGCGCGGTTACAAGAGTTGGCGCGCCTGCTTGGTGGCAGTGAAGTCACACGTAACACACTGGCGAATGCGAAAGAACTGCTTGCGGCGTAAACTTTTTTCCTGCTTCACGGTCAGAGTAAACAGCAAAACGCCGTAAGACCGGAAAGCAAAAGGTTTTAAAGTGATGAAAGGTCTATTATCATCGGCATATTACAGATGAGCCACGTACTGCTCGGGCCCGAAAAGGAATCAAATCACTATGCGCTGTAAAACGCTGACTGCTGCAGCAGCAGTACTATTGATGTTGACCGCAGGCTGTTCCACTCTGGAGCGAGTGGTTTACCGTCCTGACATCAACCAGGGGAACTATCTGACCGCTAACGACGTATCCAAAATACGTGTTGGCATGACGCAACAACAAGTTGCGTACGCATTGGGTACACCGCTGATGTCCGATCCATTTGGTACAAATACCTGGTTCTATGTCTTCCGCCAGCAACCTGGTCATGAAGGTGTAACGCAGCAAACGCTGACGCTGACCTTTAACAGTAGCGGTGTGTTGACCAACATTGATAACAAACCTGCGCTGAGTGGTAACTAATAATAAAGTTGCTCTCAAAGACGTTAAAAAAGGTGGAAAATACGCACCTTTTGTCTGTCTGGCATTTTATATCTGATTTTTCTGCTCGTTGCCTGCGAAGCTCTTTCGGATCGGCAATGAGAGGACGATAAATCTCCACCCGATCGCCATCATGCACAATATCGCTGAGTTTTGCCGGACGGCTGTAAATGCCGACTTTGTTTTTAGTTAAATCGATATCGGTACGCAATTCCAGCAAACCACTGGCGCGAATAGCTTCTTCAACCGTCGCGCCCTCCTGCAACGTCACGCGCTGCAGGTACTGCTTCTCAGGTAGCGCATAAGCCACCTCAACGGCAATTTTACCTGGCACTGTAGACCTCTTTTGCACGAACAGTAAAAGCCTGCACCATATTAGCTGCCAGCTCTTTAAACACACGACCAAAGGCGAGTTCAATCAACTTATTGGTAAACTCAAAGTCGAGATGAAACTCAATACGGCACGCGTCCTGGCTCAACGGCGTAAACTTCCAACCGCCGATCAATTTCTTAAACGGTCCATCAACCAGACTCATGAGAATACTTTGATTACTGGTCAACTGGTTGCGGGTTGTAAACGTTTTGCTGATCCCAGCCTTAGACACATCTACCGCAGCAGTCATCTGCCCAGGAGTGGACTCCAGAATCCGACTTCCGGTACAACCCGGCAAAAACTGAGGATAAGACTGAACGTCATTCACTAACTGATACATTTGCTCCGCGCTGTAGGGCACCAGTGCGGTCCGACTAATCTGAGGCATAACAATTTCCATCAACAAAAATCCAACAAATAATATCATTTATCCTGCTGTAAAAAAAACGCTATCCCGGCGCTGGGTAACATCGGGTTCATGCTAAGATAGAGCCTTGTCCCCCGCAGGATTGATATGGGGTGTTTTCGATTTCAGATTACCGATGATTCACGACGCTTATGACGAAGAAAAAAGCACATAAACCTGGTTCAGCGACCATCGCGCTTAACAAGCGCGCCCGTCACGAATACTTTATCGAAGAAGAGTTCGAAGCGGGACTTGCCCTGCAAGGCTGGGAGGTTAAATCCCTGCGCGCAGGAAAAGCCAATATCAGCGACAGCTATGTCCTTCTGCGCGACGGAGAGGCATTTCTGTTTGGCGCTAACATCACGCCAATGGCTGTGGCCTCCACGCATGTGGTGTGCGATCCTACCCGTACCCGCAAGTTACTTCTCAACCAGCGCGAACTGGACTCATTGTACGGTCGCGTCAATCGAGAAGGCTATACCGTAGTGGCGCTCTCCCTGTACTGGAAAAATGCCTGGTGCAAAGTGAAAATCGGCGTCGCCAAAGGTAAGAAACAGCACGATAAACGTTCAGATATCAAAGAACGCGAATGGCAGGTGGATAAAGCGCGTATCATGAAAAATGCCCACCGTTAAACCTATATAAGCGATACTAATCAAATCCTCACCGCGCCTCCCTATCCGGTGGCGCGAATGAACATCTTATCGACTGTCAAATCTGACACAGATGTAGCCATCCCATTGCTTAATCGAAAAAAAATCATACTATGCAGGCGCTAATTCCAGGATGATAACGCCTTTTGGGCTAGTCATGCTGCTCATAAATCTGGTATACTTACCGTTACACATTGGGGCTGATTCTGGATTCGACGGGATTTGCGAAACCCAAGGTGCATGCCGAGGGGCGGTTGGCCTCGTAAAAAGCCGCAAAAAATAGTCGCAAACGACGAAAACTACGCTTTAGCAGCTTAATAACCTGCTTAGAGCCCTCTCTCCCTAGCCTCCGCTCTTAGGACGGGGATCAAGAGAGGTCAAACCCAAAAGAGATCGCGTGGAAGCCCTGCCTGGGGTTGAAGCGTTAAAACTTAATCAGGCTAGTTTGTTAGTGGCGTGTCCGTCCGCAGCTGGCAAGCGAATGTAAAGACTGACTAAGCATGTAGTACCGAGGATGTAGGAATTTCGGACGCGGGTTCAACTCCCGCCAGCTCCACCAATCATGATTGGACGGTGTAAGGACTACACCAACAAAAACAGGAAGTTATAAGTCTCAGCAGGACACCGACCAGACGGTGAGGAGACAAAAAAGGATACGCAACGGAGTCGCGACTCCCTATGACATTAAAGCCCGCTGATGCGGGCTTTTTTATTGGTCCTGACCCGCCCTGAATAGAATTCATCCAATTACAGTCCAGACATATACAGTATCCCTCAGCTCAGTATCAGCTTCTCGACAAATGGTCACTGTTATTTACCCGTTGCCAGAAAGAGAATAATTTGCCCCCATAGCCAGCCTTCCTGGAATCTGTATATTCATTAATATTGTTATCGATTCCATCAAGTAACATAGGTTGGATGCGATTGATCTTACTCACATTAGTCGACACGGAACTCAGTAAGTTGAACTCTGAAAAAGCAGTTTAAATAGCATTTAAACAAATGCCACCAGTTCGAAAAAGAGTATAAGCACACTTAATATATTGTTTTAATTATTCATTTCCTTTCAACCCAATTCTTATCCCTCACATTATTTGTTATTAATTTGTTGTTTTTGATCACAATAAGAAAACAATATGTAACTTTTATGCGCATTTTTCAGAAATGTAGATATTTTTAGATTATGGCTACGAAATGAGCATCGCCATGTCACCCTACATCTCATAAGAGGATCGCTTCTGATGAATGCACTGACCGCCGTACAAAATAACGCTGTCGATTCAGGCCAGGACTATAGCGGATTCACTCTCATCCCGTCGGCGCAATCCCCGCGTCTGCTGGAACTCACCTTCACCGAACAGACGACCAAACAGTTTCTCGAACAGGTTGCCGAGTGGCCCGTGCAGGCGCTGGAGTACAAATCGTTTCTGCGTTTTCGGGTAGGCAAAATTCTCGACGATCTGTGTGCGAATCAGCTGCAACCGCTGCTGTTGAAGACCCTGTTAAACCGCGCTGAAGGTGCGCTGTTGATCAATGCGGTGGGTATCGATGATGTCGCGCAGGCGGATGAGATGGTGAAGCTGGCGACGGCGGTGGCGCATCTGATTGGTCGCTCCAATTTCGATGCGATGAGCGGTCAGTATTACGCGCGTTTCGTGGTGAAAAATGTTGATAACTCAGACAGCTATCTGCGTCAGCCACACCGCGTGATGGAGTTGCACAACGACGGCACCTACGTGGAAGAGATCACTGATTACGTGCTGATGATGAAAATCGACGAGCAGAACATGCAGGGCGGTAACTCGCTGCTGCTGCATCTCGATGACTGGGAACATCTGGACCACTTTTTCCGCCATCCGCTGGCGCGCCGTCCGATGCGCTTTGCCGCGCCGCCGAGCAAAAACGTCAGCAAAGATGTCTTCCATCCGGTGTTCGATGTCGATCAGCAGGGCCGCCCGGTGATGCGCTATATCGACCAGTTTGTCCAGCCGAAAGACTTCGAAGAAGGCGTGTGGTTGAGCGAGCTTTCCGATGCCATTGAAACCAGTAAAGGCATTCTTTCTGTACCCGTTCCCGTTGGCAAATTCCTGTTGATTAACAACCTGTTCTGGCTGCACGGTCGCGACCGCTTTACTCCGCACCCGGATCTGCGCCGTGAACTGATGCGTCAGCGTGGCTATTTCGCTTACGCCACTCACCACTACCAGACGCATCAGTAAGCGCAAAGGAATTGAGCGGATGTATGATTTTGTGATTATTGGCGGCGGCATCATCGGCATGTCGACCGCCATGCAACTGATTGATGTTTATCCGGATGCCCGCATTGCGTTGCTGGAAAAAGAGTCCGGCCCGGCCTGTCACCAGACGGGCCACAACAGCGGCGTGATCCATGCTGGGGTCTATTACACGCCCGGCAGCCTGAAGGCGCAGTTCTGCCTGGCGGGAAACCGCGCCACCAAAGCCTTTTGCGATCAAAACGGCATTCGCTATGACAACTGCGGCAAGATGCTGGTCGCCACCTCTGAACTCGAAATGGAACGGATGCGCGCGTTGTGGGAACGCACGGCGGCGAACGGAATCGATCGCGAGTGGTTAAACGCCGAGGAACTGCGCGAGCGCGAACCAAATATCACCGGGCTGGGCGGTATTTTTGTGCCGTCCAGCGGCATTGTCAGCTACCGCGAAGTGACGGCGGCAATGGCAAAAATTTTTCAGGCCAGAGGCGGTGAGATTATCTATAACGCCGAAGTCAGCGCCCTCAGTGAGCATAAAAACGGCGTGGTGATATGTACCCGTCAGGGCGGTGAATATGAAGCATCGACGCTGATTAGCTGTTCCGGGCTGATGGCTGACCGGCTGGTGAAAATGCTCGGCCTCGAACCGGGCTTTATTATCTGCCCGTTCCGCGGCGAGTATTTCCGCCTTGCGCCGGAGCATAACCAGATTGTTAACCACCTGATTTACCCCATTCCCGACCCGGCAATGCCGTTTTTGGGCGTGCATCTCACCCGCATGATCGACGGCAGTGTGACCGTCGGGCCAAACGCGGTGCTGGCTTTCAAACGCGAAGGCTATCGTAAGCGCGACTTCTCATTTAGCGACACGCTGGAAATTTTGGGCTCGTCGGGGATTCGCCGGGTGCTGCAAAACCATCTACGCTCAGGACTGGGCGAGATGAAAAACTCGCTGTGCAAAAGCGGCTATCTGCGGCTGGTGCAAAAGTATTGTCCCCGGCTTTCGTTAAGCGATCTCCAGCCCTGGCCCGCCCGGGGGGGGGCGCCCCCCCGCCCCCCCCGCCAAATCTGCTTAACCAAATATAAAATCCTTTAAGGCACTGTTTGTCCCACCAATGATCCCTACCAGCCATGCAGCCGCCAGAGGCAGACCGTATGGACTGATAAGAAAGGCGATCATAAGCCATGCAAGACCCGGCAAAAATCCTGCGACAAAGAACAGCACCAATGCTGCCAAAAAGATGATCCCGGAAAGAATCCCAAGTACCGCACCGGAAAGAACCACTAAAAATTTACATACCAGATAAAAGGAAGTGCCAGTAATTTACCTATCAAACGCATACGCTTTGCCTCCTTTCAGAAGGGCATCTGCCCTTATAAAAATTTTACCGTGACGGCAAAAAGAAAGCAACGGCTTTCCGGCTGTTTATGAAATGTTTGCAAATCCCCGGATCAGTTTGTCCATGCCATCCCAAAGGCTGTCCAGACGGGTGCGGATGTCATCTATATCTGCGGCATAAATATTGCGT
>ERZ791718.504-NODE-504-length-20295-cov-8.272826_pt1 | contig 20295 bp, 19 predicted proteins | sample MGYA00510349_ERZ791718 | MGnify/ENA primary metagenome ERZ791718 (study PRJEB30046, sample SAMN00715136) | human gut metagenome | study: EMG produced TPA metagenomics assembly of the A metagenome-wide association study of gut microbiota in type 2... | reverse complement strand
TTTCCTCGATAACCGTGCTTTGATTCTTCAAAACACAATTCTGTACTATTCGTTGTGCATCCATTGGATTTCCAGTTTTGAGGTTAGTTGCAACAGCCAACGGTTTACGAAACATGTTAAATTGTGTTGGTCTATTTCGTTGCGAGGTATTAATCCCTCTACCGTCGGTGTGGCGCAACATTTCTCGATTTCAAAAAAATCGTTGATGTAGTGGTAAGGGATAAACTGCCGTTTAATGGTGTTAAAAGCAAAAATCACTTCGGGGTCACGGAAAAGAACGCCATTTATTTCGATGTGCTGTGTCAGCGAAATAAGGTTGTACTTTCCGATGCAGTCAGTCAGTTTCACATGGATTGTCTGGCTTGCATTTTTGATTTTCAGTTTTTTAGCCCGCACGGCCAACAAGGTTTGCAGAATCTCTGTCGCCCTTTCATTTAATGTTTTCATGGTTTGTAAAGTTTAGAGTTATTCCCCATTACTTGTAAAAAGATAACTCCATTCATAACCAACTAAAAAGGCGGCATATCTCCATGTAAGAATAGCTTTCCGATTCTATATAATGCAAATAATTCTATGCTGTTATATGGTTTCGGGCATAAATAGGGAGCGGTCTGTTTTATGTGGAATCCTATTAAATGGTAAGTAAAAAATTCGATTTTCCATCCGAAAAGGGGGAGGGGTGAAAAATAGGGATTGTCCGCTCGGTCGGGGTATCTCGGTTTGTTTGTCTGCAAGTGACAACCTTTTCAGAAAAGGATATTTTATAGACCCTTTCACAAAGTTTGTCACCTTTTTGTTGCGGGACAATTTCGGTATAAATCGCACGATATGGGGAATGGATGATAAATAGATTTACCCAAAACTACCCTATAAAAGAAAGAATCGTTATCTTTGCCGAAAAGCAAGTGTATCATGTCCTATAAACCGCCTTACACCATTACGCCGAAGATCACGAATTTGGTTGCACAAATCAGCGAAGCAATCGGCAGCTATTATGCGCACGAAAATTTGCGTCTGCATCGTGTCAATCGAATCAAAACGATTCACGGGACGCTGGCTATTGAGGGCAACACGCTTTCGACGGAGCAGGTCACGGCGGTATTGGAGGGAAAACCCGTCGTTGCTCCTATTAACGAGGTGCAGGAGGTGCGCAACGCCCTTAAAGCGTATGAATTGCTCGACACGCTCGATCCCTGTAAAGTCGATGATCTGTTAAAGGCGCATGCCACGATGGAAGCGGGATTGATCGACGAAATCGGTTGTTTCCGCAAAGGCGGTGCGGGTGTGGTGTCGGGAAAAACGGTTATCCATTATGCGCCCGATGCCGAACGTGTGCCGTTTCTCGTAAACGATCTGTTCGAGTGGCTGCGCACCACGGATGAACACCCGTTGATCGCAAGTTGCGTCTTTCATTATGAATTCGAGTTTATCCATCCGTTCGCGGACGGTAATGGTCGCACGGGGCGATTGTGGCAGACATTGATTTTGAGCAGGTGGCGGCCTATCTTCAAAAACCTGCCGATCGAAAACATTGTATATAAGTATCAAAAGGAGTATTATAAGGCGATTGCCGTAAGCGGCGGTAAAGCGGGTTGCACGCCTTTCGTCGAGTTTGTTTTGGGGGTAATCGCCGAAACGCTCACTACCCAAGAAACTACCCGAAAAACTACCCAAGAAATTATTTTGGAAGCCATCGCCCGCAATCCCAGCATTACACGGGCGGAGTTGGCCGAGGTTGTCGGAATCTCACCCGACGGCGTGAAATATCATTTGCAGAAACTCACCAAGTCGGGCAGGCTCAAACGGGTGGGGTCTACACGCCGCGGGGAGTGGGTGATCGGGTGACAGGAATTCCGAAAAAGGTACTTTTATAGACCCTTTTCAAAAGTTTGTCACCGACCTGTTTTCACCCGTTACGGGCTATATGATCCGCTTTCCCAATTCGATGAACCGTTGTTTGTTGGTGCGCACCTCCCTGTACTCGAAATAGATTCCGATCATCTTTGCCGTCACTTTTTTGCGGTAGGGGATGCCGAGCCGCATAATCAGGTCGTTCATAAAACGGTTGACGACGCACACGGGTAGCTTGTCGCCCGTTTTCAGTTGGGCGTACACCTCCCCGCAGACTTTTTCCGAGGTCAGCAGTTGTTGGCTTTCGTTTTCCTGTATCTGTTTGCCGATTGCGTTCATGTTGTAGTTGTGCCGTTCGATCTCTGCCGCTCCGAGGGCGTAGTAGGCATCCACCATTATCGGCACTTGGCTTTGAATCTCCTCGCGCAGAAAGTAGTATTCATTCCACGTTCGGTTTTGTTCCAGTATCTCCAACTGCCGCACGATTTCGCGGAACAGCTCTTTCATTTTCAGTCGGGGATTTATGCGTTGCAGTCGGTCGCAGTCCGACAACGGATAGATATGTTCGGCGCAATCCGTGTGAAATGCTTTCGCGTACTCCTCCCGCACCAGTTCGGCGTCGGTGTAGTGCCGCTTGATCCGCTCGTCGTCGTAGGCGTTGTCCCACATGAACCAGTTGCGCGTTCCGTCGGCGTTCATGAACCGTTTGTAGTCCATTCCCTCCAACGCCTGCGCACGGGTATCGCAACCCGCCCCCGACGCTTCGATTTGCAGGACTTGTTTGTAAACCGCCTCGCACTCCTCCAACCTCATGGCGATTTCCTCCCGCGATTTGCAGGGCATCTCCTTATTGGTGCTGAAAATATGCGCGGCATCCTCCACGCCGTTGCGGAAGCGTCCGACGATCTGCACGGCTTCGGTCGTGGGGTCGATGACGGTGTGCGTCGCAAACGAAAGGTCGGTTACGATCAGCACGCAGGCTGTTGTCGGCAGTTCGATGTCCACCGCCGAAAAGAAACGGCTCGTGAAAAAGTTGATTTCATCCAGTTCTTCGAGCGAGGAGTAAGCCCGCGAAAAATCCCGCTTGCGGAGTTTCTTCACACTCTCGTAACTGCAAAAGACCTTGCACCGTTTTTCGATCTTATAGGTGCAGATCATGCAGTGGATCGTATCGGTCGAGTTCAGAAAGATGCAGAGCGGATGCCCTTTGCCTTTTACCTGTCCCATAAGGGTACGCACCCAGCCGACGGTGTTGTTCGTATGTATGAGCAACATTTTCGGCTTGTGGTCATAGGTCGGGCGGAGTATCTTCATCGTAAAGCCCTGCTGCTCGAAACGGGGATCGGACGGAATGATCGGCGTCGCAGAAACCATCGCCTTTTGCTTGCATCGGAAAAAATCATCCATCGGGAGCGTGATAGAGCCGCGGTAGCCTGCATCCTGTATCGTGCGTTCGCACTCGTCGAACAGCATGAACCATTCACCGTGCATATCCGTATGCGTCTGCACCATCGCCGAGCGGACTTTGGGGAAACTTTCGGGCGTGGTCATGATTTTCAGATAGCCGTCGTTGTAGTTCGTGTTCAGAAAGTCGATGATGTCCTCGGTCGTTACGCCCTCGAACACGCCGAGTATCTGCGGGTGCTTTTTCATCTTGCCCTCGATAACGGGAACATTCGGCTCGATGATGACGGAGTGTCGGGGCGCATTGATTTCGGCATAGGTCGCACCGCATCCCGTGACGGTCTTGTTGATGATCGAATTGGTAGGTATTTCGGGCATTACGGCGTCGAACCGCTGGCCTGCATCTATTGTGATATATTCAATCTTCATCTAATAATTTGATTTATAGTTAAAAAAAACTTGGGGAGCGAGCGGTGAAACCCGCTCCCCTCGTTCAGCAGTTTAGTTCAGCAGTTCGGTGATGTCCTCCATCGCTTCGGCAGGCATCACGACTTTGCCGTTGGGAAAGTGGTACTTTTTGGCGAGGTAGCCGATTCCCTCCTCGCTCTCATTGTACTCCTCGGAGGTGATCGGGGTCAGTTTCTCCACCTCGGCGGCCACCTCTGCCAGCCACTCGGACTGACAGCAGATTTCACGGTCGGGTTCAAACTCCGTTACTTCGGGCAACTCCTTACCCATCAGGAACGCCATCAGGTAGTTCCAGATTTGGGCATTGAGCAACAGCTTCCCGTCCAACTCGGTGTAACCCTTACGGATTCCGAACCACACGTAGCCGCATCCAGCCACGTCTACACGGGTGGTCACGATCAGGGTGGTAGCCCCTGCCGCAATCGCTTTCGCCAGCGTGCGGAACATTTTGGCATTCCCTGCGGGTTTGATTTTGATAATGCGAAGATTCATTTTCTCCTCCTGCTCCTCGGCGGCTTTGATTTCCGCCATCTTTGCCTCGTGTGCGATTGCCGAGGCCATCATCTCCTCTGCGCGGTTCCCAGCTACCTGCTGCGATTCCGCATTTTCTGAAATTGTAGTCATAGTTTTATTAAATTTGATGTTAATATTGTCGTTGATGTTTGCAAGCGTTTTCATAATCGTTATCTTTTTTATTAAGTTTTGTTGCCGCCTCTTTCGGGCTGTCGGCTACTCCCCGAATCACTCGAATAACCGTACGCTTTATTCGCGGATTCTGGCTATTGAACCTGCATAAATCCGACCTTTGGTGCCTTGGCGAAATATAAATAATAGCCAGCGAAAACTGACCTATTCATTACCTTTGCTGTCGAAAATATTGCAAAATATATCAGGGAAAATATTGTAAATCTGTCCGTTATGACAAAATGGCAGGTGTCATGACACTGGCAGATTTTTGGCAGAAAAAAGAAAGGGAACCGCGATAAACGGCTCCCTTAAATGGTATGGTTATATAGTCCGATCAGTCCAATAGCGGAAAATCAAAATCCTGCATGATAACCTGTCTTTGCAATGGTATCGGTCTGAATCGTGGTGCTTGGTTCATAGCCGCTCGTTTCAGATAGGCGGCAAGGTCGGCGCGGATTACTTTCGGGTCGTATTTGCCGCTCTCTCCTTTATTATTGGGATAACAACCCGTGACGCGTGTATAGTCGTGAATGAGTTGGCATAATTCGTTCGGCATATTGGGCTGGCTGGGGATTGCGTTTTCTTCATGGAGCATTCGGTAAATGCCGTATGCAACTGCCGAATAGATGGCATTCTTCTTTTCTCGCCCCGCAGACGGTTTGCGCCGTTGAATATCCTGCCGTGCTTCCTCGGCTGTCTGTACTTCGGGAAAATAGCTTGCAAGTTCCTTTTTAATCAGACGGAATAACCAGTTATTGCTGTTTGGAATAGAAATCTGTTCCGCTTCCCCATTATTGGTGCGAATTGTGATGGCGGTCTGTTTGTTGCTTTTAAGTGTCCGTGCCTCCATTTGCTCCATAAAAAGCAATAGGTGCGCCCATTCGCTTTGGTATATGTCCCAAGTATGAAACTGAACAAGGTCATTGTATTCGTTTTCGTCGATCTGCTGTTCGCGGATGCAGTAGGCCACCAGCAATAGGGCTTCCTCTATTATCGGGGTAATTGTCCCGTAAGAGTTGATAAGCGACAACAAATCATGGCATTCGAGGTGTCGAAACGGCAAAACCAGATTGCAATCCTCTTTAATGCTGTACTTTACGATATTACCCTCTCGGTGAGGTATCAGACATTTGGCATTTGAAAGTTCTTTGTTGAAATAACCTGCCGTGATGCCGAAATATTTTTCCAGTAAGGGCAGGCAAGCGGTGAAATATTCGGTTGTTACGGGGTAAAAGGTTTGTTCTTCTTGCATAGGAGTATCTTTATAAAGACGAATTTACAAAATTCCGCTTTCTGCCGCAACCGACGACCGCAGAAAAAAGAAAAGGGACTACCCGATGCAAGCGGATAATCCCTTAAAAGGTAGTGATAAATTTAGTTTTGGGGGCTATAAGATAGACCTTTTTTCAAACCTTGTCACCACCTCACAATAAGTTTTGCATGGCCGCATCTATCTGCGAGTTCTCGAATGAATCGAGGTAGATTTGCGTAATCTTTTCCGAACTGTGCCCCAGCGATTCCGAAATGATGGATGTCGAAACTCCCGACCTTTTCAGAACAGTTGCGAACGAGTGCCGCGCAACGTATGTCGTGAGCGTGATAGGCAGGTGCAGATGCTCGCCGATTAGTTTCAGATAGCGATTTATCCGCTTGTTCGTCCGTTGCACCCGTCCGTACTGCTGTTGTGCCGTAATGTGAACAGAACGCCTTAAAACAGGGAAAACATAGTCCTGCGGATGTGCGTTCGGTTGGCGGTACTTGTCGAGGATGTCGAGGGCGGCGGGTTGGAGTTGGAACGACAGGAGTTTACCCGTTTTCTGTCGGTTGAAAACCAGCCGCCCGTCCACGATGTCGGCATAGCGGATGTGCAGAATGTCGGTCAGATTGATGCCGCATGATAAATAGCTGAACAGGAACAAGTCTTTTGCCAGTTGCAGGAACGGTTTGGGGTACTTGGTCAGCGTCCGTACCTCGCAATCCATAATCCGCCGAATATCCTCTTTTGTCAGCGACCGTTTGGCCGTGGCTTCCTTGAATCGGCTCACTTTGAACGTGTCGAAAGGGTAGTCCGTTTTCTTGATTAGGCCGTCGGTGATTGCGCTGTTGTAGAGTACCCGCAACGAACGGAAACGGATGCCGATGGAGTTGTCGGAATAATGCCGTTCCACCCGCAGCCATTGTTCGTATCGTTTCAGCCACTCGGCGTCGATGTCTATAAAATAAAAGTCCAGCGAACGGCAGAATTTCGTCAGCGAGGTGCGGAGTTCCTGAAAGGTCTTGGCGTTGCCTACACGTTTCTCGGCCAGCAGGCGGTCGATGTAGCCGTTCAGATATTCGCCGACGGTTTGGCGCACGACCTTGCGGGATGCCTTTTCGACAAGCGTGTTCAACGTGTACTCCTTATCGCTGGTTTTGAAATCCATGACCTGACTTTGGAGTTCCTGCGTTTTCTGTTGGATAAGGGCTTCGATGCGCTCTTTGTCGGGACAGTTACGGCGCGGTTTACACTTTTCTGCATCCCAGTATTGCAGAGCGAGGGAAATGTGCAGACTGATGTACTTCCGTTTTCGGTTCTTCGTCAGCCGTAACATAATGGGATGCTGACCGTTGGATAATGTTTTGGATGTGTAGAGTACCGCCTCGATTGTTGTGTTCATCGGGAAAATTCGGTTTACACATTGGTTTACACAAACTGCGTAAACCGACGGAGAACGGGCTCAAAACAAGACACGAAAAAACCACCTACATCGCTGTAAGTGGTTGATTTTGAGAGTGACGCCGACAGGACTCAAACCTGTAACCTTCTGATCCGTAGTCAGATGCTCTATTCAATTAAGCTACGGCGCCGAATTGCGAATGCAAATGTAGTGTGAAAATTGCTCTTATGCAAATAATTTGTCGTAAAATTTACCAGTCTTTTTATTTTATATCTTGGTAAGAGGGGTAATTTTGAATATAATACATTGATAATGTTTGATTTGAGGTAATCTGTGCTTTGTTCGGATTCTTTTCCGGGAGTTTGTCGGTGGAAATATCGTTGCCGGGAAAAGAGGGCATTTGTCGTGTCCGACTGGCTATGGGGACCGGAGATTTGTCATACAAAAATTACCCCTGCGGGCTGAAATCCGCAGGGGTAATTCGATGATTTTGCCGGATGCGCTTATTTGACCAGTTCGGCGAGCTTCTCCTTGATTCCTTCGCCTCGCAGGTCTTTGGCGACGATCTTGCCTTCGGGCGAGATCAGGAAGTTGGTCGGGATGCTGCGGATTCCGTACTCTTCGACGATCGGGGCGCTCTTGCCGTCGGTGACGGCGATTACGTTGGGCCACGTCATCTCCTCTTTTACAAGGAATTCTTTCCAACTCTCGGCATCGTTGTCGAGCGATACGCCGTAAATGTTGAATCCTTTGGGGCCGAACTCCTTGAACGCCTCCTTCAGATAGGGCAATTCGCCGCGGCAGGGACTGCACCAGGTTGCCCAGAAGTCGATCAGCACCCATTTGCCGGGGCCGATGAGGGGTGTCACCGAAACGGTTTCGCCCAGGGAGTCGGGCAGCGCGATTTCCAGATAGGGCTTGCCGATTTCGGTATTTTCCTGGGCGGCGATCGATTTGGCGATGGCGGTCAGGATCTGGGTTTTCTGCATCTGTTCGGGGAATTTATTCAGGATTTCGCGGGCTTCTTGCGGTTCCATTTCGTTATAGAGGTTTCCGAAGAAGTAAACGCCGACCAGGTTGTCGGAGTTGTTGTCCAAAGCGCGGCGCATGATGCCGTTGGCTACCTGGTTCAGCGAATCGAATTTCTCCATGTCGTTTTCTTGCATGGCCACCAGGAATTGTCCCTGAAGCATGCCCAAAGAGTCGTTTATCGGCTGGAAAATCTCGTTCGAGCGGGTGCCGCCGACTTGGAATTGGCCCAGATCCGCAGTTTTAACGTCGATTTTTCCCGGTTCGAGGAAGATGAATCCGATGCCCTGGCGGTGCCGGTTGGTAAGGATGGCCAGGTCCGGCTGGTCGATCGTGCCTTTGATTTTGAACGTACCGTCCGCAGCGACGGCTGCCGATGCGATGGTCGGATTTTCGGGATTGCCTTGCATCAGGAATACGGAGTCCGTGATTCCCGGGTCCAGTTTGCCGGTGATGGTGTAGGTATTGCCTCCGCATCCCACGAGGGTGCCTGCGGCAAGAAGACCTATTAACGCTTTTTTCATAGTGCTGAGAAAGGATTAAAATGATTATTTGGTCGGTTTGTGATTCGTCTTTTGGGGTGTTCGCGGCGTTTGCCGGATTTCGCGCTGGGGATTATCCTTCAAAAACCGTTCCCAGCTCGAACTGCCCTTTGCCGAGGCAGCCTTGCGGCCTCCGCCGAGTCCTTTGAACCGATCTTCGCCGAGGGCGCCGTTCAATGGGTTCGAACTCATGAAATGGTGGCACAGGGCGACGGCCATACCGTCCGTAGCGTCCAGTCGCCGGGGCGGACGTTCGATCGTGAGCATGCTGCTGACGAGAGCCGCGACCTGCTCCTTGGGGGCCGAGCCTCGGCCCGTGATACACTGTTTGATGCGTGTGGGGGCGTATTCGAATACCTGCAGTCCGCGGCTCAACGCCGCAGCCATCGCCACGCCTTGCGCCCGGCCCAGCTTGAGCATCGACTGCACGTTCTCGCCGAAGAAGGGCGATTCGAGGGCCACCTCGCGGGGGCGGTATTCGTCCACGAGGGCACCGACCCGCTCGAAAATGTAGCGCAGCTTTTCGTAAGGATCGTTCATCCTGTGCAGGTCGATGTCGCCCAGCACGACCGATCGGACCTCCCGTCCGCAAACCTCCAGCACCCCGTACCCCATGTAGTTGGTGCCGGGGTCGATGCCCATGATGCGGTATGTCGTCGGGTCGGACACGGTGCAGGGACGTTACTTCTCCTTGAGGGCCGCGATCTCCTTTTCCGCCTGACTCACGCGGCGTGCCAGGTCGGGCAGGTTCTTGAAGATGGCCGATGCGCGGTGATATTGCATGCCGGGCAGCGCCGGATAGCCGAAACGTACTTCTCCGTCAGGTACGTCTTTGTCGAGACCGCTTTTGGAGCCGATGCAGACCCTGTCGCCGATGGTCACGTGGTCCGCGATGCCGACCTGTCCCGCGAGGAAACAGTTGTGCCCCACCTTCGAAGTGCCTGCGATGCCTGTCTGGGCCGAGGAAACGGTATTCTCGCCGATTTGCACGTTGTGGCCGATCTGGATCAGGTTGTCGAGTTTCACGCCCCGGCGGATGATCGTCGAGTCGGTCTTGGCCCGGTCGATGCAGGTGTTGGCGCCGATTTCCACGTCGTCTTCGACGACGACGTTGCCCAGTTGCGGAATCTTGTCGAAGCCGCCTGCGGCATTGGGAATGAAGCCGAAGCCGTCGGCGCCGATCACCGCACCCGCATGCAGGATGCAGCGGCTGCCGATCACGCACCCCTCGTAAATCTTGACACCCGGGTAGAGGATCGTTCCGTCGCCGACGGTCACGCCGTCACCGATATAGACCTGGGGATAGATTTGGCAGTCGGCGCCGATGCGGGCTCCCGCCTCGATAACGGCGAAATCGCCCACGTAACAATCTTCGCCCAGTGTCGCCCGCTCCGAGATCGAAGCCCGCTCGCTGATGCCCTGTTTGCGGGGTTTTGCGGCCTGATACATTTGCAGCAGTTTGAGCACTGCGGCGCCGGTGTCTTCGACTTTAATCAAGGTGGCGGTCACGGGTTCCGAAGGGGTGAAATCCTTGTTCACCAATACGATCGACGCACGGGTTTTGTAAAGGTGTTTTTCGTATTTGGGGTTGGTCAGGTAGGTCAGGGCGCCGGGTTCGCCCTCTTCGATCGAGGAGACGGTGTGCACCTTGGCCTCTTTGTCGCCTGCGACTTGGCCGCCGAGAAAACCGGCGATCATTTCTGCGGTAAATTCCATCATAGCAATATAGTAATCAGAGGTATTTTTTTATGTCTATTCCTTCGGGCATGAATTCATCGACCGTGCGGCCGAAAGCCAGTACTTCGCGTACGGTGCTCGAGGCGATGTCGGCTACGGGAGCCGGGGTGAAGAGCATCACGGTGATGATGTCGGGATGCAGGCGGTGGTTGGTCGCCTCCATCGTCCGTTCGTATTCGAAATCGGTGGTGTTGCGCACGCCGCGGATGATGGCCGAGGCATGCTGGTCGCGGGCGAAGTCGCCCGTCAGACCGGTATAGATTCTCACTTCGACCCGGGGGTTGTCCGCATAGAGGTCTTCGATGAGTTGTTTGCGGGCTTCGATGCGCAGCAGTCCTGCCTTGGAAACATTGTTGCCGATGCCGATGACGACCTTGTCGAAGATTCGCAGGGCATCGTCCACGAGTGCCTGATGGCCCCGGGTAAAGGGATCGAACGATCCCGGAAAAATGGCGATGGTGTGTGACATTGGGAGCAAAGGTAATGAAAATGAATACAGAATCCAACAAATGGATCCGGGGGTGTCGCCGAATGTATCCGACTTTCTGCAAAAGTAATGAAAATGAGTGCAGAATGAAACGAGCGAACTGTTTTTTATGCCGAGTGTATTCCGATCTTTTGTAAAGGTATTGCAAATAGGGTGGGACAAAGGAAACCTGTCCGGTTTGTATCGGGCAGGATGCGTTAGTATAATTTGTTCAGGACGCGGGCGATACGTTCGGTGATGATTGCGGCGTAGAGTTGCCCTTCGCAGGCCGATAGCGAGGTGAGGCCCCGGTGATCGACATAGAAAATTTCGTCGAAACGGGCGAGTTGCTCCCGGCCGATCTCCAGCTCCAGCAGAGGCAGGCGGGCGGCTTCGACGGCCCGGTACGCCAATTCCCGTTCGACACTCGGCGGGGCGGGCGGAGTATAGACTTTTTTCCCTTTCACGGCGAACAGGGGCGCTTCGTCGCATACGTGCACGAATCCCTCGCCGTCGCAGCGGATCACCGCTTGTACGCCTGTCCGGACTGCCGCCCGTTCAATGTCCGCTTCCGCCGCCCGGTTGTCCGCCGTCACCGCTGCCTGCAAAGCCAGCATGCAGGCTGCCTCGCGTGCCGAGGTGGGGTATTCGGGGTAGGGAACGCCGTAGTTCACGACAGCCGCAGCGGGCCGCAGCGACCGCAGGGTATACCCGTCGTAGAGGGATACTGCTCCGGGGATCAGCAGCAGGTCGCCCGCCGGTGTGAAGGCCATGCGTACGAACGAAGAGCCTGCGACGGGGTGACGGTTGGCGTCGAGCAGAGTGGCGATCTGTGCCTCCAGTCGGCGAAGGTCGGGGGCCCAGCGCAGCCCGAAAAGCTCTTGTATATTGCGAGCCAGCAGTTCCGTGTGGCGGTCGAGCCAGAGGGGGCGGCGTCCCCGGACATGAAGCGTCTGATAGAGGTATGTGCCTTCGATGCGGGGCATCGGCTCCGGGATACCGTTGCGCAGCAGGATGCGTTCCATTATTGGAGGAAGATTTTGAGAAGCAGCTCGCGGAGCAGCTCCCCGTCCGGGGCGCCGCCCGCGTTCATGCCCTTCGATTTGGCGTCGTATTCGCGCAGCAGCCCCAGGATGCGGAACACTCGGCGGTTGTCCCACCGTGCCGAGGTCTGCTTCAGTTCGCCCAGAGCGTAGGCGTTGTTCATTCGCAGGATGCCTATGAGTTCCGTGTCCGAGGGAAACGGAACTCCCTTGTGGCGGCTGAGCCACCGCAGGTAGTTGATGCGGAAAATTTCGCGGAACTGATTGAAAAGGGCCAGAATCGTTACCAGCAGGGGGTTGTCTTTGGGGTTGCGGGCGAAATGGTCGGCGATGCGCAGGGCCTGTTCGAGGTTCTGTCCCGTGACGGCCTTGCAGAGTTCGAAGTTATTGAAATCCTTCGAGATGCCGATGTTCTGTTCGATGTGTGCGTCGGTGATTTTCTTCGTTCCTTCCGGTAGCGAGAGCAGCAGCTTGCCCAGTTCGTTGGAGATTTTGGCGAGGTCGGTGCCCAGGTGGTCGGTCAGCATCGCCTGGGCTTTCGCGTCGATCGTGCAGCCTTTCGAGGCGACGAACTGCGCGAGCCAGGGGCCGATCTCGTAGTCGCGCGGCCGGACCGATTCGAGCACCGCACCGTGCTGGGCGATGCTTTTGTAGAGCTGCGAACGCTTGTCCACGTTCTTCTCCTTGTGGCAGACGATCAGGATCGTCGTGGGCGAGGGTTTCGAAGTGTATAGCGAGAGTTTGTCGAGACCGCGCAGTTGCTGCGCCTCCTTGAGAATCACCACCTGGTACGAACCCATCATCGGCATCTGCCGGCAGAGGTTCACCACTTGTCCCGCGTCGGAGTCCCGCCCATAGACGGTCAGCTGGTTGAAAGCCCGTTCGGACTCCTGGAGGATCGTCGAGGCCAGCAGGTCGCAGAGAGCGTCGATGAAGAAGGCCTCTTCGCCCATGAGCAGATAGACGGGCGCGAACTTCCGTCCCGCGATTTCGCCTCGGAGACGGTCGTAGGCCGCCATCGTATCTTTGAATTTTACGCCGCTTTTCGCCATGGCTTAAATGATCTCTTTGGTGATGCGCAGCACGTTTTCGGTCTCGGCCGTGAGCCGGTAGCGGTCGTCGATGCGCCGCCCGACGAGCCAGACGATCTCATCCCCGGAAAGCAGTACGAACTGCCGTGCCTTCTCCGGCAGCGGGACTTTATGGTCGATCAGGTAGTCGCTGACCTTCTTGCGGCCGGACATGCCGTAGGGAATGAACCAGTCCCCCTCCTGCCAGCGGCGCACCGTGAGCGGGTATTTGAGTTTGTCGGCATCCACCTGGGCGATGTGTTCGGGTACGCCGAAGCCCTGGATATCGTCGATGTCGCGCAGCTCGAAGTAGAGCACCGAGTTGCCGCAGTAGCAGCGCGGGGCGCCCGCCTCGACCTGCACCTGGCAGGGGTCGTCCGCCGGGATCGGGGTTACCATAATCCGTCCCCGGTCGATGTACGCCACGTGGGATTTGGAGTAGAACCGCTTGCCCGTGCCGGAGTTCTGTTCCAGCGCCCTGACCAGGGCGTCCGACACGTCGCCTTTGAACGAATAGGTCGAGTTGAGCAGTTCGAAGATTACGAAATTCAGCGGGAAAGCCCGGTCGATACGGTCGATGTGGATCGTGTCGATCCCGTTTTCGGTGGTGATGACCTCTTCGCGGATGCGCTGGATGCCGTGGTTGATGAAGAGCTGCGCGTCGGTCAGACGGCCGATGTTCTGACGCATCAGGTCGGTGAACTTGGGGCTGATCTCCTTGATGCGGGGTACGAGTCCCAGGCGGATCTTGTTGCGCAGGTATTTGGTCGAGCGGTTCGACGAATCTTCCCGGTAGGGAATGTGTTGTGCTACGGCGTATTCGAGGATGTCCTTGCGCGAAGCGAACATCAGCGGGCGGATCAGCTTCCCGGCATGGGTGGTGATCCCCGTCAGACCCCGCAGGCCGGTGCCGCGCAACAGGTTGATGAAGAAGGTTTCGATCGAGTCGTCGATGTGGTGGGCGATGGCTACCACCGTGTAACCGTGCTCGCGGCTCAATTCGTCGAACCAGGCGTAGCGCAGCCGCCGTGCGGCCATTTCCATCGATTCGCCCGTGCGCTCCATCTCGCCTTTGGTGTCGAAGCGTTTGTTGTACCAGGGCACGCCGTACTTCTCCGCCTCGCGGCGTACGAGTTCCTCGTCCTCTTCGCTCTCCACGCCCCGCAACTGGAAATTGCAGTGGGCCACGCCGACGCGATAGCCGCTTCGCACGAAGAGCGAGAGCATGACCATCGAGTCCACGCCGCCCGAAACGGTCAGCAGGATGAAATCCTCCGGAGCTGCCAGCTCGTTGCGGCGGATGTAGCGTTGGAAATTGTCCAGTAGGTTCATAGGCAGTGCCTTGTCGGTTTTATAATATATTGACTTCGGGTTCGATCTCCACGCCGAAGCGTTTCTTTACCTGTTCCTGCACTTTGCGGGCGAAAGCGACGATCTCCGTACCCGTAGCGCCTCCGAGGTTGATAATCACCAGCGCCTGCCGGGGGTGGATCCCCACGCGTCCTTCGCTGTGGCCTTTCAGTCCGGCGCGGTCGATCAGCCAGCCTGCGGCCAGCTTGACTTGCGAAGGGTCGGCTGCCGGATAGTGCGGCATATCGGGATAAAGTGCCGACAAGCGTTCGGCCTCCTCGCGGCCGACGACCGGATTCTTGAAGAAGCTCCCGGCGTTGCCCGTCACCGCAGGGTCGGGCAGCTTGGCCCGGCGGATCGCACAGACGGCCTCGCGGATGTTGCGCAGCGTGATGCCTCCCCGCGCTTCGACCGCTGCGGCCAAATCCCCGTATTCGAGTCGGGGCCGGGGCGTGCGGCTCAACGCAAAGCGGACCGAGGTGATGATTACACGTCCCCGCAGGGAGCGTTTGAAGACGCTGTCCCGGTACCCGAACGCGCAGTGTTCTCTGTTCAGGACGAGCGTGTTGAAGGTCTCCGTGCAGAACATCTCGACGCTTCGGATCGCATCCTTGGCCTCGCAGCCGTAAGCCCCGATATTCTGAACCGGAGCGGCCCCGACTTTGCCGGGGATGAGCGAGAGGTTTTCCAATCCCCACAGTTCGTGCTGTACGGCCCATTCGACCAGGTCGTCCCACTCGACGCCCGCGTCGGCTTCGACCGTCACGCAGTCCGGCTGTTCGTCCACGATGCGGATACCCTGTGCCACAGGGGTCAGCAGCGTACCGGGATAGTCTTGCGTGAAGAGGACGTTGTTGCCTCCTCCGAGGACGTACCACGGATCAGGCATTCCTTTCTCGAAGAGTTCCTGCAAATCTTCCGTCCGGTCGAACTCGATGAGGCGTGCCGCCCGCTGCGCCACGTGAAAACTGTTGCGCGGGGCGAGTTCGGGATTGTTAAATTCTCGTATCATATTTGCAAAGTTAGGAATTATTTCGTTAATTTGAATGTTTTCGACAAGCGAGGGCAGAACGACTTCACTCGCTCTGCCGGACGGAGAAAACAGAGAATGCAGTTCGATGTTTCCGATAAGCGAGGCAGGAGAGGACGACTTTTTGCCCGGCGGAGAGAACGGGGCCCGCAGTTCGCCGTTTTCGGTCGAGTGGTGCGGGACGTTGTGTCGGGCAGGGAGAACGACCGTTCGACGGTTTCGATCTATGCGAGTGAGAAGGGAGCTTTTTGTAACAGGCGGGCAGGGCGCCGTGTGCGTGAAGAGAAAAACGGGCGGAGTCGCTGTTTTTTATCGCCCGCTTCGTCGGGCGTCGGTCGATGTGGCGCCGATCTTGCTGAAAGAGAATGAATGTGACTGATAAACGGTTTCCGATATGTTTACGAAAGAGGATTTTGTGCAAATGGAGGAGCACGGCCTGACGCCGGCGGCTCTCGAAACCCAGTTGAAAAATTTTCGGGAAGGTTTTCCCTTTCTTCCCGTGACGCGGGCCGCTTCGTGCGGCGACGGTATTCGGGTGCTGGATGCTGCCGGGATCGAGCAGGCGGCGGCCCGTTACGACCGTGCGAAGGAGTCTTTGCGGGTGGTGAAATTCGTGCCCGCTTCGGGCGCCGCGACCCGTATGTTCAAGGATTTGTTCGAGTTCGTTCGCGAGGGGCGCCGTACGGCTGTGGTCGGGGAGTTGCTGGCCAACCGCCGCCGCTTCGCCTTCTGGCCCGAGCTGCGGACGATCATCGGTGACGATGCCGACGAGCTGCGGACGGTCGAAAATATCGTCGCCGAAGGGCTCCGTTACGGGGAAACCCCGAAGGGACTGGTGTCGTTCCACCGCTATGGGGACGAGGTGCGCAAAGCCGTCGAAGAGCATCTGGTCGAAGGGGCGCAGTACGCCGCCGCCGGGGGCGAGGTGAAGATTCACTTTACCGTCTCGCCCGAGCATCTGACCCGTTTCGAAGCGTTGCTGGCCGAAAAGATACCGGGTTACGAATCCCGTTTCGGGGTCAAGTATCGCATCTCCTTCTCCGTGCAGGACCCTTCGACCGACACGCTGGCCGTGAATCCCGACTGTACGCCTTTCCGACGTGCCGACGGGCGGCTGCTCTTCCAAAGGGGACTTCCGTCCTGCGGGACACGGGGCGCTGATCGGGAACCTCGGAAAGATCGATGCGGACATAGTCTTCGTTAAAAATATCGACAATGTTACTACCGATGCCCGGCGGAGCGATACGGTGCTTTATAAAAAAGCGCTGGCCGGAGTATTGCTCGCATTGCAGGAGCGGATTTTCGAATACCTCATGGCCCTCGAAGTGCCGGGTGCCGAATTGGAGCCTATCGCCGCGTTCATCGAGAATGAACTCTGCGTGAAACTGCCCAAGGACTACGGCACGGCTCTTTTGAGGCAGGTGCTCGACCGCCCGATCCGGGTGTGCGGCATGGTGCGCAACGAAGGCGAGCCGGGCGGCGGCCCCTTCTGGGTGGCTGGGGCCGACGGGCTGGAGACGCTCCAGATCGCCGAATCGAACCAGATCGCTCCCGAAAAGCGGGAGTTGATGCGCTCGGCGACTCATTTCAATCCGGTGGATCTGGTTTGCAGCTTCCGCACCTCGAAAGGCGGTCGTTTCGATCTGCGGGAGTTCGTCGATCCCGCTACGGGTTTTATCTCCCGCAAGTCGGACGGGGGCCGCGAGCTGCTCGCGCAGGAACTGCCCGGTCTTTGGAACGGTGCCATGGCCCGGTGGAATACGGTCTTCGTCGAAGTCCCCATCACGACTTTTTCGCCCGTAAAGGTAGTCACCGATCTGCTGCGTCCCGAACATCAGGGCGATGAATTTTGAATAAGCCATTGCTCCCTTCGGATTTTCATTCGGAGGGAGCTTTTTTCGAGATGAAGACGTTGGTTGTCCCAAACGATTGAAAAAATGCAATCGAAAAATATAAAAAACAAATTGAATAACATTTTCAGTGTTATTTTTCTGCTATTCGGATTAGCGGCTTGCTCAGATGATCGTTACCAAACACAAAATGTAACCCATTTAGTAATCGATTCTTTCGAAGATTTTGCAAAGGACAGCGATACCGTAAGTATTCGGTCCATAACCCTATCCTTGGCCGATAAACGATTTTACGCCGAATTCGAACATTCGGATATCGAGATTAATTACGAAGTAAATGTTCGTAATAATAGTGCGGACACAGTTCGTATCAATCTCCCGGATTCTTCGAATTATGCTACATATCTAAATAATCGTGTCGGGTGGTTGAGTGGATGGAATAAAAATGAGCTTGAAATTCTACCATGTCGATCAAATACTATTTGTATTACCAATATCGGCATGTTTGGTGCGTTATATCGTTGGGAAAAATTATTTCCTCCAAAACACGATTACACTTTTGATATGCTAAAAATCCTTCCCGATGTAAAAGTATATTACAATGGACAGCTTGTATTGCCATCGAAAGAAATAGAAATTTTTACAAGCGACTACAAAGATCCGTGGATATATAAAGTGCTTAAAAAAATATCAGGAGAACCATATGCTATTGATTTTTCTAATTAGATAAAAACTAATGTGATTGATCGATTGTTGAAATCGAAACTCAAAGACAATATTTTATGGTTCGATCCGAAAAAAAATGCGCCGAATATGCGTGGGTTAAAATGGATTTTATATATTTGTAGGAACTAATTCGGAGGAGTGTGATTTCGGGAACAGTTCCGATGTTTCCGGTCGGAGTCGGGGAGAGATCGCTTGCGATCGAGTCTCGGATGGAGGTGAGGAAGAGAAAGATTCCGGTGATCCCGGATCGAATGCCTGCGGTCGGATTTGCCGGCGGGGAAAGCGGTGCTGTATGCCGTGCGTTTCGGTCGGCGGGGTCGGTGCGGGGCCGGGCTGCATCCCGGAATCCGTGACGCGAGGTCATGGAGTGACGAATAAGAAATTCAAATATAATAAACATAAATTCTTATGGAAAACAAACTTCAACAGTTAACCCAGAAGCTCTACGACGAGGGACTGGAGAAAGGCCGTGCCGAGGCGGAACGTCTGGTGGCCGAAGCGAAGACCAATGCGGCCAAGATCGTGAAGGAGGCCGAGGCGCAGGCTGCGAAGATCCTCGCCGAAGCCAATACCAAAGCACAGGACGTGGAGAAGAACGCGATGACCGAAATTTCGCTCGCGGGCAAGCAGGCCCTCTCGAAGATCAAAGCCGAGATCAGCTCCATGATTATCGCCAAGAGCACCGCTCCCGCCGTGAAAGCCGCGACGCTCGATCCCGAATTCGTAAAGCAGATGCTGCTTACCGTCGCCAAGAACTGGAGCGGCGCCGATTCGTCGAAGAACCAGTTGAAGGCCCTGCTGCCGGAGGCGGAACAGAAGGCGTTCGAAGCGACGTTCGAAGCCGCTGCGAAGGAGCTGCTGGCCGCAGGCGTCGAGGTGGGTTATTCGAAGGAGGTCAGGACGGGATTCAAGGTGGGTGCCAAAGACGGCGGCTACTACATTTCGTTTTCGGACCAGGATTTCGACGCTCTGTTGAAGGAGTACCTGCGCGACAAGGTCTATAAAATGCTGTATAACGCTTAAGCCGGGCGCCATGTTCGACAAGAATTACTACTGTTTGGTAGCCGGATTGCGGGAGTATTCGCTCGATGCCGATACCAAGGGCTTCAATGCCCGGGCGATCATCGAGGAGATTCTCGAAGGGGTTTCCGCCCGCGATGCACGTTGCGTGCGTCTGCTTTACGGTTACTACGACTGCGAGAACCTGGTTAATTTCCGCAAGGGACGCGCGGCGCACAACCCGCTGGGCAACCTCTCGCGGGAAGAGATCGAGGAGCAGACCAAGAACCCCGACCGGCTTCCGGCGCGTATGGCGACCGTGGTCCGTTCCTATTCGGCCATCGTCGATGAAGATGCCGACAACGAGGACGGGATCGACACCGACCGATCGTTCGAGAACGCTCTTTTCTCGGCCTACTACGACGAGTGCGCCCACTCCAAGAGCCGTTTCCTGCGCCAGTGGGCCGATTTCGACCGCAACCTGCGCAACATCTCTGCCGCCGTCGTAGCCCGCGTTACGGGACGTTCGGCCGAGCAGTCTGTCGTGGGCGGGGATGAAACTTCGCAGCAGCTCAAACGCTCGTCGGCCGCCGATTTCGGCTTGCGGGGCGACGTTCCCTACCTGGAGGCGGTGATCGCCGCCGTGAACGACGAAACCAACCTGGTGGAGAAGGAGCGCAAGATCGACGCGATCCGCTGGAACCAGGCCGAGGAGCTTTCCACTTTCGATTATTTCGACATCAACGCGCTGCTGGCTTACCTGGTGAAGGTGAACATCGTGGCGCGCTGGACCCGTTTGGACGACAAGCAGGGGCGCGAAATGCTGCATCGCCTGATGACCAGTCTGGACGGCAAGGATTTGATCAATAAACAATAAAACAGATAATGAAAACAACAGGACGAGTAAACGGTATCATCTCGAACATCGTGATCGTGAAGGCGGACGGCCCTGTCGGCCAGAACGAAATCTGTCACGTTTACTGCGGGGATACCAAGATGATGGCCGAGGTCATCAAGGTCGTGGGCGACAATGCCTACGTGCAGGTTTTCGACTCGACCCGCGGACTGAAGATCGGCGAAAAGGTCGAATTCGAGGGTCACATGCTGGAAGCGACGCTCGCTCCCGGTCTTCTTTCGCGCAACTACGACGGTCTGCAGAACGACCTGGAGAAGATGGACGGTCTGTTCATCGCGCGCGGTTCGATCACCGACCCTATCGACTTCGAGAAGAAGTGGGAGTTCAAGCCGCTGGCCAAGCCCGGCGACAAGGTTTCGGCCGCGTCGTGGCTGGGGCAGGTCAAGGAGGAGTGGGTCGAGCACAAGATCATGGTACCCTTCACGATGGAGGGAACCTATACGGTCAAGAGCGTCGTGCCCGCCGGAGAG
>ERZ791718.497-NODE-497-length-20565-cov-4.698294_pt1 | contig 20565 bp, 16 predicted proteins | sample MGYA00510349_ERZ791718 | MGnify/ENA primary metagenome ERZ791718 (study PRJEB30046, sample SAMN00715136) | human gut metagenome | study: EMG produced TPA metagenomics assembly of the A metagenome-wide association study of gut microbiota in type 2... | reverse complement strand
GGTGGATGTGGACTGGCTGATCGCCGAGCGTCCCGGCAGGGTAAAAACCTTGAAGCAGCATCCGCGCAAGAACAAAACGGCCATCAACATCGAATACATGAAAGCCAGCATCCGTGCCAGGGTGGAGCACCCGTTTCGCATCATCAAGCGGCAGTTCGGCTTCGTGAAAGCCAGATACAGGGGGCTGCTGAAAAACGATAACCAACTGGCGATGTTATTCACCCTGGCCAACCTGGTTCGGGTGGACCAAATGATACGTCAGTGGGAGAGATCTCAGTAAAAACCGGAAATAACGCCAGAAATGGTGGAAAAAATAGCCTAAATAGGCTGATTCGATGTGTTTGCGGGAAAAAAATCGGCCCAGATCCGCGAAATTTTAATCAGCGAGTCAGCTTGGGAAGAAATGACCTGCTTATTCGCACCTTCCTTAATATTTGTCATTATTGCCGGTTATTTCTTTTCTGAGCGTAATGACAGGAAAATGTTTCTCCTGAGCTCACTGGTTTTCCTTGTTATTAATATCGCGTGTTTATATGTGCTTACCGCCAGTCTCTGGTTTCTGTGTGGTGCAATTATGAATCAGGGCGCAGCAATGGTTGTTCCAATGGTTATTGGCTCATTACCGAACGTTACGAGCTTCGACAGGTTCAGAAGAATATTTATCTGTATTATGTTGTCATCAGCATGGTCCGGAGTGATGTGGTTTTTTATAAGGGGCTTATGACAGGCTAAGTCATATAAAACGGTAATAAAAACCATACAAAATAATGAGGTTGATCTGATTAATATCACACAAACGCGAATATTACAGACATGAATATTCTCATGTAAATAATAACCGGAGTTTAACATGATAAGTAAATGCAGATTCTCTTTACCCCGGCTTGATATTACGGGAATGTGGGTATTTGCTCTGGGTGTCTGGTTTCATATCGTCGCCCGTCTTGTTTACAGCAAACCCTGGATGGCTTTTTTTCTGGCGGAGTTGATTGCGGCCATCCTTGTGCTGTTCGGCGCATACCAGGTGCTGGATGCATGGATTGCACGTGTCAGCCTGGAAGAGCGTGAGGCACTGGAAGCCAGGCAACAGGCCATGATGGAAGGGCAGCAGGAGGGCGGACATGTCTCTCACTAAATTACTGCCGGTCATTTTGTTGATGATGGCCACAGGTGTGCAGGCCTCCACCCGGGATGAAATTGAACGACTCTGGAATCCGCAGGGTATGGCCGTGCAGCCTGCACAACCGGCAGCAGACACATCAGCCAGAACAGAAAAGCCGGCTCCCCGCTGGTTCCGCCTCAGCAACGGCAGGCAGGTTAACCTGGCCGACTGGAAGGTGGTGCTGTTTATGCAGGGGCATTGCCCTTACTGTCACCAGTTTGACCCGGTACTGAAACAGCTGGCACAGCAGTACGGCTTTTCTGTTTTTCCCTACGCCCTGGATGGTCAGGGTGATACCGCCTTTCCGGAAGCATTACCGGTGCCACCGGACGTGATGCAGACCTTCTTCCCGAATATCCCGGTGGCCACACCGACCACCTTCCTGGTCAACGTCAACACACTTGAGGCATTACCGCTTTTGCAGGGGGCAACGGATGCCGCCAGTTTTATGGCGCGGATGGATACCGTTCTGCAGATATACGGAGAGGAAAAAGGTGCGAAATAAGCAGGTGGTGTTACTCATTGCCGGAATATCCGGCATCGCGACGGGAATAATCGTCAGCCTGAATATCCCCTTTATCCGTCAGGGGCTTTTTTATCCCGCCAGCCCTGTGGAAATTGTCGTTTCGCTGTGTCTTACCTTTTCTGTTTCTGTTGTGTTTTTTGTGGGGGCAATTGTGGGATGGATTTCGGTGTCTGAAATATATTACAGCCGCATGACCTGTCTGCATGAATCATCAGAAATATCAGAGGGAACTTATGATGAAAGAAAAAATAAATGATACAGAACCGGGAATCAAACAAATTGAAAGGGAGATTGAACGTGGTTGTGATAATGCAAAAAAATACTTCTGGCTTTTTGTGGTTTTCTTTGCTGCCGGATTGATTGTAAGGAACGTTATGCATGATTTTTTCAGTGCCGGTATTGATTCGTGGAAAGCTGACCCGGAATTAAATAATTTTCGTTATATGTGGAACACCCTGATGTATGTCATTCCGATTATGTTATATGCGCTTGCAGCTGGTTTTCTTGCTGCGGCTTCTCTGTCGCCGTTGTGCGAAATAATATTTGGGGGTGTCCGGATATTCCTGCTGAAACGCCGTATGCGCCGGGAGAACACATTAAGGGAGGGCAGCAATAATGCTTCGCATTAAACCTCTTCTGGTTCTTTGTGCCGCTTTACTGACGTTCACACCCGCAGCGTCAGCGGATGTGAACAGCGATATGAATCAGTTCTTTAACAAGCTGGGCTTCGCCTCCAATACCACACAGCCGGGCGTCTGGCAGGGGCAGGCCGCCGGGTATGCCTATGGTGGCTCCCTGTATGCCCGCACCCAGGTCAAAAATATCCAGCTGATTTCCATGACGCTGCCGGATATCAATGCCGGATGTGGCGGCATCGACGCCTATCTCGGCTCGTTCAGTTTTATTAATGGCGATCAGTTGCAGCGTTTTGTTAAGCAGATTATGAGCAATGCTGCCGGTTACTTTTTTGACCTTGCCCTGCAGACAACGGTGCCGGAAATAAAAACCGCAAAAGACTTCCTGCAGAAAATGGCAAGTGACATTAACAGTATGAACCTCAGTTCCTGTCAGGTGGCACAGGGGCTTGTGGGGGGGCTGTTCCCTCAGACGCAGGAATCTCAGCAGAAAGTTTGTCAGGACATTGGCAGTGAAAGCAATATCTTCGCCGACTGGGCCGCATCTCGTCAGGGGTGCACGGTCGGAGGGCAGTCCTCATCTGTTCGTGACAAAGCCAGCGACAAGGACAAGGAGCGGGTGCTGAAAAACCAGAATATCATATGGGAGGCGCTGAAAAAAAACAGAATGTTTGACGGCAACAAAGAGTTGAAAGAATTTATCATGACGCTCACCGGTACGCTGATTTTTGGGGAAGACAGCGAGATTACCCCCCTGCCGGCGCGTACCACTGACCGCGATATCCTCCGGGCGATTATGGAGGGGGGAACGGCAAAAATTTACCACTGCAACGATTCGGACAAGTGTCTGAAGGTGGTGGCGGATGCAAATGTGACCATCGCCCGGGATAAAGCCCTGAAGTCACAGATTACAAAACTGCTCACCAGTATTCAGAATAAAGCAGTGAGTGACACTCCGCTTGACGCCCGGGAACAGGGGTTTATTTCCAGCACCACCATTCCCGTTTTTAAATATCTGATTGACCCGCAGATGCTCGGTGTGTCCAACAGCGTCGTTTACCAGCTGACGGACTATATCGGCTACGACATCATGCTCCAGTACATTCAGGAACTGCTTCAGCAGGCCCGGGCCATGATTGCCACCGGGAACTATCCGCAGGCTGTGATGGACAATGTTCTGGAGAATCTGAATCAGGCACAGCAACAGATTGCCATTTTCCAGAGCCAGGTACAGGTCCAGCAGGATGCGCTGCTGGTTGTCGAACGTCAGATGAGCTACATGCGCCAGCAGCTTTCCGCCCGTATGCTCAGCCGTTACCAGAACAACTATCACTTCGGAGGGAATTCACTGTGAATGAAGTTTATGTGATTGCCGGTGGTGAGTGGTTGCGGAATAACCTGAACGCCATTGCGGCATTTATGAGTACGCGGACCTGGGATTCCATCGAAAAAATTGCGCTCACATTGTCTGTTCTCGCGGTGGCCGTGATGTGGGTACAGCGGCACAACGTGATGGATTTGCTGGGCTGGGTGGCCGTGTTTGTGCTTATCAGCCTGCTGGTTAATGTCCGTACATCGGTGCAGATTATTGATAACAGTGACCTGGTCAAAGTCCATCGGGTGGATAATGTGCCGGTCGGTCTGGCGATGCCACTTTCACTGACGACACGTATCGGGCATGCAATGGTGGTCAGCTACGAGATGATATTCACCCAACCGGACAGCGTCACCTACAGCAAGACAGGCATGCTGTTCGGGGCGAATCTGATTGTGAAAAGCACCGATTTCCTGTCCCGGAATCCGGAAATCATCAATCTGTTCCAGGACTACGTCCAGAACTGCGTGCTGGGTGATATTTACCTGAATCATAAATACACGCTGGAAGATCTGATGGCCTCCGCTGACCCCTACACGCTGATTTTTTCCCGACCCAGCCCGCTACGGGGCGTTTATGACAACAATAATAATTTCATAACCTGTAAGGATGCGTCGGTCACGCTGAAAGACAGGCTGAATCTCGATACAAAGACGGGAGGCAAGACCTGGCATTATTATGTGCAGCAGATATTTGGCGGCAGACCGGACCCGGACCTGTTATTCAGACAACTGGTCAGTGACAGTTACAGTTATTTCTACGGCTCCAGTCAGTCTGCCAGCCAGATTATGCGCCAGAACGTCACAATAAATGCCCTGAAAGAGGGTATCACCAGTAATGCCGCCCGTAATGGTGACACCGCCAGCCTGGTGAATCTGGCCACCACGTCATCGATGGAGAAGCAACGTCTGGCGCATGTCTCTATCGGTCATGTGACAATGCGAAACCTGCCAATGGTACAGACTATCCTGACGGGAATTGCCATTGGTATTTTCCCGCTTCTGGTACTGGCAGCTGTCTTCAACAAACTGACACTGTCCGTCCTGAAAGGCTATGTGTTTGCCCTGATGTGGCTGCAGACCTGGCCGTTGTTGTATGCCATTCTGAACAGTGCCATGACATTCTATGCGAAGATGAATGGTGCGCCGGTCGTGCTGTCTGAACTCTCTCAGATACAGCTGAAATACTCTGACCTGGCCTCTACTGCCGGGTATCTTTCAGCCATGATCCCCCCGTTGTCATGGATGATGGTAAAAGGCCTTGGCGCAGGTTTTTCCAGCGTGTACAGCCACTTCGCCTCTTCCTCTATCAGTCCGACGGCCAGTGCAGCAGGCAGTGTGGTTGACGGTAATTACTCCTACGGCAACATGCAGACGGAAAACGTGAACGGCTTCAGCTGGAGCACCAACAGCACCACGTCGTTTGGTCAGATGATGTACCAGACCGGCAGTGGCGCAACTGCCACACAGACCCGTGACGGTAATATGGTGATGGATGCAAGCGGAGCGATGTCCCGGTTACCGGTTGGTATCAATGCAACGCGTCAGATTGCAGCGGCACAACAGGAAATGGCCCGGGAGGCGTCGAACAGAGCAGAAAGTGCCCTGCATGGTTTCAGCAGCAGTATTGCCAGTGCCTGGAACACGCTCAGTCAGTTTGGTTCTAACCGGGGGAGCAGTGATTCTGTCACCGGTGGCGCTGACAGCACCATGAGTGCACAGGATTCCATGATGGCCAGCCGTATGCGCAGTGCAATGGAAAGCTATGCGAAGGCGCATAATATCAGTAATGAGCAGGCGACTCAGGAACTGGCATCCAGAAGTACGAGAGCTTCTGCCGGGATGTATGGCGATGCTCATGCTGAATGGGGGGTTAAACCTAAAATTCTTGGTGTTGGTGGAGGATTAGGCGTTAGAGGCGGTGGTCGGGCTGGCATTGAATGGAGTGATGATGATGCGCATCAGGCCAGCAGTGGTTCACGGGCCAGCAATGATGCTCGTCATGATATCGATGCCAGAGCTACACAAGACTTTAAAGAGGCCAGCGATTACTTTACCAGTCGCAAGGTCAGTGAGTCCGGCAGCCATACTGACAATAATGCTGATTCCCGTGTGGATCAGTTGTCTGCAGCCCTGAATTCAGCGAAGCAGAGTTACGACCAGTACACGACGAATATGACTCGCAGCCATGAATATGCTGAAATGGCATCCCGTACTGAAAGCATGAGTGGGCAGATGAGTGAAGACTTGTCGCAACAGTTTGCACAGTATGTAATGAAACACGCGCCACAGGATGCAGAAGCTATTCTGACAAATACCAGTTCACCGGAGATTGCAGAACGCCGTCGGGCGATGGCCTGGTCTTTTGTGCAGGAACAGATACAGCCTGGTGTTGATAATGCCTGGCGGGAATCCCGTGGCGATATTGGTAAAGGAATGGAGAGCGTACCTTCGGGTGGTGGCAGTCAGGATATTATTGCTGACCATCAGGGACATCAGGCCATTATTGAGCAAAGAACGCAGGACAGTAATATCCGTAATGATGTAAAACATCAGGTTGATAATATGGTCACAGAATATAAAGGGAATATAGGTGATACTCAGAACAGCATACGTGGCGAGGAAAATATTGTAAGAGGACAGTATTCTGAACTACAGAATCACCATAAAACAGAGGCATTATCTCAGAATAATAAATATAATGAAGAAAAGTCGGTTCAGGAAAGAATGCCCGGGGCTGACAGTCCACAGGAACTGATGAAAAGGGCAAAGGAGTATCAGGATAAGTATAAGTAATAATGCTGTGTTTGGGAGATGATAATGAGATGTCTAGCCCATATTGCTCTGGTAACGGTGATACAGTTTATCGCCTGCTATCTGGTTGGTTGGGGGAAGGCCGAAACAGTTTTTATGCTGTTCTTCATAGTGCTATGGCAGGGACTGTTTATATGGTTGTTCTCTCAAATACGAAAAAAACGGAATGTGTCGGATGAGTTTAAATTCAGTAAAGGCGTTTGGTATATAACGATGCCAGTATCTTCCTTACTCTCTCCGTTATTAAGCCTGATGGTTTTTATCATTGGTACACTATACGAATTAAGGCGAGTTAGTGGTTGCATAAGCATAAAAAAATGGGGTCAAAATCAACTCAAAAACCAATATGATGGGAGTGAAAAGTTAGACTTCGGGGGCATTGAACAGCCCCCAACGACCTACTATAACCCTTCAACCGGATATCCTATGCATGGAGGCTTTGACTCAGCGGGAAATACTTTTGGGACTCGTTGGCAGGATTATTATGACAGGCAATAAGAAAACTGTAGTTTGTAAAAAAGGTAATTTGATGAAAACAAAAAAATTAATGATGGTTGCACTGGTCAGTTCCACTCTGGCCCTTTCAGGGTGTGGTGCGATGAGCACAGCAATCAAGAAGCGTAACCTTGAGGTGAAGACTCAGATGAGTGAGACCATCTGGCTTAAACCCGACAGCGAACGCACGGTATTTCTGCAGATCAAAAACACGTCTGATAAAGACATGAGTGGGCTGCAGGGCAAAATTGCTGATGCTGTGAAAGCAAAAGGATATCAGGTGGTGACTTCTCCGGATAAAGCCTACTACTGGATTCAGGCGAATGTGCTGAAGGCTGATAAGATGGATCTGCGGGAGTCTCAGGGATGGCTGAACCGTGGTTATGAAGGCGCAGCTGTTGGTGCAGCGTTAGGTGCCGGTATTACCGGCTATAACTCAAATTCTGCCGGTGCCACACTCGGTGTGGGCCTTGCTGCTGGTCTGGTGGGTATGGCTGCAGATGCGATGGTGGAAGATGTGAACTATACCATGATCACGGATGTGCAGATTGCAGAGCGTACTAAGGCAACGGTGACAACGGATAATGTTGCCGCCCTGCGTCAGGGCACATCCGGTGCGAAAATTCAGACCAGTACTGAAACGGGTAACCAGCATAAATACCAGACCCGTGTGGTCTCAAATGCGAACAAGGTTAACCTGAAATTTGAAGAGGCGAAGCCTGTTCTCGAAGACCAGCTGGCCAAATCAATCGCAAATATTCTCTGATTATCTTCCGGAGGCTGGTCTGACCGGCCTCCTGACTGACGCCTCGCTTTGCTCGTTGTCCAACCCCGGAAAGAAATAAAATAAATTTTATTTCTCCCCGGCGTTTCCGAAATAAATATGAAAACACTGAGCGGTTGTGCAAATTCTTTGTGCGACCGTGAAGTGTTGCCGGCGAAGCCGGGATCTTCCGGAGAAAGTCATTATGACATCAGACAATATCGCTGAATATGTTGGTGAGAATAATCAATTTACTGAGAAGCCTGTAACTGAATACCCCCCGGTGATACAGGATAATACAGTGACCACTAAAGACTATCTGTACAGCAATAATATTGATACTGACCTTTTAGTGGTTATCGGAGGGCTTATTGTTATATTGTTTCTCATGATGCTTATCATGTACTTTATTAATTCTCTCAGGCATAAGAAATTAACTGAAATACTGGGAAAAATATCTTTTCCTGAAAAATCCGGGAGCAATTTGCTTAAACCGGAGGCGGTCAGCTGTAATTTGTTGTCCCTGTGTGTGCTGGCACCGGTACTCTGTACACCCAGAAAGCTGGCAGAAGTCTCCAGGGAGATCATCGTGGCGAGTGCGCAGGAAATTGCATGGACGCCGGGGAGCAGTCGTATTGATGGTCATCAGGGCGAAAATATTACCTGGTCTCTGTCATCGCAGTCTCCTGCCGATAAGTATGATCTCATCAATAAAACGTCCCGTGTTTCTCCTGACAGTGGCCGTTTTTATGAACCGGACACAGTTCTGGATCACCGTGAACGGGTACGCCTTTTTATTCAGATCCAGTTTCCGCACGGGAGTGACTGGTCTGAAGTATTGCGCCTGACTGACATTGTTACAGAGAAGGTCTCTTCCGGCAGGGCTGCAGGCGGGTATCACCACCGGCATACAGGGTACACCTGGTCTGTTTCCCACATCATCCTTTTCTGCCCTGTTCCAGATTTTCCCGGAGTTTCATCATGAGTTTTAACGCAAAGGATATGACCCAGGGCGGTCAGATTGCGTCCATGCGTATCCGCATGTTCAGCCAGATCGCCAATATCATGCTTTACTGCCTGTTTATTTTTTTCTGGATACTCGTTGGTCTGATTTTATGGGTAAAAATAAGCTGGCAGACGTTTGTGAACGGCTGTATTTACTGGTGGTGTACCACGCTGGAAGGCATGCGGGATTTAATCAAGTCCCAGCCAGTATATGAGATTCAGTATTACGGCAAAACCTTCCGGATGAACGCTGCCCAGGTACTGCATGATAAATATATGATCTGGTGCGGTGAGCAGCTATGGTCCGCATTCGTTCTGGCGTCTGTCGTGGCCCTGGTTATTTGCCTGATCACCTTCTTTGTTGTCTCCTGGATTCTGGGGCGTCAGGGTAAACAACAGAGCGAAAATGAAGTCACAGGTGGTCGTCAGCTGACAGACAATCCGAAAGACGTTGCCCGGATGCTGAAAAAAGACGGCAAGGACTCCGATATCCGGATTGGCGACCTGCCGATTATCCGGGATTCCGAAATCCAGAACTTCTGTCTGCACGGCACGGTCGGGGCCGGTAAGTCGGAGGTTATCCGTCGTCTGGCCAACTATGCCCGTCAGCGCGGTGATATGGTGGTGATTTATGACCGTTCAGGGGAATTTGTTAAAAGTTACTATGATCCCTCCATCGATAAAATCCTGAATCCGCTGGATGCCCGCTGTGCCGCATGGGATTTGTGGAAGGAGTGCCTGACACAGCCGGATTTTGATAATACCGCAAATACTCTGATCCCTATGGGTACAAAAGAGGACCCGTTCTGGCAGGGTTCAGGACGTACCATTTTTGCGGAAGCGGCGTACCTGATGCGTAATGACCCCAACCGCAGCTACAGCAAACTGGTGGACACACTGCTTTCCATCAAAATTGAAAAACTGCGTACCTTCCTGCGTAATTCACCGGCGGCCAACCTGGTGGAAGAGAAAATTGAGAAAACGGCGATTTCCATCCGTGCTGTGCTGACCAACTACGTGAAAGCCATCCGTTACCTGCAGGGGATTGAGCATAACGGTGAGCCCTTCACCATCCGTGACTGGATGCGTGGTGTCCGGGAAGATCAGAAAAACGGCTGGCTGTTTATTTCGTCGAACGCCGACACCCATGCCTCCCTGAAGCCTGTGATCTCCATGTGGCTGTCCATTGCCATTCGTGGTCTGCTGGCAATGGGAGAAAACCGTAACCGTCGTGTGTGGTTTTTCTGTGATGAGTTACCCACGTTACACAAACTGCCGGACCTGGTGGAGATCCTGCCGGAAGCCCGTAAGTTCGGTGGCTGTTATGTGTTTGGTATCCAGTCCTATGCCCAGCTGGAAGATATCTACGGTGAGAAAGCGGCGGCCACGCTGTTTGACGTCATGAACACCCGTGCTTTTTTCCGTTCCCCGAGCCATAAGATTGCAGAGTTCGCTGCCGGTGAGATTGGTGAGAAAGAGCACCTGAAAGCCAGCGAGCAGTATTCCTACGGTGCTGACCCGGTACGTGACGGGGTATCGACCGGTAAGGATATGGAGCGTCAGACACTGGTCAGTTATTCCGACATTCAGTCTCTGCCGGATCTGACCTGCTATGTCACTCTGCCCGGACCGTATCCGGCAGTAAAACTCTCCCTGAAATATCAGGCACGACCGAAGGTCGCTCCGGAGTTTATTCCGCGTGACATCAACCCGGAAATGGAGAACCGTCTGAGTGCCGTACTTGCTGCAAGGGAAGCAGAAGGTCGCCAGATGGCCAGCCTCTTCGAACCGGAGGTTGCCTCCGGAGAAGGCGTGACTCAGGCTGAACAGCCACAACAGCCACAACAGCCACAACAGCCACAACAGCCAGTGTCTTCTGTCATCAATGATAAGAAGTCAGATGCAGGTGTGAGTGTTCCGGCAGGGGGGATCGAGCAGGAGCTGAAAATGAAACCGGAAGAAGAGATGGAACAGCAACTGCCACCCGGGATCAGTGAATCCGGTGAAGTGGTGGATATGGCCGCTTATGAGGCATGGCAACAGGAAAATCATCCGGACATCCAGCAGCAGATGCAGCGTCGTGAAGAGGTGAACATTAATGTGCACCGGGAGCGCGGGGAGGATGTTGAGCCGGGAGATGATTTCTGATGTTGAGTTTCAGCGTTGTTAAATCGGCAGGCAGTGCCGGAAACTATTACACCGACAAGGATAATTACTATGTGCTGGGCAGCATGGGAGAACGCTGGGCCGGTCAGGGGGCTGAACAGCTTGGGCTGCAGGGCAGCGTCGATAAGGATGTTTTTACCCGTCTTCTGGAGGGCAGGCTGCCGGACGGGGCGGATTTAAGCCGCATGCAGGATGGCAGTAATAAGCATCGTCCCGGCTACGACCTGACCTTCTCCGCCCCCAAAAGTGTCTCCATGATGGCCATGCTCGGGGGGGATAAACGTCTTATTGATGCACATAACCAGGCTGTGGATTTTGCTGTCCGTCAGGTGGAGGCGCTGGCTTCCACACGGGTGATGACGGACGGACAGTCAGAAACGGTGCTGACCGGTAATCTGGTGATGGCACTGTTTAACCATGACACCAGTCGCGATCAGGACCCACAGTTACACACGCATGTGGTGGTGGCTAATGTCACGCAGCATAACGGCGAATGGAAGACACTGAGCAGTGACAAAGTGGGGAAAACCGGATTTTCCGAGAACGTGCTCGCGAACCGGATTGCGTTCGGGAAAATATATCAGAGTGAGTTACGTCAGCGCGTTGAGGCGCTGGGTTATGAAACCGAAGTGGTCGGTAAGCACGGTATGTGGGAGATGCCGGGCGTACCGGTGGAAGCCTTCTCCGGACGCTCACAGGCTATCCGGGAGGCCGTCGGTGAAGACGCCTCGCTGAAATCCCGGGATGTGGCGGCACTGGATACGCGTAAATCCAAACAGCACGTCGATCCTGAAGTCAGAATGGCTGAATGGATGCAGACGCTGAAGGAAACCGGGTTCGACATCCGGGCATATCGTGACGCGGCGGATCAGCGTGCGGAGATCCGCACGCAGGCGCCCGGGCCTGCTTCACAGGACGGGCCGGATGTGCAGCAGGCGGTGACACAGGCCATTGCCGGATTAAGTGAACGAAAAGTGCAGTTCACGTATACGGACGTGCTGGCCAGGACGGTCGGCATACTGCCGCCGGAAAATGGTGTGATTGAACGGGCACGCGCCGGTATCGATGAGGCCATCAGCCGTGAGCAGCTTATCCCCCTCGATCGTGAGAAGGGGCTGTTCACGTCCGGGATTCATGTGCTCGATGAGCTGTCAGTCCGGGCACTCAGTCGTGACATCATGAAACAGAACCGGGTGACCGTACATCCGGAGAAAAGTGTCCCCCGGACGGCCGGTTACAGCGATGCCGTCAGTGTTCTGGCACAGGATCGCCCGTCGCTGGCCATTGTGTCCGGGCAGGGCGGTGCAGCCGGGCAGCGTGAGCGGGTGGCTGAACTGGTCATGATGGCCCGGGAGCAGGGGCGGGAGGTGCAGATTATCGCTGCTGACCGTCGCTCGCAGATGAACCTGAAGCAGGATGAACGGCTGTCCGGTGAGCTGATAACCGGACGTCGTCAGCTGCAGGAGGGCATGGTCTTCACGCCGGGCAGTACTGTTATCGTCGACCAGGGCGAAAAACTCTCCCTGAAAGAGACGTTAACCCTGCTGGATGGTGCCGCACGTCATAACGTACAGGTCCTGATAACCGACAGCGGGCAGCGAACCGGTACAGGCAGTGCGCTGATGGCCATGAAGGATGCCGGGGTGAACACGTATCGCTGGCAGGGCGGAGAACAGCGACCGGCAACCATCATCAGTGAACCGGACCGGAATGTCCGCTATGACCGGCTGGCCGGAGATTTTGCGGCCAGCGTGAAAGCCGGAGAAGAGAGCGTGGCACAGGTCAGCGGGGTACGGGAACAGGCCATACTGACACAGGCCATTCGCAGTGAGCTGAAAACACAGGGCGTGCTCGGACACCCGGAGGTGACCATGACCGCCCTGTCACCGGTCTGGCTGGACAGCCGGAGCCGTTATCTGCGGGATATGTACCGACCGGGGATGGTGATGGAGCAGTGGAACCCGGAGACACGCAGTCATGACCGCTATGTTATCGACCGGGTGACGGCGCAGAGTCACAGCCTGACCCTGCGGGATGCGCAGGGCGAAACGCAGGTGGTGCGTATTTCCTCCCTGGACAGCAGCTGGTCGCTGTTCCGGCCGGAAAAAATGCCGGTGGCAGACGGCGAGCGACTGAGGGTGACAGGGAAAATTCCCGGACTCCGCGTCTCCGGCGGTGACCGCCTGCAGGTGGCATCCGTCAGTGAAGATGCGATGACGGTTGTTGTGCCGGGGCGGGCTGAACCGGCCACCCTGCCTGTGGCTGATTCACCGTTCACGGCACTGAAGCTGGAGAACGGCTGGGTGGAAACGCCCGGGCATTCCGTCAGTGACAGTGCGACGGTGTTTGCCTCCGTCACACAGATGGCAATGGACAACGCCACCCTGAACGGTCTGGCCCGCAGCGGTCGTGATGTCCGGCTGTATTCCTCACTGGATGAAACCCGTACTGCGGAAAAACTTGCCCGCCATCCCTCCTTTACGGTGGTTTCTGAGCAGATAAAGGCGCGGGCCGGTGAGACATCGCTGGAAACCGCTATCAGTCTGCAGAAAACCGGGCTGCACACGCCGGCACAGCAGGCCATTCATCTGGCCCTTCCTGTGCTGGAAAGTAAAAACCTGGCCTTCAGCATGGTGGACCTGCTGACAGAGGCGAAGTCGTTTGCTGCAGAAGGAACCGGTTTTACTGAACTGGGAGGGGAAATCAATGCGCAGATAAAACGCGGTGACTTACTGTATGTGGATGTGGCAAAAGGCTATGGCACAGGCCTGCTGGTTTCCCGTGCGTCGTATGAGGCAGAAAAAAGTATTCTTCGCCATATTCTCGAAGGTAAGGAGGCGGTCACGCCGCTGATGGAGAGAGTACCCGGCGAACTCATGGAGACGTTAACGTCGGGACAGCGTGCCGCCACCCGTATGATACTGGAAACGTCCGACCGTTTCACGGTGGTACAGGGTTATGCCGGTGTGGGTAAGACCACACAGTTCCGGGCGGTGATGTCAGCCGTGAACATGCTGCCGGCGAGTGAGCGTCCCCGAGTTGTGGGGCTGGGGCCCACGCACCGTGCGGTCGGTGAGATGCGCAGCGCCGGCGTGGATGCACAGACGCTGGCGTCCTTTCTGCATGACACGCAGCTGCAGCAGCGCAGCGGAGAAACGCCGGATTTCAGCAACACGCTGTTCCTGCTCGATGAGAGCTCAATGGTGGGCAATACCGACATGGCACGGGCATACGCCCTGATTGCGGCCGGTGGCGGTCGTGCCGTGGCCAGTGGTGACACGGACCAGCTGCAGGCCATCGCGCCCGGTCAGCCTTTCCGTCTCCAGCAGACGCGCAGTGCTGCCGATGTGGTCATCATGAAGGAGATTGTGCGTCAGACGCCGGAACTGCGGGAGGCGGTATACAGCCTGATTAACCGGGATGTGGAAAGGGCACTGTCCGGGCTTGAGAGTGTGAAACCGTCTCAGGTTCCCCGTCAGGAGGGCGCATGGGCACCGGAGCACTCCGTGACGGAGTTCAGTCACAGCCAGGAAGCGAAACTGGCAGAAGCGCAGCAGAAGGCGATGCTGAAAGGTGAGACTTTTCCGGATGTCCCCATGACACTGTATGAAGCCATTGTCCGCGACTATACCGGCAGGACACCGGAAGCACGGGAGCAGACGCTGATTGTCACGCACCTGAATGAGGACCGGCGCGTACTGAACAGCATGATTCATGATGCACGGGAAAAGGCCGGTGAGCTGGGGAAAGAGCAGGTCATGGTGCCTGTCCTGAACACAGCGAATATACGTGACGGGGAGCTGCGTCGTCTCTCCACCTGGGAGAATAACCCGGATGCCCTTGCCCTGGTGGATAGTGTGTATCACCGGATTGCCGGTATCAGCAAGGATGACGGGCTGATAACCCTGGAGGATGCGGAAGGTAACACGCGGCTGATTTCGCCCCGGGAGGCGGTGGCTGAAGGTGTCACACTGTACACCCCGGACAAAATCCGGGTGGGGACCGGCGACCGGATGCGCTTCACGAAGAGTGACCGGGAGCGCGGTTATGTGGCCAACAGCGTCTGGACGGTGACAGCGGTTTCCGGTGACAGTGTCACGCTGTCGGACGGACAGCAGACCCGGGTGATTCGCCCCGGTCAGGAGCGGGCAGAGCAACATATTGACCTGGCCTATGCCATCACCGCCCACGGTGCGCAGGGGACAAGTGAAACCTTTGCCATTGCGCTTGAAGGCACGGAAGGTAACCGGAAACTGATGGCAGGCTTTGAGTCAGCCTACGTGGCCCTGTCGCGTATGAAGCAGCATGTGCAGGTGTACACCGATAACCGTCAGGGCTGGACGGATGCCATTAACAATGCCGTACAGAAAGGAACAGCCCACGATGTGTTTGAGCCGAAACCGGACCGGGAGGTCATGAATGCGCAGCGGCTGTTCAGTACGGCACGGGAACTGCGGGACGTGGCGGCAGGCCGTGCCGTTCTCCGTCAGGCGGGGCTGGCCGGGGGAGACAGCCCTGCACGGTTTATTGCACCGGGACGTAAATATCCGCAGCCGTATGTGGCACTGCCGGCGTTTGACCGTAACGGCAGGTCCGCCGGTATCTGGCTGAACCCACTGACCACGGATGACGGAAACGGGCTGCGGGGATTCAGCGGTGAAGGACGGGTGAAAGGCCGCGGGGATGCGCAGTTCGTGGCCCTGCAGGGCAGCCGTAACGGAGAGAGCCTGCTGGCTGATAATATGCAGGATGGTGTCCGGATTGCCCGTGATAATCCCGACAGCGGTGTGGTGGTAAGAATTGCCGGTGAAGGTCGTCCGTGGAATCCCGGTGCCATCACCGGTGGTCGCGTGTGGGGGGATATCCCGGACAGCAGCGTCCAGCCGGGGGCCGGAAATGGCGAACCGGTCACGGCAGAGGTGCTGGCACAGCGGCAGGCTGAAGAGGCCATCCGCCGTGAAACGGAACGTCGCGCAGATGAAATTGTCCGTAAAATGGCAGAGAACAAACCTGACCTGCCGGACGGCAAAACAGAGCTGGCTGTCAGGGATATTGCCGGGCAGGAACGTGACCGGACTGCCAGTTCTGAACGGGAAACCGCACTGCCGGAGAGTGTGCTGCGTGAATCACAACGGGAACGGGAAGCGGTCCGGGAGGTTGCCCGGGAAAATCTGCTGCAGGAGCGTCTGCAGCAGATGGAGCGGGATATGGTTCGTGACCTGCAGAAAGAGAAAACCCTGGGCGGAGACTGATACAGGAAGACAAACACTGATGACAACGGATAACACGAACACGACACGTAACGATTCACTGGCTGCACGGACCGATACCTGGTTGCAGTCATTTCTGGTCTGGTCACCCGGACAGCGGGATATCATCAAAACGGTGGCACTGGTGCTGATGGTACTGGACCACATCAATCTGATATTCCAGCTGAAGCAGGAATGGATGTTTCTGGCCGGGCGAGGAGCCTTTCCGCTGTTTGCCCTGGTGTGGGGGCTGAATCTGTCCCGTCATGCGCATATCCGGCAACCGGCCATTAACCGGCTGTGGGGATGGGGAATTATTGCCCAGTTCGCATATTATCTGGCCGGCTTTCCCTGGTATGAGGGGAATATCCTGTTTGCCTTTGCAGTGGCGGCACAGGTGCTGACGTGGTGTGAAACGCGCAGTGGGTGGCGTACAGCAGCGGCCATTCTTCTGATGGCCCTGTGGGGGCCTTTGTCCGGCACCAGTTACGGCATTGCCGGGCTGCTGATGCTGGCAGTCAGCCACCGGCTGTACCGGGCGGAAGACAGAGCGGAACGTCTGGCGCTGGTCGCCTGCCTGCTGGCTGTTATTCCGGCGCTTAACCTTGCCACCAGTGATGCAGCGGCGGTGGCCGGTCTTGTGATGACGGTGCTGACCGTTGGTCTGGTGTCGTGTGCAGGAAAATCATTACCCCGTTTCTGGCCCGGGGATTTTTTCCCGGTATTCTACGCCTGTCATCTGGCTGTGCTGGGCGTTCTGGCGCTGTGACGGGTGTGGTATCTTTGGCCGCAAGAGGATGATTCGTCAGAGGCAGAACACAGCATGACAGAGCAGAAGCGACCGGTACTGACACTGAAGCGGAAAACGGAAGGGGAGACGCCTGTCCGCAGCCGGAAAACCATCATCAATGTCACCACGCCACCAAAGTGGAAGGTGAAAAAGCAGAAGCTGGCCGAGAAAGCAGCCCGGGAAGCAGAGCTGGCGGCAAAAAAAGCGCAGGCCAGACAGGCGCTGTCCATTTATCTGAACCTGCCCACACTGGATGAGGCTGTGAACACCCTGAAGCCCTGGTGGCCGGGATTATTTGACGGTGACACGCCCCGGCTTCTGGCCTGCGGTATCCGGGACGTGTTACTGGAAGACGTGGCGCAGCGGAATATCCCGCTCTCGCATAAAAAACTGCGCAGGGCGCTGAAGGCCATCACCCGTTCAGAAAGCTATCTGTGTGCCATGAAAGCCGGTGCCTGCCGGTATGATACGGAAGGGTATGTGACGGAGCATATTTCTCAGGAGGAGGAAGCGTATGCGGCAGCGCGTCTGGATAAAATCCGCCGCCAGAACCGGATAAAGGCAGAACTTCAGGCCGTGCTTGATGAGAAATAAAAAAAGCCTCCCTCAGGGAGGGGAGGCAGGGAAATAAGGCTTAAAAGGAAATAACTTCCGTACCCGAAAGAAAGCCATTCCACTGAGCTATTTATCACAATAATACTGACAACTAAAGGGGGACAGAAATATGAATGGATTCAGAAACAGTTCACGGAACGGTCAGGTCTGGTGCTGGCAGCGTGCCGGAAGCCGGGCCGTTATTCTGGAGGTCAGTGGACGCAGGATGGAAGCGGCAGAAGCATGGCGACGGGCTGCCGGTGTTGCGCCCCGGACAGACTGGCAGCAGTTTGCCCGAAAAAGGGCTGCACACTGCCACCGGCGTTGCCGGGGAAGGGGGTAACGAAAAAAGCAGCCTTCATTACTCCAGGAGTCAGAAGGCTGAAAGAAGTTTATGAGATTTGCTTTTTTTAATATCCGGTCGGGAAGTATGACCGGACAGTTCTGAGTAGCACAGATTTTTTTCCGTATTAAGTCGAGATTTTATATTTTGTGATTAATTTCACAAAATAAGGTGTTGTTCAATGTGTGCTGTAATATTCAGGATGTCTGAAATACAGGTGCCATTTATTTGATATGGAGAGTAACATGAGGAAATATATTCCACGGGTATTATTTATCTTTTCATGGCGGTATTAACTTCCCTAGTTTCATCTTCATACCTTATTGGGTGTATTAAAAACAGTAGGCTGCCAAAGTCTTAAACAAGTTTCAATTCTCCATGACAGTTCAACATCAGCCAGAGGAAATTCCCATTCTGGACCAGCGGGAGCATACGAACAATAATTTTCGGCTTCGCGCTATAGCGGGCTCAAGTTAGGTTGTCCCCTGAATCTCCAGACAACTAATATCTGATCGCGCCAGTGGTGGCTGTTATTCAGGATGGTATCTCAGTGCATGTCGATGTGGTTATCGTTGAACGGCGTTCGTTCAGTATTGTTGCAGCAGTATAGCTGGCTGATGACAGTCATTTACGTTCGGAACGCAGATGCTGGGATACTCTTCTGGAAGAGGTTCTGAGGCAGGCTGGCATTCCGTTGCTCAGAAGTCACGATGCAAGAAAACTGCTGCAGATGACCGAAGAATGGCTGAATAAGACGCAGGTTTCAGAAATGCGAAGACCCCACTCGTTAATCCATTAACTCGTGAGGTCTGCATGATGCACTTTAGCACTACTGATTGTAGCCTCTTCTTTGCAAAGATGTCAAAGTTTATGACGAAATATACCCTTATCGGGTTGCTTGCCGTGTGCGCCACGGTGTTGTGTTTTTCACTGATATTCAGGGAACAGTTATGTGAACTGAATATTCACAGGGGAAATACAGTGGTGCAGGTAACTCTGGCCTGAAGCACGGAAGTAAGCTGCCGGGCGGGGACGGAAGTCCCCGCTTTCCGGAAGTGTGAGGTATTTCAGGGGCAGACACCCGAAATGCTAGAAACTGCCGGTCCCGCCCGGGGCCGGTACCCTGGTTAAAGCATTTCCTACTTTTCAGTCATTTTATTATCAAAATTACATTAAACGGTCGTAATCAGACATGATTTGTGCGCCAACACAGATCATCGTCACAACTTTCAAGTCGCTGATTTCAAAAAACTGTAGTATTCTCTGCGAAACGATCCCTGTTTAAGTATTGAGGAGGCGAGATGTCGCAGACAGAAAATACAGTGACTTCCTCATCTGGCGCAAAACGAGCATACAGAAAGGGGAATCCGCTTTCTGATGCAGAGAAACAAAGATTATCAGTGGCCCGTAAAAGAGCTTCGTTCAAGGAAGTAAAAGTATTTCTCGAACCAAAGTATAAGGCCATGCTCATGCAAATGTGTAATGAAGATGGCCTGACCCAGGCTGAAGTTCTGACCGCACTGATAAAAAGTGAAGCGCAAAAACGATGCATGTGATGATGGGCTTACATTCTGAGTGTTCAGAAGATTAGTGCTAGATTACTGATCGTTTAAGGAATTTTGTGGCTGGCCACGCCGTAAGGTGGCAGGGAACTGGTTCTGATGTGGATCTACAGGAGCCAGAAAAGCAAAAACCCCGATAATCTTCACCAGGTTTGGCGACTAAGAGAAGATTACCGGGGCTAACAAGAAACTGCATAGAAGCTGTTGCTCTATGCGGGGAGTATAGTTATATGACCGGAAAAGTTCAAGACTTCTTTCTGTGCTCACTCCTTCTGTGCAACATAAGTGCAGGATGGTGTGACTGATCTTCACCAAACGTATTACCGCCAGGTAAAGAACCCGAATCCGGTGTTCACACCCCGTGAAGGTGCCGGAACGTTGAAGTTCTGCGAAAAACTGATGGAAAAAGCGGTGGGCTTCAGCTCCCGTTTTGATTTCGCTATTCATGTGGCGCATGCCCGTTCGCGTGGTCTGCGTCGACGCATGCCACCGGTGCTGCGTCGACGGGCTATTGATGCGCTGCTGCAGGGGCTGTGTTTCCATTATGACCCGCTGGCCAACCGCGTCCAGTGTTCCATCACCACGCTGGCCATTGAGTGCGGACTGGCGACAGAGTCCGGTGCAGGAAAACTCTCCATCACCCGGGCCACCCGGGCCCTGACGTTCCTGTCAGAGCTGGGACTGATTACTTACCAGACGGAATATGACCCGCTTATCGGGTGCTACATTCCGACCGATATCACGTTCACACTGGCGCTGTTTGCCGCCCTTGATGTGTCTGAGGATGCAGTGGCAGCTGCGCGCCGCAGCCGTGTGGTATGGGAAAACAAACAGCGCAAAAAGCAGGGGCTGGATACCCTGGGTATGGATGAACTGATAGCGAAAGCCTGGCGTTTTGTGCGTGAGCGTTTCCGCAGTTACCAAACAGAGCTTAAGTCCCGGGGAATAAAGCGTGCCCGTGCGCGTCGTGATGCGAACAGGAAACGTCAGGATATCGTCACCCTGGTGAAACGACAGCTGACGCGTGAAATCTCGGAAGGGCGCTTCACTGCCAATCGTGAGGCGGTAAAACGCGAAGTGGAGCGTC
>ERZ791718.460-NODE-460-length-21899-cov-5.094259_pt1 | contig 21899 bp, 24 predicted proteins | sample MGYA00510349_ERZ791718 | MGnify/ENA primary metagenome ERZ791718 (study PRJEB30046, sample SAMN00715136) | human gut metagenome | study: EMG produced TPA metagenomics assembly of the A metagenome-wide association study of gut microbiota in type 2... | reverse complement strand
TGTATTCAACTCGCTGATATTTAATCATAAATATTATTTTCTTGTCTTTGTATTAGCCAAAATCAACTTTATTCAACCGTTTGATTTCATTGACGTTCGTTTTTATTTTGGGGAAAGATTTTCTCTACCATTTATATCAAAATTACAAGTCTACATTTTATTAACATCTCAATACATGTGTGGCCTTGCAAGCCATTGCGAGGCCTTATGTGTCTCAGTTTTGTCCCGCCTTGTATTACGACTTGCATAGCCAATGAAGATAAACGTGACGACAAACAAAGCAGCTGTCTTCTTTTCTTTCACACTTTCCCCACTCAGCAGCATGCATACCTTCTACTATAACTGTAGTGAATGTCTATTATGAGCGAACTGCGGACATCGTGGAGACAACATGCTGCTGGGTGCGGATATCCCATGGCACGTCATATCGCTCGCCGTATTACTTGTTATTTTTTTGAAACGAGAAGTTGATACAATTCCTTCAGGGATAAGGCTAATAACTCATTCTTCCTGATGAGATCTTTATCAGCGTCTATACCCTCTGCGCATGATTCATTTAAATAGTTCAGTGTTTCCTGATCATCATCCAAGCATTCATAGCTGCCTGAATAAAATTCATCGCAACTTGCTTTGTTATTTTTGTCAATGTAACCAATGCATTGAATCACGCCTTTAACAACTTTAGCAGCAGAAAAAACAAAGTAACTGCAGTCATTTATATAGCGTTCAATATCAAAAATCATATAAAAATAGTGCATAGAGTGTTTTTCAATTTCAAACTCACTTGAAATCATAGCTATTTCACATTCAAGGTCTTTCAGACCATCTAACATTATGGAAAGTTTACATTGTTTTTCTTGCACAGTTTCATACTTAAATGACTCTCTCCCCTTTGCCCTGACATTTATTCTTTCTTCAATTGCATAAATATAAGCAGGATATACACGCGACCACACTTGGTTTATTTTTAGGATTAACCGGCCTCTTTTCAGCCTTTCTTTTGTAGCTATAAATTCTGCATATAGCGCAGCATCCTCTTCGCACCATACATCAACTTTTCGTTTATAACCCAACTTTAATTGATTCCCTACGCATTCAGGAAACAAAGGATCAAAGTCCTTTAAGTATTCAAACTCACTTAGATAGAATCCTGTCTCATAACGATTAAATAATTTCCTAAACTCTTTCCCACTTAAGGTTTTCATTGTATCAATCACTCTGTTTTCATAAAAGCAAAGTCAACAAGATAAAACAATAAAAACTCTTACACAACCAGCTGATGTTTTTAAAATAGAGGATAATATAAGACAAGCATAACCTCGTTCACTTCAATGCTACTCCTATCGTTCTTTTGCGTCACAGAGCGCCTGCCGGACAACTGCATCATAGACCAAACGGAACTGCTTCCGTCGATTAATCAGATGGCAGCGCATAAACACGCTCAACAACCCGTTTGACTGCTTCAATTTTAAGCTCTTCGGAATAACGCTTACCGTGTAAGTCTCCCTGCAAAACGAGCTATCAACTTTTAAGGAGTCTCTGGCCCCCCTGCTTCCGCTCCTGGCACACAGCAGCCCTAGAGACAGTGGAGTAAAGTCATGGAGGCTCGGTGGGGAGAGGTGCAAATCCTCCCATACAAAAAATACGAAAATCAGTAACGGCTAGAAATCATTCAATACATGCACTCTCGAAATTGCATCAGCCAACCGCAAAACGTTATTTCAAAGCCTACTAGCTGCCTTACTTTTTTCCTCAATAACGCGTCGCCAGCCGGAAACAACCTAATCCCTGTTTTGGGCCTCAAAACCGCTAATGATAATCATTTTCATTTTGTATAGGTTGTGCTATAAAACATAGCCGTTGCTATGTTTGTTCTAATTTTGCTCACTATAGGTACTAAATTATGCACTCGATAAAAAAAGTAACCATGCTCTTGGGGGGCCTCGCACTCACCTGCTCGATCGCATTTCAGGCAAGTGCAACTGAAAAATTCAAGGTCATTACAACATTTACCATCATCGCGGATATGGCCAAAAACGTGGCGGGAGATGCTGCAGAAGTCTCATCCATAACCAAGCCTGGTGCAGAAATTCATGAGTATCAGCCTACCCCTGGCGATATTAAACGTGCGCAGGGGGCACAACTGATTCTCGCCAATGGTATGAATCTGGAATTGTGGTTCCAACGCTTTTACCAGCATCTCAATGGGGTTCCAGAAGTAATTGTCTCTTCGGGTGTGACGCCTGTAGGGATCACCGAAGGACCCTATGAGGGCAAACCTAACCCCCATGCATGGATGTCGCCAGATAATGCTCTGATTTACGTCGATAATATTCGTGATGCGTTGATAAAATACGATCCGGCAAATGCACAAACCTACCAACGCAATGCCGATACTTATAAAGCCAAGATTACCCAAACCCTTGCCCCCCTGCGTAAGCAGATTACGGAACTCCCTGAGAATCAGCGATGGATGGTCACCAGTGAAGGGGCTTTTTCTTATCTCGCACGCGATTTGGGGCTAAAAGAGCTTTATCTGTGGCCGATTAATGCCGATCAACAAGGAACACCGCAGCAGGTACGTAAGGTTGTTGATATAGTTAAGAAAAATCATATCCCGGCAGTCTTTAGCGAGAGTACGATTTCCGATAAACCAGCGCGTCAGGTTGCGCGTGAAACCGGCGCACACTACGGCGGTGTGCTCTATGTCGATTCCCTGAGCACAGAAAACGGCCCGGTACCGACGTATATCGACCTTCTTAAGGTTACTACCAGTACGCTGGTACAGGGAATTAAAGCTGGGAAAAGGGAGAAATAATGATGCAATCTGCAGGCATTGTCGTTAATGATGTTACTGTCACCTGGCGTAACGGGCACACAGCACTGCGCGATGCATCCTTCACAGTACCAAGTGGATCTATTGCCGCTCTGGTTGGGGTAAACGGTTCCGGAAAATCGACGTTGTTTAAAGCGATTATGGGATTTGTGCGTCTGACCAGCGGAAAGATATCTGTTCTGGGTATTCCCACGCGACAGGCGTTACAGAAAAACCTGGTTGCCTACGTCCCTCAGTCAGAAGATGTTGACTGGTCATTTCCTGTACTGGTGGAAGATGTGGTGATGATGGGCCGCTATGGGCATATGGGTATGTTGCGTATCGCCAAAAAGAGGGATCGTCAAATTGTCACCGATGCGCTGGAACGTGTCGATATGGTGAATTTTCGCCATCGACAAATCGGCGAGCTTTCCGGTGGACAAAAGAAACGCGTCTTTCTGGCGAGAGCGATTGCACAGCAGGGTGATGTGATCCTGCTGGATGAACCTTTTACTGGCGTTGATGTGAAAACCGAAGCCAAAATCATCAGCCTGTTGAGGGAGTTACGCGCGGAAGGCAAAACGATGCTTGTCTCAACACACAATCTCGGATCCGTCACGACATTTTGCGATTATACGGTCATGGTCAAAGGCACCGTCCTGGCAAGCGGGCCGACAGACACCACTTTTACAGCCGAGAACCTAGAGCTGGCTTTTAGCGGCGTACTGCGCCATGTCACACTTAACGGCTCGGAAGAAAGCTTTATTCCTGACGATGAACGCCCTTTTGTGGCTCATCGACCGTCAGCGGTGCAGAGGGAAGAAAGATGAACGTGCTACTGGAACCCTTCAGCTATGAATATATGCTCAATGCGATGTGGGTCTCGGCGATGGTCGGCGGTCTCTGCGCTTTCCTGTCATGCTATCTGATGCTAAAAGGCTGGTCGCTGATTGGCGATGCGTTGTCGCACTCTATTGTCCCGGGTGTTGCGGGGGCATATATGCTGGGGCTTCCGTTTTCTCTGGGAGCCTTCTTTTCCGGCGGACTGGCTGCGGGCAGCATGCTGTTTCTTAACCAACGCACCCGCTTAAAAGAAGATGCCATCATCGGTCTGATCTTCTCGTCCTTTTTTGGCCTGGGGCTGTTTATGGTGTCATTGAACCCGACATCTGTGAACATTCAGACCATCGTCCTGGGCAATATTCTGGCAATCGATCCGGCGGATATCCTGCAACTCACTATCATTGGCATTCTCTCGATCATCGTGCTTTTTTTCAAATGGAAAGATCTTATGGTGACCTTTTTCGACGAGAATCACGCCCGTGCTATTGGATTGCATCCGGGCAGATTAAAACTCATCTTCTTCACCCTGCTGTCGGTTTCGACCGTTGCGGCGCTGCAAACGGTTGGTGCCTTTCTGGTGATCTGTCTGGTGGTGACTCCCGGTGCAACAGCATGGTTGTTAACCGATCGTTTTCCCCGCCTGCTCATGATTGCTGTAACTATTGGCAGTGTAACTAGTTTCCTCGGCGCGTGGGTCAGTTACTTTCTGGACGGCGCGACAGGTGGAATCATCGTGGTGGCGCAGACACTGCTGTTTCTTTTAGCATTTGTCTTTGCGCCCACCCATGGGCTTTTGGCAAATCGTCGGCGTGCGCATAAGGCGCTGGAGGATCGCTCATGATGGCATTATTACTGGAGCCACTGCAGTTCACCTTTATGAGTCACGCACTGCTGATTTCACTGGTAGTTTCCATACCCTGTGCGCTGCTGTCGGTCTTTCTGGTCCTGAAAGGTTGGGCACTGATGGGTGACGCGATGAGTCATGCGGTTTTTCCTGGAATCGTGCTTGCCTGGATTCTGGGGTTACCTTTGGCTACAGGGGCATTCGTCGCCGGAGTATTCTGCGCGGTGGCGACGGGATACCTGAAAGACAACAGCCGAATCAAGCAAGATACAGTGATGGGGATTGTTTTTTCTGGCATGTTTGCCGCAGGTCTGATCTTGTATATTGCAGTCAAACCAGACGTACATCTTGACCATATTCTTTTCGGCGACATGCTCGGGATAACCATCGGCGATATAATCCAGACGATGATTATTGCCGGGCTGGTTACACTTGTTATTAGCGTAAAATGGCGGGATTTTTTGCTGTTCAGCTTTGATTATCAACAGGCGCAGGTAAGCGGTTTGCATACGAGATGGCTGCATTATGGGCTGCTGTGCATGGTCTCTCTGACCATTGTGGCGACGCTGAAAGCGGTAGGTATCATTCTCTCCATTTCTCTGCTCATTGCGCCTGGCGCCATTGCGGTACTCCTGACACAACGCTTTCATATTGCGCTCCTACTGGCGACTGGCATATCGGTAATAGTGTCAATGACTGGTGTCTGGTTGTCCTTTTTTATCGACAGCGCACCAGCTCCGACGATTGTCGTCTTATTCGCGGTTTTGTTCATCATGACGTTTGCCGTTACCAGCATCAACGCACGCAAAAAGGGAAACTCCCATACACAGGATCTGTTATCACCCAATTAGCACAACATCCGAGGACAGCAACACCCGATACTTTTTCCTGGCTTCCAGCAACGGGGTTTCTTCCTCCGTTGCATATACAGCTCACCTTTTTTCACCCACGATTAACCAACAGCCAGACCAGCAGACACGCCACCACCGGCACAGCAAAATCCATCAGGCTTGCCACATCCCAAGCTCGCGGATCAAAACCGCCCCACCACGGCATATTCATTCGCTTGCCATGCCCGAACATTTCAATCCAGCGATATTCTGCCTGGGTATGTTCACGCGCAATGAAGAACGTACAACCGGCTATCGCTCCGTAAGCCCAGTTTCCGGTAAAAAGACCAACCAGTATCTGCGCAGCCACAGCACAAAGCGCATGAAGTAAGGGGCTTATATCCATTATTTCCTCCTTTCAGCTCCATTCCCGAAGCGGTGTTTCCAGCTCCACGACATAATCAGAGAATACAGAAACATCAAACAAGTCATCAAGAATGCGAATGTTGACAAAATAACCGTCATTCCGGACACAGACAGGTTCTCCCTCTTCTGTTACCCCTGTTTCTGTGTAGGTGAAACCAATTTCATCGACTAACAGTTTATTCTGGAGGTCTTCATCCTCCTCCCAGTCAAGAGATGACAGGAAGGCCTTAAACTGCAGTTTGTCATGAAACTTCAAAGTTAAATCTTTCATACGACCTCTTTTAATTGCCTGTCATTTAATTCTTTATGCCATATGCGGAAATTGCGAATATGGCCAAACAGATGTCGTTCTCCAGTATTCGTCTGCCCTCCAAATCGGATATTTTTATCAGCGGTCACACCATTATATTCACAATAAACTTCATTAACCGCTTTACCATTTGTCACCACATGAAAGTGACCATCAGCTTTTGCAATACATCCAAATGTGGTTTTCTCTGCAAATACATCTGTCGCTGCGCTATTAACATACAAGCCTGAAGGGTTTGACAGACTCATATATAACTTACCACTACCTCTGTTGATTGCTGCAATTGCTGATTGCCCGGTATTGGCTGCTGCTATATCCCACACGCGGGGTGCGGCGTTTGGTGCAATATCCCAGTTTTTATGAATCTCAAGTAAAAAAGTAAATGGTAACTTATAAAGATTATTTCTGGTGGGGATACTAACCAAATCACTGGCTCTTGTCGTTGCGCTGCCTCCTGAAATAATAAATGATGATACACACGGCCCATTCTCTACTTGTGGGGTGGCAAGATAAATATAGTCACCAGATACTGTTGCCCCACCCCGCTCAGGAGAATACTGTATCTGAGAGCCTATTTTTAACTCACCATCAATTGCCTGAATCGTTGCCTCTGCAAAAATCCAGCCTGTGGTCTTATCCTTCCTGACTCGTGCCGTAATTCTGCCGGCAGCCCCACCTGTCATATTAATTTCAAGCGTTTGCGTATCAATGTACGCATCGCCAAGAAAAGTTGTTGCACTACCATCATACTTATCAAACCGTATACGTAACCTTACCTGTCGTTCTGTTTTAAAACGGCATGAGGTTGTCACGTACTTGTTATCGCCTGAGACATCAACTGACTTTGTTGCAGCAATTGATGCCATATTAATAGCCGAAGTTTGCCCAACCAGAGAATCGTTGCAGACAAACTTTCCATAAGTAAAACCAAAACTATCTGTCCCGGTTTCGGGCACATCCATGTTTGATGACTTCCCCCAGCTGGCTGGACTTTCCGAATTGAGCATGTAGTTCGTTCTTTGTCCCTCAATAAGCAGGCCATCACACTCAAATCGCGGCTCATTAATTTCCGCCGTTTTCAGTTCGCCAGATTTGTTGATATATGTTGCCGTTGATGCGCGACTGAAATTAACCTGTTTATCACTGGCAACCTGAACCACATTATCACCAATCTTCACTTTTTTATAACCCGGAGAATAGCCCGTAATCATATCCAGCGAATCATTAAAGGGTATCCACACATCCGGCAGCGGCTGTAAAACATATCTGTACGGCTCTGCTGTCTGGTTTGCGTATTCTCTGGCAGCATCTTCACTTGCTTTTGCTGCCGTCTGGCTTGCTGCCGATGCTTTCGCCGAGTTCGCCGCCGCTGTTTCGCTCACCTTTGCGTTGGCTTCACTGTCTTTGGCATTCGTCTCACTGGTTTTCGCTGCCGTCTGGCTGGATTTTGCGTTTTTTTCGCTGGCCTTTGTGGCTGTCTCGCTATTTTTCGCGCTGGTTTCTGATTTTTTGGCTGCTGTCGCGGAGTTTGCCGATGCAGTCTGCGAGGCCGCTGCCGCCTGTGCGCTGTTAGCTGCATTCGTTTCTGAGGTTTTCGCCGCGTTCTTCGATGATGCCGCTGCAGTTTCGGATTTCTTTGCTGCCGCTGCGCTCTGTGATGATGCTCCGGCATGACGTGCCACTTCATTCACCATCAGCTCAAAACGGCGCAGTGCCTCCGGCATGACATCATCTTCCGTCATGGCGCCGAGAAAATCATTCAGCGTACCTGGTCTGGAACCTTCATAGACGGTAATGGTCCCGGCATGTGAAGGCGGAAAATCTTCAACCAGCAGGGTGACGCTGTACTGGCCATACTCAACATCCATGCTGTAACGCCCGGCTTCATCCGGATTTTCAGAGGCCACCGTGTTCACCACCACCGTGCTGCTGGTCCGTCTGGCCTTCAGCACAATGGTGCAGTTCTGTACTGGTTTTCCTGTGCCATCTTTAAGCACGCCAGAAATTTTTACTGTCATACTTTTCCACCAATAAAAAAAGCCCGCAGCAGTGACGCCACGGGCTTCAGGACAGTGTAACTTTACGTTTCCTCAAACGCAGTTCACCCCATAAGGCGGATGAACCTGCGTATCATAACAATATTTACAGAAGATAAATCGGCGTCTGTTGTCAGAAACGGTATCCGATACCAACAATAAATGCATCCGTTCGCCAGTCGCCACTGCCGGAGCCTTCATAAGCAATATCAATGGCCACGGATTCGGTCGGGTTAAACTGCACGCCAGCTCCCCACGCCAGAGAGGTATTGCTGTGGCGACCGTCATCACTTCCGGTCAGCACGTCGTGCATTTTCCCCTTGTTGTCAGTTACGCGGAGATAATCCCCGGAGAAAGTCGACACACGGCTGTAAGCCACACCTGCCATCGCATAAGCACTGAACCATTCATTCACGCGCACAGACGGCCCCGCCATTACGCTGAACCAGCGGTTACGCACGGAATCTTCATGCCAGCGGGTATCGCTGTAATGCGTTTTTTGCTCATCTTTGGCATTGGCATAACTGAATGACGTCACCAGCCCCAGCGTGTCCGTAAACTCATAACGGTATTTCACGTTAATCCCGTTCAGATCATCGCTGCCAGGCATATCAGTATGGGTCTGAAGATACCCGGCGCTTAGTGTGGACTGATGCTCTGCTGCGCTCGCTGGCGTACCAGCGGCAACCAGCCAGACTACTGCGGACAGAATAACAGCACATAATTTACGCATAATTACCTCTCGCTTTTCTGCAATAAAAAAGGCGCCATTTCTGGCGCCCGTATTGGGGTTATAAAATTCAGCTAATCGTGATGCCTGCAGTGGCTTTCTTCATCACAACAACCAGCAAATCGCTGATACTTGCTGTGGGATACCAGCCATTTACCCACCATGCTGATACAGAAAACTCCAGCGTCATGTGGCCGCGACCAGCAGGCATATCAATAACACCACTGTAAACCAGCGTATTATCCATCGCGGTACGGTTATAAATTTCAGCACCGTTTTTCTTCACTATCAGGCGGCATGACGAATAAGTATCGCTGTTCTCCCGCTCATGTCTGGCACCGCTGAAAGCCACCGCCGGAATAACAATCTGCCGGTTAAACGGCTGATCGTCATAAACCCTGACGGTAATGGTTCCTGATGGCCAACGCTTCGGTGCACGGGAGTCACGAGGGAAAGCCTTACCCACTGTTTTAACGAGATCGCCTTCAATCTGGTTTGCAGACAGTTTCCCTCTGATGACACAGTTCTCGTTAATGGTGACATTATTGAGCGTGCCGGTATTCGCCGTGATGGCTCCACTGATATCCGCATTGCGGGCTGTCAGCCTGCCATCCGGCGTCAGGGAAAACGTCGGAGGATTGCCGGATGACGTGATGCTCACCGCAAACAGTCGCTTCAGGAACACGTCGTTCATGAACAGCTGATTCCCCTGCGCCACAAACAGCGGCGTGGTGTTGCCGTTCTCCGGGGTAATCATCGCAATGCGATCGGCCTGCAGCAGAATGTTACTCAGGGTCTGACCATCAACATCCTCAATCCCCACGCCAATCCCGGCCACATAGGGAATACCGTTTTTTGTTTTCTGCACCTTCAGCATATACATGGCATTCAGCTCATTGCGCGTGTCTGACTGAACCCGCTGGATTTGCTGTATGGTCACGGCCTGGTCACCCAGTTTTTTATCCGTGGTCGAGGTAATTTCACTCCCTTTTTTATCCACGTACTGGCGGACCTGTGCTATCTGTCGGGCGTTTTCTGACTGCCCCTGGCTGACAGTCTGTGAGATTTCACTGCTAACCCGGTCCACTTTCTGGCTCATCTGCGCGATGGCCAGTGTCTGGTCCTCATTCTTTTTCGCAACCAGCTGCGTGAGGCTGTTTTCCGCCTCCCCGATTTTCCGGGTCACTTCTGCGATATCCGTGTCCATCCGCTGACGGATGTCTTCTTCCAGTTGCGTGACCTCCGTACGCAGCGCTGAAGCATCAATGCGCTCTTTCAGTGCCTGACCCAGAAGCGTCTCATCTATCAGCCCCCGGAAAATTTCCAGATACCCTTCACCATCATTGCTGGGCTGCCCGCTGGCTTCCACAAAAGCAGATTTTCCCACCAGGTTGACGCTTCGCACGTAAAACCAGAAATCCGTCCCCGGCTTAATCCGGCTCCCCTGGACAGTCCACTGACTGCCGGTCCCCAGATAACGGGCAGATTTTTCCACCTGTGCCGTGTTCGTGATGCGTTTTTCTGAGAACCAGAATTCAAACTGTATCGTCGGATCATACACCGCAAGACGCGGGACCGCCGTTATCTGAAAATACCCCGGCGTCAGCTCAATGGTGGCGGGTTTTGCAGGTGCGTTAATCCGGAAGGTGGTGGTGGCAGGTTCACCCTGCTGGCCATAACTGTTTATCGCCCGCACCGTCAGGGTGTATTCCCCCAGTGGCAGGCCACTGAAACGGTGCTCCGTGTCTGCGGTGATGGCGGTGGTCACCAGTCTGGCATCCGTTCCCTTACCACTGGTCAGGCGCAGACTGAAGCGCACGCCCTTCACCACCCGCGGCGTGTCCCATTTAGCCTGCGCCAGATACTGGCCGTCAGCTGCGCTCACCTCCACCGTCAGGTGCTGTACTGCCGGTGGGATGACGCTGTTCAGGGAGCCTGACTGCGGCTCAAAGCGGGCACCGTTATCCACGATGGCTTCTTTTTCCGGTACGTGCTGCACCGCCGTGATGGCAAAGGTGCCGTCCGTGTTTTCCCGGATGGAGACACAGCGGAACAGGCGACGGCGCAGTGACGGCAGGGAGAGTCCCCACACACCGTATGTCTCCACACCATCCGGCAGGGTGCTGACCTGTATCCGGTCAGGCGCGGGGTGTGCGGTGATGGCCACGCTCGCCGGCTTACCGCTGCCGTTAATCAGATTAACAGTGGCCGTGCCGGTCTCCGGCAGTGTCACCTCCCGGTCCAGCGTCAGGATACGGCTGGCGGCATCGATGGACAGGACACGTCCGCCGGTCATGGTCCCGGCATAGTCGTTATCACAGATTTCAATGATGTCACCGGGTGTGTGCCGCAGCCCCTGAGACCCGAGCGTGAAATCCACCGTCTGCGTTTCCAGCAGTTCGGTCTTTATCACCCACAGCCCGGCACGGTGGGCCTGACCGCGGCTGGTACAGCCGAACGCGTCCATCTTCAGCAGGTTGCGTCCGTAGCGCAGTATGGCTTCCGGGTCTTCCACCAGTTCCGTGGAGGTCTGCCAGCCGTTCTGCGGGTCGGTGTAATTCACCTCCACCGCCGTGTGCCGGTCCTTCAGGGCACTGAAGCTGTAGCGGAACCCCACGCCGTTATCATCCACCACCACATCGCTGTTGGTGTACGGCCACACCACATCCGACGGGCGGTCCTGAACGAACGTCAGCGTCTGACCGTTCCATACCGGCATACAGCGCATCGCAGAGCAGAAATCACTGAGAACGTCCCACGCCTTACGCTGTTGTGCCAGGTACGCATTAAAGGTCATCCGCGGCTCGGTCCCCCCGAAACCATCCGGGACCGTCTGGTCGCAGTACTGCCCGATGGCATACAGCGCCCACTTGTCCACATCCGCCGCCCCCAGACGTTTTCCCATGCCGTAGCGCGGGTGAGTCAGCATGTCCCACAGGCACCAGGCCGGGTTGTTGCTGTATGCCGGTTTCAGACTGCCGTCCCAGATACCACTGTACGTGCGTTTTTCCGGGTCATAGTTTGACGGCACCTGGATGATGCGACCGCGGATATGGTAGTTCACCGTCATCTGCTGGCCGCCGAACTGCTCCGCATCCACCTGCAGCCCCACAATGGCCGTGTTCGGGTAGCACTGTTTCACATCGATGATTTCGGTGTATGACGACCACAGCGTCTTATTCTGCAGCTGGTCCGTGGTGCTGTCCGCCGTCTCCCTGACCATCCGGATGTTAAAGGGCCGGGGAGGCAGATTATCCAGAATCACCGAGGCCAGGAACTGCGAGGTGGTCTTGCCGTTAATGGTGACATCCTTTTCCGTCACCCAGCGGCCATTACGCTGTAACTGAATCAGAATCCGGACAGAGGAAGGATTACGGTCGCCCTTTGACGTGGTCTGCACCAGTGACTGCACCCCGAAGGTAACCCGCAGGCGGTCAATGTTCGCGGACGTAATGGTGCGCGTCACCGGTTTTGCCTTCGTCACTTCCACGCCCAGTCCGGTTTCAGCTCCGGAGGACTCAAAGCCTTCCGGTGGTGTCTGCTCCTGCTCCCCGGCACGCCAGACCGCAGTCACACCGTGTATCACGGGATTACCGTCCGTGTCCGTCAGCGGGGTTTTGTTCACCAGAATACTCTGCAGTCCCTTCACCGGACCTTCTATCGGTCCCTCACCAATCGCATCAATCACACTCATCATCTGCGTGGATTTGAGATTATCCTTCGCCTCACGAGGCGTGTGTGCCTTACCGCCACCTTTTCCCATACAGCCTTCCCCTGAATAAATTAACCGCCACTTGCCATTCCGTACAGAAGTCGGATATCCTTCGCCCGAAAAGCATGAAACACATTTCTGCCATGCTAAAGAGAAACCCCGGTATCAGCAGATACCGGGGTTTTCTTTCATGCCCACCGATAATCCTGTTGGTTAAAACCGGTAATGGCATAAAAATTCTGAATATCTTCACATTTTCACAAACTGACTGTGGCGCGTATAATTTCTCTGCGTTAATTTTTTTGTCGTGATATAAGAATAATTCCTTACACTTAATCTTCGTAACTCTCCCGCAGTTCCTGTCCGCGATCACTGCGGGATTTTTTTATTCTTTTTACCCCTGCCGCCCGATAACCACGACCTTTCCGCCCCCGCCTTCATCACGGGTGCTGATGTCCTGGGATATACGGCGGGAGCCAACCAGCATTTCCCCGTAAGGCACCGGCATCGGGTTCCCCTGGGCAATCATGTTATCCAGCGAGGAAAAGTACGTGTTCTGTCTGCCGTTATCCGTTGCGCGGTAATCCGGTGTTTTTGCCTTCGGGGCCAGCATCTGGGCCACACCGCCCAGTATCATGCTGGCCCCCAGTGAAAACAGCATCGTGGTGGCAGAAAAACCGCCGGCACTCAGGGCTGTACCCCATAACACCATCGAGGCACCGGCCGTGAAGAAAGAGCCCACGATGGCTGCCGCCCCCAGCACAATCTGCAGTCCGCCCTTTCCGGCTCCGGCCAGTCGCGGCACAATGTGGATGACCGTTCCCTCACCCAGCTGTTCGTGAAGACGGGCGTACACCGCCTCCGGTGCCGTGTCATCACCGGCAATACGTATCTGGTACCAGCCTTCGTTCATCTGACGGCGAAAGCCCGGCACCTGTAACGACAGGGCACGGATGGCTTCCGCTGCCGTGTTCACATACAGGCTGAGGCGGCGGCCAAATCGTTGCAAATCCCCGTGAAGGCAGATGCGTGCCAGTGGCGGTGACGCCAGACAGAATGCGTTCGTCGTTGCCATTTTTCGGAATACCTCTCCCGTTTACTCAGTTGTTCAGGAATATGGTGCAGCAGCTCGCCGTTGCCGCAGTAAATGGCGGCATGATTCGGCACCGATGAACCAAAACAGCACAGCAGCACATCGCCCGGCTGCGCCGCTGACAACGGCACCTGATACAGCCCTGTGGCCTCCAGATTATCAAGATAGAGATTCTGGCCGTTACGCCACCAGTCATCCTCACGATGAAAGTCCGGCATCTCAGTCCCCGCCAGATGGTAAGCGTCCCGGAACAGCGTGTAACAGTCCGTCACCCCGTGCTCAAAGCGCCGTCCCGTCAGGTGCGGCACGCAGCGGAATTTGTGAATGTCACCCCGGCAGACCAGCCACCAGGGCAGTGCGCTCTTTATCTGCAGCCGCCGGTCCGCCTCGCTCAGCCAGGGCAGACCACCGGGATGACTGTGGACCAGCGCCACAATCTCCCCCTGCATCTCTGCCCGCAGCCAGTCTTCCGGTGCGATACGAAAATACGCCTCCGGCTCTGCAGAAATATTCACACAAGGGATATACCACTCCCCCTCCGGCGTGCTTATCACGAAGCCGCACGCCTCCGCAGGCGCACACCGCCGGGCATGCGCCAGAATCGCTGATTCAGTCTGTGTCATAAACCGGGATTTACTGCGAAAGTTTATTAATGGAAAGGAAACCGCCAAAATTGCCGACATTCCTGCGCAGTTCACACCCGCGCATGCACTTGCTGCATCTGTCCTTACGGATATCCGTGGTGGGTTTATCGAACTCATCCGCCACAGCCTCGCCCGTGTAACCACACTCATCAGAGCGGTAGGTCCACATACAGGTGTTCGCCAGCATGATACGACCGGGAAACAGCGCCCCGTCCGTCTCGGTCGGTGTGGCCAGCACAAACGAGGCCGTCATGGCTGTCAGCTGCGACATCTGCTCCACCACCCAGCGGTCACTCAACTCCTGCTCCGGGTCCGCCGCCGGATTGCCCGCAACGAAATTCACCGCATCCAGAAAACGGGCATACACCCGGCGGCGGACCACCGTGGCCCCCACCAGACTCTGCAGGTCCTCCGCCACCCCGGTGACAAGGCCAAACAGATTGGACACCGTCAGCGACGGGCGGGCACTGCTGCCCCGGCCGTTCATCTCAAAGCCGCTGCCGTCAATCGGGTATGCCTCATACTTACGCCCCTGCCAGGTGACCGGCTCCCCTTTTTCATTCAGCTCATTACAGAAAAAATACCGCTCACCGCCCTGTACCGTCAGGTCGATTTCCCAGAGTACCACCCGCGGTGACTGCTCTGATTTAACCGACTCGTTCAGACTTTCTTCGTGAATATCCTGCATCAGTTCACCACCTGCTTAAACTCCGCGCTGAACTCAACGCGCAACATCCCGACCCGCGCAGACCACCCGGCACAGGTCACCTTTATCTGCCGGTATGCATAGGGTGGCTTCCACAAAAATGCCTTCCAGCCCCCGTGCTCTGCCAGGAACGCTTCCAGATGCCGGGCCTCCTCCCGGGTCACGGAAAGCGTCACCCTGTATGTTTTCAGGTCAGCATTCAGCCCTGCCGCCATACGCTGTGAGTACCCGTCACCAAAACGCACTTCACGCACCGATGGCTGCGAGTTCACCTCCATATCCGGCTTCACTTTCCAGCGAAAGGTTTTCATCGACCGCTCCCTGATAACAGACCGCCATCACGCAACTGCAGCCGGAGTTCATCCTGTGCCCCCTTGCGGGCCATGTCATACACCGCCTTCATCAGCTGCGACCCCGCCTGTCCGTTGATACCGTCGTTCTGAATCACCACGTGATTGTTCTGATTAAAATTAATGCCTTCGGCCCGCCGCATCTGCGCCGGACTTCCGGCAGCACCCACATACCCCCCTTCCGCATAGCCCCGCATCAGGCGGTACAGGTTCCCGACACCAATCCGGCTGGTTGCCTCCTTCGTGAAGACAAACTCCCCGCGGTGGACAATCCCCGCTGGCTCATATTTGCCACCGGTTCCCGTAAATCCCCCGGTCGCGAAATGGAAGTTCGCCGCCGCAGCCTGAATGGCTGTACCGCCTGACGCTGATGCGCCGCCACCGGTAGCCCCGCCAATGGCGCTGCCGATACTCCCGACAATCCCCACCATTGCCTGCTTAAGCAGAATTTCTGTCATCATGGACAGCACGGAGCGGGTGAAGCTGCGCCAGTTCTGCTCACTGCCGGTCAGCATCGCCGCCATATTCTGCGCAATACCATCAAAGGTCTGCGTGGCAGCACTTTTAACCTGCGACATACTGTCCGTGGCACTCTCTTTCCACTCGCTCCAGCCGGACCTGAGGCCTGCCATCCAGTTCCCGCGAAGCAGGTCTTCAGCCGCCCAGGTCTTTTTCTGCTCTGACATGACGTTATTCAGCGCCAGAGGATTATCGCCATACTGTTCCTTCAGGCGCTGTTCTGTGGCTTCCCGTTCTGCCTGCCGGTCAGTCAGCCCCCGGCTTTTCGCATCAATGGCGGCCCGTTTTGCCCGTTGCTGCTGTGCGAATTTATCCGCCTGCTGCGCCAGCGCGTTCAGGCGCTCCTGATACGTAACCTTGTCGCCAAGTGCAGCCAGCTGGCGTTTGTACTCCAGCGTCTCATCTTTATGCGCCAGCAGGGATTTCTCCTGTGCAGACAGCTGGCGACGTTGCGCCGCCTCCTCCAGTACCGCGAACTGACTCTCCGCCTTCCACAAATCCCGGCGCTGCTGGCTGATTTTCTCATTTGCTCCGGCATGCTTCTCCAGCGTCCGGAGTTCAGCCTGAAGCGTCAGCAGGGCAGCATGAGCACTGTCTTCCTGACGATCGCCCGCAGACACCTTCACGCCGGACTGTTTCGGCTTTTTCAGCGTCGCTTCATAGTCCTTTTTCGCCGCCGCCATCAGCGTGTTGTAATCCGCCTGCAGGATTTTCCCGTCTTTCAGGGCCTTATTCAGCTCTTCCTGCCGGTCAGTATATTTCTCCAGTGGCGTCAGCAGACGCTCATACGCCTTCTGCGCCTCTCCGGTATACTTCAGCTGTGACGCCTCACGCTCAGCCCGGTCCCTTGCCGCCAGTTCACCGGCTTTTTCCATATCCGACTGCAGCGTGGCCGCTGCCAGACCCAGACGGGCATTTTCCCGGTCATCCCATGCCCCCTGAAGGTTCGCACGAAAAGAGGAGGTCTTTCCCCGGCGCTGGCTCCGGCTCTGGTACCACTGCCATTTTTTATCCGCCTCATCAAATGCCTTCTGCGCACTGGCGAGCATATCCGCTGAGGATTCCGGACGACCGATATCCAGAATGGCATCCCACATCGATTTGAATGCCTTCCCTGTTTTATCCGCCCAGGTCTCCAGTGTTCCCATGTTTTCTTTCAGGCGACGGGTCTGCTCATCAAAGCCTTTCGTGGCGATATCGTTCGCCGCCTGTAAGGCTCCGGCCTCGTCTCCGGAACGCTGCAGTTGTGCAACATACGCAATCTGCTCTGCCGTCACGTTACGAAACTGGCGCGCCATCGCCATCAGTCCCGACGTCGGGTCAGTGGTCAGCTTCCCGAAGGCTTCAGCGACTTTATCCACCTCCACACCGGATGCAGACGCAAAACGCGCGACACTCTGGTTGATGGCATCAAACTGTTCACCACCACGCACACCGGCATTCACCAGGGCTGCCAGTGACTCTCTCGCCTGGTTAAACGTCAGCCCTGCTGCCTGCCCGGCTCTTGAGAGAGTCAGCATACGATCGGCAGTCAGTCCGGACTGATTACCGGAAAGAACCAGGGTTTTATTAAACGCTGAAAGCGTGGAATCTCCCTGGTACCAGGCGTACACCAGCGCACCTGTCGCCACCGCCAGCGAGGTGACCCCGACCATCGGCAGGGTGATCGCACCGGCAAGCCCCCTGAACATGGGGATCATCCCGCCGAAGGAGTCCTTCACCTGACCGCCCTGTTGCAGCAGGATCAGCCAGGGATTCTGACCACCGGCAAGCTGCGTGGCGATATCCGTAAACTGTGCGGGCAGGGTTCGCATGGCCGCTTTATACTGCCCGACGGAAATCCCGGCTTTTTGTGCAGCCAGCGCCTGGCGGCTCAGGCCCTGTTCAACAGCACTGGCGGTTTTTCTGGCGTCGGTATCCAGACCTGAAAAATGACGCCTTACCCGGCTCATCTGCTCATCGAAACGGACAGCATCCAGACTAAGGTCAATAACAAGATCACCAACCGGCTGGGACATATCTCACACCTCCCGGAATCCCCGCTGAAGCCATCATTAATGCGGCATCATCCACCATGACATCCGCCACATCCGCAGACGATAAAATATCGCGCCCTCCGTCCCCACCGAACCGGACGCCTCCGGCAAGTCCTGCCGCTTTCTGCATCAGCATTTTGTCCTCATCCGGCCTCTCCACCTGTTCTTCCTCATGCCGGGGGACAAGCAGACTGAAATCAGAGGGATGCATATCCGGATCGCAAAAAAACAGGCTGAGTACAGCGTACGTCAGCCCGGAAAAATGCATATCCAGCTGGGTATCCTGAAAATAATGCGTGCGGTAAAAACGGTGCCAGTCGGCATATTCGGTGGATGTCATCCCGGCAAGCATGGCGCGCCAGTCGGGTCTCCCCATCTCACGCGCCAGTCTGAGGGCAAAGTTCAGCTCGCCGTCGAAGACTTTCCCGCAGAAAAATCATCATCAGTCAGCGTGTTATTTTTCGCCACTTCAGTAATATCAGTATCCGGACGAACAGCTTCGATCATCCCGGACAGGCACAACACCACGTCTTCCGCCCGGGCAATGGCATCGGCAGGCCAGGTGGTGAGCACTTCCTGCTCTATCTTCATCACGGCCTCATTCATTGACGGTGACTGCGTTTTCTGTGGATGGTTATGCCACAGGGACATCGCCACCAGAAACGCGCCGGTTCTGACAAGATCTTCCACACTCACCTGCAGGTTGCCGCTGGCTTCAGCCTCTTCTGCCCGCCGTTTCAGGAGGGCAAGATGCTCAATACGCTGCAGCGCAGACAGCTCAGAAAGCGTGACGGATACACCGTTATATTCAAATTGTTCTGTTTTCAGGAACATCGCTTATCTCTCAGCTCTTTAGCCACCCGGCACATTATTAACGGTAATTTCAGCCACCGCAGCAAACTGACCATTACCGGAAATCACAGGGATGCTGACTTTTCCATCCTTAACCCCCGTCACAGTAATCGTCATATCTTTCACGCTAATGGTGGCTTTTGATGGATCGGCGGAAATCGCCCTGAATGTCTTATCCGTTGCATTTTCCGGTTCCACAGTAACGGTCAGGGTGGTTGTTTTCCCTTTTTCAACCGTACCTGTCGGCGTTACCTTAATCGCAGTGACCGGCGTAATTTTGCTGCGTTCTTCCGCTACAGAAGGTTTACCCACGTTAGTGACTTTCACCGTGCGGGTGATCACTTCTTTCGCCGTCACGGCCTTACCGATGCTGCTGCCCCAGCCACGAAACACATCCACCGTGCCATTCGGAAAACGGATTTTATAGGCCCGGACATCGCCGCTTTCAAACCAGCCTATAAGCCCTTTCTGACCTTCCTCTCCCGGTTTCCAGGCCAGCGTAAAACTGGTATCACCTGCAGATTTCTGTCCCTGCCCGGTCGCGGTCCAGTCCGCGTCTTCATCATCCAGGTAGTTATCATCGTAGGGTTCAGCCGTCATCTCGCCCGGCGTCAGATCCTTCACCTTAGCCAGTCGCTGCCAGCCATCGTCTGACAACGGGTTTGCATAAGCATCAGCCTTGCCGTTGTAAACCCACAGAGTGGTACCGGCACCTTTTACCGGCTCAAGGGGATTTGGTGTTGCCATATCGTCCTCACATCTCGTATGTAATGGAATAAGTCAGATCTGCAGAACTCCATAACGCCATATCGTCATCACGACGATACTCATAGCCCTGCGTAACCATCGTGGTAATCAGTCCTGCCAGTGCCGGGATCGCGGTCATCGCCGGGTAAATCCGGCTTTCCATCCACTGATCAAGCTCTGAATCCGGTACCTGTGCCGGTAAAAACACCTCAATATGCAGCGTGGCCCGCCAGGTATCTGCATCCAGCTCTTCACCGGTATACTCTGCATCCGTCAGATAAACCGCGATCGCAGGAAAATCCTCTTCGTCAAAAACAACGGGGCGACCATCAAACAGCGTCGCCCCGTGTTCATGCTGCTCGAGTGCATCCAGCACTGCGGCACGAATGTCAGTGTGTTTCATCGTTTTATCGCAATCCTCAGTTGTTGTTTCAGCGCGGATGCCAGTTCTCCGGGCAGGCGTTCACACCGGATACGGTCAACATTCTCATCAAACGCCTGTTTCAGTGGGGCCGCCATCGGGATTTTCACCACATCAATAGGGTAACGGTTTTTCCCGGCCACACGCTGCATGACATGCCAGCGACCGTTTTTTAATCGCTGAATGAATGCCCGCTGATACCGATGCTGACCGGCTTTAAGTATGCTGTTCGGACGACGGCCCAGCATCCTGATCCCCAGCTTAATCACTGGAAGATCACCGCGGTTAACGATAATTTTTGCGTTCGGATTTCTGACCGTCGCCCGTTTCAGTCTGGACCGTTCCTTTACCAGTTTCCGGCGTACCTTTGTCTCCCGGGCAACCTGTGATGAAGACTGATTAATCGCCGTTGTGGCCACGCGGTTAATCGTCATTGCTGAAGCCGCCGGAATGGCGTTTTTACGAACCCGGCTCAGATTATCAATCGCCTGATCAAGCCCTTTTATCGCCATAATTTCACCCTGCGTTTATCGTCGCCGGTTAACAGCGGGTGGTTGCCCACGGTTGAGCCAGAGATAACAGCTGCCCCCGTCATCCGGAGAAACACGATCCACCCAGAACATCTCGCCGTTAATGGTCAGCGTGTCACCACGCCGCACGGCACGCACCGTATCCGTCCGCACAAATAATGACGGGCTGCTTCCTTCAATACGGACCCCGCCACCGGCAAAACCCAGCGACTCCGGATCGTCAAAAACCCCCTGAACTTCGCTTCCACGCTGTGCTCCCGAGGTGAACTGCGCACAGAGCCCCATCACTTCAACAATCGTGCTGTCCACCCCGGCAAGGGCAGCATCAAAGGCATTCTGAAAATCACGCATGCTCAGCCGTTCCGTGCTGTATCATGGCTGTCGCCAGTGGTGATGGCACCATAACACGCATGCCCCGGTACGTCAGTTCAACGGGACGGCCTGTCTCCGGGCAATACCCCATCACATGCAGGCATTTCCGCACACGGACCGCTTTAACATCATCCGTAGCATCAGTGTTGTGCAACTGCTCACCATCGTCTGTGTGATTTTGATCAGCCCCGCTCTCATCAGAGTGCATAATGCCCTCCGGGGAAACAGCAAGCTCCTCTTCCCACTCAGACACACGTTGAGCAATATCCGCAGCACTCCCCGACATATCCGCCTCGCGCCCCAGCAGGCCAGCCAGTTGACGAAGACGATTCAGATTTTCTTCTTTTGTTGCCATCTCAGCCTCCTGTGAAAAAAGACACGGGGGCATTTCGCCCCCGCTCACGGATTATTTCACCTGTACCACCACAAACTCATCCGGATCCGGCAGCACCATCAGCGGTGCGGACTGCGTCATGGTGAATTCACGGGCCGGATCGCCCACAGTCAGCCAGTGTTTCGGATAACGGGAAGAGGCCACCACACCTTCGGACAACGCCTGCGCATCCTGAATGGCACCATAGCAACGAATGCCCTCTGCTGCCGTATTCCCCAGGACCAGTGTGCCCTCCGGCAGATAACGTTTTTCGGTACCGTCCTCTGCCACATAAGACGTTTTCGCCACCACAATGGCCAGATCGCCGTAATACCCCTTGAAGGACACCACCGCCCCCAGGTCTTTCACTGCCGTTTCGAGTTATGAATTTGAGCCGCGACGGGTATCCAGTTTTTCGCGGAACAGCTTAAAGCCATTCAGCAGACGCCAGACCGTACCGTCCATAATGGCGATATTCACAAGGCCGCTGGCCTGATCGCAGTAGAGGTCAATATCATGCGTCGGATCAAACGTATCACGGTCCTGCTCAGACCATTTTTTACCGTCAGCCTGCTCAATGTTATTTCCTTCAGAGCGCCCGAAATCCACCTCGACAGTATCAAACTGATCCCCTTCCATGGTGTATTTGCCATACAGCACGGCATTCACCGCCTGCATTTCTTCCACCTGGACAATGGCGTGCTCTTCGA
>ERZ791718.458-NODE-458-length-21943-cov-3.784951_pt1 | contig 21943 bp, 20 predicted proteins | sample MGYA00510349_ERZ791718 | MGnify/ENA primary metagenome ERZ791718 (study PRJEB30046, sample SAMN00715136) | human gut metagenome | study: EMG produced TPA metagenomics assembly of the A metagenome-wide association study of gut microbiota in type 2... | reverse complement strand
CGTAAGCGATTCATTTGAATCGCTTACGGGGGATTTTTTGCTCGGATACGGGGAAGAGCGCCGCGCGGAACGCTTAGCCCTCCTCTGTGTAGCCGTTTGGATTTTGCACCTGCCAGTTCCAGGAGTCTCTGGCGCAATCCTTATAGTCGTATTCCGCCGTCCAGCCAAGGATGTTCTTTGCCTTTTCAACGGCGGCAAAGCTCAAGGGCACGTCGCCCGGCCGCGGGCCGACGATGCGGTAAGGCACCTTCCTGCCCGATGCCTCTTCAAACGCGGACACCAGTTGAAGCACGCTCGTCCCCTTGCCCGTTCCCAGATTGAAAACGTCATACTTGCTGTCCGTTTTTTCAAGATAGTTCAGCGCGGCGAGGTGTCCCTTCGCCAGATCGACCACATGGATGTAATCACGAACGCCCGTGCCGTCCACGGTATCGTACTGATCGCCGTAAACGCTCAGATACGGGAACTGCCCGAGCAGGGTGCGGGTGATGTAGGGGGCAAGGTTGTTGGGGGCCTTCTGACCGCAGTCCTCGCCGATGAGCCCGGAGGGATGCGCGCCGACGGGGTTGAAGTAACGCAGCGAGGCAAAGCGGAACTTGTCGCGCTGCCGCGCGAAATCATGCAGGAGCAGCTCGTTGAGATACTTGCTGAACCCATACGGGCAGCAGACCTTGCCGACAACATCGCTCTCGCGGTTCGGCATGGTTTCGGGCGTGCCGTACACCGTTGCCGAGGAGGAGAACACCAGCTTGTACACCTGATGCTTTTCCATTGCGTTGAGAAGATGGAAGGTAGACGTCAGGTTGGTGTCGAGATATCTTCCGGGATCCGCAACGGATTCCGCGACGGATTTTAAGCCCGCAAAGTGGATCACGGCGTCAATGCGGTTTTCCGCGAAGACCTTTTCGAGCGCGGCGCTGTCCAGCAGGTCTAACTTGTAGAAGGCGGGGCGCTTGTTCGTGATCTTCTGGATGCGGTCGATCACTTCAATCTTAGAATTGCACAGATTGTCGGCAATGACAACGTCATAGCCAGCGTTCAGAAGCTCCACCACCGTGTGGCTCCCGATAAAGCCCGTGCCGCCGGTCACCAATATCGTCATGACTTTAATTCCTCTCTCTTCCGTTTGTTTTCTGGCTGCTTGCCGCTCAGAGCAGTCCCTTTTGCTCCAGCTTTGTCATATACCAGGACTTTTTGAGGCTCTTTTCGTTGGCATAGGTATAGACCACGGTATCCACAAGCGTGAGATCGCCGTTGTTGTCCCGGATGAGCGTTTCCATGGCGCGGATGACCTCGTCCATCTTCCCGTCGCACTCCTTTTCCAAGGCGTTCGCCCGGGAAAGATAGCCCTTTGCCATCTTCGCAAGCTGAGTCGTTGTCCGCTTTTCCGCGGGGAGCGCCAGATACTCCGCCTTGGCGTCGGCATACATCGTATCGAGCGCCAGCGTGTACTCCTCGCGCAGGACGTAGACCTTGGCGATGAGCGCCGACAGCTCCTTCTGATAGCTGCTTTCCGCGCTCTTTTCGCTCTTCTCGCCCGCGGCCGCCGCGTCCGGCGTCTCAGGTGCAGCGTCCGTTTTGCCGCCGCTTTCCGGGCGGCTTGCCGGGACAGCGCTCTCCGCATCGGGTTGGGAGGGTTCCCCTCCCCTGCTGCCCGTCAGGCGCTCCATAAGCTGCTCCTGCGTCATCGAGCCGTCGCGCAGCGCCTGCCGCTCCTCCTCCGTGACCTCGCGCACCGTGACCTCGCTCGCCGAGCGCACCGCCTCTTCGATCATCTGACGGTTTTCCTCCAGCTTTTCCTCCAGCTCGGCCGATGTGTGCTGCGTCGCGGCATGGACTGCCTTTAAGTTGTCGCGCTGCCACCACAAAAGCCCTGCCAGCGATACCGCCAGCAGTACAAGAATGGTGCAGAGAATGGTTTTACGCCGTTTCAAGCCGTTTCCTCCACTTTTTTGAGGTCCAGTTTCCTCATCCACCAGTTCCAACGCCTGTTATGAGACTTCTGCCGTTGCTCGACCGTTGATCTCCTCCGGGGAAGTATATGTCGGGACCATCTCCCGTAGCATGGTGATCAGCTCCTGAGGCGGTATGTCGCGGGTGACGGCTTCATCCAGCCGCAGCAGGTCGTCCATGATGACGTCCTTTGAAATGTCCTGCTGCTGCTCAATGAAGATCTTCTCATTGCTTGTTTTGGAGAGTGTTTCACTGCGCATCAGCAGCTCCTCATAGAGCTTTTCGCCGGGGCGCAGGCCGATCTCCTGAATGGTGATATCCTTATCCAGCTCCAGTCCGGACAGGCGGATGAGGTTTTCCGCCAGTTCCAGGATCTTCACCGGCTCGCCCATGTCCAGAACGAAGATCTCGCTCCGCTTTGCCATGGCGCCCGCCTCGAGCACCAGCTGGGCAGCCTCAGGAATGGTCATAAAATAGCGGATGATGCGCCTATCCGTGATGGTGACGGGGCCGCCCTCCTGAATCTGCTTTTTGAACAGGGGCACGACAGAGCCGTTGGAGCCGAGCACATTGCCAAACCGCACTGCGCAGAATTCTGTGGGGCTGTCCGTCCTGCTTTGCAGGATTATCTCGCAGAATCGCTTGGTCGCGCCCATGAAGTTGGTGGGATTCACAGCCTTATCCGTGGAGATCATGACAAACTTTTTGACGCCGAACTTCTCCGCCGCCCGCACCACATGATATGTGCCGAAGATGTTATTCTTGATGGCCTCCTCTGGGCATTCCTCCATCAGCGGGACATGCTTGTGGGCCGCCGCATGGAGCACGATGTCAGGGTGATACATCTGAAACAGGCTGTAAACTTTTTCCTTATCTCGCACGGAGGCGATCTCCACCCGCAGGTTCAGCCGATCGCCCCATACACGCCGCAGCTCCTGCTGGATATCATAAGCATTGTTTTCGTAAATATCCAGAATGATGAGCTGCTTGGGCTGATATTTGGCGATCTGACGGCAAAGCTCGCTGCCGATGGAGCCGCCGCCTCCGGTCACCAGCACGGTTTGCCCTTGCAGGAAATTCAGCAGGATCGCCGTGTCCAGCTTGATCGGCTCTCTGCCAAGCAGATCTTCCACCTGCACATCCTTCACCGCCGCCATGCTCACCTCGCCGTTCACCAGCTGGTAAATTCCCGGCAGGCTCCGTATACGGCAGCTCGTTTTCTGGCAGATGTTCAGGATCTCTTTCTTATCCTTGGCAGACGCTGCGGGAATGGCAAGGACGATCTGCGTGATCCGCTCCTTTTTGACCATCTCGGGGATCTTCTCCCGCCCGCCGACGATGGGCACGTTCCCGATGTACTTGCCCTGCTTGCTCTTGTCGTCGTCGATGATGCAGCAGACATGGCTTTTTAGCTGCGGCGTGACGGAGATCTCCCGCAGGAGCATTCGCCCCGCCTCGCCCGCGCCGATGAGCATGACGCGCTCGCCCTCCTCCTGCCTTGCCTGACGGGCGGAGCTTGCGAACATCCGCAGAAAGCGGAAGGTGCAGCGCCCGCCCACCAGCAGGAACAGCTGAAACAGCAGCTCCATAAAGAGCACGCTCCTCGGCTGGTGATAGCCGAAAAGCGCCGCCGGCACATGGAACGCGCAATAGGCGAGGACGACGGATATCACCATCTCGGCGACATCATGGGCGCTGACGTAGCGCCAGAGGTAGCGGTACATCCGGCGCGGCCAGAAGACCGCCGCCGTGACCAGAATCTCAAAGGGCAGAGCGCGAAACCACGGCTCAAGGTAATTGGCAGGCACCTGATCAAAATCGAAGTCGAAGCGCACCAGCAGCGCAAGCCCGCCCGCCAGGATGATGAAAATGGCATCCAGCAGGATGAGCAGCACCGTCTGAACGGGCACGCTTTTCTGAATCGTTTTCATAAGACGCTCCCATAAATCTGCGGGAAAAGGCAGTCCCTCCACTGCCTTTTCCCGTACTCTTTTGAATTCTCCGCTCAGCGGAGGGCGACGCCGTCAGACGCCTCGCAGATGTTCTTCCACGCCCAATGGGTCTGGGGGACATCCGGGTACTGGCGGGCATTCTCGTAAGACTGACCTGCCATGCAGCGGCCCAGCAGACGGTTCAGCAGAACGGCTGCCTGCGCGCGGGTGATGTGCTGATTGGGGGCAAACTGCCCGTTGCCGACGCCGTTGACCCAGCCGAAGGACGCCGCCGTGGAAATGGCGTCAAACGCCCAGTGGCTGGCGGGCACGTCGGTAAAGGTCTCTCCGCTCGCGGAGACCTGAGTAAAGCGGGCGCAGATGGTGACAAACTCGGCGCGGGTGATGGGCTGATTCGGGGCAAACTTGCCGTTGCCGACGCCCTCCACGATGCCAAGAGAGGCAAGGGCATTCACCGCCTCGGCGCACCAGAGCGTGTCGGGGACGTCCGTAAAGGTGGATTTGGAGGAAACCTTCTGCTCCTTCAGCAGGCGGTAGAAGATCTGCGCCACCTGTCCGCGGGTAACGGAGCTTGCGGGATAGAACCTGCCGTCCGCCATGCCCTGCATATAGGCAATGTCCTGATCGGTGTTCAGCTGCTTGGAGATGCCGGTCATATCGGGGTCGGCGACCATCACGGCGCGAACGGACACGCTGCTTTCGGGCATGGTGAAGGTGTAGACGCCGTCAGACTGCTTGCTCACGGGAATGTCGTTGCCGCTCACATCCTTGACCGCCAGATCGGAGAGGACATAGCCGTTCGACGCGGCGCTGTCCCGGATGACGGCGGTCCCACCCTTGGGCAGGGTATTCTTGTCCGCGCGCAGCGTGTTGTTCGGCACGGGATCCACAACGACCTTGTGACCGTCGGGCGTGGGCACGACGGGCGGATTCACGCCGCTGTCCGAGCCGGTGGTGTAGGCCTTGAGCGTCACGGTCACGGTGTAGAGACGGCCGTTGTCCCGATAGGTCACGCGGTTGACGCGGTCGACCGTGAGGTTTGCGAAGGTGGAGGAAAGGCTCTTGAGCGTATCCTTGAAGGCGCTGTCCACGCTGTCATAATACTTCTCAACGTACGCATTCCACGCGCTCTCGCCCTGCCGGAACGCCTCGGCGCCCGTGTCCACGATGGTTCTGAGGCCGGTTCCGGCGAAAATGCTCTCCAATTCGCCGTATTTGCTGTCGACGACGGAGGCAAGCTCCGATGCAAGGGGCGTGCTCATCGTGCCATACCGGCTGGAGGAAGCGCTGAGCGTCCGCTCCACGCCGTCGGCGTCGGGACCGGTGATGGTCACGTCGACATAATAGGTCGTGGCTGCCAGCGCGGTCTGCGACAGCAGCGTGCACAGCACCAGCATCAGTGCCAGCGTTCTCGCAATGTTCCGTTTCATGTTCATCTTCATCCTCCATTGTATAATAAGTTGTAAGAATCACGTTTCTACTTTTTCAGACAATGCCCTCAAGATGCAGCGTCTCGCTGTGCAGCCTGCCCGGCAGGGCGCTGTGATGGGTGGCGAATACCGCCGCCGGATACGCGCCCGTCAGCTCTGTCAGCAGCCGTGCCTCCGTATCCTCGTCCAGCGCCGAGGTGATCTCATCCAGCAGCAAAAAGCGCGGGGCGGAAAGCATCGCGCGGGCGATGGCAAGGCGCTGGCGCTGTCCCGCGGAAAGACCGCCCCCCTCTTCGCTCAGGACGGTTTCAAGGCGGTCGGGCAGGTCGCGGACAAAGCCGCATTGCGCCCGATCCAACGCCTCCCAAAGGGCGGCGTCATCCGCCTCGGGCTTTGCCAGCAGCAGATTTTCGCGAATACTGCCGGAAAAGAGCCAGGGCGTCTGTGGGACATAGCCGAACAGTCCCCGCACGGCAGCGGAGCATGGAATGTCCCCTCGCTCTGTTTCCAGATATACCCGGCCCTGCTGCGGGTGGTACAGCCCCAGAATAAGGCGGAAAAGCGTGCTTTTTCCGCTCCCGGACATTCCCGTGAGGCAGGTCCAGCGATCGAGCGGCAGCCGCGCGGAAAAATTCCGCAGGACGGGCTGTTCCTCGCCCTCATAGGAAAAGGTGACATTTTCAAATACGATGGCGCGAAAGACGTCGTCCTCCGCCGCCGCTTGTCCCGGCGCCTCCCCAGGCAGGGAATACAGCTCATCCAGCCGCGCCTCCGCCGCGCGGACGGCTGCCAGCCGGGACTGAACGCCCGACAAGCCCGTGAGCGGGCTTTGGAACATCGCGAGGAGCTGTAAGAGCGCCGCAAGGTCGCCGAAGGAGAGCCTTCCTTCCCGAATGGCGATGCCGCCCCAGACAAGAAGAACGGCGTATCCAAGCTGCAATACGGCGGAAAACCCGGTTCCGACCCCCGTTGAGAAGACGCGCAGGCGCTTGCGCTCGCGCAGCCACTCCTTCTGCCGTCCTTCAAAGCGGCGGACAGCCTCCTCCCCCGCCGTCATGCTGCGCAGAAGCTCCGTATGCTCCAGGATCTCCTGCGTGCAGCCCGTCAGACCTTCCTCCGCCTGACGCACGCGCAGATGCCGCCGCGTCAGATACTTTCGCAGCAGCCGCCCGCCAGCGATCGCCAGCGCGCCCGCGCCTACGACCGCAAGGGCAAGGGGGATATTGACGAAAAACAGCGCGGATGCGGCGCAAAGCAGTCGGATGAGCTGCCCCGCCACCTGGGGGCGGCCGACGATCCGCCATTCGCAGACGGTGTAAGCGTCCTGCGTCAGGCGGCTGAAGACCTGCCCGCTGTGGTAGCGGCTGTATGCCTCCGCATCCTTGCTCAAAAGCGTATCAAGCGTGTCGCGCCGCAGCGATACCGCCGCGCGGTCGACCGTCCTGCCGGAAAGCAGGTCAAGCCCGCCGTCGAGCAGCGGGAGAGCCAGCGCCAGAAAGAGCAGCGCGCCCCCCCATGTCCTGCCGCCCTCGTCCAGCACCCGGCGGCTCACCAAGGCAAGCGCCGCGATGCCGAACGCCTGCGCGGCGATGCCTGCATACAGCAGCGTGAGCGGCGCTTTGTACGCGCCCGCCGCCTTTTTCTTCGACTGACTCATCTCATCTTCTCCCGCGTATCAGTCCCCTCCGTGCCCGCTGAAGGAATCGCAGCAGCCTCAGCAAGGGGCGACGGGCGGGAAAGGTATGGACCCAGAAGCGTTCATAAAGCCGATAGGGCCGGGACAGGGCGGTTTCCCGCCAGCGTCCCTTGCGGCGAAAGGCGGTGACGTACGCAATGATCTGCGCCTCATCGACCTGCTCCCGCTCCCACTGCGCGTCGCCGCAGCAGATGCAATCGCCAGACGCGCTCAGGCGGATGACGCGGTGCAGGATATAACTGCCGTCCGCCCTCTGATAGAGGACGATATCGCCTGGTTGCACGCGGCGATCGAGCCGCGTGAGACGCACCATGTCCCGCCCATCGGCAAGAAGCGGCCACATACTGTTTCCCGTCACCGGGAGGAGCGCCTCTCCATGCGCAAGCTGCTCATCGATCAGCTCGCGCAGCTGCGCCATGGGGATCTGCCGGACCTGCATCTTACAGACCGTCCACCGCGCCGACGGGTCTCAGCTTGTCAAGAAAGGCGGCTGCGTCCGCCTCCGCCTGCTCCCGTTCGACCGAATACACGGCGTACAAGGCGTCTCCAAGGCTTTGGAGCGTCTGTTCCTGTTCCAAAAGGTCCCATAAAAATGCGCCGGTCTCGTTTACGGAGATCATTCCCGGAAACGCTTCGGCAGCCGCCCCCAAAGGGACGATGACCGACATATCTGCGACCCGGCGCAGGATGAAATTCTCATTTCTTCGCATATTCCCTCTCCTGTTCTGCGCGCGCTGCGGTGAAGATCGCGTCGCTGCGGCAAAGGAGCGCTTCCAGCGCATCCCCTGTCAGACGCTTTTTGGCAACGGCAGCGGCAGGGCCCAGATCGGGTGTGCGCCGCTGTGTGCCGTGACAGTCGGATGCAAGGAAAAAGGATTGCCCCTCCCTCAGCAGCCGAAGGAGCTTCCACCGCTCCATGGGATGCAGCAGGCATCCGGCGCTGAGCTGGATGGGGACGTTCAGGCGATACAATTCCTGTATGTGCTCTTTCTTCTGCCGCCCCAGATACCGCTCCAGATGCGCCAGCACCGGCGTAACGCCGCTCTGTGCCGCCAGAGAGTAAAGCTGGTCGATCATACTATTGTTCCAGAGGGTGAAGGGCAGTTCCAGCAGCAAATAACGGCTCGAACCGAGACACAGCGCCTCAAGATCGTCCCAATGGTTCATATTTGGCATCCATGCCACCTCTGCACCCAACACAAGGTCAGGAAAAGATTCGGCGGTTTTCTCCATCGCTGCGGAAAGATGCTCCCAAGCGGCTTGACGTCGCGCGAGAAACTGCTCTATGCTCTCCCTGTCCCGATGAAAATGGGGGGTGAGCGCTACACCCGTAACGCCCTGCGCTGCCTCCATGCGGAGCATTGCAAGACTGGCTGCCGTGTCCGGCGCGCCATCGTCCATGCGGGGCAGAATATGGGTGTGAAGATCGGTCATGGGATGCTCCGTTCCCCGCTGTCCGGCTTCTCCTGTCCGTATCCGTAACCGTAGCCGTGCCCATAGCCGTAGCCGCGTCCGTAGCCGTAGCGGTGGCGTCGATAGCCGTATTTCCGATATCCGTAGTATCCGCTCTCCCTCGTCACCTCATTGAGAACAAAGCCGAGGATCTTGGCATGGGAGCGCTCTAACTGCTCCACCGCCCGCAGGACGCTCCCGCGCTCGGAAAGACCTGCGCGTACCACGAACAGCACGCCGCTGCTCTCAGGCACCAGAACGCAGGCATCCGTCACCAGATTGACGGGAGACGTATCGAGAATGATGTAATCATAGTTCTCCTGCAAGCTGTCAAGCAGCGCTTTCATGCGGGAGGAACCGAGCAGTTCCGACGGGTTGGGCGGCACGTCGCCGGCAAAAATGACGTCAAGATCCTCAATGCCGGAATCATGGATGGCCTTTCCAAGCAGCTCCGGCTGGATGAGCAGGTTGCTCAGTCCTACCTTTTCCTTCGCGGACAGCAGACGCGCCAGCTTGGGACGGCGCAGGTCACAGTCGATCAGAAGGACGCGCTGCTTCATCTCCGCATAGGAGATGGCAAGGTTGAGTGCGGTGATGCTCTTGCCCTCGGACTGCAAGGCGGAGGTGACGATCAGCACCTTGCACGCCGTCTCGTCGGCAAGGGAGAAGGTCACATTGGTACGCAGGGTCTTATAGGACTCGCGGATGAAAAAATCGCTCTTTTCTGAGAGGATGTTTTTCCGCTCCACTTCCATGATCGCCGCGGTATCCGGCGCGTCGTGACGCCGGGCTCTCCGCAGAAGGGAAAACAGGTTGTTCTTCATATCGCCTTTTACCTCTCTCCGCCGTGTTCCTCGGCCTTTTGTGCGCTGAGACCCGCCTTTTTCCGCTCATTCTCCGCAAAGGAGGGGATCTGCCCCAGCATGGGCAGGTCGAAAAGCTGCGTCAGGTCTTCCTCGTTCTTGATGCGAACGTCCATCAGATACAGCAGCGTGACATAGACGACCGCCAGAAGGAGACCTGCCGCACAGCCCAAAAGGGTATTTTTCCGATAGCTTGGGGTGTAGCGGCTCGTGGGCACCTTGGCATGGTCGATGATCTTGGTGGAGCTGCCTTCGACAAATTCCTCGATCTCGCCGGGGGCGACGGTCGCCACCGCGTTGGCGATCTTCGCCGCCATCTCCGGATCCGGATGGGAGATGTACACGGAGAACAGCTCGGTCTCATCCACCTGCGCCGTCGTCATCATGCCGCGGATCTCCGCTGCCGAGTAATCGAGCCTCGCGTTCTTTACCACCTTTTCCAGCACGGTATCGCTGCGGATGATATTGACATAGGTATTGACGAGCTGCTGGGAGGTCGCCAGGTTGGCCGCACTGATATAATCCACCTGCTGATTCGCCTTTACATTGTTGACGTAAATGGTGACGTTGGCACGATACAGCGGCGTAATGAAATTGGCGGTGTAGATCAGGGAGATCCCCGCGGCGGCAAGTGCGCACAGCAGGATCAGCCGCCACCGCCTGAGGTAAAGCAGCAGCAGCTTCCAAAGGTCGATCTCCAGAATGTCGCTGGAGCGGTTGATGTTGGATTCGTTCATGGTTGTATTTCCCTTTCTGTCTGCGTTTGGACAGATCTTGAGCGGGGCTTTCCGCCCCTTTTGGCGAGAGACCGCCTGAATAGTCTAAAGGCGGCACAAAAAGCCGCAGATCAGTCGGTACTCTTTGTGCCGCTTCCGTCCACTGGCAGCGGGCAGCACGGCGTTTGCGTACTGCCTCCTGTCAATCGATGGGTTTGGCTTGATCCGGAAACAGTTTCTCCCGGACAAAATAGGCGGCGCTGTCGTCATTCCGGCAAATCAGCCGGAACACGTTCGTCTCCCGCAGGAGACGGTCTGCCGCGGCAAGCAGCCGGTCCATATCCTCCCGATGCAGACGGAAGGGGGTCTGACTCAGCAACAGAGGTAAAGCCTCCGCCGGAGTGAGCGGCTGTAAAGCGTTTTCCTCCCCCTGAAAGAGGAAGCAGATCGCGCGCAGGGGCGCGCTGCGATTCTGATGCAGCGCCTCCTTGCCGGACCATGGCGTGCCGTAGACCTGCCACACACCGCTTTCGCGGCGCAGGGCGGGCTTGTCGTCGTTGAGAATGGACGCGCCGAACAGGCGCACCCATTTTTCCGTGTGGGTGGATTTCCCCGTGCCCGGCGGCGCGGAAAAGCACACGGCCTGTCCGCCGTATTCCACCGCCGAGGCGTGAAGCATCATCCCCTCGTGGGACAGAAGCCCCACGGCAAAGCAGTCGCCCGTGGCGATGTACTCCGCAAGGTCCTCCGTTTCCAGCTCGGGACAGAGCGACAGCGCCTGCGCGCCGCCCACGCGGATGGTGATATCCGCCACGCCGCCGCGGGCGGAGGTCCGATAGACCTCCGCCTGGGCAGCCGTGCGTCCCTTGGGGGACATTTCAACGATCAGATCAGCGATTCGGTAACGCATTACTTTTTGTTGATCTTACCGTCCTCGGCCCAGTAGGTGCGATTACCTCCTACGACGCTGGCGTTCTTAACGACGCCCTTGTAGCCCCACTTATTCAGGGCGATGTTGTCATCCTGCGTCGAATCTGGAGCAGCCAGTGCTTCCAGCGGCGCAAGCAGGATCGGCTCGGCTGTCGGAGCGATATAAGGCTTTTTTATCGTTTTCATCATGCTTATTCACTCCGTCTGATTGGGGGTGTCCAGCCCATCCAGGAAGTTTTTGAGGATCGTCTTCTGCTCGGGAGTGAGGCCATTGAGGCCTTCGGGTTTCGTCAAGGCCTCCTGGAAACTCCACTTTTTTGTTTCGCTATTCTGCGTTTCGTCGTTTTGGAACGTTGCCTGCGCGATGGCGGAGAACTGCTTCCGATAGTTTTCCTTATTGATATCACGCATCAGGTATGCCTCGAAGAAATAGGCGCCGTCATCACTGAGAACGACTTCGCTTTCGCTCTCCATTCCCTCAGGGGGCATAGGGGGAATGTCCGTACCGGCAGGTATTTCATAGCGGGGATTGGTGGTCTTGCCATCGATATCCGTCAGCTTAAAGCCCAGAGACTTTAGGTAATCCTTTGCGGCTTTGTCGCCCTGGAACTTGCCGATGAAGAACAGCGCGCACTGCGGCGTGCCGCCGGTGGCCAGTTCAAAGCGGTAGCCGGTGACGGAGATGTTGAAATGGTGGAAGGACAGAGTCGGCGTACCATTTTCCGCCCCCTGAATGGCAACATAGCGATCGTATTCCCCATCCACCGTCGGCGGCGTCTGGTAGGTCGGGGCGCAGCCCGTCACCGTGCCGACGATCTTGCCCGTCGGGGCGGTAGTATAGTCCGCCTTCGCAGAGCTGTCCATGCCGTAAAGCTTATAGCCGCTCTTTACCGTGATATCGCCCTTCACCGTGCAGCCGTTCAGGTCGAGATAGAGATCCTTGCCAGTGGTGCTATTCTCGGTGGTGATATCCTCGGTGGTGCTGTGCAGCAGCTTGATGTAGTTCGTCGGAGCGGTGCTGCTGTTCGGCGTGTACGCGTTGACCGCGGCTTCCAGGGTGGAATAGGTGTCCCCCTGCGTGCCGTTGTTGATGATCGCCGCGACATCCTTCACCCATGTGCCGTTGCCGCAATCCTGGCATTTGCAGTAGATAAAGGTATCGTTAGCCACGGCATCCTTGGTTTCGGTGTATTTGCCGTCGGCGTTTTTCAGCTTGGCGGGGGTGATGGGGATGCTGACGTATGTAATGTCCTTGTTTGCTTGCGTGCACTGGTAGGTGTTACTACCGGTACCAGGCGCACCCGTCTGGATAAACCTGCCGGTCCCCTCGCTGGAGCAGATGTTCGCGCCGCTCTGCGTGGTGTAGACGCTGCCCGCCGCCGTCAGCGTACCATTGACATCGATCTTCGCATCTGTGAGTGTGCGTGTTCCTGTTTTCGTCGGCGAATAAAGGACAGGTACAAATTCCTTGTTGTTGATGCAGTAGGGTCCCCACTCGCCTGTCTCTATGTTGTAGTCATAAACATACAGCGATTTACCGGACACTATATTCAACTCTGCGTCCTTCGCAATGTTGATCTGCGCCCCCGGCAGCAGTGCCGCGTCGCAGTTCATCGCAACGCTTCCTGACAGGATATTTAATGTCATATTGCTGTTGACGGGCAGAACATAATCCTTTGAGTCAATATTATAGCCCGAAATACCCAGAGCAAGGCTGTCGAGCGAGGCTGAGCCTGTCGTTGTATATGTCGTGCGGTCGGTTTTCGAATCGTACTTTTTTGTGAGCGTTCCTCCGTTGCCAAGTCGAAATAGGCTATTAGTGCTTCCGATAAAGTCGATCGTCGCTGTTTTTACAGTGTCGATAAAAAGGACTTTAACAGAAATAGATATATATGTGCGCTCCGCGGCTCCCGCCTGAATGGTCAAAGCCGCTTCAATATTCTGAACATAGTATTGAGAAAGAGGAAACACTTTTTGCTTTTTTCCGAGCATATCAGAGGTTGCCGTACCGCCGCGCCAATCCCTTACTTGGAAGTACTCATAGACCGTCGCGCCGAATTCGGCGGTGATCTGCCCATCGCCGGTGATATAACCCCATGCATAGAGGTTCGCGCCGTTCCTCAGCGTGATGGTACTGCCCGCAGCCATGTCGATCTGTCCGTAGGGACCGCTCGGTCCGAGAGACCCCATGGTGTGACAGTGCTTTCCGCCGACGCTGATCGCGCCGTCGACTGTGATGGACGAACCGGGCGCCATGGTCAACTTTCGAAAGGCTCTCGGCGTTTCGTATTTTTCAATAGACTCCGGTTTGTCTGTGTAGAGCGTTTCCGCCTCGTCAAACGGGATCAGCAGGGTGACCCCGGATGGGATCGTATAGGTTCCTGTGATTTTGCCGTCGGAAGCCAGCGTGATCTTGTTCTGGCTGTTTGCCTGCGCATAGGCAACCGCTTCGTTCAGATCGTCAAAAAGCTGACCGCCGGTTTCAAAAAGGGCTAAATCTTTGCTCCTGAACCGCGCTGTGATGGTGCAGTCGCTGTCGAAGCTCAGCGCCGTCGTAGCATTGGTGTTGATGCACGTCCCGGTGTTCACATCATACCAACCCTTAAAGCGATACCCGTCCGCCGGGGTTGCGTCAACCTTATAGGCGATCGAGGAGCTTTGCGCGTTGGTATACTCCTCGGTGATCGTTTTTCCGTCCACGGTGTAGCTGCCGTTCTCGGCGGGCTGGAAGGTCACGGTGGCAGTCGTATCGGCGGATACAAGTGTCACATTGGTCATCGTGATCTTGGTGTCGTCGCTGGTGCTGCCGGATTTGATGTAGACCGTGGCTGTGCCATTCGGCGCCAGTTCCTTAGAGAAAGAGTCTGTGCCGTTTTGCTGAACTGTTTTAGAGTCAACTCTAATCGTGCCGCTGCTTAACGTAGCAACGTAGTCAAAGGACAGCGTTGCCGTCGTGGTCTTCTTGTTGGTGATGGTCAGCGTGGACGTATAGTCCGTTTGAGACTCCCAAAACCATTTCGGAGGTTTGCTTCTCGCATGGCCTTCGATCTGCTTGCCGCCGGCCTTCCACGCATTGTCCACGCCACCTGTAAAGCTCAAGCCGATGTTTTCATCGGCTAAACCGGTCACGGGTCCGCTGGTCGCCGCCAGCGCCGGCAGCGTCATCGCCGGAAGCATCGTCAGTACTGTGACAAACGTCAGGAGCAGCGACACCAAGCGCCTGCCGATCCGTTTTTTCATTCCGTCGTCCTCCTGTTTTTCTTTCTTTCATAATTCACCGTTTTTGCTGCAGTCCCTGCGGCAGCAAAAACGGATCTTTTGTCTTACTTCTTGGAATTCAGCACTGCCTGCAGCAGGGCAAGGGTCTGGTCGTCGTTGAACGCGTTGGAGCTGGAGGTGTCGAAGGTAACGCCGTATTTCGTCTTGCTCTCGCTGATAATCTGCAAGGCGCTGAGATACGCATTCATATCGGCCTCCGCACCCTTGCTGTTGTCATTGACATAGTCGTGATATTTCTTCTGCTCAGCCTCTGGCATGGAATCAAATTTCGTCACAAATCCCATGAGAACCTCTTGCGGGTTGCTTTTGTAGGCCTGCTGGAGCTCCGGGTCGGCGTAATTCGAGTTCAAGTAGCCAGCCGCCACGCCCAGTGCCAACGCAACATTGCTGCCGTAGTCGCTCCCGGTAACAGTGGCCAGGTTCAACGGGCCGGTGCCATCTTCCTTTAGTTTTGTTAAATAGGTTTGCAAGTTGCTCTTCATGCCGCTTGCATTTCCGGCGACATGGAGCACGATTTCATTTGCCAGTTTTGTTTTGGTCTCTTTGTCTAATTTTGTTAGATCGTCTTGCTGATTCTTCGGAACCCCTATTTTATTCAGTATTTTCGTCAATTCTTCTTGACCAATTGCGGTTTTAGCAAGGTTTATGTAGTCATTAGTGGCAAACAGGGTCGAAATTGCGTTGCAGGTATCCGCCAGTTCCTTCTCATGACCGTCCAGATTGGACTTTCTGAAATTCTCCAGCAGGGTCTTATGAGTACTATCCAGCGTGATCTCCATGGCGGGAAGGATAATCGTTCCGCACGTGCCGTTCGCGTACTTGTCCGTGTGGTATTTCACCGTGGTTGCCCAGTTATCGCCGAAGGCGTTTTTAAGCCACTGCTCAACGACACTCGCGTTGCCGGAAGTGCCAACAGCATCGACCCTCGCGCCTGTCTTGTCGACGATCACGCGGCCTGTTACGCCGGGGTTCTCATACTTGCCGATCTCACCGGCGTAGATGATGTTCTTATACAGAGTCTCGTCCAGACCCTCGTTGGTGCGCTTAATGTAGCCGCCGTAGCCCACCGTGCCGACGCCGGCTAAAATGCCGATGATCGCGATGACCACAATAAGCTCTACCAGCGTAAAGCCTGCTTTGTCACGCAGCTTGTTTCCCACTTGCTTTTTCATGTTGTATCCTCCTCAATATATTTGTTTTCTTTTTGAGAATTATATGAACAGATGATTACTCTGTGGTTTCCTTTCCTGTCTTCCAGTTCAGCACGCCGTAGCCCACGATGCGCGAATCCCCCAGAGAGTAGCGCTGGACGGCGACCTTGCCGCCGCTGTTGCCCTCGATGGTGTAAAGGAAACCGCCCTTCACGCACAGCACCGCGCCGACGTGGTCGGGGTCGCTGCCCCCGTCCCAGTCAAAAAAGACATAGTCGCCGGGGATGGGCATATTGTTGGCGTCATTGGGGTTGCGCCACTTGCCGCTTTCCTGGAAATCCGCCATGCCTTTGTCCACGTCTGCGAATTTTGGCGGATCGCCGTCGATGGTATCGCGCTGCTGCTCTGCTCCCCACGAGAGGAAACAGCCGCACCAGGGGGTGTATTGGTTCCAGCGGGGGTCTCTCGCGTAGCCGTCGATGTACCATTCGGAGAAGTAAGTGTAAGTGCTGTCGCCGCTTTTGATCTCTCCCCTGCTGTCGTACTGGTCGGCAAGCTTTTGCAGAAACGCAAAGCGCGCCGCCTTTTCCGTATCGGTCAGATCGGCAGCGTCCGGCAGGGTCGGAGTTTCTTTTAGGATATCTTCCGCCTCCGCTTTGCCGACGCTGTCACCCTCGATCCCAGTGCGGCAGAAAACGGAGGTGCTGTAGCTGTGCGCCGCGGTCGCGAAGGTGAAGGTCACGAGGCTGCCGTCCAGATCGACCCGCGCGCCGCGCAGGTTGTCCAGCAGCACCTGATCGCCGCTCGTGCCGCTTGTGAGCGTTCCGCTGTTGTAGCGCAGCAGCACCGCGCCGGGAGTGCCGTCGGCAGTCTTTCCCTGTAGCTGCCAGCCGTCGGAGAGCGGCTCCACGCGGTAGATCTTGCCGCTGGCGGAGAGATCCTCCAGCGCGGAGAGCACGATGCGCACCGTCTGCTGCTCGCCCGCCTCTTTCTGCGTTGTTTGATGCACCCGTAGTCCGAGCAGCATCAGCGACGCTGCGGCTGCCAGCACGATGGAGCTGACAGCGACGGTTACCAGCAGCTCGACCATGGTGAAGCCGCTGTTGTTTCGTTTCATTCGCTCGTCTCCCCTTCCGCTGTCAAGTGGGTGATGGTGTAGGTGCTGTAGCTGTGCGCCGCCTTGCTGACCTTAGCGGTGTACTTTATGACCTCTTTGGTCGTTCCGTCGGGCTGTGGCTCCTGTTTCTTGATTTTTTTCACTTCGTATTTGAGTTCCATTTTGAGCTTTGTCTCGATGCGAACGGCGCCGTTCGCGTAGGTGAGGGCAAAGGTGTAGAATTTGACGTCTGTATCAGTGCCATCAGGGGTCAGGGTGCAGCCGCCGACCAAGGTGCTCAAGCGAGCAACGTATGCAGCCTTTGCTGCAGCCCTTGCCTCATCTTCCGAGTCGTATTCCTCGGAATCCCGCAAGGAGCTTACGTCTTCCGCCAGCGCCACGAATTTTTCGATCTCGCCCTCCGCCTGATAGAGCTGCCGCGTCTGGCGGATGGAGCGCTCCTGCGCCTGATAATTTTTCAGCGCCGCGGTGCAGACGGACACGGCGACGGCGCACAGCACCAGAACGACGATGAGCACATACGCCAGCGCGTAACCGCCGTTGTCTTTCCAGAGCTTCTTCATGTGCCACCGCCTTCCGGCAACACGGCGCGGACGAAGGTTTCCACCGTGACGAGCGGCTCTGCGTGCTTATCCGTCACCGTGACGTGATAATAGGGGTTTTCGCTGTCCTTCACCGTTTTGACCGTCACGTTGGGGAACGCCTCTTTGCGGTAATCGTCGCTTGCCGCCGTAACGCCGTCCTTCATCAGGGTCTCCACGGCGGTACGGACGTTCAGATGGGCTTCCATCACGGCCTGGCTGTGGGCGTTGATCCGTCCTGCCAGAATGAGGCTCGTGCAGATGGGCGCGGAGATCAGGCCGATGATGGCGATCGCCACGGCGACCTCCAGCAGCGAAAAGCCCGCTGTTCTCTCTTTCCCGATCTTTTTCATGCCTTGTCTCTCCCAATGGGTCAGTTGAAAATGTCCGTCTTACCGGTCGCGGGCGGCGTTACGCCCGGTTCCTCATAGGTGTTCTGAGCGGACGGCATCAGATACAGCGTCAGGGTCATCTGCCCGTCCAGCAGCTTTTTTTCGCTGTCGTAGTTGAAGGTGGCATACCGGATGGAGGTGATGCGCTCATCCGTTGCCAGCGCGTGCACCATGTTCTTGAACTCCTGATAGGAGGCGTGATAGTACACCGTCAGGTTCAAGCCCTCAAGGAGTGCGCCATCGCTCAAGGCCTGCATCGGCGTGATCTCACCGAAAGAAAACTCGATGTCGCCGCCGCTCCCGAAGCGCTGAAGGAAAATATCGTGCAGTTTCTGGGTGTAGCCCAGCTCCTTACTGCCGGTCCCCAGCGTTTTTTCCAGATACAGCAGATAGAGGATCTGATCTTCTTCCTTCATATCCGCGGGGAAGTTCTCATAAAGCGCGGCGCGGCTTTCCTCGATCGCGGCCTCTGCCGGCTCAAGCTGATCCTGCACGTCCTTGTACATCTCGTTTTCGACGATGGTGGTTTGCAGCGCGGTGATCTGAGCATTTAACTGATCCCGCTCCATGACGTAAGCTTCACTGCGGGGGCGGTAGCCCAGAACATACACCAGAACGGCGACCAACAAGAGCAGGACTGACAGGACAGCCTTCCAGTTTCTACCGATCACTTTCACTGGCCCACCTCCACTTTCTCAACCTTGGCGTCGCGATCCAGACCCTTGCGCGTCTGCTCCGCCTGGATCAAGGACTCGTCATAGGACAGCACGACCGTCAGGTAATAGCGGTTGTCGGCAGGCTTCTGCGTCTGAGAAGCGCCGGTGTTGAAGATATCCGGGATGCCTGAGCCGCCGGTTTGATTTTTGAGTTGATTCATCAGGATCCACATCAGCAGATCGTTTTCATCCATGCCCGTGCTGCCGGAGGTGCCGGATGTACCGGAGGTCTGCTGATTCTTCCGCAGCAGCGCATTGACCGCGGCCACAGTGGCGGCATCCCGCTGGAACGCCGCGCCGCTGTTGATCTCCTTTTGGAGCATCGCAAGGTCGAGCGCGGTGTTGACCGAGCGGAGCTCGCCCATTTCCTTGGCAAGATGGAGCGCAAGCTTGCCACTCAGCGTCTGATTCTGCCGAATGAGCGCGATCGCTGCGTTGACATTCGTCTTGTTGTCGGTCAGGATATTCAGCAGGTTCGGCAGATATTTGTTCAGCATCACATCGTCGCTCTCATAGAACATGCGGTGCTGATCGGCGTTTTTCCAAATGTCGTCAAAGATCTTGTCGTACAGGATCTGGTCCTTTTCCTCACGGGCGATATCCTCGCGCATCAGCAGGAAAAACTGATACATGGCGGCAGGATCGTTTTGCAGCAGCGAGCGCAGCGCCGCCTTTTCCTGCGCGGCAGTGGCGCTCTTGAGCAGGCTGTCGAGCGGGAAGGAATACTGCTGCACCGGGCCGTAGACGGCTTGCAGCGCGTCCAGCTTGTTGGAGTTCAGGTATTGCAGGCTGAGACGCAGCTTTGCAATATCGGCAGACTCAATGCCAGAAGCAGAGGACGTACTGCCGCTGCTGGGCGTGGCAGGCGTGACCGGCGTGCCGGAATTGCCGGGACGGCTCGGAACGCTGGGGGTGCTCGGCGTCGTCGTGCCGGGGTTGCTCGGGGTGACGGGCGGGTTGGGATTGCTCGGCGTGCCGCCGGTGCCGCCTCCACTGCTGCCGCCGCCTCCGGGGAGCAGACCTTGCAGGAAATCAAGGTTATCGGGGGAAATGGTCATGCCGACCTTCTCCATCATGTCGGCGTAGCTTTCGATCTTCTGGATGGTCGCCTCGTCAACGCCCGCGGCACGCAGCAGCGGGAGCACGTCCTTGATCATTTTGCCGGTGATGCCGTTTGACGCGTTGGGGAACAGCTCATCGAGGGAATAGCCGCCCTCGGTGGGAGGTTCTTCCGTACTGCTTTCCTCGGTACCATCCGCTGCGCTTTCCTCCGTGCCCGGCACGGGGGACTCCTTCCCCGCTTCCTCGTACAGCGCAGCGATCATTTTGTCCGGGGAGTAGGCTTCCCGCGGGCCGATGGTCAGGCTGGAAACGGTGTTGAGGGTCATGAAGGGCACGTCGCGCAGCGCCACGAGGAAATAAGCGGCGTCCTCCTTGCTCTGGAAGGCGACCTGCGCCGCAAGACACAACTCGGTCGTGCTCAGAGCGGTCACCGTTGACTTCTTGGGGAGCTTTGCCTCCAGCTCGCCCAGCACCAGTTCAAGGTTGTCGTTATATGTCCGAACGGAGTCGAACACGGTGTCCCAGTCGGCGCTGTAAGCGTCGTACATACTCGAATAGTTGTGGTAGTTCTCCGCGCAGCCCGCGTTCTGCTGGGCAAGCGCCGTCAGGCGGTCCTGCTGTGCGCGCAGACCGTCCAGCTCCGTGCTCCACGACAGCTTGGAGGTCAGCAGCAGCAGTACGGACGCCGTCAGCGCCGCGCCGCCAAGGAACACAAGACCGTACTGCCACGCGCGGTTGATGGGTGCGCGCGCGCCGGTGATGTGGTTCAGCTCCGGGTCGCCGAAGTCAAGGGCGGTGAGCGCCGCGCCCTGACAGAGCAGCCACTGCGCGCCGTAGTCGGTCTCCGCCATTTCGACGGGGACATTCAGCAGCGACGCGAGCGCCGGGGCAAGCCCCGCCTCCTTCGCCTGACCGCCGGAAAGCACGGCGCTCGTCAGGCGGGCGCGGCCGGGCATGGCGGAGAAGTAGTCGAGCACGATGCCCGCCTCATTGAGGTCGTCCTGCTGGGAATAGCCCCGTTGCAGCAGGCGCTGCAGCTTGACCTGCCCGTTGTAGACGAAGGTCAGCAGCAACAGCTCGCTCTCGGCGTTGATATAGAGGCAGACGCCGTCGTCCGTATCCGCGGAGGACTTCGCGTGCTTTGGCAGGGCAAAGTCCGCGTCCACGGCGGTGGCGTGGCTGTGACCGCAGAAATCGACGGCGGCAACGCTCAGCCCCATGCTGTTGGCAAGGGCATAGTAGCGCTGCAGCATCGCACGCGGCACCGCCCAGAGCTGCACGCGCAGAAGACGCGCGTCCTCGCGCGCCTCAACGCCCACGCTCTCCCACGAAAGCTGATACTCGCCCGGGTCGATGGGGAAATACTCGTCCATGTTCGCCAGCAGCATCTGACCGAGGCGCTGCTGCTTTTTGACCGCGGGGACGGTGACGCTCTCGCTGATGACCTGCGTGGAGCAGAGCGAAAAGACCACCTTACGGCAGCGGCGGAACAGCCCCTGCCGCAGAACCGGCTCCATCGCGTCGTGCAGCGCGTCCAGCCCCACGAGCTGACCGTCCTCGACCGCGTTCGGCGGCGTAGGCAGGATGACCTGCTCGGAAATGGCGCCGCTGCCCAGCGTCATCTGGGCGATGCGGATCTCCCGCTCGGTGATCTGCACCACCAGCGCCCTGCCGCTCAGCCTTTGCTTGCTCATAAGTGCTCCCTCCCGGACTGTGGGAATGGCACAGCCGTCCCGAAGAACGGTTCTGCCCCTCCCACAGGCTCTTGTTTTTCTCTCGCGGGCAGGTCCGCGCCTGCCCTTTTCTCTCCCGTGTTACAGCCCAAAAAGACCGAGGTACGCCGCGATGAGCCGGTCGCCCCACAGCGCCGCGACCCAGATGCCGGCGGCAAGATACGGCCCGAACGCCAGCTTGCGGGGCGCGCCGCGTTTCATGCGGACCGAGTGGATGACCGCACCGGAGACGCTGCCGAGGATCATCGCAAGCAGGATGCGCTGCCAGCCGAGCAGCAAGCCCGCCGCCCCCATCAGCTTCACATCCCCCATGCCAAGGCCATTGCCCTTCGTCACGAACCACAGCAGGAGGAAAAGAAGGCTCACCGAGAACATCCCGATGAGATAGGTTTTCCAGTGAGATACATCCGCGGCAAGCTGCACCGCGCCCAGCAGGAAGATCGCAAGGTTCACCCCGTTGGGGATCTCGAAGGTGCGCCAGTCGATGAGCGCCACGACCGTCAGCAGGGAGAAAAGCAGCGAATACAGCACCGCGCGCAGCGGCTCGGCCTGATACAGCCACGCCTGATCCAGCCCCGCCGCCAGCAGCCACGCGCCGCCGTTCAGCGCCTCCACCACGGGGTACTGGGCGGAGAGCTTCTCGCCGCAGGCGCGGCACTTCCCTCCCTGTATCAGCCAGCTTGCCACGGGAATCAGCTCGTACCAGTGCAGACGATGGCCGCAGGCCATGCAGTGCGACGGCGTTTTCACGAACTCCTCCCCGCGCGGCAGGCGGAAGATCAGCACGTTGCAGAAGCTGCCGACGCACAGACCCAGCGCCGTCCAGAGCAGCAGCAAAAGACAGGTCATGGGGGAAACTCTCCTTTTTGGTCAGGTCAGGGGTGTCCCCCGCCCCCCCCCGCCTGCCGTGGGGGTTGGAA
>ERZ791718.430-NODE-430-length-23003-cov-2.382038_pt1 | contig 23003 bp, 14 predicted proteins | sample MGYA00510349_ERZ791718 | MGnify/ENA primary metagenome ERZ791718 (study PRJEB30046, sample SAMN00715136) | human gut metagenome | study: EMG produced TPA metagenomics assembly of the A metagenome-wide association study of gut microbiota in type 2... | reverse complement strand
GCCTGATATTCTGTACCACGTGCACTCTCGTTGCCAATCAGGTTAGGATAAGTGCGGCAGAGACCGGTAGGACGCACAGCCTCATGGGCATTTACCATGATGTGATAATCGGCAGCACGAGTTACGGCATGCTGATAGTGATTGATTTCCAACTGACTGTAGTGATGCTCGCCACGAGGGATGATGTTGCCCACATAACCGCTCTTTACAGCATCGTAGCCATAATCCTTCATCAACTGGTAAGCTCTGTCCATATACTTCTCATAGTTCATCACAGAAGAAGAGGTCTCATGATGCATGATGAGCTTCACTCCCTTGGAATGCGCATACTCATTGAGCGCCTTGATGTCGAAATCAGGATATGGAGTCAGGAAATCGAATACCTTTTCCTTCATATAGCCACTCCAGTCTTCCCAACCGATGTTCCATCCTTCTACCAGGACTGCATCGAAACCATGGGCTGCAGCAAAGTCGATGTAACGGCGTACATTGGCATTGTTGGCAGAATGCTTGCCCGATGGCTTGGCATGTACATAGTCGGTTCCATCCAACTTCACGGTAGGATAATCATGGGTATAAGCCCACTCACCCTTACCGGAAATCATCTCCCACCATACACCTACATACTTCACAGGATGAATCCAGGAGGTATCCTTGATCTTGCAAGGCTCATTGAGATTGAGAATCAGGTTGGAAGACAATACCTTGCGAGCATCATTTGTAATGACCATCGTACGCCAAGGGCTCTTGAACGGAGTCTGCACATATCCCTTCATTCCCTGTGCATCTGGAGTAAGCCAAGAGGTAAAGGTCATGCTCTTGTCATCCAGATTCAGGTGCATGGCTGGATAATCCACCAGAGCAGCCTCATGCAAATTGATGTAGATACCGTCATCTGTCTTCAACTGGAGTGAGGTCTGTACACCGGTATCCGAAAAGACGGTCTGTGAGAGATTGCCACTGACAGCAGCATGCAAGGCAGGACGGATGCCCGACAGACGGGTCTTGGTGTATTCATACTCCTGGGTATCGTAATCACCAGGAATCCACCAGGCGGTATGATCGCCCGTCATGGCAAATTCTGTACGCTCTTCCTTGATGGTAAAGTAGTTGAGACTGCCTTTCTGTGGGAACTCATAGCGCAATCCTACTCCATCGTCATAAACACGGAAGCGAACGTTCATATAACTGTCTGTAGAATTCTGCTTCAACTCTACCAGCATATCATTATAATGATTGCGGATAGACTTGTTCTCTCCCCAAACAGGAGTCCAGGTCTCGTCGAAAGTAGAAGTTTTCTCATTAATGACACTAAAATCGGCAAGCAGGTCCTTGCCATCCTTACCGCCCTTGGCGAGTTTGTAACCCAGACGGCTAGGCTTGATGATGGTCTTGCCCTGATAGGTCACACTATAGGTAGGCACTGTGCCATCCAAGGTGAAGTTCACCTTGATTTGTCCGTTAGGAGAAGTGATGTCTCCTGCATCTGCTGAGATGCCAAAAGCCATCAGAAGGCTTGCGAGCAAAAAGAGTTTTTTCATATTATTTTGTTTTTTGTTTATAATATTCAATACCGAATTCATATAAAATTAAGATTTTCCTTGGTACGCTCCAATGAGAAATGTTTCCTCATTGGAGCTAACCATTACTTGGTATAACCAGGATTCTGGTGGAGTTTCTTGTTCAAGTTGAGCACGGCATAAGGGATAGGATAAACCATGGTATAGCCCTGCGTATCATCATTGTAATCACCTGCAGAAGCATTGTGGGTCACACCCTTGAAGCGGTCTGCAGTAGGCTCTGTAAAGGTACAGAATCTGATCTGGTCTTGGCGGCGTACTCCCTCCCAAGCCAGTTCCAGCATACGTTCATCCAGAATGTCATTGAGCGTAAGTTCTGTACGAGGTGTAGCAGCAACACGGCCACGAACCTCATTGACAATTGTGAGAGCCTCAGCTTTGTTACCCATACGATACTCAGCCTCAGCCTTCAGGAGCAAGGCATCAGCATAACGCCAGATTACCAGGTCGTTGTTGAAGCTATACTGCTGGGTAGTGGACTTGTCAAACTCATACTTCTTCATTCTGGCACCGGCACACTTCATGGCATGAGGGTCATCGGTAGCAGTGAAATCTACCTTTACAGCCAATGGCATATACTCAAGATCCTTGCCTTTGACAGCACCATCCTCTACAGCCTTGCCCGTTTCTTCCATATAATCCTTGTCGGTATAGAAGTTGAGTTTCAGACGAGGGTCCGGATTAGCCGTTCCATAGCCATATACCAGCATCTGCTGCTTGGAAGAGCAGGCTCCATTCCAGCCCTGGTAACCGATGGCACCACCATGGTTGTAATGCAGGGTGCGCACGATGTTGTAATCATCTATCTTATAGTTGACGCAATCATTTGGACGGGTCCAGATATTCTCCACAGAATTCTGGTTGGCTACGATGAAGTTGTCTGCATAACTAGGCTGCAGGCGGTAACCCAAACTGGCAATCTGATCAGCACAATAGACTGCTGTTTCCCACGCATTGCGAGTTTCACCATCCAAAGTGATGTTTATATTTTTGCCCATTTCCGAAACCGTCTTTCCCTGCTCCTCGCTGGCAGTAGCCTTGCCGCTCTTGTCTGTTCCAACAAAGGCACTGTAGCTAGTTGGAGTAGTATCATCGATGGTATAGACCGGTGCATTGATGGCACACTTAGCCATACACATATATGCCACAGCCTTGGTGATACGGCCATAATATTCACCCTCGTTCTGGCTCTTACTGTCTGAAAGATGAGGAATACATTCTGCCAACTCAGAAGTGACAAACTTGAAGACATCAGAGCGGTTGGACTGATTCACCTCGTTAGCACTCACCTCAGAAGAAACAACCAATGGCACCTGTCCGAAGAGATCCATCACATAGTAATAATAGACAGCACGAAGGGCTCTCAATTCATATACATATTCAGCATACTCCGGATGCTCACCCAGGTACTTGTTGAGTCGGTCGATAGAAGAATTGGCAAGACCGATGACACGATACAGGTTGTTCCACACATCGTTATACTTGCTTACAGACGACTCAAAGTTGTGAAGGAAAATGTTCTGCCAGGCTCCACCATCTACCCAGTCACCTTGGCGACCAGGAATCATACTGGCATCAGAAGAGAACTCCTGGAAGGTGTGTACCGAGCCACCATCGCTTCCATACAATCCATTTCCGATGGAAGAATATACGTTAGCCACTGTGTTTACATATACCAGCTTAGGGGTACTGAAAGCCTCCTCCTCAGAAAACTTGCTTCGTGGAGTCTCATCCAGTGAGCAACTAGCCAGTAATATCGATGAAAGAAGCATTGAGCCTATAATATATTGTTTCATAACTGTAATCCTTTATATATTAATAATGTAATTCTTAATTAGAACTTGTTATCTATTCTATGTGAAAACATTTAGAAATTCACTGAGAGCGACAAAGTATAAGTACGGCTCAGAGGATAGATGTTCTTGTCGTCAACACCCAGATTGCCACCACTGATGGTTGCAGAGTTGATCATTGGTGTCAAGCCCTTGTAACCTGTGAGGGTACAGATATTGTTGACAGACAATGCAAGGTGAATGTTGTTGATGAACTTCCACTTGAGCATATCCTTGGTGAAGGTGTATCCCAGAGAAGCGTACTCGAAGTTCATATAGTCCCCCTTTTCCAGCCAGTAATCAGAAATCTGAACATCATGGATTCCCTTGCCGTTATTGAGATGCTGTGCACCGCTCAGGATATTATAGGTTGGGAAATTACTCATATTGTTCAAGGTCATGGATGTGGCATTGTAAATCTTATGACCGAAAGCACCGTTAAACTGCATAGTCAGATCCCAGTTCTTGTACTTGAAGATCATATCCCAGCCGAGGAAGTACTTAGGAATTGCCTGTCCGCAAACCTTGCGGTCGCCACTATCACCCGTATCAATGGTACCATTATCATCAAGGTCTTCGATGATATACTGTCCCTTCTCATCGATACCTGTGCAGTGAGGCAGATAGAATACACCTACAGGCTGTCCCTCAATGAGATAGGTTACGCCATTGTTATGCACCAGACCAGCCGCACCTACGGTGGCAACAGAGATATGCTCGCTCGTTGTCATAGGCTGTCCCTTGTAGGTACCGCTCAACTTCTTCAGCTTGTTCTTCTGATAAGAGAAATTCAGGCCGGAATTGAAGGTGAAGTCCTTTGTCTTGATAATGTCACCTCGAACAGCCAGTTCAAATCCCATATTAGTCATGGTACCCATATTGGCCAACAGACGGTCGTAAGTGAAAGGAGGCACCGGCACCGTATAGGTATAAAGCATATCTGAAGTCTCAGAAGTGTACCAGTCGAAGGTTACGTTGAGACGCTGCTTGAACATCGACAGGTCGAAACCGGCATCAAATGTCTTCTTTACCTCCCACTTCAGATCAGGGTTGCTGTTGGAGGTAACCGCAAAAGTAGTACTTGTTGCGCCGTTGACGGTAGTTACACCATTAGGCTCCATCAGGGCGAGAGAAGTATAAGGATCGATGGCATCCTGATTACCGGTCACACCATATCCTGCACGAATCTTGAAATTGTCTATCTGCTTGATTTTCTTCATCCAAGGCTCATTGCTGATTACCCATGCCAAGGAAGCAGAAGGGAACCAGCCCCACTTCTGACCATTACCCAACTTAGAAGAACCATCGGTACGAACATTGACGGTAGCGATGTATTTGTCAGCCAGCATATAGTTGACACGAGCCATATAAGAGCTCAGGGTATATTCGGTGTAGTTAGACTGCAGATTACCCCAGCTCACATTGGCAGCAGCCTTCATGTTATTGAACTTGAAGTAGTTGGTATCAAATCCATGTGCCTCCTGTGAGTTCCAGTCGTAGGTATACTTCTGTCCCTCCATCAGAGCCAAGGCATCAATGTGATGCTTGCCGAAATCCTTGGAGAAATTCACCATGACGTTGCCCATATAGTCCTTGCGGTTGGTATTGGCAATATAAGCCCATCCGTTACCGTTCAGCTTACCCATCTGGATATTGTTAGGAATATAGAACTTATTGTCACGGTTCCAATAATTGTATGAACCAAAGGCACTTACAGTGAGTCCGTCGATGATGTTGACCGTTGCCTTGCCATGAACATTGACAGAGGCATCCTTGTAGAAGTCATCGATATCAAGCAATCCCAGTGGATTCCAGACTTCATTGGCAAGCAGATCCTCATCCCATTCGCCCTTGTCGTTTCTTACATTAGGATAAGTAGGGTTATAGGCTGTAGCAGAATAGAACATCTTGTGCATATCATACTGGATATTGCTATTGCGCTGAGAACCGAATATGCCCAGTTCCAGCTTCAGATGTTTGTCGAAGAGATACTGGGTTCCATCCAGCTTTGCTGTAAAATTCTTCATATCAGAATTCTTCAAGGCACCCTGACGGAGAACGAATCCCAGAGAAGCACGAAGACTGGAAGTGTCTGTACCAGAAGAGAAAGAAATATTATGATTCTGGGTGAGACCCACATTGCGCTCAATCTCCTCAAGGAAATTGGTATCGCCACCCATATCGGTATAGGTCAATCCCAAGGACTTGGCTGTCTCACGATATTCGGAAGCCGACATCATATCCAGATTTTTATAGACCGTGTTTACACCAAACTGACCATTGTAGCTAAGGCTGGAATATCCCAACTTACCTTTGGCTGTGGTAACAACGATGACACCAGAAGCACCACGCGAACCATACTGAGCCGTCTCCGAAGCATCCTTCAGGATGGTGAGACTCTCAATATCACCAGGAGCCAAGGAATTGAACATCGTCATATCAGCAAAGACACCATCAATGATAACCAACGGATCGTTGCCGCCGGAAAGAGAAGATGTACCACGAACACGGATGCTTGGCGAACTGGTAGGGTCGCCGCCAGCCTGAGAAATGATAACACCCGCAACCTTACCCTTCAAGGCCTCGGCAGGACTGGTTACCACACCCTTGTTCATATCTTCCTTCTTGATGCGATCAACAGCACCCGACACCGTGCGCTTGCTGCCCACAGCATAACCAACGACAACCACCTCATCGAGCACCTCGTCGTTTTCTTTCAGCGAAACATTGATAACATGATTTCCCTTTACAGGAATTTCCTGGGTACGGTAGCCCAGATAAGAGAATACCAGGACGGCACCATCCTTAACATTGTCAAGCTTGTAGTTACCATCCAAGTCGGACACTGCACCATTCTTGGTATCTTTCACCAGAATGCTGGCACCAATGACAGGTTCACCTGTGGCATCTACCACCTGACCCTTAATGGTTGTCTGACCAAGAGCATTAAAAGTAATAAAGCATCCTGCTAACAGCAGACCTACTTTCTTTGAAAGGTTGTTTTTATCCATAATCTATAGGTTTATAACGATTAAAATTGTTTGATGCCGCAAAAATACGTCAAAATTCAACAGGTTGTTGCGATTAGTATGTTTTTGGTAGATTACAATTATCTACTATCCGATTTATCAGGCTGAATATCAGCAAATTAAATATTTTCAAAAAAAACACGTTAGTAGATGCGAGATTCTGAAAGTTTTTTATTACTTTTGCAGCAGAATCTTTAAAACATAAGAAACATGAGACATTTTATAACTATCGTACTACTGATACTACTACCACTATGCGCAAAAGCAGACAACAGCCAGCTCTACAAACAGCTGGATGCTGCCCTGGAAAAACGTGCGCATTATGTAGAAGTAAAAGAGAAAAGTCTGAACGACATCAAGCAGGGTGCCAAATATGTAACCAGCAACGAGGACAAACTCAAGCTTTACGAGCAACTCGCCAATGGATACAAAGCCTACGAGTATGATTCGGCGATGACTTACGTAAAAAAAGGCCTTGTTCTTGCCCAAAAGAGCAACAACATCTTATATCATAAAAGATTCCAACTTAGCCAAACCAGCCTGCTTATCACACGTGGATTCTATGCTGAAGCAAAAAACATCATGCAGAAGATAGAACCCAAGAAAGAAGATCCGCTTGACTATCAGTTTCAATACTATTATACACTTTACGGACTATACAACAACTGGTCAACCTATTGTGAAAACAATGAATTCAGCAAGATTTACGACCAGCAGAAAGTGGAATACCTGAAGAAAACATTAGAACTGTCGCCAAAGAAAGATGCATTCTATTACTACCTGCTGGGAGAGTTTTACTATTACAGCAATCATTCCAACAATAACAAGACCATCCAATACTACAAAAAAGCACTGAGTATGGAAAAGCCGGACAGTCGTCTCCATGCCATGACCGCCTTTGCGCTTTCTGAGGTCTATAAGAAAGCCAACAACCTAAAGCTAATGGAGCATTACCTGCTGGTTGCTGCCATCTCAGACGTCACTTCTGCCACAAAAGAAAATGTAGCCCTGCAAGACATCGCACTCTTCATTTACAAACATAAGACCAGAAGTCTGAACAAAGCCCAGGAATACATCAACCTATCCCTGGAAGATGCTTATGCATACAACAACCGGTTGCGCCGCATTGAGATTTCATCCAAATTGCAGATGATTACCAATGCCTATACAGATGACATCAGAGCCACCAACAGCATGCTCTACATTGCGCTGTCGGTCATTTTCCTGCTCTTGCTCGGAGTGGGACTTAGCAGTCTGTTCATCCGTAAGAAGAACAAACTTCTGAAACAGAAGAAAGACGAAATCACGGCTACATCGGCAAAAATGGAAGTTCTCAACAGCCAGTTGCACCTTATCAACGACGAGCTGAAGGACACCAACCAGAAGCGCGAGAGACTGATAAAGGTGTATATAGACCTGTGCTATAAGAACATAGAGAGGAACTGCAAACTGCGCACCTTGGCAGTAAGAAAGATCAAGGCCAACCAGAGTAAGGAGCTGCTGAGCTTCCTTTCTTCCTCAACCAATACAGAGAAAGAGAACAAGGAGTTTCTGACGGAATTTGATAAGGCGTTCCTGTCTCTGTACCCAACTTTTATAACCGAGCTGAACAAGCAGCTTACAGAATCGGCACACATCCAGCTGAAAGAGAACGGAGAAATGCCCCCTATCCTCCGTGTGTGCGCCCTGTTAAGATTAGGCATCACCGAAAGTTCCAAGATAGCCGGCATCCTGTCTTATTCGCCACAAACCGTATACAACTACCGTTCCCTGCTCAAGAACAATGCCATCGACAAGGAGCACTTCGAAGAAAATGTGCTCAAACTCTGCATGGTGATAGCCGACTGATGAGAGAAAAAAATACCTATAGGTCATAACAAATCCCGACGGACAACAACAACCCTTTCGGGATTTTTTAATTATCTGCAATTGATGAGAAATCTACTTTACTATATATTTCTTGCCACCCCGGATATAGATACCCTCATGTTTCACCGGGAGCGATACCTTTCGGCCATTGATATCATAAACATCGGAACTGCAAGGCTTAGTAAAACCGGTAACAGAAGTTAAGCCGGAAGTCAAATCATAATCTATTTCACCATCATCAGGGCAATGAATAACCACCATTTCCTGATACCACTGATACTCCTCATCATCGGAGACACCATTATCCGTATACTCCAGAGGAAGGAGGCTCAAGTCGAAATAACCATCACCTAAACCACCATACCCCCAATTCACTCCTACGTTTCCATCAGCATCATAACCATCCAGCACAAAGGCATGGGAAGAAGTCTTGTCGTTTCCCTGCTTATTGGATGTACCGGCATACAGAATAGGATGCCCGGCGCTCAATTCCCGATAAATAACCTTTCTCCAGGCTGCATCATCATAGTTATTGGTCTAGGGATAATCCTTATAGCCATAGTACTGGGTAAGATAGCCGAAATGCTTCTTCATACCAGCCGCAGCATCTTGCAAAGACGCGCCACTGCCATCAAGAGAATAATTCATACCAGCCACACAACCGCAATGAAACATCAACTTAGCTACTGCGGCAGCCTGTTCCGAACTGTAGTTATCACCCGAATAAGCAGGCAACATCTCTGTCCACTTATACTCTCCCATACTCAGCATAGCAGTACGTTTCTCGTCGCCGACGCTATAAGAAGCGACACCTTTGCCACGGGATGGATACTGGTATACAGACATAATCTGTGCCATAGCCGTAGCCACGCACCCCACCCAGCAGTTTTTACCATTCACTTGTGGGCACTGGCTATTGAAAGGAGCATCCTAGCCCCATTTTGTAGTAACCAGATGCTCAACACTCGACTTGCAACCTGCAGGGATAACCTGAGAACCCGTAGAAGCAGTACGAAGTGAAGCGTCATTAATTCTATCCAAGAACCAGCCCAAGGCAGGATTATCACCAAAAGTACCCTCGTCAGAATAACCTATCACAGCCTTGAACGCATCATCATTGGCGAGAACTACAAATCCGTTCCGGTTGCGTCCTACAACCGTATAAGCATCCGTCTGGCGCATAACCCGAAGGTTCTCACCTGCTCCTCCACGAGAAGTTTTTCCGCCAACAGAAGGCAAACGCTCCCCCAGCACCTCACTGGCTATCTCCAATTTCTGCTGAAGGCTCCTTTGCCTCAGAGCAAAGGAAAGAAGCCAACATCAGAGAAAATATAAAAATCTTCTTCATAAGTCCAAAATCTTTAGGAAATCATTCGATATTTCTACCAAACGCCATACACATTTACAGACTGCTGCGCAACACTGGAATTTATATATCCATTCAGATAGATGTATTTCTTTGTGAAGTCTATATAAGAATAGGTACTATAGCCATATCCACCATACCACATGAAAGAGTTGATATTTACATCTCCTACCGTCCAGTTCCACAAATAGTCACCTGTAGAAGAATCAACACCAGCTACGATATAGTTTTCCTTATAGGTCTGATGGTCATATATGGCAGCACCCTTTCCTTCCTCAGGAACCAGTTCACCGGAGCAATCAGCCAGATTATCGGCATTGAAAGTGCCATTAATCTTGAAATAAAGATCAGCACCCGAACCCAACATATTGGTGATATAAAACTGATTGACACCTTCCAGCTGGTAGATATCAGAATAGGTAACAGGCAAATCTGTGAAACCTGCGTAATAGAACTGCACATTCTCCAGTACTTTCGTCCACTGAGAAACCAGCACCGACGACTGCAGCACCGTACTGCCATCCTGCTTGGTATAAGGATCGGCATAGGCTTCATCGACATCTATCTTGAAACCAAATTTCTTTTTAGGTGTCAAGCCCTTTACGGAAATGGTCAGCGTAGCCTCCTTCTCGCCCTGGGCAAACTCCACCGTTGCAGGCACCTGAATGGCAGTTGTATCAGTATACTCTACCTTGACAGGAACACTCGCAGCCTCAGCGGCTACCTTACGGCAAACCTTCACATTAACGGTTTCCTGGTCTGGAGTAAGAATAAACTCTGCCGCATTGCCAGCAGCAAAATACACTCCCATGCAATTGTCTGGGGCAGGATTGCCTGGCGCATAATCATCGTCATCGCTGCAGGAAGAGAACCCCAACAGGAGACCAGCCGAGATGGCAAGCCCCAAATATCTAAAAAACTTTATATTCTTCATTGTCAATTCCATTTTTAAGATTGAAAAATCTCCTCATTTACTCACTCTTTGCCTCTACCACACTTGTAGGGTCTGGATTCAGTACCACAGCCGGATTAGAACTCTTCTCATATTCAGGGATATAACAATCCATCCATGGAGCCACGAAACCATACTTGGAATTCAAGCGGTGACTCTCCAGGAAGTTGGTACCCGTATAGGTGCGGACAACAGTTTTCTTAAGACGCTTATAATCAAAATACAGCAGTCCCTCTCCCCAGAGTTCGATACGTTTCTGAAGCAGCACGGCATCTTCAAGTGATTCGATGTCTGTAGCCTGACACTTATAAGAGCCATCTGTATAGCGATAAGCATTCATGAAATCATTCAATACGGTCTTGGCAGCATCCACCCCTTCTGTATGGGCAATGGCCTCAATATAGATGAGATACATCTCTTCTACACGCATCAATGGAATATCACACAAACAGCCCACATAGAGATCAGACAAATTACCAGAGCCTGGGTGATACTTCAGGTTGGTGTAAGCAGGCAGTTTAGCCCATCCTGCTCCATCCAGCAAGGTAGAATAGCCTGCTGGAACCTCAGCCTTGCCAGCATCCTCAGGGGCAACCCAAGTCTTCTTTCGCCAGTCGGCATCAGGTATCTGATTATAGAGCGAAGCACCTATCATACGGTAAGCCTTGCCATAACCACCCATGGAGAATGCGGTAGATTCAGAAGATACCGTACCCATCCAGGAATGGTACCAGCTGCCCAATTGCTCCTTTGTTCCCAGCGAAGCCTTCCATATCCAGGAAGAATTAGCAGTATTGAAACCTGTCTTCTTATTATACCATTCGCTCTGAGACATTGGCTGGCAACCGGAATTGTCGATGGCAGCCTGTGCGTATGAGGCAGCCTTGGCAAAACAGTCATTAACCGCCGTAATGCCCAAGGCATCATAGCCGTCAGCATCATTCTCATGAGCCAACTGGGCTGTCAGATCATCTGCCGAATCATAAAAACGAGAACCCAGTTCCAACCAGAAGCGTGCCTTCAAACCATCTACCACGCTCTCATCCGGCTGCTCCTTGCCCGTACGCTTATAGCCCTTCAAGTATGCCTCAGCCTTATTCAGGTCGTGCAGGATGAAGCGATACATTGTATAATAAGGTACACGAGGATTGTTCTTACCCTCAACGGCAGTAGTCTTCTCGGTCACGATAGGCACGGTAAGTCCCATAACCTTGGCTGCCTTGGCATCAAAGTCAGAGAATCCAGTCTTCTTGAATTCAAACATTCTTGCCATATCCAGGTATGCCAAAGCACGGTAAGCATAAGCCACACCGGCAGACGCCTTTGCAGATTCAGATGCTCCTTCCACATCGAGCGACGAGATGATACTGTTGGCATTGTTCACCAAACCATAATAGTAGAAATAGGTGTAATTGAAAGGGCTACGGAGCCCCTTACCATTCTCTATAGATGAGAAATAGTCGTAATCTGCATTATAAACAGGCATATCTGCCGTCATCACATCACGGATAATCATCTGGCTGGGATAACCGTTGTCGTAAGCCGAACCGTTTCCATACACACCACTCTTTACCATATAGGCACTCAAGCCGGTCAGCAAGCCCTGCTGAGCCGTCTCAGACCCCTGCACCTGACTGCCTGTTGCATAATCCTTTGGCAGTTCCTCCTCCAGACAGCTCTGCATCATCAAGCATGAAGAGAGCACTACAGTGAACAGAGAAACCTTGCGAAATATATTGTTCATCATATAAAAATCTCCTTATCTAACAGTTTAAAATTGAAGTGTAATACCACCAGAGATGGCACGTACAAACGCATACTGCTCGTTGCTAGGTGAGCCGGTGAAACTTGTGCGAGGATCGAATCCCTTTCGCTTGCTCCACAGATAGACATTGTCTGCCGCACCATAGACACGAACCTTAGTCAAGCCCAAACGACGTGTCAGGCTCTTTGGCAAGGTATAACCGATATTGATGCTCTGCAGGTTGAGGTAACTTGCATTGATCAGGAAACGGTCAGAAGATGAGTTTGCATCCGTATCATTATACTGGAGGCGAGGGATGTTGGATTCTCTGTTACTTGGAGACCAGGCATCCAGCATATCCTTATGGAAATTGAAACCTGTCCAGCTGTCATAAGGAACCCCCATCAGACTCTGATAACCTGAATCGTAAGATTCGCCGCCGATGGAATAAGTGAAGTTCACACTGACATCGATACCCTTAAACGACAACGATGTACCAAATCCACCATAAAGATCAGGAGTAGGGTCGCCACAGGCAAAGTAAGACCCTTCCGACCATTTTGCAGACTTGCCCAGCGAACCATCTTCGTTCTCAACATACCATGTGGATTCTCCTTTCTCATTTACACCCGCATATTTCTTCAGTCTCCAGGTGTAGATAGGCAATCCTTCACCATAATAATAAGAACCGTTATGATAACCGGCATATCCGCTCAGCATCTCGTTCTTGTTCTCTTCATAAAGCTTCGTTATCTCATTGGTATAGTGTGTGGCATTGAGATTGATGTTCCACGCAAAATCCTTGGTGCGGATTACATCTCCTGCAAGATTCAGTTCTACACCACGGTTCACCATGTTACCCACATTAGAGTAATAGCCTGCATAACCCATTGACATAGGCACGCTGATGAAACAGAGCATGTCAGTGGTTTTGCGGTAGAAATACTCCACATCACCGGTCAGACGACCCTTGAAGAGTTCGAATTCAAGACCTGCGTTGATATTGGTATTGGTCTCCCAGGTAATCTTATCATTACCCTTTGAAGCAAAGGTCAGCGCCATGTCACCATTCATGCTACCGATGCCGTAAGTATCCAGATAACGGTTGTTACCGATGGCATCGTTACCCTGCTGACCGAAAGAGAATTTCACCTTCAGCATGTTGAGCCAAGACTTGGTGCCTGCCATCCAATCTTCCTTGGTCAGTATCCAGGCACCACCGAAAGAATAGAAATCGCCCCAGCGATGGGCTGGAGAGAAGCGGGATGAACCGTCACGGCGATAAGATACCTGGCCGAAATACTTGCCATCATAATCATACATGCCACGGAAGAAGAAACCTTCGGTGTTGTAATTGGTCTGATTAGAATATGTCGGCTCATTAGTGATAGCACCTGCCAACTCATGGTTTTCCTTGAAAGAGAACATGTTGGAACGGCCGCCATATACGTATTCATAAGTCTGCTTATAGTTCTCATGGCCCAACAACAATGTCATGTTGTGCAGACCAAAAGAACGGGCATAGTTTACCAACTGCTGGAAGTTGACAGTATAATAACGGTAATGTCCTACGGTTACCTCACCATTAGGATAAGTCGTTGCACCAAATCCATAATAAGGCTGCTGGGTACTCTGATAGCGATATTCATAGTCATCCACCGTACCGTTCAAGGTAATCTTCAGTCCCTTGACAAATGTTGGGGTAATCTCAGCAAAGCCATTAATACCGAAAGTATTTCCTACAGAATGGGATGCCTGAAGTTGGTCATTCTTCAACTGGTTGACCTGAGAGAGTACAGGTCGATTCAAGCCTGCATTCATTCCGTTACCATAATCATATATCTTACCATTATCATCGGTCATGATATTGCCATTGCCATCTCTGAGATACAGCGGATAGATAGGAGCGATGGTATTGACCATGTAGAAGGTATTGGTAGAACTGTTTTTTCCATTAGAATCTACCTCTGTGGCATAATCTGTAACAGTATGGGCATAGTTTACGTTACCACCCACCTTCAGCCATTCATTTGCCTTATAGGTAGCCTTCAGGCGTGCAGTATATCGCTTAAACTGAGAGCCGTATGCGATACCAGGGTTATCCAGATAGCCCAATGAAGCATAGAACTGGGAACTGTCGTTTCCACCATTCACATTCATATTATACTCCTGCCGGAGGGTGTTTCGGTAAGCCGCCTTGAGCCAATCGTCCGGACTAATCGTATAGTCCTTTCCGTTATAAGAGATTTTATTGCCCAATGTGGCATTAGGATTCAGCTTTCCATTATCACCAATGAGATACTGTCCCTCAGGCACATTGTAGCAGATATAACCCAATCCGCCCTTTTCTGAAGAACCACCAATCGCGTTATTGGCAGCCACATGAGCCGCATAAGCTGACATACCCTTGCCATTGGTATAGTAATTATATAATGACTTATAGTGTGTCTCATAATATTGACCGGGATCTGAAATCATATCATAAGTCTGAGAGCCACGGCTATTGCTGCCCCATTTGGCATCAACAGTGATGACGGTCTTGCCCACCTGCGGATTCTTGGTGGTAATCATAATGACACCATTGGCACCACGGGCTCCGTAGAGTGCATTACTTGCCGCATCTTTCAATACGGTAACAGAAGCCACATCCGCTGGGTTGATGTCACTCCAGGAACCATAATAAGGTGCACCATCTACCACGATCAACGGATCCTGACCTGCATTGATGGAGCTGATACCGCGCACACGGATGGTAGGGGTAGAAGACGGATTGCCAGATGTATTTATCATCTGCACACCAGCTACCTGACCATTGAGGGCATCTACCACATTGGTTACCTGACGCACGGCTATTTTATCTGCATCCACTACGCCTGCTGAACCCGTGAAAGAGGATTTCTTCTGCTCGCCGTATGCCACAACAATCACTTCGTCGAGCTGGCGGTCTTGAGAGTGCATGCTTACCTTCATGCCTGGAGCCGCCTTCAAGGTCTGGGAATCCATACCGAGATAGGTGATGACTATCGCCTCTCCTTTTTTAGCACTCGGTAAGCTGAACTTACCATCAATGTCGGTCACGGTTCCAGTCTTGGAACCTTTCACCATGATCTGGGCACCTACTACAGGGTCTCCGTTCTCATCGAAGACCTGTCCCCCAACCTGTCCGGAAGACTGTGCCAGCACTTGCCCCGAAGCAGCCAGCAACAGGGAAGCAAATAAAACCTTCATTCTCATAATATCTGTCTCTTCTTATAATTATTATCTCTCTTTATCTTGAATACACCTCTTTTTTTATATATTGCCAGTTATCCTTTACAAGTTTTATATAAAAAAATGTATTCGGTTGCAAAGGTATAATAAAATTCACTAACCACCAAACAAAAATTCAAATATTTATGTTTTTGAGTTACAAAAAGTTACTTTCTTATCCTAAATCAATATCTAAATGCAATAACAAACATGGATAACCACCCGTCTTGCGAATCTGTGGCAGCACATCAGCCGTAACCCAGTTTTTGAACTTCACGGCAGTAGAAAGCTTAGAGCCGAGAACTAAAGCATAGAATCCGCTCTCGTTGACATAGAGTATCAGAGTACGACGCATCGCCTCGCTTCCATCCTTCTTCAGACCTGTCACTACCCATGCCCCTTGTCTCAAGGTATCATATTGGTTAACTAATTGATACACTGCGTTATTAGTATATACCATACAAAGATAACAACAAATACTGGTATTCAAGAAGATAAGTTATGATTTTTAAGAGTTTTTATCGGTCTCTCTGCCATTCTTTTAACAAGTATATATCATAGCCAGACATTTTCCACCTATTTTGCTAGAATTTCCCAAAAACTTCGTATCTTTCCTCTATAAAACGAAAATGATTTCCCTCGCACAAGGTAACTAAAACAAGAGAGTTTGCCTTTTCTTCGTAAATAAAGGCGCATGTCTCCCTTGCACTTGCTTATATAGCAAATGCGATTATCAGTATACTTTCCTCTTCGAGTTTTACTCATACTGACTTCCATAGCCTCCCATGACATTAAGTTAATTTGCAAACGAGGTCTAAACCCATCACAAAGATAATAGCTTTATCATGGAAGGTATATCATGGTCATCCGTTGTTGGCGGATTCTTCACGATCTGGTTTGAAGTCGACATAGTCTGTCTTGTCATGTAAGACATGCCATACGGCGACAAGTAACTTTCTCGCCACAGCAACAATCACCTTCATTTTGTTCTTTCTTCTCACAATTGTTTGGTGATACGAGAATCTACTGAAGAAACAGTCTTTCTGACGACTGGCAGCCCAGGCACATTGAATGATGGTGTTGCGGAGGTAGACATTGCCATGGGTAATTTTACGAGACTAGATTTTCTTGTTGGACTCGTCATTTCTTGGTCTCAGTCCACTCCTGGAAGCAAGGTGGTTTGCCGTTTCGAACTTACTCATATCCGTTCCGATCTCTGCGATCAATGATGTTGCGGCACGTTCCTTGATTCCTGGAATTTTCTGCAAGCGTTCGAGTTCCTCTGGAAAATGCTTCTCGCATATCTCCAACATTCTCTGCTGACATTCGTTTCTGTGGCTCTCGGCGATGCCAATCTCCTCATGGAGTTGGCGCAGTACATCTATTTCTGCCTGGGAGACAACGCCTGTCAATGAGGCTAATATCGTCTCCGCACCATGACGATTGATAATGCGACCATGAACAAGCTTCATCAGCTCGTTTGGATTTGTGACACCTTCCGAGAGCCTGCGCACGACATAGCGGTAACTCTTACACTCGATGTTGGATACATAATTGCTCAAGCGGATATTGCAACGTTGGAGTACGCCGTCCACCTTGGAAACCTTACGGACAATCTCCGCATTGAGGTCAAAGATTCGGCGATCGTACTGGCGAAGCTGTTGAATAATCTCTGGAGGAACGAAACTTCCCCTAACCAATTCCTTCAATGTACATTCTGCTATCCACTGGGCATCCTTGATATCACTCTTATGACCTGGAAGTTGCTTGATGAAATAAGGATTTACCAGACGCAGAGTAAAATGAGGAGAAAGCACACGCCATATTGGTATCCAATAGATACTAGTACTCTCCATACAAACCTCAAAAACATGATGCTTTTGGAGCAATTTCCGCATTTCTTCCAGCTGAAATGTTAAAACACCGAAAACTTGCTCAAATAATTCACCATCACTGTGCAAAATACAAAGAAAAATACTATCTTTGTGCACGTCAAGACCACATACTGCTTTCATAAGCCTACATTTTTGAAGTTAAAAAATCAGTTAACGAACACTGCTTCAAAGATAATAAATATTTTTGTGACTCAGAGCACGTTAGTAGGATTTTTTGCAGTTGTGGTCTTGATTTCTCGAAAAAAAAGGCTAATTTCGCACAATTCGAGGGAAATCATTGAAGTTTTTTATTATACTGGCTTATAATTCAGAAATTTTATCTAAATTTGCAATGGCTTTATGCAAGATAAGCTGTTTATAAAATCATCAAACGTAGAATTATGGAAAGAAAAAGTTATTCTATAGATATAAATCGCATTGCACAATATGCCATGTATGCATATTGCATTTTCGCATTGTTTTCGCTGGCATTTTCTGTTTGCGGACAAGCGGGCTTATCCTTCAGAACAAGTCCCATCCTGATTCCAATAAGTCCCATCCTGGTTACCGTCAAGCAACTGGTCTTGCAGCTCGCCCCTCTAGCTTTATGGGGAATATTCCGCTACACGCTACCGGCAGGCGTAAAATTGCTACGACGCTGCAGCGAGTTGATGGTACTTTACTATGGGCTCTCATTCATCCTGGGCCAATGCTTCAATCTTCATCTCGTAAAGATGATGCAGAACGGACAGATTACCCAAATGGCTTCCATACTCACCTGGACAGAAAGTACGATGGGCCTGATTTCCGTCATCGCCTCCCTGGTAGCCGGCTGTCATCTGTGCAGCAGGCACAGGGGCAACATGCGCAAACTGGGCATAGCCCTTGTCCTGGTTTTCATGGTATGGCTGATATGCTCAAATATACTCCCTGTTGCAGTGTTTTATCTGGCAGGTAACACCCAGCAGGCAGCCTTCACCTGCATGAATCTCATCAGTATGATAACCACAACATCGGCTTATATATACGCATACTATAGAATGTATCGGGCGATAAAAACGAAATAATTTGGCGATGCGGCTTTTTTTTCTTATCTTTGCCGCAAAATATGCGGCGTTTCTTGATAAATAATGCCGCATAAGATAAAATTAGAAATGCAGCAAAATGATGGAAAAGAATCAGATTTTTGAAAATATTATGAGCCGTACATCGGTGAGAAGCTATACAGACATGCCACCGCTCGCCATCCTGGTTTGCGGATGCCTGGACAAGACGCTGGAAGGCACAGAGCAGGAGTTCTGGATTCAAGACTGTTCGGCAGCCACGGAGAACATTCTGCTGATGGCTCACGGCCTGGGACTCGGCGGTGTATGGACAGCCCTCTATCCTCTGAAAGAACGATACGAGGGAATACAGCAACTGCTGCATCTACCCAAGAAGATGATTCCGCTCAATACCCTCATCATCGGATATCCGAAGAATCAGGCGGAAGCAAAGGATAAGTGGAAAGAGGAGAATATTTCCTATAATAAATGGATGGAGAAAAATTCATAATACTAGAAAAAAGACAGAAAAAAGTTATAAAAAACTCCGTTTCTGAGTTTTCATGACATCAGGAACGGAGTTCAAACATTAATCCTCGAACAGTTTATGAAATTCAACGGCATCCATAAATTGATAATTTGGATTATTTCCTACATTTCTTCTAAGCCTATTTAAATTGGAAGGAGTTGCAGCTTTCTTTGTCAGCAAAACATAGAAACTGTTATCAAAAGAATAGTTAGAAGTAACCATTGCCTTTGATTCACTAACTTTTTTTGCTATCTCCTTTGAATCCAAATTCCTGGTATTGCTTAGTCGGAATTTTGCATCGGCCAAAAGTAATCTCTTATCATTCACATGCAATAGCATATCTGCAGAAGATTTCTTATCAGCATGATGTTTTTGAGAAATTCGTCTCTGAACATCATCAAGTTCTATTGCCTTATCTGTGTCAGAGAAAAGATTTTCTGAATTTGGGCATTCCTCCTGCTTCATCAAATGATGCAAGCCGACTAAATCTTTTGCTGTCCAACAATCAATCTTGATTCCCTGATAATTGCCAATCTTAAATTTCGCCATAGTTCTCTACGTATTTCTGAAGAGTATCAAAAGATTTATTGAATGATTCAAATACAGGTTCGATGTCACAACCCAAATTCTTATAGTAGAACGAATCTGTACCTTCACTTTGCTCTGCCAGATAAAAGCGAGTAGTATTCAACAAGCCTTCTTTTTCAGAGATATACCTGATAGCCGATACCATATCGGGATTGTGACTCGTGATGAGTATCTTGGTTCCAAATGTTTTGTTGATGCGAACAAGAAGATGCGCCAACTCAACCACCCATTGTGGATGAAGATTTGTTTCAGGCTCATCAATCTCCAACAAAGTGTTTTCTGTCAGCCACCCGTTTTCTATCAGACGAAGCATATAAACCAGCGGTTTGAATCCCGATGCTATATCTTCAATTCTAATATCCTTACCATTGTTGCTGTGATAAACTAAATCAACAGCATCGAAATTTTCCTTTTCTACAATAGAACCATCTATCATTTTATTAATAGAATGAAGTAATTCCTGTTTGCCGGTAATCTCACTTCCTTTTTCATTTACATGAACCACTTTATGTGCCAAGGAAGTCATCAGAACCCTATCTGATTGACGAAGAGAAATAGCTGCTGGTGTTCCTATATATATGGCATTATTTAAACTATATATCTTTCCAAGACTATCAACAAGCAATTCCACTTCATCTTCCTTAAAGCTTATGCTGGCAGGAAAGCCATCCTTTTCCCGATATACAGCAGCGATTTTCTCTTTCAAGTAACTGATGGGACGATTTTTTTTGTTGTTTTCATATTTCTGAAGACATTCAGAAAACAACTGAATGGAATTTCGTTCTATATCCTCATGAACATGATTTTGTTCAGTAATCCCAAAAAGATTAAGCACTCGACGCACCTGCTGAGGATTCTGCTCTTTCTGAAGAAAGTTAACCAGCATGTCATCAAGTGAACCAATCGCTCTTTTATAATAAAAATCGAGCTTCTCCACACCACCATTACTCAATGTTACCATTGTCATTAATGATAAGGTATGGTCAAAAAATCGTTTTTTATCATCATCCAGATAATTTGAGATATCATCCAGCGCATTAGAATATTTCTCTAATGATTTGATAATCACATCTCTGAAATCAGAGAAAAAGAAACTGTCTAACACTGACAATGTATTGACGATATAATACAACCAACGGGACATAGTGCTTTTTCCACAGCCATTGCTACCCACGATAACTGTGATACCCTCTATTTCGATATCAGCATGCCCTATAGCATGATAATTGTCTATATTAAAATTATACTTGCTCATTATTCAAACTATTTTAATGCAAAAATACGATGTTTTTGTGTAACCTCCAAATTTTTCTGCTATTTTTAATTGAGTTCCCTAAATTCTTCGTATCTTTGCAGCATTTTAATTCAAGCAATTATGGAAAAATATACCCCTCCTGCTCATATCCCCTGCGATAATGATGAATCATATTGACCAGCGGCTGAAGGCGGACATCCGTTACTGCCATATTCCTGAATCTGGCATATTGCTGATTGTAAAGCGCGGCATTGCCTTCGGCCAATCTTTCCTCGATATCAGATGGCACCAGGAAGGAAGACCGATTACCCAGATGGGCATAAAACTCTGAAAGATAGATATGAACTCCTGCCAAATCAAAATCGCCGAAATGAATGTAATGATTGGGAATGCGGAGAAGCCATGACCTGAGATGCTCCAGGTTTTCCTGTGGATAACGGCAGACAAACAGGAGTTGCCTGCCAGGAAACAGGGCATCGAAAAGCCAACGCTGCAACCGAATCTGCATGAAATTCTCAGCATTCTCCATACCCACAACTATCACGTCTTCCGGTATCTCGAAACGATCCGGCTGATTGATGAAAACGGAACTGCCCTCCATCGGATGAAGTATGAATGGCTTTCCATCAAGCATAGCATCTATCTGAACATAGCAATCTACCAGAAAGCCACGAAATGTATTCACCTTCTTAGCCTTTGAATCACCCACCATCCTAACCATATCAGCCCTCGTCTGCATAGAGGAAGAAGCGGAAATCCATTCTTCTAAAGAACATTTCAAGCCAAAATTCTGAACCAATAAGGTACGGCAACTCTCTCGCATGGCCTCGGCTATGCGATATTTGCATCTACTGCCATTGTTCTTCAACATCAGGAGCCCTTCCTGCCTCAGCAAAGCCGTGAGGCGAGGAGACAGCTTCGACGAAGCTATCTCCTCACCCTTCAACATTGCCAATATCTGTCGGGCATCGCCCAATCCTAACTTTTCCATATCATCAAGTATTTCATTTTATCCAGTATATCATATCAGCCGATATTTCCATACACGAAAGGTTTTATAATCTCTTGATTAATTGAGTTACCTTTGTATTTGCCCTATTGTCCTTGCTGAGCAGATAGGTGTATTTGTAATCCTCCACATTATAGGTAGTTGGAGAACTGTTTACCAGTAGGATGTTGCGGCGATTGGCAAAGTCGAGGATTCCCTTCACATTGTTAGGATGCAACTTGCCTATCTCGTCCATCATGCAATGAATCTTGAAATCGCCCGATTTCTTCGATGCCTTCTCCTTAAACACGTTGATGAGCATGATGTTAACCATCGCCTTCACCAGAATGTCGGTGCCATCAGATCCCACATTCGCTATCTTCTCTACCCATCCCGTATCATTATCATTTTCCTTGATACGGAACTCCAACTTAAAGGTATCTGCCACCTGCAACTGCTTGCGGTTAGGCTCATCCAGAAGCCCCTTCATGAAAGCAAGCAGATATTTCACCGCCTTGGCATTCACATCCTGGCGTGACTCGGTGGCAAAGAGATCCATCTCTCCCATATTGAACTGATTCTCTTCCGCAAAGTCTCTGATTCGCAAGAGAAGGATCATCAGCTGGTCGTTGCTCTTCAGCGGGCGCAAGGCAATTTCCCTAATAACACCTGCGAAATTCCGCTCCTCGAAATCGTGGTTGATATCGTTGATGGTCTTGCCGATGTCGCCTTCCCTTCGGGTAAGATCACCCACCTCCTTGGAGATTCGGAAGATGATGTCGGTATATCTTCCACTGATGCGCTTCTGATATTCCGAGATTTTATCATTATCCACAAACTCGCAGAGATTGGATGCGAAGGCGATGAACTCCTCTTCCGTTACCGGACTTACATTGAAATGGAAGGTGTTGTGAGCAGAAAACATACCCAGGAACAGGTGCGATTGCTTCTTGAAATTGTCGAGCGTACGGCTATCCTCATATATCTGGCGCTTCAGCTCTTCTACGATGGCAAGACAATCCTTGGTGGTGATTTTCTCCCCAATCTCACTACTACCCAACGGGCACAAGGTTGCATCGCTCCGGAAGTTCTTTACTGCATACAA
>ERZ791718.387-NODE-387-length-24090-cov-2.243187_pt1 | contig 24090 bp, 23 predicted proteins | sample MGYA00510349_ERZ791718 | MGnify/ENA primary metagenome ERZ791718 (study PRJEB30046, sample SAMN00715136) | human gut metagenome | study: EMG produced TPA metagenomics assembly of the A metagenome-wide association study of gut microbiota in type 2... | reverse complement strand
CCGCCCCGAAACCGCCCTTGGGGATTTTCCCATGGGGACGTTTTTCTTGCTGTAATTTTTCTGTAAATAGTTAAAATAACTATTTACTAATCATTATTAAAGTGCTATAGTATACGTGTCGTATGAATGAATCATATGGATCATCCATTTTGCTATGATATAGGAGGAATGAATTATGGAAAAACGTTCTGGTGCAGTTACTTTTGCTGGAGGCCCTGTAACCCTTGTTGGTCCCGAAGTGAAAGTGGGAGAAAAGGCGCCTGATTTCAAGTTGCTTGATAATAGCCTTGCTGAAAAGACCTTGAAGGACTATGAAGGCAAAATCAAGGTTATTTCTGTTGTACCGTCCCTTGATACGGGTGTCTGTGATGCCCAGACCCGTTGGTTCAATAAGGACGTAACTGGTCTTTCTTCCGATGTCGTGGTCCTCACGGTTTCCATGGATCTGCCCTTTGCTCAGGCTCGTTGGTGCGGGGCTGCTGGGGTCAAGAATGTAGTTACCCTTTCTGACCATCGTGATGCCTCCTTTGGGACGAACTATGGCTTCCTCATGGAAGGACTGCGTCTTGAAGCCCGTGGTGTTGTTGTCATTGATAAAAATGATAAGGTCACCTATGTGGAATACGTTCCAGAAGTCACCCATGCCATTAATTTTGATGGTGTCCTTGCTGCAGTAAAGGCTCTGATTTAATTGTAGGGCTTCCTGATCGACCTATTCACCTGCACCGGTGAGCGAGACTTTTTGATGACGTATCGAGACCAGGACTTTCAAAAAGAAAACATCATCTACCGGAATGTGGATTGATTTGCCCATTGGTTTGCCTCTGTCCTTAAGACGTTTGATGGATCAGCCCAATCTTTGACTGTTTACTTGGGGGACCTTACGGAAGCTTATGCTGTTTCCAATGAGGAATTTTTTGAGATCCGCGGATTTTATACAAAAAGCGGAAATTCTGAAGGCTATTCGTTCAAGGTCCAGTATCAGCAGGATGAGGACGGCGAAATCATTCAAAATATGATCTTATAACTAGATAAAAAGAAAAATTCCCCACCTGGGAAGATACATGTCTATATTTTGTTTTTTGTTTAAAAAAAAAACCCCCCGGAGGGAAATAACCCCGGGGGGGAAATTTTTCATGCTTTTTTCTTTATCATGGAAGGCGGGACGGGAACGAGGAAGGCGAAGAAGCAGCCAATGGCGGCGACGATCCAGAGAATCTGCAGGCTAGGACCAACACCCCAACGGTCGGCAGCCCATCCGACCAGGGGAGAAATCAGGCCGCCTACACTGGCACTGAGACCCAAGGTCACGCCGGAAGCAAAACCAATGTTGCGGGCAAGGTAGGTCTGTCCCAAGATGACCATGGGACTGTAAGGCGCAAAAAGGGAAAGAGCCGTCGGCACCAAGAGCAGGGTTGCTGTCGTTTGGCTGGTACTGTTTGTGAGAAAGAAGAGGGCGGGGACCATGACGAGGAAGGATATCCGCATGACCTTGATGTGTCCCACTTTGTCTGCCAGGATACCGCCCAAAAAAGTCATGACAACCCCCATGGAAAAAAGCAGGGAAAGGGCAAGACTGCCGCTGCTTGCTGATGTGCCAAGAACGCTGATCCAGTAAATTGGGATAAAGGAGTTAAGGATGGTAAAGCCAATTGAGCGTGCAAAAATAACGAAACTAAGTTTCCCGAAGGCGTTCCAATCATTTTTCGGCTGAGGTTCGTTTGAATGGCATTCCCTTTTTTCTGTCCCTTTGAGTCTTTTTTTGATTGCAGGAAGTTTCTTCATCAGATAGAGAGCCGTAAGAAAATTGACTACGGCGTAAATGATGAGCCCCTTGATGCCAAACTGATAGGCGCTGAACCCTGCTGCCACGGGACCGACGGCAAAGCCTGCATTGCCCCCGACAGAAAAAATCCCCATCGCCTTGCCTTTTTGGGCGCCTGAAATGCCGTTTACAAGACGAGCTGCTTCGGGATGGAAAAGGCTGCTGCCCAATCCGCTCAGCATGGCTAAAAAGAGGATGAACCAATAATTCTGGGTAAAGGCCATGGCTGAAAGACTGAACCCACAGAGAAAGACACCAAGGGGGACCAAATAAGGAAGGGATGCACGGTCCGAATAGTAGCCGATGAGAGGCTGCGTTACAGAGGCGAGGACAATATTTGCAAAGATGATGCCCGCTGCTTCCTGATAGGAAAGATGGCAGGCCGCGATAAAATAGGGGAGAAGGGCTGGAATCCCGCCTTGGGCCCAGTCTGTACCAAAATGGCCCAAGGTAAAGTGCAGCACGTTATTCTGGGAATGTTCCATGGAAGCCTTCCTTTCTGCATGGGGAGAAACGTTTTTCTTTCATTGTATTCGACAGCGCTTCATCCTGCAAGGTAAAAGAGGAGAAACCTCGAATAAGACCTTTTGGTGTGGATAAGTTAACTGGCAGTTTGAATCAATGGGCCATTATACGCCAAATATCGAATCATATTGTTTAGAAATGTAATGAATCCATAAAGACAATATCGAATTTGACCACATCACATGGATGAATCGCCGTTATTTTTGCAAAATTTTATATTTTCAGAAAATAACTAGCATTCTATCCTGACTTTGGGTATAATAAAGATGCAATCATTTTTCTCAAAGCGCCGTTTTTTCTATCGAAGGGGACGCAACGGTCAAACCAGCCGCGGCTTGGATAGACGGCTTAAAAATCCGGCAGGCGCTTTTAGCAGGAACGGAACCCAATTAAACAAAAGGAGGCAACAAATCGCATGCAACCATCTGTAAGAAAGAAATCGTGGATGAATCGATTCATCGACACCATTGAGTATTGGGGAAATAAATTGCCCCATCCTTTTATCCTTTTTGGGATGCTCGTCGTCATTACCCTTATTGGGTCCTGGATCTTATCCCAGGCTGGCTGCAGCATAACCTATATGGCAGCTTCACGAACCCCAGGGGAACCGGAAAAGGAAGTGACCATTGCCGTTACCAATCTGCTATCCGGAGAAAACCTGCGTTACCTGATTACGAAGTATCCTGATATTTTTATTGGGTATCCACCTATGAAACTTGTTCTTGTGATGATGGCGGCAACGGCCTTTATCGAAAAGACCGGTTTCTTTGGGACTTTTATGAAAAAGTATCTGCTCCGCGCGCCTCGGGGCCTCGTGACTTTTGCTGTTGTCTTTGTCGGCGTCAACTCCAATTTGATGAGTGATGCCGGGACCCTTTTTGCCTTGACCATGGGTGGAATTATTTTTGCTGCTTTGGGCCGAAATCCCCTGATTGGTGTTATTCTTGGTTGGGCAAGTTCGAGCGGCGGCTTTACGGCAAATCTCTTCCTTGCTGGGACGGATGCTCTGCTTGCTGGCATAACGGAAGGTGTTGTCAAGGAGATGGGCGTTGCAGTCGATATCAATCCAGCCATGAACTACTTCTTTATGGCTTCAGCGACCTTCTTCCTTTCTGTGACGCTTACCCTTTTTACGGAAAAGGTTGTCTGCCGTATGGTCGGTGATGGGGATGGAAAGGTCAATATGGCTTTGCTTGAGGAGCATAAACTAACGGCGGATCAGGAAAAGGGACTGCGTTGGGCTTTTTATGGATTTCTCTTCTTCCTTGCCGTTATGGCAGCCCTTACCGTTCCTTCCTGGGCCATCCTGCGCAATGCGAAGGGTGGTTTCCTGCCGAAATCACCGTTCTTTGCTGGCATCATCACACTTATTGCTTTCTTCTTTGTTTCCACAGGCCTGCCTTATGGTGTGGCAACAGGGGAAATCAAGAAGTGGAAGGATATTCCCCGCCTTGTTTCCGCCGGTCTGCGGGAAGCGATTCCCCTTTTGACGACGACCATGATGGCAGCGGTCTTCATCGATATGATGAATAAATCCAATATCTTTAAAATGGTTGCTGTAGCTGGTGCAGAAGCTCTGCGTGGAGCCAATATCGGTCTTTTGCCGCTTTGTTTGATGATCATTGTCGTGACCACCATCATCAACCCGTTCATGACAAGCGGTTCCTCCAAGTGGCTCATCATCGCGCCCATGATTGTTCCTATGTTCACCATGCTGAATGTGCATCCTGCTTATGCCCAGCTTGCGTATCGCATTGGTGACTCGGCTACGAATATCTGTTCCCCTCTGCAGGAACTTCTGCCCGTAATCATTGGCATGCTGACACAATACCAGGAAGAAGGGAAAATCCCTCTGCGTCCAGGTGAAACGGAACATCGCAAGATTGGGATTGGTACGATTTTTTCCTTGACTATTCCCTATGCCATGGTTATTCTTCTGACCATGACGGCCATGCTCATTGTTTGGCTCACCTTTGGTCTTCCCATTGGACCGGGCATTCCTATGCATATTCAGTAACGTTCCGGCTTCCTTGATTTTGTCCCCCCTTAAGAAGGCATCAGACTAAGATGGAAAATCCCCTGGCAGCTAATCAGCTGCTGGGGGATTTGTAGAATCAGTAGAAATTCATCGCGATGAATATCCTTTTGGAGAGGCTTCTGGTTGAGGCTTCCTTTTTCTAAACGGAGAATAATCCTCATGAAAACAAAGAAAACCTTCCTCAATCGATTTATTGATACCATCGAGTATTGGGGCAACAAATTACCCCATCCTTTTATGCTCTTTGGCGGTATGCTCCTTGCTACTTTATTCATTTCCTGGCTTCTTGCCCGTATGGGTGTCAGTATCTCCTATATGAGTGCATCAAAGATTCCCGGTGAACCGGAAAAGCTTGTGACAGTTGCTGTTGTTAATCTTCTTTCTGGAGATAACCTGCGCTACATCATCATAAAATTCCCGGAAATCTTTGTTTCTTATCCACCGCTTAAATTGGTCCTTGTCATGATGGCTGCCAGTGCCTTCATTGAAAAAACGGGCTTTTTTGAGACCTTCATGAAAAAATATCTGCTCAAGGCACCACGCAGTCTCATTACTTTTGCTGTCGTCTTTGTGGGAATCAATGCCAATCTGATGAGTGACGCGGGGACGATTTTTTCCTTTACCATGGGCGGTGTCATCTTTGCCGCCTTGGGACGCAATCCTCTTATTGGGGTCATCCTTGGCTATGCAAGCGCCAGCGGCGGTTTTACAGCCAACCTCTTTCTTGCCGGGACGGATGCACTGCTCGCGGGGATAACAGAAAGCATTGTCAAGGAAATGGGACTTTCTGTACCCATTAATCCCGCGGTCAACTATTTTTTCATGGCGGCAGCCACTTTTGTTCTTTCCGTGACCATGACCATTTTTACCGAAAAAGTCGTTTGCCGTATGGTGGGCGATGGGGATGGGACCCTTGATGAGAGCCTCATCGCAAAACATCGCCTTACGGAAGATCAGGAAAAAGGACTGCGCTGGGCTTTTTATGGCTTCCTTTTCTTCCTTTTCATTATGGGACTTCTCACGATTCCAGAGGGAGCACTCCTGCGTAATGCCAAAGGGGGATTTCTTCCAAAATCCCCACTCTTTGAGGGCATCATCGTCATTATAGGCTTTGCTTTTGTGGCAACGGGAATTCCTTATGCGGCAGCAACAGGAACAATCAAGGAGATGCGAGATATTCCCCGTCTGGTATCAGCCGGGCTGCAGCAAGCCATTCCTCTTTTGACAACAACCTTGATTGCTTCCCTTTTTATCGATATGATGAATAAGTCCAATATATTCAAGGTTGTCGCCATTGTTGGAGCTGAAATCCTCAAAGGGGCCGATGTGGGGCTTATTCCTTTGTGCCTAATGATTGTTGTTGTGACAGCCATTATCAATCCTTTCATGACCAGTGGATCATCTAAATGGCTCCTTATTGCCCCCATGATTGTGCCCATGTTCACCCTCCTCAATGTCCATCCTGCCTATGCCCAGCTGGCCTTTCGCATTGGGGATTCGTGCACCAATATTTGTTCGCCCCTTCATTCCGCCCTGCCCATCATTATAGGACTCCTCACGGAATATCAAGCCGAAGGGAAGATTCCTTTGCGTCCCGGCGAGACGATGCAACGGGAACTGGGGATTGGAACCATTTTCTCTCTTACGATTCCATATTCCCTGGTTCTCCTATCAACCATGACGGTCATGCTGGTTCTTTGGCTGCTGCTTGATCTGCCTATCGGGCCAGGGGTTTCCATGTATCTGTGATTTTTGTGCTATACTGAAAGAAAACTCAATGAAGGAGGAACAGCAATGCTGATCAAAAATGCTCATGTACTCAGTCCCCATGTGACAGAGGGGTTCTATGATATTAGGGTCCTTGACGGAAAAATTGCCGAAGTGGGGGAGAGCCTTTCGGCAGAAGGTGAATCCGTTCGGGATGCTGGCGGGGCCTATGTGACGCCTGGATTCATTGATGCCCACACACATCTTGGACTCAAAGCAGATTCGCTGGGTGAATTTTACGCTGATCATAATGAGAAGAAGATGATTCTTTCACCAGAGATGCGTGCCATTGATGCCATCAATCCTCTTGACCGGACCTTTGAGGAGGCGCGAAATGCCGGGATTACGTGCTGCGCAAGCGGCCCTGGTTCGCTTAATGTGATCGGCGGTCAGTATGCTGCCATCAAGACGCGGGGCAAGATCATTGACGAGATGGTCCTTGATCCTTATTTTGCCATGAAATGCGCCCTGGGGGAAAATCCTAAAAAGGGATATGAAACAACTCGTATGGGGATTGCGGCAACACTTCGGGAATTTCTCCTTACTGCCAAAGTTTATGCGGAAACGCCTGTCCGTGATTATGACCGGAAACTGGAACCCATGGTGCCTGTCATGCGTGGCGAAAAACCGCTTAAGATTCATTGCCATGAGGCCCTTGATATTGTGACGGCTATCCGCATTTGTGATGAATTTCATTTACGGTTTACCTTGGACCATGTGACAAGCGGGACGGATATCTTGGAATTTTTGCGCAAACGTCCGGAGATCCCTCTTCTTGTAGGGCCCAGCCTGGGAAGCCGCGGCAAGGTGGAGCTTCACGGGAAGGGATTTGACAGTGTAGCGGCGTTAGCAGAAGGCCGTGATATCTGCATCATTACGGATGCTCCCGTGATTCCCCTGCAGTATTTGCCTGTTTGCGTTGGCCTTGCCATCAGCAAGGGCATGGCCTATGAAAAAGCTCTTGCAGCGGTCACCATCAATGCGGCCCGCGTCATGGGCGTTGATCAGCGGGTTGGGAGCCTAGAAAAAGGAAAGGATGCCGATTTGGTCCTTTTCAAGGATAAACCTTTTGTCACGATTCAAGATCCTTTGGCTGTCATGATGGACGGAATTTTTCTTGACGCCTCTAATTAAAAAGAAGCAATTTATGAACCTCTCCTATCAACTTTGATAGGAGAGGCTTTCTTTTTACTGAAAAGGATGATTTGTGTACAGATAATAATGATAATGGGAATAAAATCGGACGTGTTTGAACGGATATACAAGATAAATTATACTTACACAAATATGTATCATTTTATGAACAAATTGTAAAATATTTGACGGAGTATTTAGCAACATGTTAAATTAATATTATGAACAAATATTTTGAATAAATATACTGAAGAAAGGATGGTTTCATGAAAGCATTCAAGTTGATGATCCTTACTGCTTTTCTTGTTTTGCTAGGAATTCTATCAGGGTGTTCCCCTGACGAAAAGCGGCCTGTTGTCTTTGCAGATCCTGGATGGGATAGTGTCCGGTTCCATAACGCTGTGGCTCAGCTCGTTGCTGAAAAGGTCTATGGACTCAAGACGGAAATCCTTTATGGCTCCACGCCCATCACGCAGGCCGCCCTTGTACGCGGCGATGCAGATGTCAATATGGAGCTGTGGACGGATAACGTTCCCACTTATGAAGCTGATAAGGCCGCCGGCGGGATCGTGGATCTGGGCGTCAACTATGATGATAACCGCCAAGGGTTTTATGTCCCGCGCTACGTCATTGAAGGTGATGCCGAACGCGGTATTGCCCCTATGGCGCCGGACCTGAAATCCGTCAAGGATCTGAGCCGCTATGCGGCGCTCTTTAAGGATGAGGAAGATCTCGCGAAAGGACGCTTATATGGTGCCATCCCAGGATGGAATATCGATGCCATCCTCTATAAGAAGTATGAAGTCTATGGGCTTAATCAGAACTATATCTATTTTCGGCCTGGCAGCGAAGCTACGCTTTCTACGGCTTTTTTGACTGCCTACGAGAAAGGGCTTCCTGTTGTTGGGTATCAATGGGAACCTACTTGGCTTTCCGGTAAACTTGACCTTGTATTGCTGGAAGACGCCCCTTATGAGAAGGCCGCCTTTGAAGAGGGCCTTACGGAAGCCCAGAAGGTTGTGATTGCGGCCAATTCTCGTTTCCCCAAACGGGAGCCGGAGTTTTCAAAGTTCCTTAGCCGCTACCATACGTCAAGTACCCTTACGGCAGAAGCCTTGGCTCATATGGCGGATACAAAGGCTTCCTATGAGGAAACGGCCCGCTGGTTCCTCAAAAAACATGGGGAACTTGTTGATGCTTGGCTGACGCCAGAAGACGCAGCCAAACTGAGGGAAGCACTTTAACTGGGAAAGGAGCCCTTATGATCAATTATCTCACAACGTTTCCGAACCTTCGCATCAATGTGGCTGAGCCCGTCGATGCTTTTGTCCGTTATATCAACATTCATTATGGAGAATTCTTCGTCTCCTTCAAGCGTCTCATTGGTATCTTTGTTGGGGCCCTTAACAGCGGACTTGACGCAATTCCTTGGTGGATCTTGATTCTTGCCGTGGCCTATGGCGGCGGCAGATTGATGAATAGTTACCGCAAAGGCGCTTTTTTTGGCGGGCTGCTCTTTTTTATCGGTCTTTTGGGTTACTGGCAGATGATGTGTGAAACCCTTTCCATTGTCCTTGCGGCTGTGTTCTTTTCCCTTTTGATTGGTCTTCCCATTGGCGTCCTCCTTGCCTCCATCAAACGGGCCGATCCTTTGATTCGGCCTTTTCTTGATGCCATGCAGACCATGCCGACCTTTGTTTATATGATTCCCGCAGTCATGCTCCTGGGGCCAGGAAAGGTGCCTGCCGTCCTTGCAACCGTTGTATATGCAGTTGTTCCTGTCATTCGGCTGACCAGTCATGGAATCAAGCAAGTCGATCCAGAAGTAGTCGAAGCGTCTCGTTCATTTGGGGCCTCACGCTTCCAGACCCTCGTCAAGGTGCAGATCCCTCAGGCCCTGCCTACGATCATGACGGGTATCAATCAGACCATGATGATGGCGGTTGCTATGGTCGTTACAAGTTCCATGATCGGTGCCAACGGCCTTGGTATGGAAGTCCTCATCGCCATCAACCGTATGGAATCAGGTCGTGGTCTGTCGGCGGGACTCAGTATTGTCATCATTGCGATCCTGCTTGACCGTCTGACCCAAAGCGTGATTCGGAAGGAGGAATCCCAATGACACAAACGCCCATTCTCGAGGTCCGGCACCTCTACAAAATCTTTGCCCCTCTGGATTTTCGCGGTGAAAAGAAAATGGCCTATAAGCTATTGGAACTTGGGGCTACAAGACAGGATGTCCTTGAAGCAACCGGGATGACGGCGGCTGTGACGGACGTGTCCTTTCGGGTGGGAAAAGGAGAAATCTTTGTACTTATAGGGCTGTCTGGCAGCGGCAAATCGACCCTTGTGCGCTGCCTCAATATGCTGCATCGGCCCAGCCGGGGAGAAGTCCTCATTGACGGAGAAGATATCACTGCGTACGATGAAGTAAAACTTCAGAAGCTGCGGCGGACAAAAATTTCCATGGTCTTCCAAAACGGCGGTCTTCTCGCTCATCGGGATGTCATGGGCAATGTGGGCTATGGTCTTGAAATCCGCGGCGTCAAGAAGGAGGAACGGGAGGCCAAGGCTCTTGAAATGATTCGCATGGTGGGTCTTGAAGGGCACGAACGGGAGAGTCTTGATAGTTTGTCCGGCGGGATGCGGCAGCGCGTTGGTATCGCCAGGGCCTTGGCAAGCGACCCGGATATCCTGCTCATGGATGAAGCCTTTTCCGCCCTTGATCCCCTTGTGAAAAATGATCTCCAGTTTGAGCTGCTGCGCATCCAGGAGCAGACGGGAAAGACCATCATCTTCATTACTCATGACATCAATGAAGCATTTAAGTTGGGAAGCCGCGTGGGCATTTTGCGGGACGGACGCATGATCCAGCTTGATACACCGGAAAAAATGCTGAGCGCACCGGCCAATGACTATGTCCGCCGCTTTATTGACAGTGTTGATACAACCAAGGTGCTCACGGTTAAGCACATCATGACCGTTCCCGGTTCGGTCATAAAAAAGACCGACGGCGCCAATGTGGCCCTAAACAGTATGCGTGCGAGCGGCGTTTCAAGTGCCTATGTGGTGAGTGATTATATGCACTTTGACGGAATCATCACCTTGGAAGGAGCCCTTTCCGTGCGGGATGGGAAGAAGACTTTTGAAGAAGCCATCATTCGGGAGGTTCCTTTTGTACGCAATCTTGATGCTCCAGTTTCTTCCATTGTCCCTCTGGCGGCAAAGACGCAGTATCCTCTTGCTGTAGTGGATGAGCATGATGTCTTCCGCGGCATTGTGACAAAGGCCTCCGTCCTGTCTTCCCTTTCCGTCTAAACAAAAACGGGTCTTCCCAAAGGAGGACCCGATTTTTTGTTTTTATTTTTGTTTTAGCCATTTAGTAAAGAGGGGATAGCGTTGGCCCATCTTTTTTGTCATGACAAGAGAGTACTCAATCTGGGCCGATTGGTCCACAATCGGGACAGCCGTCCGATTTTTGAGAGGTTCTTCACTAAGGACACGGTCCGTAATGAAGGAAGGCAGGGAGGAAGCTTTCTCCAGCTCGAAAAAGTCATCTCTCTGTTCTTGGAGCAGGAAACGGGAATGGGGCATTGTTTCCTTGATGAGATCCTTCCAGAACCCGATGTGGGAATAAACAATCATGGCAGTCCCGTCCAAATCGGAAAAAGAAAGGGAGGAGCTTTTTTCCTGGGGATGCCCTTTGGGAAGGTTGAAGTACAGTGATTCCTTGCCGAAGGGGAGAGCGATGAGTGCGCTGTCAGTCGGCTTAAAAGGCAGGATAATGACATTGTATCGCCCATCCCGCAGCCCTTGAAGAAGGGGCTCGGTGCTGCGCAGTTCCGTTGTCAGTGACTGCGATGGATAGAGTTCCGTTGCTAGCCGTACAAAGTCCATGACAGGATAGGGGGCACAGCTTCCCAGTGACAAGGTATGCCTTGAGCGGTCGAGCTGACGGACTTTATCCGTCATGACTTCTATTTCGGAGAGAATCTTTCTTGCTTCCTTTATGGCAAGCAGCCCATTTTCATTGAGGGCAATGTGATTTTTTGACCGCGCAAATAGAATGACACCAAATTCCTTTTCCAAAAGTTTCATGTTCCTTGTCAGTGTCGGCTGTGAGACGTGCAGGATTTCTGCTGTTTTTGAAAGTGTGCCGTACATTCCAAAGGCAACGAATTGGAAAAGATGCTCAAATTCAATCATACGCACCTCCACTATTTATTTTATAAATACTATTATACTATATTACTAATGTACAAGAAACGGATTTCTCGCTATAGTATAAGAAAGATTGGCATATTCAGCAATCAATTTGAAAAATTATATGATAGAAAATAAGAAAGGTGGAATCCTTATGCAGGAAGTGACCCTTAATCAGGGAATCAAGATGCCCCAACTGGGATTTGGTGTTTTTCAGGTTCCCGACGAAAAAATTTGCAGGGAAAGTGTCCTTATGGCCCTTGAAACTGGGTACCGGCTCATTGATACGGCTGCCGCGTATTTCAACGAAAAAGCTGTTGGAGAGGCAATCAAGGAAAGCGGGATTCCTCGGAATGAGCTCTTTATTACGACGAAACTATGGGTTCAAGATGCTTCTTATGAAAAGGCTAAGGAAGCCCTGAAGGTTTCCCTTGATAAGCTGAATCTTGATTATCTGGATCTTTACTTGATCCATCAGCCCATGGGGGACTATTATGGTGCCTATCGGGCCATGGAAGAGGCGCATGACAAGGGACTTGTTCGAGCTATTGGGGTCTGTAATTTCTATCCTCATATCCTTGCTGATTTTTGTGAGACTGTTCGCGTCATGCCAGCAGTTAACCAAGTCGAGCTGCATCCTTTCTTTCAGCAGGAAAATGCCTTGGCACTTATGAAACACTATGGCGTGAAACCGGAAGCTTGGGGGCCTTTTGCAGAAGGAAAACATGGTCTTTTCACCCATCCGGTCCTAACAGAAATCGGGAAAAAGTATGGCAAGTCCGCCGCCCAGGTGGCTTTGCGCTGGAATCTTGACCGTGGCGTCATCGTCATTCCAAAGTCGACCCATCTGGAACGGATGAAGCAAAATATAGATGTCTTTGATTTTACCCTTTCAGCAGAAGACCGTAGCGCCATTGCAGCCCTTGACCGGGGCCGCAGCGACATTGTGAATCACTTTGATCCCCAATTTGTCCAGGCCCTTCACCAACTGAAGATCCATGATTGAGTGCCTTACCCACCCTGCCAGATCGATCTTTTTATTTCAACCATTTCATTGCGCGTAAGAAAAGCTCCAGCCCTCTTTAAAGGAGGACTGGAGCTTTTGATGCATCTGAAAGGGGCGCCGTTGGCTTCAAAAATCAATATCCCTATCGTAGTAGCAGGCTTGGAGCAGCTTTTTCATCTCACTTTCCGTCGGTTTACGGGGATTGGACGAGGTGCAGGCATCTAAAAGGGCGTCTTTGGCAATTTGGGGCAGTCTTTCTTCAAAGACGGCTTCCGGAATGAACCCTTGCTCTGTCGGAAGGGCATCCTTTCCATAGAAACGGATGGCACGGGGAATCCTCAGCTCTTTCTGCGTATTACGAATCCAGTCAATGAGGAGATGGACTTTTTCCTCGTCTGTCGTTCCTCCCAGCTTCATGTAGTCGCAAATGATGGCGTAGCGTTTTTTGGTCGCTTCTTCTTTCGCGTTAAACTGGATAACCTTTGGCAGATACATCGCATTGGCTGCCCCATGGATTAGGTGGGCCCCATAATCAGCAAAGGCTGCTCCTGTTTTATGGGCCATGGAGTGGACAATCCCCAGGAGGGCATTGGAAAAGGCCATCCCAGCAAGGCACTGCGCATCATGCATCTTATCCCTTGCTTCCATGTTGCCTTGGTAAGAGGGAATCAGATATTTTTGAATCATTTCTATGGCATGGATGGCAAGGGCGTCCGTAAATTCACAATGAGCCGTTGACACATAGGCTTCCACGGCGTGAGTAAAGGCATCCATACCAGTATGTGCCACGAGTTTTGGGGGCATGCCATGGGTTAATTCAGGATCGATGATGGCCATGTCCGGTGTAATCTCAAAGTCTGCAATCGGGTACTTGATTCCGCTTTTATAATCGGTGATGATGGAAAAACTGGTCACTTCCGTGGCCGTGCCTGATGTGGACGAAATCGCGATAAAATGGGCTTTGCGCCTTAATTTGGGGAGTCCAAAGACCTTGCGCATTTCATCAAAGGTGATGGATGGGTACTCATATTTGATCCACATGGCTTTTGCGGCATCAATGGGGGAGCCGCCGCCAATGGCGATGATCCAATCAGGACCAAATTCCTGCATGACCTTGGCGCCTTTAAGAACAGTTTCTACTGAAGGATCGGATTCGATACCTTCGTAGATCTTTACTTCCATGCCTGCCTCTTTGAGGTAGGCCTCGGCTTTACCGAGAGAACCGTTCCGACGGCTGGAACCTCCGCCGGTGCAGATTATGGCACGTTTTCCTGTTAAATTTTTAAGGATTTCCATGGAGCCATAGCCATGATAGATATCTCTTGGAAGTGTAAATCGCTGCATAATATGACCTCCTTTTTAGGTTACGGGTTCATCATATCATGGTTCGGATGGATTTCAACTAGTGACACCAAGGGTTCATATTTATGGTGTGAATCTGTAACAAAGTTACCATAAGACCCGCAGTTTTGGCCATGTTCTCAAATCAATTGCCCTTTGCTAAATGGGGTAAGGCTGTCCCATGATGAGGACGTACTTTCGGGCGTGCTTGTTTTTACGAAATTTTTACAGGAAGAAAAGGTCAATCTTTACAGAGGTGGGGTAGGCTATTCATAAAGCAAAACCAATACAGCTCATAAAAAAGATTGGTGTAAGAAAGGATGGATCATTGATGAAAGTAAAAAGCGCGTTAAGAAAAGGATTGCTGATGAGTTTGACAGCTATGATGGTGGTTGGGCTCGCTGGCTGCGGAGGTAAGAAGGCAGCAACGACGGGTGGCGAAAAGGCTCTTTCCGGAAACATTACGGGTTCTGGTTCATCGGCTCTCCTGCCGCTTGTCAAGGATGCAGCAGAAGCCTTCAAGAAGAACCATAAAGATGTATCCATCAGTCTTAATGCTGGGGGAAGCGGCACCGGTCTCAAACAGGTCTCCGAAGGCTCTGTCGATATGGGAAACTCCGATGTTCCGGCTGCATCCAAACTGCCTAAGGATAAAGCAGAAAATCTCCTTGACCACAAGATCTGCGTTATGACCGTTGCGACCATTGTCAATAAGGATGTAGCTGCCACTGTAAAGAACCTGACCAGCCAGCAGCTAAAAGAGATCTTTACGACGAAAATCAAGAATTGGAAAGAAGTCGGCGGTCCGGACGAACCGATTGTCCTGATTACCCGTCCGAAGACTTCCGGTACGCGTGCCCTCTTTACGAAGTATGCATTGGGCGGAGTGGAAGAAGTTTCCAATAAGTCCCTTGAGACGGATAACTCCGGACTCCTGCTCCAGAGTGTTGCCCAGAATAAAGGTGCCATTGGATATGTGGCCCTGCCTTATCTTGTAAAGAATGATACGGTCGCCGCCATAGCTATTGACGGCGTTGCCCCGACCTTGGAAAACACCTACAGCGGTAAGTATAACGTCTTTGGGTTTGAACATATCTACACGGCAAAAGACCCGAAACCGGCGGTCAAAGCTTTCCTCGAATTCATTGGTTCTGCTGATTACGGCAAACGGATTGAAGAACTGGGTTACGGTGTCAGCAGCAAGATAGAGCTGAAGGATCCAGACCACGATTAAGTCCATCTTTCCAGCTTTGAGAAAGGAAGATTTTTCTATGAAGGAAAAAGCGATGCTGCAGCATGCAGCAGCCATCCATCACAGGGAACTCCTTGCAACGACGGGAGTAAAGCTATGCGGGTTTACAGCGGCTTTACTTCCGTTTTGTATAGGCCTGTTCCTTTTTATGCGCGGCAGTGAGACGTTTCTGGTCTTTGGACATTCGTTACAGGAATTTCTTTTCAGTGGGCAGTGGGCCCCTTCTGATACAGCGTCCGGCGGAGGGCAGGTGGGGGCTGCCATGTTTATCTCGGGCTCCCTTGTCATCTGCCTCCTGGCCCTTTTATTTGCCCTTCCAGTCAGTCTTGCGGCGGCCATTTATATGACGGAAATTGCATCCCCTTCGTCACGGCGCCATGTCCAACCTTTTATTGAACTTTTTACGGGGATTCCCTCTGTCATCTATGGCTGGATTGGTCTTACCGTGCTGATTCCTTTTTTACGGAAATTTTTCACGATGCCTTTTGGCTTTTCCGTCCTTTCTGCTTCTTTGGTGCTGGCAACTATGATTTTTCCCGTGATTACTATGATGGCCTCCGATGCCATGATGGCTGTCCCCAAGAGCCTGCGTGATGCAGCCTATGGCCTTGGTGCGACACGTTGGGAGACAATCCGTACCGTTGTTCTTCCTTCTGCCCGGACGGGAATCTTTACAGGGATTGTCCTAGGTCTTGCCCGTGCTTTGGGCGAAGCCCTTGCCGTGGCTATGGTTGTAGGTCAAATGAAGGTTTTCCCAACCTCCCTATTTCTGCCGGCAACGGCCATGACAACGGTCATTGCTTCTGATATGGGAAGTGCCATGGAAGGCGGCGAATATAATGCCGCACTTTGGACGCTGGCGTTGCTGCTCTTTGTCATCTCATTCATCCTGATCTTTATTATCCATCACGTGGGTAAAAAGCGCTTAAAGGGGGCTGACCAATGATTGAAGAAATTCTTTCGCTCCCCCGCCATGATGAGTCCTCTAAGGAAACGGGGCTGAACCGAATCAAGCGAAAAAGAATGATATCGTCCATCATGACCGGCTTTTTTTATGCGGGGGCTTTTGGCGCGGCCTTGCTGCTCACTATCTTTGTTGCTTTTGTTATCGGGCAGGGTTTCTTGTCGGTAAATCCAGATATTCTCGATTCCCTTTCCAGCATCTTTTTCAATACCCTCTATCTTGTGGTCCTGGCCCTGTTTTTCAGCGCCTTATGGGGGATTCCTGCAGGAATCTTTCTTGCAGAATTCGCCGGTCATGGTAAATTGACCAAATGGGTCCGGATGGCGATTGAAACCCTCGCGTCCCTTCCATCGATTGTTGTTGGCCTATTTGGTTATCTGGTCTTTATCGTCATGACCGGTTCCCAATGGAACCTGATGGCCGGGGCCCTGTCTGTTTCCATCATGACCTTGCCCATGCTTGCCTCAGTTACGGAGGACGCCCTTGAAGGACTGCCGCCGTTTTATAAATTGGGCAGCCTGGGCCTTGGAGCATCCCGGATGCAGACACTGATCCACGTCGAGCTGCCCGCATGTTTTCCGCGTATCATGACCGGTCTTATCCTCGCTGCTGGCCGTGGCTTTGGGGAAGCGGCCGCCCTGATGTTTACGGCGGGAATGAGCACGGACATCGACTGGTCAAACTGGGATATTTTAAGCCAATCCTGTCCGCTGAACCCGTTTAGGCCGGGTGAAACCTTGGCCCTTCATATTTGGGCACTACGGACGGAAGCGCTTGATCCCAATGCGGCGCAAATCGCAGGGGTCACGAGTGCCATCCTGATGTTGGTCGTTGTTATTTTCAATGCGCTGGCTCGCTATATCAGCTGGCGCATGGAAAAGAAAATGGGAGGAATTTGATCCATGGAAAAACTAGATGCAAGATCGGAGGACCTGACATTTGATATTCAGCACGTGAATCTTTTCTATGGAAAGAATCAAGCTTTGAAGGATATTTCCATGCAGGTCCGCAAAAATGAGATCACTGCTCTTATTGGACCGAGCGGATGCGGGAAATCCACGCTTCTTAAGACACTTAACCGCATGAATGATTTTGTTGAGGGCTGCCGCGTTGAAGGATCCATCAAGTTTGAAGGGCTTGATATCTTTACGGAAATCGATTCCTTGCTCCTGCGTTATCGGGTGGGGATGGTCTTTCAGCAGCCTTCGCCGTTTCCTAAGAGTATATATGATAATGTTGCTTATGGGCCGCGCGTCCAGGGCATTACGAGTCAGTCCGTCCTAGACGGCCTCGTGGAGACAAGTTTAAAGCAAGCTGCCATTTGGGATGAACTCAAGGATCGACTCAACACGAGTGCCTTGGGCCTTTCCGGCGGGCAGCAGCAGCGCCTGTGCATTGCAAGGACACTTGCCGCGCAGCCTTCCGTGATCCTTATGGATGAACCAACAAGTGCCCTAGATCCGATTTCTACCCAGAAAATCGAGGATCTTGCCTTGGAACTTAAGCGACAATATACGATTGTCATCGTGACCCATAATATGCAGCAGGCCAAACGGATTTCCGACCGAACAGCGTTCTTCTACTTGGGTGAATTGGTGGAAATGGACCGAACCGAAAAACTCTTTACCAATCCTGACGAACCTCGTACGGAATCTTACATTACGGGCCGGTTCGGTTGATGCCAAAAGGAGGAATAAACATGCGGGATGCCTATGTAGAGTCCCTTGAAGAAATGCACAAAGATGTGGAAAAGCTCATTTGCGCGCTCAAGGATACAGTCAAAAGGACGGGGCAAGCCATGCTCAGCATGGATGTCGATATGGCACGGGAAATCCGTGATGGTGATGAGGCCTTTGATAACATGATCCGTGATATCATGCACAAAGACCTCAATATCCAGGTCCTGCAGTCACCCGTTGCCGGTGATTGGCGGGGTCTTGTCGGAACCTTCAAGATCCTAGGGGATATGGAACGGATTGCAGATCATTGTTCCGATATCAGCAGCTATGTGCTGCGTATTGCGGGAATGAAAAATCCCCTTCCACTGCCGAAAGGGGTCGATCATCTCTATGAAGATATGGAGGGTCTTGTCACGACGGCCTTTGACTGTTACCTAAGTGGGGATTCCAAGACCGCGGAACTGATCAAGGATAAGGATGATGTTGTCGATGCCCACTTCAACCAATTGCTTTATGATCTTTCCAATAAAATCGAGAACCAGGAAGACCGGTTAAGTACGGGTGCCTATGTGGATTACGTGCTCATCATCAAATATATCGAGCGCATGGCGGACCATGGAACCAATATTGGTGAGTGGGTCGTCTATCAAAAAAATAATGAATTGCCTGGACGGCCGAATCTATAATTTGGATATCCGGATGTGGGGAAGAAAAGGGCTCGGGTGATGGAGCCCTTTTTTGCTGTCTCTAACAAGTAGGAAAACGTTCTTTGCCTTCGTTCATCCTTTCTAAATCGCGGGACTATTACGATTTCATTGATGTGAGCAAAATCCGTGCAGCGAGCAGATTGTCAGAGCCTAATCAGCACCATGTAACAAACCGTTCCAACGACCATGGAAAGCATCATGCTGCGCTTTTTGAGCTGCAGGAAAACGGTGACGGCTGACGCACATAATTCTGGCAGTCCGTAGGGCGAAACAAGAAAGGTGATATGGCGCAGGCAGTAGACGCAAAGCATGGCAAAAATGGCGGGTGGCAGGGCCTTTCCCAGATAAGTCATGAAAGGCGGTGTGGGGCGCGCCTAGATGAAAAGACAAAGAAAGGAAGAAAGCGGGTCAGGATGGTTGCCGCGGCACAGACGCCAATCGTAATGGCTTCTTCAAAAAAGGTCATGAAGGAAAGCCTCCTTTTTGGGTAATTCGTTTGCGCAGGCCCGTTACGAGAATGAGAATCACGATCATGGTGGGAATCAGGAAGTGGTCGGGACCAAATAGAAGCCTGCAGATTACGGCAGAGCAAAGTCCGATGGATGCGGTGAGCGGCGTTTTTTGCTGGCGAACCTGTTCAACAAAAATGACAATGAACATGCTTGTCATGACAAAGTCAATACCTTTTGTGTCAAAGGGAACGAGGGAACCAAAAATGCCGCCAAGGGCTGCGCTTGTAAACCAGTACGTGTAGTCAAGCAGCGTAACAAAAAGCATGAACCAGCCTGGGTCAACGTCGGGATGGGGCTTTTTGGCAAAGATCAGGGCGAAGGTTTCATCACACATGCCGTAGATCAGAAACGGTTTTTTCCAACCCATTCCTTTATAGCGGTCCAGCATGGCAATGCCATAAAAGAGGTGCCGCGCCTGGATCATGAGAGCCATGAGAAAAGCTTGGAGCGGGGCAAAGGGAGAAAGGAGCATGGTCACTGTAACAAACTCCAAGGAGCCGCCAAAGATGATCATGGCCATCAGCATGGGATACCAAAAGGAAAACCCCATACGCTGCATATAAACTCCATAGGCTGCTCCGATAAAAAGAAATCCGGCCGCAATGGGAAGTGTAGCTGTCAAGGCCTCCCTGAAAGCATTTAAGATGGGTGGACGGGCAGGGGACTTGGGCAGAACCAATGTAATCACTCCTTATTAAAAGGGACTGCCGCCGTTTTGGCGCAGTCCCATTCATGTGCTGTACAATCAATCTTTGCTGGGAACAAGGTCCCCGGCCTTTAATTCACCGCGCTTGGCCCGTTCCGCAAACTCAGCCGTTGACGTAAATAGGACATCACTGCTGCTGTTAAGGGCTGTTTCACAAGCATCTTCCAAAACGGAGATGATGAATCCAACGCCAACAACCTGCATGGCAAGGTCGTTGGAGATGCCAAAGGAAGCACAGGCGACAGGAATCAGAAGCAGAGAACCGCCAGCTACACCGGAAGCCCCACAGGCACCGACGGTGGAAATGAGGCATAAGAGGAGGGCTGTCAAAAGATCGACTTGGATTCCTAAGGTGTTGGCCGCTGCCAAGGCAAGGACAGAAATTGTAATCGAAGCACCTGCCATATTGATTGTAGCGCCAAGCGGAATGGAAATGGTATAGGTATCCGGATTAAGTCCCAAGCGTTTGCAAAGGGACAGATTGACGGGGATATTCGCAGCTGAACTTCTGGTAAAGAAGGCATAGATGCCTGATTCACGAATCGTGGCAAAGACAAGGGGATAGGGATTGCGGTGGATTTTGGCAAAGACGATGATTGGGTTCATGACAAGGGCTACCAAGGCATACGAGGCAATGAGGACCCCGAGCAGCTTTAAATAAGAAAGAAGGGCGGAAAGTCCGCTTGCAGAAATGGACTGCGTCACAAGACCCATGATGCCGAGCGGGGCAAAACGGATGACCCAGCTGACGACAATGGTGATGCCCTTCGAGAGGTCATCAAAGACTTTTTTCGTTTCTTCTTTAGCGACGCTATGCATGGCAAGGCCAATGATGACGGCCCAGGCGAGGATCCCAATGTAGTTGGCCCGCAGGAGGGCGTTAACAGGGTTATCCACGACGTTCATGATCAGCGTATGAAGGACTTGGGCAATCCCGCTGGGCGGATTGATTTCACTGTTTCCAATCGATAGCTGTAGAGTGACAGGAAAGAGAAAGGACAGCGTTACGCCAACAAGAGAGGCAGCGAAAGTGCCTAGGACATAAAGTGTGACGATGGGTTTCATGTTGGTATCACCATCACTCTTGCGCTGCGTCATGGCGTTCATAACGAGAATAAAGACAAGGACTGGAGCCACGCCTTTAAGGGCACTGACAAATAAATCGCCGAAGATACTGACGAAGGGGACCGCAGAGGGTACAAAGACGGCGAGCATGATGCCAATGACGAGTCCAATGGCAATCTGTTCAATGAGGGGCACTTTCTTTACAAAGGTAACAAGCGGATTCATGTGCAAACTCCCTTTCTTTCATGACTGAAACAAATGAAAATAAGATTCTTCTAGTATACTCGTTTCATGTTGCAAGTACAATAGTTTTCAACAAAATCATAAAAAAGGATGCACATTACAAATGCTATCTAAACAAGATAATTAAAACAAACATTGTAATCTTTAATTCGCTAATTCTAACATAGTGAGTTTTCTATCTCCCGTGCTGAAAAGGGAGAGTTGATCAACTGGCCGTTGATGAGTAGCGCCTGAATGAATCTTCTATTTGAAAAGGCCTGCCACAAGCGTTGGAGTTCGGGCAGGCCTTTATTTGAAATCAGGAGGGCTGTTAGGAGAGAACGCCCGTTGCCTCTTCAATCCGTTCTTCAATTTCTAGGCAAACATCCTCAAAATGATGCATAATATCGTCTCTGGTCAGATGAAGGATCTCATAGCCATATCGCCAAAGCTTTTTCTTGCCTTCGGCTGTATCATCTATGGGGGTTGTCGGATTGTTGGGATTGCCGTCTATGACAATGAGCAGCTTTGCCTTGGCGCAGTAAAAGTCGGCAATGAAGCCAAAGATACATTTCTTGCGGCCGAACCGGAGAGGGTAGGGTCGCATGAAGTCAAACCAAAGATGACATTCGGCTTCATTCATGGACCGTCTCATGGTGGCAGCAAGGCCTCTGTTTTCCCAATCTTCGTGTTGTTGGTAATAGATCATGTGTCGTGTCTCCTTCGTTATGGATTGGCGTGTAATGGGTTCATGTCCTTTATTATGCCCTAAATAGAACGGATATAAAAGGGGGATTGGATAAAAGGGAAGTTTTTGACGTTAAAAGGGATGATTTCGGGGACAAAATGATCCTTTTGGTCATTATCTCAAAAGATTTGCCAGCTATTTGAAAAATAAACAGAATCATAGTATAGTTATACAAAGAAAGAACCGTTCCGGTCTCCTTTTTTAGGGAATGACCGGTCAAAACGAAGGAATATCCTAAGAAGGAGCATCGGTTTATGAAAAAAATTATTTTAACAGGGGATCGTCCTACGGGTCATCTTCATGTCGGTCATTATGTTGGGTCCTTGCAAAATCGCGTAAGACTGCAGAATTCCGGTGATTTCGATGAAATCTATTTTATGATTGCCGATTCCCAGGCACTCACGGATAATGCAGAAAATCCCGAAAAAGTTCGTCAAAATGTACTGCAAGTTGCCCTCGATTATCTGGCTGTAGGGATTGACCCTGAAAAGGCCACCATTTTTATCCAGTCCATGGTCCCGGCCCTTTATGAATTGACTGCTTATTATATGGATCTTGTTACTGTTTCACGAGTACAGCGCAACCCGACCGTTAAAGCGGAAATTCAGCAGAAGAACTTTGAAAACAGCGTGCCCCTTGGCTTTTTCTGCTACCCTGTAAGCCAAGCTGCTGATATTACGGCTTTCCATGCCACCCATGTTCCCGTTGGGGAAGATCAGGAACCTATGCTCGAACAATGTCGGGAAATTGTGCGCAAGTTCAATTCCGTTTACGGGGAAACCTTGACGGAACCGGATATTTATCTGCCGCCTAATAAAGCTTGTTATCGGCTGCCAGGGATTGATGGCAAAGCCAAGATGAGCAAATCCTTGGGCAACTGTATCTATCTTTCCGACGATGCTGAAACCGTGAAAAAGAAAATCATGTCCATGTACACGGATCCCACTCACCTCCAGGTTTCCGATCCGGGGCACGTGGAAGGCAATACGGTCTTTACTTATCTTGACGCGTTTTCGAAACCAGAACATTTTGCGCAGTTCCTGCCGGAATATAATAACCTTGATGAACTGAAGGATCACTACCGCCAAGGCGGCTTAGGGGATGTGAAAATCAAGAAGTTCCTCAATAAGGTCATGGAGACCTTCCTTGAACCGATCCGTACCCGCCGCAGATCGTGGGAAGAACACCCGGACGACGTGTATGACATCCTTGAAGCAGGAAGCAAACAAGCTTCCCAAAAGGCTGGAGAGACCCTCGCTGAGGTTCGCCGGTCTATGCGGATCAATTATTTTGAGGACCGCAGTCTCCTGAAATAAGGAAGCGAAGACATTTTTTCTTGTCATTGAACTGAATCATCTGGAAAGGGAAGGGCCCGTGGCGGCGCTTCCTTTTCTTCATGCAAAGGAGCTGAAGCTATGGCCCATTCCTCAACCACTATGGATATGACGAAGGGGAGTATCTGGAAAAGCCTTTTCCTTTTTTCACTGCCGCTTTTGCTGGGTAATCTTTTTCAGCAGCTGTACAGCACCGTTGATAGTCTTGTTGTGGGAAATTTTGTGGGAGCCGACGCCTTGGGCGCGGTTACCAGCATGATGCCTGCCGTCAATACGCTGATTGGCCTTTTTATGGGAATCAGTACGGGGGCCAGTGTCATCATTTCCCAATACTTTGGCGCCCATGACCCGGACATGCTAAAAAAAGCCATCCATACATCCTTGCTGGGGACCTTTATCCTTTCCCTTATTTTTGATGCAATTGGTTATGTGGGAGCTCCCTATATGGTTCGATTCATGCGGACGGCGCCCTCCATTACGCCTCTTGCGACGGTGTATCTCCGGATCCTTTTGACGGGATCCACAAGTACCATGCTTTATAACATGGGCTCTGCCGTCTTACGGGCCGTCGGGGATTCTAAAAGGCCGCTCTATTTCCTTATCTTTACGAGTCTACTTAATGTCGTACTGGATCTTTATTTTGTGGTTTCCCTCAAGATGAGTGTGGCCGGCGCAGCGCTTGCAACCGTCATGAGCCAATATGTTTCGGCATTCCTTATCCTATTTGTTCTCTATCGCTCCCATGATGTTTATCAGATCCGTTTCAGGAACATGAAGATCCACGCCTTTGTTTTTAAGCAGATCATCGATGTCGGTATGCCGGCAGGATTTCAACAGGCTCTCACCAGTTTTTCCAATGTTTTTGTCCAGGCCTATATCAATTTTTTTGGGGCGGCGAGCACCACGGGGTGGGGTGTCTATTTCCGAATTGATGCTTTTATCCTCATGCCTATGATGACCATTGCCTTAGCTGTTACGACCTTTACTGGTCAAAACGCCGGGGCCCGGAATCTTTCCCGCATCAAGGAGGGTCATAAGGTCGCCTTGAAAATGGCGGAAATC
>ERZ791718.382-NODE-382-length-24275-cov-4.785384_pt1 | contig 24275 bp, 27 predicted proteins | sample MGYA00510349_ERZ791718 | MGnify/ENA primary metagenome ERZ791718 (study PRJEB30046, sample SAMN00715136) | human gut metagenome | study: EMG produced TPA metagenomics assembly of the A metagenome-wide association study of gut microbiota in type 2... | reverse complement strand
CTGTGCGAATGCTCCGGTCTGCGAGTAGGTCCTGTACGAATTCTCGATAGATTCGGCAGCGAGGAAAATCTACAATCTGCCTGAGTTCAAGCTGGTAGTTTTTCATATAAAATCTCCTGTTATTTTTGACAGATGGAAAGAATCTCATCCTGTGCTAAAGGAATGTTTAGAAGTATTTAGATGCTAAAAACCCTGCTAAACGAATTAGGAAACACAACAGAACAGTTGATGAAGCTCTGTGCGCTTGGTGCAATAAAGAGCACTGAAAAAAGTGTGCTCTGGGGCACGGAAGCTGTTAAAATGCATCTATAACGGCTTATGTGATATTAGATTGGTGCTTTGGTAAGGATGAGGTCGGCAGTTCGAATCTGCCCAGCAGCTCCAACAAGCATAAAAATCTTGGTTTTTGGTTGCTTTTTTGTTGTAAAAACGCCGGAAATGGTGTGGGTCAAAATGTGGGTCAACTGCCTGACCCACACCGTGACCCACACAACGAAATGTGCGGAAAGAGCCAAAGAGCACCGGAGAGGAGGCTTTGCCTTCTCTCCGGTATTTTTGCGCCTTTTTTCTGCTTACATGACCTGCGCCATGAAGCTGCCCATCGTTTGTGCTGCCTCGTCTTGCTTCTGCCTTGTAGCGTGGGTGTAGGTGCGGAGTGTGAATCCAGCGTCATAGTGGCCGAGCATACTGCTGACGGTTTTGATGTCCACCCCATTTTGCAGTGCCAGCGTTGCGAAGGTGTGTCTGAGGTCGTGAAATCTGATGTGCGGCAGCCCGGCGTCCTTCAGGATCTTCTTGTGCAGATTTACGACGGAGTCTGGGTAGTACATCTCACCAGTTACCGGCGAGGGGAACATGTAGGGATTCTCGGGATGCTTGCCGTGTTCCGCTATCAGCAGGTCTACGGCATCCTGCGGGATAGATACTTTTCTGACCGAAGTCTCCGTTTTGGGACGGGACAGCGTCAGTTCGCCATTGGGATTTTTGACATATTGCTTGCTGACGGAGATGGTTTTGTTCTTTGCGTCGAGGTCGCTCCAGAGAAGCGCCGTGATCTCGCCCTTCCGCAAGCCCGTGACCAATTCCAGATAGAACATCGGGAGCAGTCCTCTCCTGTCAGCGGCCTCGAGATAGTCCTTGATGTGCTCAGGCGAAAGGATCTGCATTTCGATTTTTTGTACTTTCGGCGCGATGCAGTCCTCGGTCGGATTGCGTAGGATCAGGCGTTCCTTGACCGCCCGTTCCAAGGCACTGTGCAGCATGAGATGCAGACTCCGAACCGTGGTGCTGCTGAGACCGGGATTGCCGTGACCGCTCTTGCGGTCGATGCGACCGTTTTCCATCAGCTCTTTGTAGAGTTTTTGTAGATCATGGGCGGTCAGTTTGGTGAGCTTGATATTGCCGATGCGGGGAATCGTGTATTGCTCGACCATCAGTTGATAGCGGTTTGCTGTTGAGATGCGGATATTCGGTTTTGCGTAGATCTCATACCAGCTACGCAGCCAAGTTGCTACCGTGTACTCATCAGCGCGGCTGACATCGATTCCTCTGGTAGCCTCCATTGCGGCACTGAGCTTTGCCTTGCATTCCGCCTGCGTTTTACCCAGCACGTTTTTGATGATGCGCTTTCCTGTTTCGGGGTGGTAGCCTGCGGTGTAGCGCCCCTCCCAACGCCCGTCTGCGCGTTTGCGGATGTTGCCCTCGCCGTTGGCGCGCTTTTTAGCCATTCATGATCATCTCCTTTGCTTTTTCTTCCTCGTCGGCGTCGAAGGAGTAGGGCGTTCCCAGCTCTCCAGCGATACCGGCCGCCAACTTGAAGCCTGCTGTGAAGCTCATCAGCTTGGATTCAGCCAGCAATGTGTTCTGCGCGTCCAACAGCCGAAGCAGTTTCCTGCGGCTTTCGGCATCTATGCCATCGCGCAGGCCCTCACGGGCGGCTTGGACGGCGGAGACGAGCTGCTCCGGCTGCTTTTCGTCGAATCGTTCCTGCAAAGCTTTCATGTAGTCGTACATGGTGACCCCTCCTTAGGTAGCCAACATACATACCACAATTCTGGCAGGAAAGCTATTACTTTTTCGAGAATCATCTTTATTTACAGCGGTGCGTTTTTGGAAATGTTTTATTGACTTCAGCAGCACAAAATATGCGCGCTTTGTGCTTTAGTGAATTAATGGAACTGCATCGTATATACCTGCGGTTCGAATTCATGGTCGTCCGGCTTGTGGCCGAGGGCGACGCGCTTTTGCCGCAACTGGGCCAGCCGTTTGTGGTCGATTTGGACACCGTTGGCAGCGGGAGCCGGGGCGTTGTCCCGAAAAATATTGCCCATGTGGTAGAGCAGCCGGGTAGCAGACAGCAGAATGTTGGGCGGTGGCAAGTCCTCCTGCCGTTCCATGCGGTCAAGGAAGTATCCGGCGTAGGTGTGGCCGTTCTGCTCCGCCACGGAAAACCAGTATTGCGCGGTGTCCATGTCCTTGGGAACGCCCTCGCCCATGAGGGTCAGCTTTCCCAAGAGGTACTGTGCGTAGGCGTTTCCATCGTTCGCGGCCTGCCGCAGGTATTCCGCCGCAGTCGAAGCGTCTTTTGGCACATTTTTGCCGCTGAGATACTCCTTTCCCAGCCGGTAGGCGGCGAAATCGTTGCCGTTGTCCGCCGAGCGTTTCAGCCAATAGATACCCTTGGCAGAATCGTGCACGTCTGCATCGTCGGAGAGATACAGCTTGCCCAATGCGTACTGTGCTACGTCCAAGTCCTGCTCGGCGGCGCGTTCCAACAGCTTTTGTGCTTTGACCGTGTCGGGGATCAGCAGTCCGCCGTCACGGTACGCCGTGCCGATGATGTACTGGGCATGAGTATCGCCTGCATCCGCAAGCTGCTCCAACTGCTCTGCCGCTTCATCCCGTTCCTCCAGAGGGTAACTCTCATCGTTCGCCACGCTTTGCAGATCCTGACACTCGTAGCTCATGGCGTAGGTGCTGATCTGTTCGCCGTCATCCTGCATTTCCTCATCCTCAAAGGAAAATCTGTTCATGCGGATATGCTCCGCCTCACGAATGACCGCGTTCTTGATCTGGCGGAACTCCTTTTGCTGAGACAGCGGTGGGCGCAGACGTTTCTTCCCCTCGGAATAGTAATCCTCCACCTGACATTGCAACTCCCACCATGTCTGGTAGCACGCATCCACAGTGGGCAGCCGCGCCATTTGGTCGACGATCGCATCCACCAGCTTTTTCATCGGCTTCGACAGATAGCCATAAGATCTCTTGCCGTTGACCTGACCGAGCTGCTGCGACAGATCCCAGATCATCTGCTCCGCCTCCGGGTGGATGCAGGTCATCTCCCGCATGGCCTTCACCAATTCCAGCATGGCTTTCCGCGCTTCCGCCACCAGCTCGTCTCGCGATTTGCTTTTCTGCTCGTAGACATGCAGCAGCTCCTGGCGGAAGATCTGGTTGGTCAGCGTGGACTTGATTTGGCGGATACCGTCTTTGGACAGGTACGCCTGATTCGGATTCACCGACCACGCCATCATGTGGACGTGGGGATGGTTTCCCTCATCGTGGAAGGCCGCGTACCAACGGAAATCCTCCGGCGGGATCTTCATCGCCGCGGCGATGTCATTGCGGTGGGTACGCAGTAATGTGCGCCATGCGTTCGCATGGTCATACCCCAGCCGCTCCGCGTCCTCCCGATGGAGGGAGATGATGTGCGTCCACACGTTGCCGGTGTAGTGATCCAATTCGTCCGCGACAGCGGCGAGGTCAACGGCATCATCGTCACCGAACAGACCGTGCTCACCCAACCGCTCCGCCCTCGGGCGCAGGGCGATGTACTTGGCGTAGCCATCCATCGACGAGAGCCTGTCCCAATTCGATTCCAGCGCCAGCGTGATGAGCGCGGACGCCGTTGCTTTGGTTGAGTGTGCCGCGTAGTCTTCGTACTCCATCAGCTCTTTTGCGTCAGGGAAATCCTTCACCAGTTTTTCGATGAGCTGCTCCTGTTTTCGTGTTGGCGGACGGTCATCCAGGATGATCTCCACCCGCTCCCGCGTCGCGATGTACTTGAGATACCCACCGGCGCTTTTCCCGCCGCCGCACTTGATGTATGGGCTTTTGACGATCAGCCTTGCCATGCTTCACTCTCCAGCTCACGGAGCTTCTGCTCCAACCGCAGCTGGCCGTTGGTGCGCTTGACGGCGGCGATGCTTTTCGCACGCTCCTGCCGCAGCACATCTTCACTCACGTTGAGGCTTTGCAGGAGGATGGACATTGCCATGTCCATCTCCACCGCCTGCTTGTAGAGCAGTGACGCGATGCGATCCTCGAAGAGCTTCAGCCGACTGTCGATGGCAGACTGCACCGCTCTCGGAAGCATGGTACTTTCGCCTGCGGCGAGCATATCCGCGTAGCAGTTCACCGCCTTTTCGATGAACTCATTTTTGCTGCGGCAGTTATCTTCCTGATACCACCGTTCTATTTTTGCGGCTGTTTCATCCGTCATGCGGAAATTCAGCCTGTTTTCATTTTTGCTCATCATTCCCTCCAATCTGCCGTAAGGCACGCTTGTTTTCGTTGAAGCACCTGCGCTTGCGGGAACAAAGACGCCAGCCGCTCCAAAAGTTTGCTCAAAAGGCACCACAACCGACTGCGCTGAAACCCCCGTCAACTGCCCGCACTGCGGGCAGAAGTGATTGGGCAGAGCGTCGGTTCCGCCGCCAGCCCTTTATCCTGCTTTCTTTTTCGTCCTCGGAAAAGCCGCAGAAGCGCAGGAAACGCAGTCATACCAGCGTTTCCAATACATCGGTCACACGGCCTTCAACACCTCCGGCACAAACGGCTCACGTTCGCTTTCACGGGTGAAAGTGGGTACACACTCGCCTTCGCCAACAGGAGCGCACACAACGGCTCACAGGGCGAAACAGGGGCGTTTTGGATGGGGGCGCTATCTCTACCCTCGGAGCGTTTTGCGCGGTTCGGAAGCCCTGCGTGGCCGGGTGTCAGAACGGCAAACTTTGCCGCTTTTGGGCCTTGGTCGAGGGGAATCTCGAAGAACGCAGAGAGAGCCTTTGGGACAGCGATGCGCATGATGCGCGTCGCTGTTCCGAGGCGTCGCGGCCCCGCTGGGCTGCGTGATCCGGTTGCTGTTTCTCTCACCGCACCGAAGCGTCTCACGGTTTTGGTCAGCCGCATCGTTGGCGCACAGAAAATTGATCGCCTGTTCTTTTAGTTACAGCGGTGCGTTTTTTGAACCGCTGTTCGCGTCGATCCATGCGAGAAACTTATCCTTCGGAACGACGATCCGGCTGCCGATTTTGAGCGCGGGGAATCCGTTGCCATGCACCAGCTCATAAGCACTGGCACGGGAGATCCCAAGCACTGCAGCGACTTCTGCGACGGAGAGCATCAGCGGAAGATCCTCATAGCTTGTGTAGGTGGAATGCTTCATCATTCGTTTCCTTTCCTCATGCGCCGGGTGGCATATCCATTGCGGACAGCTTGCGCTGAACTCGCTGCCGCTCTGCTGCGCGCTCGACTGCTGCCATCTGACGATTATGGAAAAGCTCCACGGCTTCACGAATTGGTCTGAGAGTATAGCGCAGATTGCCGCTCTTCTTGATGCCTGATCTCGTCAGAACGGAGGTCGGCTCGGTAGAGATGAGACCTTTCTCCGCGAGTGCATCGACGTACCGCATGACTGTATTCTTTGCGCGTCCAACGGCCTTGCCGATCGTGGCATAGCTCGGCCAGCACTGGTAGGTGCTGCGGTTTTCAAGGCAACGGAGGTAAGCGTAGACCGCGATCTCACCTGCGCTCAGACCGAGCGAAAAAATTTCGTTCGGCAGCGTAAAATAGTTTTTACTGGGAAATTGATTCATGATATGTCCTCCTGTTCGTCGGGGTGGAAGAGCTGAATGAACTCCTTTGCGGAATGGACAACGCCCAATTCCTTGAGCTGCTGATAGCGGATCAGGTCGCAGAGGGTGCGCAGACTGATCTCCGCATACTCCAGCAGCTTATCGGTCACCAGCATTTGCTGGTAGGTGTCCAGTTCGGTCGGCGCATCCGGGGATTGGAAGAAAGTGAGCAGTTCATCTGCGGTCGGGACACTGTCCGGTGCGTCATGCTGTATTTCCTGCCGGATGTAGTCAATGACCTCTCGCTCGACTTGGGATGTCAGGAAATGTAGCAGATGTTCATTTTGTTCGAATGGATTCATGGTCATACACGCTCCTTGTGATCAGGTGAGACGATCGTGACTGCGGCCAACCCAGTCGGAAAATTTGTCTCTCACCTATAAGGACACTCAGAGCGCGTTTGTAAACCAGAGAACAGAAATTTTTTCAAAAAAGCTGGGAAGCCCTGTCATGAGACAGAGCTTCCCAGCTTTTCGTGCAGCTTTTTCAGTCGCTTTGATACCGCCATTTTGGAGATGCCGTAGATCTGACCGATCTCCTCCATTGTCAGCTCACCGCTGTAACGGAGGGAGAGCAGGTTTTGACCTTGCACGTCCAGTTCCGCAATGGCTCCCCGCAGATTTTCAAGCCGGAGGTTCCTGAGCGCCGCATCCTCCACGGGACGCCTGACGCAATCCGAACCGGACGGCACCGTTTCAAACTCACTTTTACTCAGGTGCCTTGTGTCCTGTTTGTCCTGCGCCTGCTGCCGTTTTCGATCCTGCTCAAGGAAGTCCGCGACCTCCTTTGGCACTGATACTTGCTCACCGTTATAGATAATAACGACATAGTCGTTCATTTTGAGTCCTTTCCGCTTTCAACGGAAGGGTACACACCCGCGCTGCCGGTACAGCGCCAAAAACTGTCGACCTTCATGGAGCATCCTGCGTACAGGGGTGGTCATAATGCCCTACGGGGTCCATGAATGCCTGAGGTCACACTTACGGTGTGAACCTCACCGGAAAGTTGCGAGATTAGGCTTTAGCCTATTATCAGTATAAAGTGAGCGAAAAGAAATGTCAAGAAAAGTAGGAAATGCTGTAAAGGGATACAGTACTGCCAAGAATTAACTATTAAAGTAGGCAAGGTGAATCATCTGTACAGATAATTCACCTTGCCCAATATGCAGAGATAAGGATGAGGAGACATAAATCAGAGCAAGGAGGCAGCCTCGCAATCAAGAAGGACCGTGACGTCCAAGTGTGGTTGCGGGAGAGTATACCAACAACAGCATGCATCTTGTTGGCACCGTTGATAGGCATGTGTTTAGTGCAAGGAACATCCCGCAGCCCCGCCGCTGCGCAATCAATTGGGTCGTGTTTTTTCTTTGCAAGAGTTTACCCGAGAAACTATTAGCAATATATACAAAAAATTTTTCAGATAATTATTAAAAATTTTTTTAAGAATTTCTTGAAAAACGAAAGCAATCAATGTACAATACCACTATAAAGTTTAGTGTTGCAAGTACGTTACACCACATTGTTAAGGAGTGGGCATGTGAAATCGATTAATTCAGAGAACGATTTGCTGAAATCAATCATGAAGCTGATTGCACGGCAGTTTGGTGATAAATGTGAGATTGTGCTGCATGACTGGTCGGAGGGATATGACAAATCAATCGTGGCCATAGAGAATGGGCATGTATCTGGGCGAAAGGTTGGGGATCCAGGAAGCAATCTTGGACTTGAGGTGATGCGAGGTAGTTCCGATGGAACAAGCCAGTATAATTATGTGACCAGGACTAAGGATGGAAAGACTCTGCGCTCTTCGTCTCTGTATTTGACAAACGATGAGGGTGAAAAAATTGGCGCTCTGTGCATTAACTTTGATATCTCGGATATTTTGACCGCGCAGAAGACATTGGGCTATTTGTCAATGATTGAACAAGGGCAGGAAGAAAAATTTGTTAATGATGTATCTGAACTTTTAGAATATTTGCTTCAGGAAAGCGTTCGTTTGATTGGGAAGGCTCCAGATGATATGAGTAAGGAAGATAAAATGCGTGCATTGCGTTTTTTGGATGAAAAGGGGGCGCTATTAATTACCAAGTCTGGAACACGAATTTGCAAGTTTTTGGGGATTTCAAAGTTTACTCTTTATAATTATCTGGATGAGTTGCGCGGCGTGGGTAATGGGAACGGATAGGAGAAGAAAATGTCAAAATTAGGTGAGTTGAAAGAGATACTGAAGAAATTAATTGCCATTCCGTCTGTGACAGGAAATGAACATGATATCGCCATTTATATAGCGGATTATCTAAGACAGTGCGGGGTAGATTCCGTTGAACTTCAGCCTGTTGAAGGAAACCGGTTAAATGTAGTTGCGCATCTCAAAGGAGAAAAGGTTGGACCGGTTGTCCTTCTCACGGGGCATATGGATACTGTGGCACCAGGAGAAGGATGGAGAACAGACCCTTTTAAAGCAACTGAACGCGATGGAAGGATTTACGGACGCGGTGCGGCGGATATGAAAGGAGGAATTGCTGCTATTTTAGTCGCGATTCGCAACGCAGCAGCGCAACGAGAGCAAATGCGTGGAGAGGCAATTATTGCTTTTGTCTGTGATGAGGAAGCGTATTCCAAAGGAGTGGATGCTTTAATTCGTTCGGGAATCAGGGCCGATTACGGAATTGCCGCCGAGCCGGAATGGGATGCCGTAATTGGCGCGGTTGGTAAGATGCTGATTAAAGTTCGCGTCTACGGGATAGCCGCTCACGGCAGCCAGCCGGAGAAGGGCATCAACGCGGTGGAGGAAGGCGCGAAGTTTCTTGCGGCGCTTGATCGGCTGCCACTTGGTCAGCACCCGAAGCTTGGCTGCCAACAATATGTGACGCTGAAGATGGAAGGTGGATTCAAGGAATACGGCGTAGTGGTGCCGGAGTATTGCGAGATATTGATCAACAAGCATACAGTACCGTCCGAGACCCGGGAAACAGTATTGCGGGATATGCGGGAATTGGTAGAACGGCTCGGTTTACGGGCGCGCTTTGAATTCGAGCTGCAGCAGCCCTACTATGATGCGTTTGATCTTGCGCCGGACTTGAAGCCCTTTGAACGGGTAAAGAACATTTTTGAAGAAGTGACGGGGCGGAAGATGAAAAGCGCATATTGTTCCGGCGTTTCCGATAATAACCGATGGGTTATTGATGCGGGAATTCCCGTCATTTGCCTTGGCCCGCATGGCGAAGGCTATCATCAGAAGGACGAGTGGGTGGAGCTTAAAACCGTAGAGCAGATGAGCGAAATATACCAACGCCTGTTGATGGAGACATAAAAGAATATTTTTTCGATTGAGCCAAAAAAATATTCTTTATAATAAAAAATATTTTTATAAGAGAGGAAGGACTTATGGAGGCAATTCGAATTAGCACAGAAAGAGCACCCGCGCCGGGCGGCTGGTATTCCCAGGCGTATAAAATAGGCAATCTTATTTATACAGCCGGTGTTACAGCGAACGATCCCGAAACGCAAAAAATGGTTGCGCCGGGGGATATTATCGGGCAGACCGAGCAGATTATGAAGAATATGCAAGCTATCCTGGAGGAGGCAGGGTCGGATCTTGCCCACATCATTAAAACGATGGTGTTTGTCAAGGACATTGAGGACTTTGCAAAATTCAATGAAGCCTACAAAAAATTCTTCCCAAATAATCCGCCGGCAAGAAGCACTATGCAAGTCGGTAATTTTTTAGGAGATATGGTGATCGAGATCGAAGCGATTGCCACCGAAAAATAAAAGAGGGAGCTAATTTATAATGAATGAGTTGTTTTCCAAAATTCAGCCAAAGCTGGACGAGAACAGGAACTGGGATTATTCAAATTACATGACGGAGCATTTCCCTCGCCGTATTTCCGGTATGGGAGACGATCGCAGAGCGTCGGAATGGATTGTTGAGAAGTTCCGCTCTTTTGGACTCGAGGCGGAAATTGCTGAATATACAGCATATAATTCTAACCCCGTCGGCTCTTTTGTAAAGGTGCTTGAGCCGGAAACAGTGACCCTGGAGAGCAGGCCGTGCTGCCATATTTCCTCTACGCCGCTGGAGGGAGTTGAGCTGGAGCTTCTGTATCTCGGCGCCGGCGACTACCGCGATTATGAGGGGAAGGATGTGCGCGGCAAGGCGGTCCTGGTGGAGGTCTCCTATAGCCCGGCTACGCCAGAGAAGGCAAGGATCGCCTATGAGCATGGCGCCGCGGCGATGGTGTGCGCGAACTGGGGCGAGGACGGAAAGACGGAGCAGGACTATATCTGCGGACGCGGTCTGAAGTCTGTCTGGGGCAATCCAACGCCTGAAACATGGAAGGATATTCCCCAGATTATAGGCGTCAGCCTGACCCACAGTGGAGGAATCTATCTTAGAACGCTGTGCGAGAAAAACGAACACGTCAAGGTCAATATCAGTTCTCAGGCGACGCGCAGCTGGGATGTGCTTCCTTTCCCTGTCGGGTTTCTGCGCGGCAGTGAAGAGCCGGAAAAATATCTGCTTGTCAATGGCCATATCGATGCGTGGGAGCCTGGCGTGACTTGTAACGCGACCGGAGACGGTACAATTATCACCCTTGCGGAGCAGTTGGCCAAACTTAAGGGTAAAATCAAGCGCAGCATCTATTTCGTTTGTTGGAATGGACATGAGATTGCGGAGAGCGCCGGTTCGACCTGGTGGGTCGACAAGCACTGGGACGATCTGCAGAAAAACTGTATCGGTGGCATCAATATTGACTCTACCGGCATGCTTCACGCGGTGCAGTACGAATGCACGGCATCGCGCGAGGTGATGGACTTCACCAAGACAAAAATCAAAGAAGTGCTGGGCGAGGACACAAATGTTCTGCCTCTGAATAAATTTGGTGATCAGTCCTTCTTTGGCATCGGCATCACCTCTATCGTTGGACGCATGGGAATGTCGGACGAGTACATCGAGAAAACGCACGGAGCGAATTTGGGCTGGTGGAACCATACCATAAAGGACGGTATGGACAAAGTTGACAGAAAGAACCTGAAAAAGGATCTGGATGTTGCCGCCGCGATTATCTGCGATTATGTAAATGTCCCTGTGCTGCCTTGTGACTTCACGCGAACCTGCGCAGATGCCAAAAAGAGCCTTCGGGATATTATGGCAAAAGCAGACCCCTACATTGAGATGAAAAGCATTTATGAAGGATTTTCCGCCCTGGAGCAAAAAATTGCCCGAATCAATGATTTCCGGGCCGAACTGGCGGATTGCTCAATGACAGATAATCGAGTGAAGCTGCTCAATACCTTATTGCTTAAGCTGAGCCGCTGCCTGACATGGGTTCTCTATACCTACACCGATCGCTTTGAACAGAATTCCTACGCATATACGCCGGCGGCACGCGCTATTCCCATGCTTGCAGCAGCGGTAGATCTCGCTGCGATGGCCCCTGATTCTCTGGAGTATCATTTGAATCTGACTGAAGCAATGCGTAATCGCAATCGTGTTGCGCAAGCGGTAAATGATGCCAACGAGTTTGCGGAGCTCTACTTGTCCCTGATTGACAGTGCCAACTAATTTAACTGATTAAAAAGGAGAGAAAAACTATGAAAAAGCATCGAGTAAACCGTATTATGACATTTATTCTGGTACTCGCACTTTCTGTAAGCACCCTCCTGATCGGTTGTGGCAAGAATAATGACAAAATTGTTTTGGGGTGGATTGGACCATTGACAGGCGAGAATACAATCTGGGGAACAGCAGAAATGCAAGCTCTAACGATGGCGGTCGAAGACACTAATGCTGCTGGCGGCTTGTTGGGAAAAGAGGTTGAACTGAAGACCTATGACAATCGCGGCGATGCAGTTGAAACCACAAATGCGGCGAAGAAAGCAATCCAGCAAGATGGATGTATCGCGCTGTTTGGTTGTAATACATCGGCGTGCGCGATTGCGCTTTCAGAGGTCTGCACGCAGTTTAATATCCCTCAGATTGCAACAACGGCAACAAACAGCAAGCTGACGCAGGATGATGACGGCACAGTACACCCCTATACCTTCCGCGTTTGCCTCTCCGATCCCCAAATGGGCGATGTCATGGCGCAGTATGCCTACAAGGAGATGGGGCTTCGTTCTGTTGCGATTATCTATGAGATCGGCAGTGATTATTCCCTGGGCGTTACGCAGAACTTTACGGATTCCTTTGTGAAATGCGGAGGCAATGTCGTCATTACCGAAGCGTACAACAGCGGGGATGTGGATTTCCGCGCCCAGCTGACAAAGATTGCGAATACGGATTTTGACGCGCTGTTTATTCCCGCAAACTACAAAGAGGTTGGCCTGGTTGCAAATCAGGCAAGAAACATGGGCATTACGCAGCAGCTGATCGGGCCTGACGCATGGCAGGTGGACGACTTAATTGCCCTTGCGGCGGACGCTATGGAAGGCGGGTATTTTGTCAGCGGCACAGATATTACCTCCGATGCCTTAAAAGCATTCAGCGAAAAATTTCATGAGAAATTTGATTATTATCCAAGCGAAATTGGCACAAACGCCTTCTTCGCGACCGATGCATTTCTTATGATGAAAAATGCGATTGAGACTGCGGGTGAAGCAAATTCGGAGAAGATCAGAGATGCACTGGAGAACACAAAGGAACTGCAATGCCTGACAAGTAAGATTACCGTGATGCCGCAGAATCACAATCCCTTGCGTTCAGCTACGATTTTTACGATTAAAGATGCCGCTTTTGTGCGTGTTACGGATTTTGAAATTACAGAGTAATTGACCTTACGTGGGGAGATGCTGGGAGACAGCTTTGCTGTCTCCCAGCTGTGGAGGATGACCATGTTTTTACAACAGCTTTTTAATGGACTTTCGGTAGGTAGCATATACGCGTTGATGGCTGTCGGTTATTCCTTAATCTACAGCCTTCTGAACTTTACTAATTTTGCACACAGCTTGACTGTTACATTAGGCGCATTTGTTGCATTCTTCGTTACAAGCACAGCGCTTCAAAACTTGACGGTGGGCATCCTTGCAGCGGTTGCGGTTGCGGGAGCAGCCGCGATGCTGATTCAAAAGACTGCCTATAGCCCACTTTTGAAGAAAAATGTTCGAAGGATTTATTTGACAATAGCGGGACTTGGCACAGTTACGATCGGCGAAAACCTGATGATTATCGGATTTACGAGCCGTTTTCGCGCGTATCCCGTCAATTTCTCCGGTGATATGATCTCTATTTTCGGAGCGTCCGTCGGAGAGGTGGATTTGATCATATTTTTGCTAAGCGTTGTAGCGTTGGTTGCTGTGGAAATTCTGATTCAAAAAACCAGATTTGGCCTTGCAATCAGAGGGGCATCTTATGATTTGAATACAACGGCAATTATGGGAGTCAATATTCAGCGTCTCATCCTGACAGTATTTCTTGTAGCCGGCTCTTTAGCAGGACTTGCAGGGGCGCTCCTTGGTGCCAAGTACACGGCATACCCCATGCTTGGAGCAAGCATGACAAATAAGGCGTTTGTCAGCGCTGTGGTCGGTGGGCTTGGGAGCATACCGGGCGCTGTGGTCGGCGCAATGATTCTGGGTATCGGTGAGACGATGATAGCGGGCTATATTTCTTCGTCATTGCGTGATTTGTTCGCATATATGATGCTGGTTATCATTTTAATTGTTCGCCCGGTGGGAATTATGGGGCGGTCCTCTGAGGATAAGGCGTAATTAGGAGGGAAAGCATGGATTATTGGATTGGTGTATTTACGTTGACCTGTATTTATTTGATAGCGATACTTGGCGTCAGCGTCCTCTATGGCTTTACAGGGCTGTTTACCATGGGTCATGCCGGATTTATGTCTCTTGGAGCCTATACCTCCGCAATTATCACGATTTATTTTGGCGTACCCAATTTTGTCGGTATCGTGGCGGGAGTATTGGTCGCTGCGCTGATCGGCGTACTGATAGGCATCCTAACGTTGCGGATGAGCGGCGATTATTTTGTAATTGTTACGCTGGGCATCGGAGAGGCAATTCGCATTATTATTCAGAATTTAACCGGTATCACAGGCGGAGCGCGCGGGCTGCAGGGAATCCCTTCCGGTAGCCAGGCTTGGATGGTTGCGGTCGTATTGGTAACAGTTGTTGTGTTCCTTGCTAATTTCAAGCGTTCTAAGCTTGGAAGAAATTGCATTGCAATTCGCGAGGAACCACTGGCCGCTGCCGCATGCGGTATTGACGTTTTCCGTCATAAACTGCTGGCAATGGCGATTAGTTGTGCGCTGTGTGGGCTGAGCGGCGCGTTGCTCGCACATTACATGCATTATCTTGTCCCGACGATGTTCAACATGGCCAAGTCAAACGAACTGATTATGACAGCAATCCTTGGCGGACGCGGCAGCATCACGGGAACGCTGATCGCGGGCGCGGTATTGATTCCGCTGCCCGAGTTCCTCCGGTTTGGTTCGGCGCAGGAATGGAGAATGGTTCTTTATGGACTGCTGGTAGTTATTACAATTATTTTCCGTCCTACGGGCCTTGTTGGTGGCAAGGAATTAACACCGAAGGCCATTCGACAGTTCGGAATGCAAATGCGGCAGCGGTTACATCGAATGAATGGAGTGGTCCGGAAGGGGGATGGAGAGCATGAATAACCTCCCGTTTTTTTCCATTAAAGGACTTCATAAAAACTTTGGTGGAGTTATCGCAACAAATAATGTATCGATTGATATAAACAAAAACGAGATATTTGGAATTATCGGGCCGAACGGAGCGGGAAAGACTACGCTTTTTAATATGATTACCGGCGTGTATCACCCATCAGAGGGACATATCTTTCTGGAGAGTACCCAGCTTGACGGAATGCCCGTGCATAAAATCGCTCAGGCAGGCGTGGCGCGTACATTCCAGAATATCCGTTTGTTTTCGGATTTGACCTGCTATGAGAATGTAAAGACCTCATGTCAGAAAAACGTCCACTATGGCTTTTTAGACGGCATTCTAAGAACCTCTCGCTGTCGAAGCGAAGAGGCAAGGCTTGATAACGAGTGCAAAGAATACCTCAGGGAAGTAGGCCTATGGGAACAGGCGAATGTGCTGGCCCGAAATTTACCATATGGAATGCAACGCCGTCTTGAGATTGCCCGCGCAATGGTTACCTTTCCCAAGTTGCTGCTGCTCGACGAACCGGCTGCAGGCATGAACGAGGAAGAGTCCCGCCAGCTGACAGAAATTATCAAGGAGCTGCGCGATAAGCACGATGTAACGATTATTATCATCGATCACCACATGGATGTTATTATGGATGTGTGCGACAAAATTACTGTTATCAATTTTGGCACGCAGATTGCAACCGGAGCGCCAGAGAGCATTCAAAGCAATCCGGATGTAATAGCAGCCTATCTGGGGGGAGAATGAAACATGATTGAGATCAAAAATCTGCACTACTCTTACGGAAAGATTACGGCGCTGCGCGGGATCAATTTAGCAGCGAACTCCGGGGAAATTACCGCAATCATCGGGGCGAACGGCGCGGGAAAATCCACCCTGATGAAGTGCATTGCAGGTCTGCTCAAGCCAAATATCGGTGAGATCCTCTGCGATGGGGAAAGACTGCCGGCGGAGCCGCACAATGTGGTTAAGCGCAATATTGTTCTGGTTCCAGAGGGAAGATGGATTTTCCCAAACTTAACAGTTGAAGAAAACCTGAAAATGGGTGCGTATACCGTCAAGGATAATACGGAGAACATGGAAAAGGCATATGCCATGTTTAACCGTTTGGGAGAGCGCAAGCGGCAGTTGGCCGGAACGCTTTCCGGCGGGGAGCAGCAAATGCTGGCGATTGCGCGTGCACTGATGTCGAATCCGAAAACAATTCTTTTTGATGAGCCGTCCCTGGGACTTGCGCCGCTGATTGTTAATGATGTAATCGATATGATTCAGCGTGTCAACAGGTCCGGAATTTCGGTTATAGTCGTCGAGCAGAATGCAAAAAAAATACTGACAATCGCAAACCGCGCTTATGTGATGGAGCAAGGAAGGATTGTAAAGAGCGGCAGCGGGCAGGAGTTGGCGAGCGATAGCTCGATTGTGGAAGCATACCTTGGCGGTAGACGCGGAAAGTAGGGAGAATATTATGACAGAAAAGACTTGGAAAGCTACGCTTGATTATTTTGGGCTGGAGGGGCAAGTGGCCATCGTGACCGGCGCCGGTAACGGCATCGGAGAGGCGACAGCAACTATGCTCGCAAACCTTGGTGCGAAGGTCGCTGTTTGCGACATTGAAATTGCCCGCGCCGAACGAGTAGCACAGAATATTACGAATTGCGGAGGGACCGCAATCGCGGTCGCCTGCGATGTCGGTAGTCAGGAGCAGATAGAGCGAGCCGTCGAGGAGGTCGCCGCACAGCTTGGTTCCATAGATATTCTGGTAAATAACGCGGCAGGCTTTGGCGGGGGAAAGACATTGGATCAGGTAGATCTAAAGGAGTGGGACCGGCTGATTCATTTGAATCTGACCAGCGCCTATATGTTCTCCATGGCGGTTCTCCCTTATATGAAAGAGAAAAAGCACGGAAAAATCTGTAACGTCAGTTCGGGCTCCGGTATTATCGGTGATAATACGGACGTTCACTATGCCTCAGCGAAGGCGGGCCTGATCGGAATGACAAAGGAGATGGCAACAGAGTTGATGCCATTTCAGATCAATGTCAACGCGCTTGGCACGGGCTTGACGGATACGAGAATGTCTCGCAGGAGCTATTGGGAGCAAAAGAAGAACAGTATTTCATGGCATCGTGTGGGTGAGCCGAAGGATCAGGCAGCCGCAATTACATATTTGGTTTCGGAGGCAGCTGAGTATTTGACGGGACAGGTTATTTGCCCTAACGGCGGGGCATGGATGCATGGGTAAAAATGATGAAAGATTATTTGAAAATTGCGGGGAAAGCGGCAATTGTATCTGGCTCTGCACAGGGAATTGGAAAAGGAATCGCAAAAGGACTTGCATCTTACGGTGCAAAAGTCATAATCTGTGATATCAATGATGAGCTTGGATTGCAGACTGTAGAGGAAATCCGCGAGGATGGTGGGTGCGCAGAATTCTGTTCTTTTGATGCGCTTTCATCGGGAAGCATAAAACGACTTGTGGATAAGACAAAGCAGAAGTTTGGCAGTGTGGATATTGTAGTTAACAGCGTAGGTGGAGGCGAGCAGCCTCGTGGCTTTGAGACATTGTCAGATGATGATTGGGATCGGATTATTCGCCTGAATCTTTATAGCATGTTCTATATGTGTAGAGCAGCATTTCCATATATGAAAGAACAGCTGTCAGGGAAGATCGTTAATATTAGCTCTGGATTTGCCCTTGCAGGTGGCGATTACTGCGCGCACTACGCTACGGCCAAAGCTGGCGCGATTGGATTTACAACATCGCTTGCAAAGGAAATGGCACCATATAATGTAAACGTTAATGTCATTCCTGTCCCGACGACAGATACACCGCTGCTACGGGCAACACTTAGTCAGGAAATGATTCAGCGAGAGATTGATGTGACTCCAATGAAACGTATTGCGACAACGGAGGATATTGCTGATACGGTGCTTTTTTTGGTGTCCGATGCGGCTCGCTATATTACCGGACAGATCATTGCTCCGAATGGAGGAAGGAGAATGCTGGTGTGACAGCATTAGAAAGACTCTATAACGCGGCAGTGGTGCCCGTCGTCGTGCTCGACGACGCGGCGGACGCGGTGCCGACTGCAAAGGCGCTGCTTGCAGGCGGCGTGGATGTGATGGAGATCACATTCCGCACGGCGGCGGCAGCCGACTCCATCGCGGCCGTCGCGAAGGAATGCCCCGATATGCTCGTAGGCGCGGGCACGGTCATCACACTCGAGCAGTGCAAGAAGGCCGTCGCCTGCGGCGCAAAGTTCATCGTCTCCCCGGGCTACAGCGAGGAGGTCGTGAGCTGGTGCGTGGAGAACAACGTCGCCATCACCCCGGGCTGCGTCACGCCGACCGAGATCATGGCCGCGATGTCCCACGGCCTGAAGGTCGTGAAGTTCTTCCCGGCGAACGTCTACGGCGGCCTGAGCGCAATGAAGGCGCTCTCCGGTCCCTTCGGCGGCATCAAGTTCATCCCCACCGGCGGCGTGAACGACAAGAACCTTGCTGAGTACATCTCAGCGCCGTTCATCCATGCCGTCGGCGGCAGCTGGCTGTGCGCCAAGGCGGACATCGCCGCGCACAACTTCGACAAGATCACGAGCCTCTGCAAGGAGGCGCGCAAGACCGCGCTCGGCTTTGAGATCGCGCACGTCGGCGTGAACGCCGGCGACGCGGAGGAGTCCCTTGCGGTGTGCCGCGCGCTCGACGCGGCCTTCGGCTTCGGCGTGAAGGAGGGCAACAGCTCCAACTTCGCCGGCAGCGGCGTGGAGGTCATGAAGAGCCCCTACCTCGGCAAGAACGGCCACATTGCGGTCAAGACCAATTCCATTCCCCGCGCGGCGGCGGAGCTTGCCAAGAACGGCTTCACGCTTGACGAGTCCACCGCCAAGTACAAGGGCGAGAAGATGGTCGCGGTCTATCTCAAGCAGGAATTCGGCGGCTTTGCCGTCCACCTGCTGCAGAAGTAAGGGAGGAACGAACGATGAAATTTCTGACTTTTGGTGAGATCATGCTGCGCCTGAAGGCGCCCGGACAGGAGTGCTTCTTCCAGTCCCCGATGCTCGAGGCCACCTTCGGCGGCGGCGAGGCCAACGTGGCCGTCTCCCTTGCCAACTACGGCGAGGACGCGGCGTTCCTGACGGTCCTGCCCGATAACGCCATCGCGGACGCCTGCAAGGCGGAGCTGCGCCGTTTCGACGTGGATACCAAGCGCATCGTCACCGGCGAGGGCCGTATGGGTATCTACTATCTTGAGGGCGGCGCGAACCAGCGCCCGAGCAAGGTCGTCTACGACCGTGCCTATTCCGCCATCGCGCTGGCCAAGCCCGGCGATATCGACTGGGAAAAGGCGTTCGACGGCGTGGAGTGGTTCCACATCACCGGCATCACGCCCGCCATCAGCGAGAGCGCGATGGAGCTTTCCGTTGAGTCCGTCAAGGAGGCGAAGAAGCGCGGCATCACCGTTTCCTGCGACCTCAACTACCGCAAGAACCTCTGGAAGTACGGCAAGAAGGCCAGCGAGGTCATGCGCGAGATCGCAAAATATGTCGACGTGGCCATCGCTAACGAGGAAGACGTGCAGAAGTCCCTTGAGATCACCGTGGACGATGTGAACGTCGAGTCCGGCGAGCTGGACCGCGCAAAGTACAAGGCGCTCGGCGACAAAGTGCTCGCGGCGTATCCCGATATGAAGATGATCGCCATCACGCTGCGCGAGAGCCACAGTGCCGATTGGAACGGCTGGGCGGCCTGCCTGAACGACGGCAAGGACTTCTACGTTTCCAAGAAGTACGAGATTCGCGACATCGTGGACCGCGTCGGCGGCGGCGACAGCTTTGCCGGCGGCCTGCTCTACGGTCTCAACCACTATGAGGACAAGCAGTCCGCGCTGGAGTTTGCCGTGGCAGCGAGCTGCCTGAAGCACTCGGTCATCGGCGACTTCAACCGCGTGAATGTTTCCGACGTGACCAAGCTCATGGGCGGCGACGGCACCGGAAGAGTGCAGAGGTAAAGAACTTGCGGCAAAGATGTGATTGCGCGAACAGAATTTATCCGCTGCCCGATCTGCGGAGGAAAGATGGGGACGAAGGTCCGTAGCAAATGCGTGGTCGTACTCTTTGGTTACAGCGGTGCGTTTTTGGAACGAAAATGAGGATGTTATGACTTCAATTTCCTACTTCATTTTTCGTAAAAACCGTGGTATACTGCTTATGAGGTGAGAGCTGTGCAGTTTCGACCGTTTGTTTATGACGCAATGAATCAGCAGGTGCCAGTGGCTATTGAGCCGATGACACCGCAGGATGCCGCGACAACAACAAAGGAACCGCGGTGGCAGACGGATTGGACCAGCGAGTATATCTCAAAAGGCAAATTTGATATCTATGGACTAAAAACGCAGATCGGCGAATTGGTGGCTTTGGGAGCTTATGAGATCAGTGAAGATGTGGTCACCGTCCACATTGTCTATATGGAGAGTCAGGCACAAAGCAATCCGACGCTTTGCGAGCGTCCGAAATACCACGGCATCGGACGGGCTTTGATCGCCTATGGCATCAAGCTATCTGTGGATGCCGGTTTCAACGGCGATGTGACCTTGGATGCGAAGACACCGGAGTTGGCAAGACATTATGAACGAGATTTCGGGGCATTGCTGATCCCTGGGCGCGAGAGAGGGGCAGCACCGCGGTATTTGATTTGTGATGAGGCTGCCAGAGACATTTTTGTATCTTATTTGGAGGAGGGCTGACAATGGAAGACGCGAAGTGGTACTTCACACATGAAACAGAAGAAGACAGACTATGGTATCGCACCTTTTTTGCAATGTGCCGAAAATTCGGCGTGTCATGGTCGAAAGCCAGCGAAGAACAGAAGGCTTTCATTGAGGAAATCACCCGAATCAATTATGAGAGAGAAACGGCAAAACGAAATATGACGGCGAAGCCTGTCCGCGGCTTCTTTGACGCAGAGGTGTCTGCTTGACCCACACCGTGACCCACACGGGGAAACACATGGACGGAAACAATGGAATAAACAGGCTGCGACCTCTTCCTTTTTGGACAAAAAATTGCCGAAAAGCCTTGAACAGCAGGGGCTGGAAGGCTCTACGGCAGTTGGTAAGGATGAGGTCGGCAGTTCGAATCTGCCCAGCAGCTCCACAGAAAAACCTTGAAACCGCAACGGTTAATGTCCAAAGGTACACAATGTGACCTATGGGGCAACCGGACGGTACGAGGCAATAAAGAAGCACGGCGAGAACTACCATTCTCACCGTGCCTCTTTATGCTGTGGGGCTCATAGCTGATTTTTTGGAGTCGAAAATAAAAGCAAATGAAAATACAGCAAAATAGATTTTCCCGAAAATAGTTCAGAAAGTAACTGCAAATGCTGATCCTATTAAACCTCGGAAGATCAAATGGGGCATGAAGCTAACCACGCACAAGAACAACATAAAAAGTATCGCTCAGAGCAATGCAAATATCCACGGATCGCACCGAATTCGGTGCAATCCGTGGGTGCATAGGGGATAAAATTTTCTAATGCATATATCCGTTAGATGCATGCTACAGGCACTCTTTGATGGGCAAACATATTATTCTGATTTAATCATAGCACTGGTGCCGTTATAATGTATGTTCTGGCTCCAGCAATCATTTTATCCACAGAGATATGAACCGTACGGTCTCCATCTGTTCGATATGTTTCCGTATCATCAAATCGATATACCGCATTAGGTCCAATAAAAAAGCCTGAACTTGTGAAATACTCTACATCTTCCCAATTAAAATTATCGCAGGAAACCGAGTAACCGTTGTTTATACAGTAATCTTTATTATTCACACCGACGAGTCCGGTAGTAACGGCAAACGATGTTGCATCAGGAAAAGCACGTGTTGGCAGCACCCTTGCTTCCTGCGTTTCACCATTTTCCCAATGGCCGGAAAAACGAATCGTCTGATCCCGTGTATTGGAAGAAATACCATCCACATCAAACGCAGTGATTTGATATTTAGCTCCATCGCTTTCCCGCGTGTACTCACCGCATATGTTCCAATATGTTTTTTCATCAACAGGAATGATTATATTGCCTCAAGATGCAGGTCCGCCATTTCCAGCGGCATAATAGCTGTTTTCAAACTGAAAAATCAACTGGTCTGTGTAATCTGTATAACAATTCTCATGTTCTTCTAAGTATTCAAATGTAACCGTTTTTAGGCCATTTTCAATGTCAAGCTCCTCACTTAAAATTTTGTGATCTCCAAAATAGCTAAGTTGTGATTCGACTTCCTCATCACTGGGAGCACACAGTGGCTCAAAATGCCATAAATCCAAATTGTCATCCTCTATCGTTTCCAGAAGCCAGCCATCATTATAGAGGTTGTAGGTCATTTTATAGTACATTTCGCCTTTGGCGGTATCTCCGGAAGCCTCTACATTGACCCTTACGATGTCGATTTGGTTCTCCGTGTTTGTCTGTCTTTTTATTACTTCTAAATCAGTAATTTTCATTCCAATTTGATCTGAATGGTAAGAGAAATTGTCACTGCTATAGAGATCATCTTTCAGTTTGGAATCCGATGCAGGCTTCTTTCTACAACCTGCAAACAATAGAATTACCGTCGCGCAAAAAATTACAGCCAGCAGTTTCTTTTCCATTTTCTCTCCTTTCCCATCGAACCAACTGCAATCCTGTGTCAACAGTGCAGTTCACCTTGATTTTGTCGGGGTAAACTCAATGGATAAGCTTTCTCTTCCAATTTTTTTGGAAGTATCCGGATAACCGAGTTGAAGGCGTTTTTTCAAGATATTAAAGTCGGCCTTCTCGTAATACAGTTCCTGTTCATAGACTAAGCTGTCTTCTCCATACTTTGGAGTCCCTTTTTCTAAAAGATCATAGCAGAGAAACACCAACCGAGACTCCGGCTTGTAACTGCCAAAGAAATGCTCGGTTGGGTCAACGCTATGTTGATTGAACTCTCTATATGCATCTTGCTCCAGTTCCGCATTAATTGTCCAGAGTTCAATAAATAATTTTCTTCCATGGCCAGAAATTACTGCTTGACGATAGTGGCCTGTCATAAAGTGTGAATAGTCCTTCAGAAAATCACACAAATCTTTCAGCGCTTTCTGTGAGCCTTCCTCAGCTTTTTGGCTTGTTCTTTTCACATCGATTATTAAAAAAAGGATTACAGCGGCATATACAATCCAAAAGGTAATATGACTCTGACCTGAACTCCATATGATCTCAGCCACGCCAGCTATACCGATCGACATGACAGGCATGATAAGATAATAGACAAAATTGCGGATACCATCGTCCACATGATAAAGAATCCCTGCTACAATCAACGCAATAACAGCAGCAATAATAAGGCCCTCGGTTCCTATCACAAGATTAACCAAAATCCCGCCTATGACGAATCCGACAACAACACTCATATCTGCACTCTCCTTATTCAGCGATCATAGTGTGCAATATCACTGTTACACCGGCCGAGCGCAGGTTCATACTTGCTGCAAGGCTTTTCATCCGCTTTTACACTATACCCATTCCGACTGCATTGAAAACTCGTAGAATAAGCAGAGGTATAAGCCGTTCCTAATTCACAATGCTTGCAGGAACCACATTTCCCGTAATAATCTTTTGACATCTCTGTCTCCTCCTGTTTGTTGAAGTGTACTTTTGCAAATCTGTGTGCTCAGTAAATTCAACGTTACTGTGCTGTATTTTTATTCGGTCTACTGGGGTATATGGTACGGGTTTTGCCCATCTGGGTATTGCATTGAGTTTGAGGATTTGATAAAATAAAAACCACAGAAGCTGCGGCTTTTGGCGGTGGTGACAAACCTGTACTTTCTTCACCATTTTTTACAGTTGCTGCGCCCATCTGAGGAATGTCTTGTGGGTAACGCTCAGTCTCCGTGCGGCCTCCCGCGCGGAGATCTCTTTTTTCAGCCACGCCTGATGCACGGCGGGGAACTCCTTCGGCTGTGCCAGCGGCGGCCGTCCGAAGCGCACGCCTTGCGCTTTCGCCACGGCGATACCCTCCGCCTGCCGCTGCCGGATGAACTCCCGCTCTGTCTGGGCCACATAGCTTAAAAGCTGCAAAACAATGTCCGCGATCAGCGTGCCGGTGAGGTCCCGGTTTCTTCGGGTATCCAGCAGGGGCATATCCAGCACCACGATGGCCGCGCCCTTGTCTTTGGTGATGATCCGCCACTGCTCCAGGATCTCTTCATAGTTCCGCCCCAGACGGTCGATGCTCTTGACCACAAGGGTATCGCCCTCCTTCAGTCTGCGGACGAGCTTTCGGTAATTCGTGCGCTCAAAATCCTTGCCGGACTGCTTGTCCGTGAAGATCTGCTTCCGGTCCAGCCCGAACTCCTCCAGCGCCACGATCTGCCGCTGCTCGTTCTGCTCCTTCGTGGAAACTCTCGCGTAACCGTATTCCATAAAATCAGCCTCCTTCAATCGTTTGAAATGAACCCATTGTAAAGGCTGTCACCAACCGCAGGCACCTCCAACCTGTTGGCGGTGATGTTAACTCTGGTGGAACAGTCAGTTCAAGTCTGTTTTTGCTTTTATTGCAGAGAGAAAACATTGGCGGTATGAGCCAGAATGGTTTGCCGGTGTGAATTATGGGGACTACGCAGTGCTTCGGCACCGCGGCACAGGAGGGAACTGCATCCGCATTTGCGGACGCAGTTCCCT
>ERZ791718.374-NODE-374-length-24387-cov-5.940408_pt1 | contig 24387 bp, 20 predicted proteins | sample MGYA00510349_ERZ791718 | MGnify/ENA primary metagenome ERZ791718 (study PRJEB30046, sample SAMN00715136) | human gut metagenome | study: EMG produced TPA metagenomics assembly of the A metagenome-wide association study of gut microbiota in type 2... | reverse complement strand
ATAAATCGGCGAAATCGGCAAAATCGGCAAGAACCATATACGGGTCATTGTTGATGATGTTGGCAATTTCGGGGAAACGCTTTCCTGCAATATCATTTTTCGCGATGAAGTCAATGACGTTATGCAGCTCTTGATTGTTGTTGTAGTAATTCATCGGGTTGTAGCCGCGGCGCTTGAGCTCGTTTACCTCCGGAGTTTTCATGCCGAAAATAAAGATGTTGTCGCTGCCTACGGCATCATGAATTTCAATGTTTGCACCGTCCATTGTGCCGAGGGTTATGGCGCCGTTGAGCATAAGCTTCATATTGCCCGTACCGCTCGCCTCTGTGCCGGCAAGAGAAATCTGCTCCGAAATGTCGGCGGCCGGCATAAGCTTTTCGGCCATTGTTACGTTATAATCCTCAATGTAAACAACCTTGAGCCTGCCGTTTACGTCGGGGTCGTTGTTTATCATTTCGCCGAGAGCATATATAAAGCTGATTATTTTCTTCGCCATATAGTAGCCTGCGGCTGCCTTTGCGCCGAAGATGTAAGTGTGCGGAGTATAGTCAATACTCGGATTTGCCTTAATCATTAGGTAATCGGCAAGAATATTGAGCGCATTGAGATGCTGACGCTTGTACTCGTGAAGTCTCTTTACCTGCACGTCAAAAATTGAGGTCGGATCAAGCTCTATGCCGGTATTTTTCTTAACGAGTGCGGCAAAATGCTCCTTGTTGTGCGTCTTGATTTCACGCAGCTTTTCGAGAACCTTTTCATCGTCCTTGAATTCACGGAGCTTTAAAAGCTCGTTTGCGTCATACACAAAGCCGCCGCCGATAAGCTCGGTGAGAAGTGCGGTAAGCTCGGGGTTCGATTGGCAGAGCCAACGTCTGTGGGCAATACCGTTTGTGACATTTTTGAATTTGTCGGGCGTGAGAACGTAGAAATCGTGGAATACGGTTTCCTTAAGAATTTCGCTGTGGAGCGCCGATACGCCGTTTACGCTGTGCGAAGATGCAACACAGAGATTAGCCATTCGTATAACGCCGTTTGAAACAACAGCCATTCTCTCAACCTGATCGGCATTGTTTGTTGCCTGCCATACAAAGGAGCGCAGACGATTGTCTATCTCTTTTGTTATCTGATAAATTCTCGGAAGCAGGCGGCTGTAAATATCCTCCGGCCAGCATTCGAGAGCCTCTTTCATAACGGTATGGTTGGTGTAAGCCACGGATTTTGTGACTATCTTCCATGCATCGTCCCAGCCGTAGCCGCATTCGTCGAGGAGTATTCTCATAAGTTCGGGTATTGCGAGCGTCGGGTGAGTGTCGTTTATGTGGATGGCAACCTTTTCGGGGAAGTTATCCATTGTGCCGAATACGCGCAGATGTCTGTGAACTATATCCTGAATTGACGCCGATACAAGGAAATACTGCTGGCGAAGACGAAGACTCTTGCCCTCGGGGTGGTTGTCGGCAGGGTAGAGAACCTTTGAAATGACTTCGGCCATGGCGTTTTGCTCCATAGCACGCATATAGTCGCCTTGATTAAAGAGGGTCATATCAAGAGCCGGTGCTTTAGCGGCCCAAAGGCGAAGCACGGAAATTCCCTTTCCGTCTTTACCCGCAACATACATATCATACGGAACCGCCTGTACGGGTTTGTAATTCTCAATGTCTACATGGTGGAAACCGCCGTCCCACGATTCGTTTACGTTGCCCTCAAAGCGAACCTCAAGTGCGCTCTCTTCGTGGGGGACAAGCCAAACTTCGCCGCCCGGAAGCCAAAAGTCCGGAAGCTCGGTCTGCCAGCCGTCAACAAGCTTCTGCTTGAAAATTCCGCATTCATAAAGTATGGAATATCCTCTTGCAGGGTATCCGTCGGTTGCGAGCGCGTCAAGATAGCAGGCGGCAAGTCTGCCGAGGCCGCCGTTGCCGAGTCCTGCGTCCGGTTCGCACTCATAAAGGTTTTCAAGCTTAACTCCGTAGTCGGCGAGAACACTCGCGAAAACGTCTGTGAGATTTAAATTGTAAAGATTGTTTTTAAGAGAACGTCCCATGAGGAATTCCATGCAGAGATAGTAAACCTTTTTCGTTCCCGCCTTTGCGGCCTTTTCCGAAAATTCGGTTCTACCCTGACTCATCATGTCGCGGACGATAAGAGCAATAGCTTTATAGTATTGCTCGTCGGTAGCCTCCTCGGGAGAAACTCCCATAAAGTGAGAAAGTTTTGCTTCGACGAGCTCTTTTGCTTTCTTCTTGGAAAGTGAATAATTCATACAAAACCTCCAAATATATTGAGAAAAAATGCGTTTTTTAAACTTCTCTTTGTCTATACTATACTAATATTAAGCAAATTTCAACAGTAATAAGATAAGTAACGATTATTTCAGCGATATAGACAAAAAATCACAGATAACCCTTATTTTTAAGGATTTCTCCCGCCTTTATATAGCCCTCGTTGTAAAGGTGATTTAATTCTCGTAGATTTCTTGTAAATGCGGTGACGGAATATCCGTCATCCGGAGCTATAATCGTGACCTTACCCTCTTTTGATAATTCAAGTGCTTTTTTGATTTCGTTATTATATGTTTCGTGGCGTATATTCAGCTTTTTGATAACGGCGGGATATTTTTTCAATACCTTTGTGTATGCGCTCTTGAACATTTCGGGCTTTTTGACGAAATCTATCGGCTTTGTCAATATGAGAAATACGTGGTCGCAGCCGTCCGCAAGTGCCTTTTCAACGGGGATCGGGTCGGAAACCCCGCCGTCGAAGTAGTCGGTGCCGTCTATGCTTACGGGTTTGCAAACGCCGGGTATTGCGCTCGAGGCCTTTAACGGCTCATAGAAGTCCTGACGGAAATCGTCCTTTGTAAAGTAATGCGGCTCTCCCGTTTCGCCGTTGGTGGCAACAGCCTTGTAGATTTGATTTGACTGCGAAAGAGTTTTGTAATCCAATGGGTCCTCACCGTCGGAATCGGATAGCACGGAATAGACATAGTCGAGATCAAAAAACGAGTGCTTTGTTACAAAGTTGAACGCGCTCATATATTCGGGACGCAGCGAGTATTTGGTGTAGTATCTGTAATTTCTGCCGCGCTGCCTTGATACATAGGACGCTAAATTGGCACTCCCGGCGGATACGCCCAGGCAGTAGTCAAAGGTTATATCGTTATCCAAAAGAAAATCGGTGACGCCGCAGCCGAAAACGCCGCGCATACCTCCGCCTACATCAACTATTCCCATCATAATTCATTCCTCCGATTAAAAACGTTAACAGCGCTGCATCATTCCGCGTTGCGCACAGTAAATATTAAATCACATTACGGCGAAAAAATCAAAGAATACAGCGAAATTCGACGTTTTTGAGAGCGTTGTCGTTCGCCCCATTTTGTGCTGTTCGGTGAGTTTGAATTCACTTGAATGCTGCAAAAATGAATTTTACGAAAAATATTTAGTCAAATTATATAAAAAACGCAAAAATCAAAAACAGTGTTCTTGCAATCTGCTTTTTCTGTGTAATTGTTGAAAAACAAGGGATAATTCACTTGAAAAAAATTAAAATCCGATATAAAATATTTCCCATATTTATATCAAAGTGAAAGTTGCTGATGTAAAACTTTCATTTTGCAATAAGCAATAAATTAAAACCGGAGATGTTTTTATGCTCAAAAAAGAAGGCGAAGTGCGTATACCGTCCGGCTGTGCCATCGCGGCGATAATCGACAGAACGGGCGAACGCTTTGACGGCACGGATATAATAGACTGCATTGCGCTGATGCATGACCGCTCAAACGGTCTCGGCGGCGGCTTTGCGGCTTACGGGATTTATCCCGACTATGAGGATTTGTTTGCTTTCCATATTTTCTATGACGACAATGATGCACGAATTAAAACCGAGGAGTTTTTATTCAGACACTTTGACATAGAGAATTTTGAGCAGATACCTACGCGCAAGGTAAAGTCAATACACCACGCGCCGCTTATATGGCGTTATTTCGGAGCCGTACCGGCCAGTAAAATCAAAAAGAACGACTTTGACGAGGACGAGTACACGGCTCGCTGCGTTATCAAAATAAATAACGAGATAGACGGTGCGTTCGTTTTTTCAAGCGGAAAAAATATGGGCGCGTTTAAAGCCGTCGGCTACCCCGAGGATGTCGGCGAATATTATATGCTTGAAAACTACAAGGCTCACACGTGGACCGCTCACGGCAGATTTCCCACGAACACTCCCGGCTGGTGGGGCGGCGCGCACCCGTTTACGCTGCTTGACTGGTCAATAGTCCATAACGGCGAGATTTCAAGCTATGACGCAAATCGACGTTACGTTGAGCAATTCGGCTATCGCTGTAATTTACAGACCGATACCGAGGTTATAACCTATCTTTTTGATTTGCTTGTAAGGCGTCAGGGCTTAAGACTTGATACGGCGGCGCAGATATTGGCGGCACCCGAATGGGACGTTATAGACCGTATGCCCGAGGAAAAGCAGAAGGTATACACCGTTCTCAGGACTGCGTATTCAAGCGCGCTGATAAACGGTCCGTTCTCGATATTGGTAGGCTCAAAGCACGGCTTGCTCGCTCTTAATGACAGGCTTAAACTGCGTTCGCTTATCACTGCGGAAAAGGGTAACAAAACATATTTTGCGTCAGAGGAATCGGCTATACGCATAATTTGCCCCGATCCCGAAAAAATAGCCGCGGTTGACGGCGGCACTCCGATATTTATTCCGTTTGCAAGGGAGGGCGACAGATAATGGATTTTACCGTTCCCGAATTTGATATAGAGAGAAACCGCGACCGCTGTACGCTTTGCGGTGCATGCGTCAAGGAATGCTCGTACAAGGTGCATTTTTTCTCGAAGGATAAAAAAGCCGTTTTGGCTGATGAGAGAAAGTGTGTGGCGTGCCATCGCTGTGCCGTGATTTGCCCGTCGCACGCGATAAAAATCGTAAAATACGATATGGCGTATCGCGACCACGCTAACTGGACTCCGACGGCGCAGAAAGAAATTATAAAGCAGGCGACTACCGGCGGCGTTTTGCTCTCGGGTATGTCAAACAATAAGCCGTATCCGATTTATTGGGATAAAATGCTTTTAAACGCGAGTCAGGTAACAAACCCGTCCATAGACCCCTTGAGAGAGCCTATGGAGATAAGAACCTTCCTCGGCAGAAAGCCCGACAAGATAGAGTTCACCGAGGACGGAAGGCTCAAGACGGTTATGCCGCCGCAGGTAAAGCTCGAAACCCCGATTATGTTTTCGGCAATGTCCTTCGGTTCGATTTCGTTCAATGCTCAAAAAACGCTCGCTATGGCAGCCAAAGAGCTCGGAACGATTTTTAATACCGGTGAGGGCGGACTTCACCCGGGTCTTACCGATTTTACCGATTATGCCGCAGTACAGGTTGCATCGGGCAGATTCGGCGTTCACAAGCAGTATTTAAATAACTGTCGGTTTATCGAAATCAAGATAGGGCAGGGCGCAAAGCCCGGCATAGGCGGACATCTTCCGGGCGAAAAGGTTACCGTGGAGGTAAGCAATGCGCGTATGATACCGTCCGGTTCGGATGCCATATCTCCCGCTCCGCACCACGATATATATTCGATAGAGGATTTGCGCCAGCTCATTTGGTCTTTAAAGGAGGCCACCCAGTATAAAAAACCCGTTGCGGTGAAAATAGCCGCCGTACACAACTGCTCGGCGATAGTTTCAGGCGTTGCGCGCGCAGGTGCCGATATAATAGTTATGGACGGTTTCCGCGGCGGAACCGGAGCGGCTCCCACGAGGATAAGGGATAATGTCGGTATACCGATAGAACTCGCCTTGGCGGCGGTAGACCAAAGGCTCAGGGATGAGAGCATAAGAAATTCGGTTTCGCTTGTCGTATCGGGCTCTTTCAGAAATTCTGCTGATGTTGTCAAGGCCATAGCCCTCGGAGCGGACGCGGTATATGTCGCAACCGCACCTTTGATTGCCATGGGCTGCCATATGTGCCAGCAATGCCACACCGGCAAGTGTAATTGGGGTATCGCAACTCAGCGGCCCGAGCTTACGAAAAGACTTGACCCGGACGAAATGACTCCGCGCGTGGTAAATCTCGTGAATGCATGGAATCACGAGATAAAAGAGATGCTCGGCGGCATGGGGCTTAACTCGATAGATTCTTTAAGGGGCAACAGACTTATGTTGCGAGGTATCGGTCTTAATGACAAAGAACTTGAAATACTCGGAATTCGCCATGCGGGCGAATAAGCAAATCAGAAATTAACCGGAGGTGTCCGAAATGATAATAACAGCCGGAAAACGCAGCTTTCAGGAATTAAATAATGAAATACGCGGAATGCTTTTAAGTGAAGATATGATACGCGTCGAGGACGTAAACGGCCAAAGGTATATAGGCGCAGCACTCGATAAGGGCAAAACCATTGAAATACACGGAACGCCCGGCAACGATATGGGCGCGTATTTAAACGGCGGCAATATCGAGGTGTACGGAAACGGTCAGGAGGCTGTCGGCAATACCATGGGCGGCGGCTCAGTTACAATACACGGTCATGTCGGCGATACTCTCGGCTACGCCATGCGCGACGGCGATATTTTTGTCGAAAAACGCGCGGGCTCAAGAGCGGGAATTCATATGAAAGAGTTTCACGAGCTTTTGCCGGTGGTGGTCATAGGCGGCGTCGCAGGTGCATTCCTCGGCGAATATATGGCCGGCGGAATACTCATAGTCCTCGGACTCGACAATTCGGAAAAGCTGCCGATTGTCGGACCGCATTGTGCCACCGGTATGCACGGCGGCAGAATATTCATACGCGGTGAGGTGCCGCAGGAGAATATATCTGAGCATATAACCGCCGTAAAAGAGCTTGACAGCCGCGATACGGATGAGCTTCAAAGACATGTGCGCGCTTACTGTGAAAAGTTCGGCAAGAGCTTTGATGAAATTATGTCCGTGCCGTTCACAAAGCTTGTTCCCACTACTTCGCGTCCGTATGCAAATCTCTACACACCCAACTGATAAAACCTATGCAAAATTCATATCTGCGCCGCACAACGCTCAGCTTTGCGCGGCGCTTTTTTTGTCCGCTTGACATTACGGCTGAGTCGTGCTAATATAATATGTAATTAGTAGTAACTGATTACCGTAAATAGCCGGAAAACGTAAGTCGGTATTTACGGTTTTTTTATGTAAAGGAATGAGTAATTTGAAAACGGACGTATTGATCATCGGCGCAGGCCCATCGGGTATTTTTACCGCTCTTGAGATGCTGAAAAACGGTTCAAAGAAAAAAATAATGATCGTTGAAAAAGGCTTGCCCGTGGAAAAGAGGCATTGCCCCAAAGCCAAGACGGGTAAATGCGTAAACTGTAAGCCCGACTGCAATATCACTACGGGCTTTTCCGGTGCGGGTGCATTCTCAGACGGCAAGCTTTCGCTCAGCTGCGAGGTCGGCGGAAATTTGCCGGACCTTATCGGGCATGAGTTCGCTCAGCAGATGATAGAGTATACGGACGGAATATATCTTTCGTTCGGTGCAGATAAAAAGGTCGAGGGCGTAGGTCACGACGAAAAAATCAAGGCGATAAGACTGCGTGCGATACAGGCAGGATTGAAGCTTGTGGATTGTCCCATACGTCATCTCGGCACAGAAATGGCACAGGAGCTTTACGGGAAAATCGAAAAGCATCTTACCGACAACGGCGTTGAGATTATCTTTAAAACGGAATGCGTGGATTTGATTGTCGAGGACGGCAGAGCAAAAGGCGCGGTATTCCTTCCGTGCGGTAAGCCGGAGAGCGAAAAATTTTCCGTTTCCGCCGACAACGTAGTCATAGCAACGGGCAGAAAGGGTGCCGACTGGCTTGAGGATATGTGCAAAAAGCATAATATCGAGCATCTTCCCGGAACCGTTGACATCGGCGTCAGAGTCGAGGTCAGAAACGAGGTAATGGAGGACGTAAATGAGGCTCTGTATGAGTCAAAGCTTATAGGCTATCCCGAACCGTTCACAAATAAGGTGCGTACATTCTGCCAAAATCCCGGCGGCTTTGTCAGCCAGGAGAATTACGACAACAATTCGCTTGCCGTGGTAAACGGGCACAGCTATAAAAATACAAAGAGCGACAATACGAACCTCGCTATTCTTTGCAGCCACAATTTCCGTCCGCCGTTTGATGAGCCTATACCGTATGCAAAGAAAGTCGGCGAACTTGTGAATATGCTTGCCGACGGTCACATCCTCGTTCAGAGATACGGTGATATTTTGGCAGGTAAGCGCACATGGCAGGAGGATTTGACGCGCAGTAACGTTCGTCCGACCCTTCCGGACGCGGTGGCAGGTGACCTTACAGCCGCAATGCCGTACAGAACTCTTATGAATATAATCAAATTCATAGAGGCTGTAGATAAGGTGGTACCCGGCTTTGCAAGCGAGGAAACGCTGCTTTACGGCCCCGAAATCAAGTTCTATTCCAATAAGGTAAAGATGGATGAGAAGTTCAATACGAATATTGAGGGGCTTCATTGCCTCGGCGATTCAAGCGGTTGGACTCGCGGCCTTATGATGGCAAGCGTTATGGGCGTGCTTATGGGCAGAGAACTTATATAAAAATTTAAAAGCAATAAAAAAGGCTGTAAAAACTAGAGTTTTTACAGCCTTTACTTTTTGAAGTCTTATTTGCTTTCTCTGTAATCGAGAGCGGCGCCTATAAGTCCGCTGAAAAGGGGATGCGGTTTTGTCGGACGCGATTTAAATTCGGGATGTGCCTGGCTTGCGACAAACCACGGGTGATCCTTGAGCTCTACCATTTCAACAATATGCTTGTCGGGGGAGAGTCCGCATATGTGCATACCGTTTTTCTCAAGCAGGTCTCTGTAATCGTTGTTTACCTCGTAACGGTGACGGTGACGCTCGGAAATGAGCTGCTTGCCGTATGCTTTGTATGCTTTTGAGCCCTCGTCAAGCATACACGGGTATGCGCCGAGTCTCATGGTGCCGCCCATATCGGTTACGTTGTGCTGGTCGGGCATAAGATAAATTACGGGGTTTTCCGTATTGGGATCAATTTCCGTTGTGTTTGCATCCTTGAGACCGAGTACGTTTCTCGCGAATTCGATAATTGCTATCTGAAGTCCGAGGCAAATGCCGAGATACGGAACCTTGTTTTCGCGCGCATATTTTGCTGCGGCGATCTTTCCCTCTATTCCGCGTGTGCCGAAACCGCCGGGGACAAGTATGCCGTCGGCATTTTTAAGACGTTCCGCAACATTTTCTTCGGTTATTGATTCGGAATCGACCCAATCGATGTTGACGTGCGCGTCGTGGTCGAGTCCGCCGTGCTTTAATGCCTCGTTTACGCTGAGGTATGAGTCGTGAAGCTCAACATATTTGCCGACGAGCGCAATGTTGACCTCCTTTGACAAATGCGAATTTTTGTCTATCATATTCATCCAATCGGTGTGGTCGGGCTCTTTGCAGTCAAGCTTTAAGGTGTTTACAACTATTTTGTCAAGTCCCTCTTTTTCAAGTGCAAGCGGAATTTCATAAAGAGTGGGGAGATCGATATTTTCTATTACGTTTTCACATGGAACATTGCAGAAGAGAGCGATTTTTTCCTTTATGTCGCGGTCTATGTGATGCTCGGTGCGGAGGACTATAACATTCGGCCTTATGCCGATGCCGAGCAGTTCTTTTACCGAGTGCTGCGTGGGCTTTGTTTTAAGCTCCATTGATGCCCCGAGGAAGGGTACCAACGTCACGTGAATAAACATACATCTGCCGGCTCTTTCCTGAGCGAACTGACGTATGGCCTCAAGGAACGGAAGGCTTTCGATATCGCCTACGGTACCTCCGATTTCCACCATAACTATGTCGGTATTTTCTGTTTCGTTAAGAGCGATTCTTCTCTTGATTTCGTTTGTTATGTGAGGAATTATCTGAACGGTTTGCCCACCGTAAACACCCTTGCGCTCATTTGAAAGCACGTTAAAATAAACGCTGCCGGATGTGCATGAGCTGTTTTTGGTGAGGCTTTCGTCAATGAATCTCTCATAATGTCCGAGGTCAAGATCCGTTTCCGCTCCGTCATCCGTTACAAATACCTCGCCGTGTTGTATGGGATTCATTGTGCCGGGGTCAACATTGAGATACGGGTCAAGCTTCATTACGGTGACCTTAAGACCTCTGTCCTTTAAAAGTCTGCCGAGAGAAGCCGCGGTAATTCCCTTGCCGAGACCGGAAACAACGCCGCCTGTTACGAAAATATACTTTGCTGCCATAAAATTTCTCTCCTTATGAGAGCGGTTTCCCGCGTGATTTAGTTATATATAAAGACTGTGCTGCGGTATGCCGTGCGTCACGCCCGGTGCAGCACCGTGTTTTATCTGTTGAAAAGATTTCTTGTCTCGCGCTCGGGCTCACATGTGACGTTTATGCCGAGCTTTGAGAGTGTGTCGGAGTCTACCGAAGAGAGTATTACGGTAGAGTGGACCTCGCATCCGCGAAGATATTGTAAAGCGTCCATAGCTTTTTGTGCATTTTCGTCGGTTGCAGCGGAAATCGAAAGCGCCAAAAGCACCTCGTTCGTATGAAGCCTCGGATTTTTACTGCCGAAATGCTCTGTTTTAAGGTGCTGTATGGGACTTATGACGGATGGCGAGATGAGCTTTACCGAATCATCTATACCGGCTATTGTTTTCAACGCGTTTAAAAGCATTGCCGAGGTTGCGCCGAGAAGAGATGAGGTTTTGCCGGTTACAATCTGCCCGTCGGGAAGCAATGCCGCCGTTGCCGGAGCGTTAGTCTTTTTGCTCACTTCTATTGCAGGCTCTACGCATTTTCTGTCCGAAACCGAGACCTCAAGCTGCTTCATCAAAAGGTCGAGCTTGAAAATTTCGCCCGAAACCTTTTCGCCGTTTTTCTCTCTTACGAGGGCTTTGTAATAACGTCTTATAACCTCTTGCTTTGCGGCGTCGCATACGACCTTGTCGTCGGTTATACAAAAGCCTGCCATATTAACGCCCATATCGGTGGGTGAGCGGTAGGGCGAGCTTCCGTAAATACGCTCGAAAATAGTGTTGAGCACAGGGAATACCTCTATGTCGCGGTTGTAATTTACGGTGGTTTTCCCGTACGCTTCAAGATGAAACGGGTCTATCATGTTAACGTCGTTGAGATCGGTCGTTGCCGCCTCATATGCGAGGTTGACGGGGTGCTTTAACGGGAGATTCCAAATGGGAAAAGTCTCGAATTTTGCGTATCCTGCCTTAACGCCGTGCTTGTTCTCATGATATAGCTGAGACAGGCAAACAGCCATTTTACCGCTGCCCGGACCCGGCGCCGTTACCACGACGAGCGATTTTTCGGTCTTGATAAAATCATTTTTGCCGTAGCCGTCATCGCTGACTACGAGCTTTACGTCGGTAGGGTAGTTGTCAATGGCATAGTGACGATAAACGTCAATGCCGAGTGAGTTCAGCTTTTCGGAAAAAGCCTTTGCAAGCGGCTGAGAGTTGTACTGCGTTAAAACCACGCTTCTGACAACAAGCCCGAAGGACGAGTATATGTCGATAAGTCTCAGCACGTCGAGGTCGTAGGTTATACCTATATCACCGCGCACCTTGCTTTTTTCGATGTCGTTTGCGTTTATTGCGATTATCATTTCCGCTTCGTCTTTAAGCTCTATGAGCATTTTCATTTTGCTGTCCGGCAAAAATCCCGGCAGCACGCGCGAAGCGTGATAATCGTCAAAAATTTTTCCGCCGAATTCAAGATAGAGCTTACCTCCGAATTCATCGATGCGGCTTCTGATTTGCTCCGATTGGAGACTTAGATACTTGTCGTTGTCAAATCCTTTTTTCACTTTTTTCTCCTGTAAACGGCTGCGGATCAGCCTTTTTTGTTTTTCGCCTGCGGCGTTATTCAAACATAAAAAAACACACCTCAAACGGTCGGTATCACAACCGTCTTAAGTGTGACACAAATTATTATAATGTAGTTTTTTGAAAAATGCAATATCACACGGCAAAAAAACGACAAAAACCGATAAGTTTTTGTTGCGGATTATAATAAGTGCCGTTACACAATAAGTCTTCGCGGCTTGTTTTTTTTGTCGCCTCATAGTATAATATAAAACTGTATAAAAAGTGCAAACTATAATAAAGGTGGTATTCCGTTTATGGATAAAAACGAAAAGACCAAAAATGACGGCACTCCGGTTGAAAAAGAAATGCAAAAGCCTAATGCAGGCAATGACAAAAAAGCTCCGACAAAGGGTAAAACCGTTTTTACCGTAATAGTTGCGGTGCTTGCGCTCTTGATGCTCGGCGGCGCACTGTACCTTAAATCAACTGCTGACGGCTCTTCTCAGGGCTCGGCAAAGAGTGAAGAAAAGGCCGAGCTCTCCGCAATAACGCTCTCTCAAAAGGAAATTCAAATACCGTATATGAAAACGGATATTTCTTCCGTCGTTTATACCGTGGACACCGCCGGAACCGTTCAGTTCTATGAGTTCAAGGGCAAGAGTTATGACCCGATAGACCCCACCGGCACCATGGACGTTACGGTTTCTCTCAGCGGTCAGCAGATACCTGCAAAAATCTATTATGTTGAGCGCGACGGTGTTTTGACCGGCTACGGCGTGTACACGGCGCAGAGTGCGCAGACTCCCGTGTATATATACGATTTCGTTATGTTCAGGGTGGCAAATCTTCCATCGGCTTACGCTGCGGACGGTAAGTGCTTGCTCCTTCTTCATACAGACGCTCAAAAGGTGTATACCGACAATGTTGTCTGGGAGGAAGCGTATATTCTCAATCGTAACGACGGCACCTCAACGAGATTTCTCAATGAGAACAACCGTACCGTAAACATAAACGGAGCGGTTCGTCCGGACTTCTGTATGATAACCGATACGGAACTTAAATCTACTACCTCCGTAATACCGTTCTTCTCGTGCAGAAACTACGAGGAGCAGGAGGACGGCAGCACCCCGAAGGATATTTACATCAAAAACGGCAACAATAAAGATGTTGACGCGGTAACAGATGTGCTCGATACATATGCGAAGCCCACGTCGGACGGCGGCTTTGTGTATATTAAAGAAACCGACAACGGTTTTAATACTATGAAGTATCTTAACGGTCAGTCGAGTGTAATAAATATGTTCTACGGAACATACGGCAGCTCTTATGTCAGAAGCGGCGATTGGATTCTTTCGAAAGAGGACGGTAGACTGTTTAATACCGAGGATAACACGGTAATAGAGACGGTAGGCTATAAAATGAATCCGCTTCTTTTCACCGTAAGTCCCGACGGGAAATATGTTGTAATGCTCGGTACGGTGACAAATGCCATGGATTACCGTATGTATGTGTTCAATACCGAGACAAAGGGCTATAAGGTGTATACCGAGAGTAATTATGCCGCTCATTACAATCTCAGATTTTCTTCAAATGATACAGTTACCTTCTATACGATTGACGCAAACGGCGCTTATATAAATGTCGTTGCCGATGTATCAAAGGTGAAATAAGCGAGGATTTTATGAAACTTAACTTCGGCACAGTGCTTTTTGACTTCGACGGAACTCTTTTTGACTCGTCGGAGGGAATATTCAAAAGTCTTAAATATGCTTTTCGGGCGGATAATAAACCGGAGCCGACGGACGAGGAGCTTCGCCGTTTTATAGGACCGCCTATATATGACAGCTTTAAGAGCTTTTATTCCTACGACGATGAAAAAATAGATTTTATGGTGGAAAAGTACCGCGAGAGATACCGCGAAAAGGGCCTTTGGGAATCAAGGGCTTACGACGGTATACCTGAGCTTTTGAAAAAGCTGCGAGACTGCGGCGTGAAAACAGCCACCGCGTCGTCAAAGCCGGAGCAATTTATAATAAGCATTCTGAAGAAAAACAACCTATACGATTATTTCGACTATGTAGGAGGCGTCACTTTTGATGAAATACGCTCCGATAAGACGCAGATAATCGAAAATGCGCTGAAGAAGCTCGGCTCATCCAAAAACGACGCCGTTATGGTCGGCGACAGAAAATTTGACATCGACGGTGCAAAGGGAGCAGGCATACCGTGCATAGCGGTGCTTTACGGCTTCGGCAGTCTTGAGGAATTTCGTGAGCACAAAGCGGATTATATTGTTTCGACTCCCGCTGAAATCGAAAAGCTGATTATTTCCGGATAAAAACAAAAAATTTTAGTCGACGCGCGTCCTTTACGACTGCAACGGGGCGCGCCGCTTTATTCTTTATTATGGATATGCAGTCGGAAAGGCGGTAAAAATATGTCTTCACCGTTAGCTGACAGGCTACGCCCCGAAAAAATCGAAGATATGGTCGGTCAAAAGCACCTTTTGGCAGAGGGTATGCCGCTTCGCAATATCTTGAATTCTGGTACGCTTCCGAATCTGATATTTTACGGGCCGTCGGGCACAGGCAAAACGACGCTTGCCAAAATTATAGCAAAAACCACAAACCGCAAGCTGCATAAGCTCAACGGAACAAATGCGTCAACTGCGGATATTAAAGAAATAGTTTCGGAGCTTGACACCCTCGCGGCACCTAACGGGATATTGCTTTACCTTGACGAGATACAGTATTTCAATAAAAAACAGCAGCAATCGCTTTTGCAGTACATAGAAAACGGGGCTATAACTCTTATAGCTTCAACAACCGAAAATCCTTATTTTTATATATACAGCGCGGTTCTCAGCCGTTCAACGGTATTTGAATTTAAATCGGTTACAGCCGAGGATATGCTTCCGGCAATTGACCGCGGGTACAAATTTCTTGAGAACGAAAGCGGAACTTTGATAGAGGTTCCGCAAGAGGTTAAGGAGCATATAGCATACGCCGCAGGCGGCGATGTGCGCAAGGCTCTGAATTTTGTGGAGCTTTCGGTGCTGTCCGTAGCACCGAAGGACGGCAAACGGGTAATAACGCCGGAGAGCGTAATGTCGCTCACGCAAAAAAACACATTCAGATATGACAAAAAGGGCGACGAAAACTATGACGTTATGTCCGCGTTCCAAAAATCCATGCGCGGCAGCGACCCCAATGCCGCACTTCACTATCTTGCGAGGCTTCTTGAGGCAGGCGATCTCCCTTCGGCTACAAGGCGGCTTATGGTGTGCGCCTGCGAGGACGTGGGGCTTGCCTATCCGATGATAATTCCCATAGTAAAAGCAGCCGTGGATGCCGCCCTGCAGGTGGGACTGCCCGAGGCGCGCATACCTCTTGCCGACGCGGTGGTGCTCGTTTGCACCGCCCCGAAATCAAATTCGGCATACAATGGAATAAATGCTGCAATGGAGGACGTGCAAAACGGAAATTACGGAAGAATTCCGCGAACCCTTCAGAATAAGCATTTTGACGGGGAGGATAATCCCAATAAGGGGCAGTTCTATAAATACCCGCATGACTATAAAAATCACTATGTAAGTCAGCAATATTTGCCGGACGACATCAAAAGCAGGAAATATTACGTATTCGGCGATAATAAGATAGAACAGGCGGCTAAAGCGTACTGGGATCTTGTTAAAGGCAAAATATAAAAAATTCTTGCCGGGTGTCTGTTATTATGTTAAACTCTCCTTACTCGTAAGGGAGTAGTCAGCGCCTTTGTGCGCGGCAAGTCAACATACTGACCTTTTAGGTCCTGCTTACCTTAAAAGACAAGACTTACGTATGGCAAACGCCGTACGTAGGTCTTTTTTTGTTTACAAACGGAGGTTGTGTTATGGGTTTTTCCGAGCTTTTACTCATTGCCGTCGGGCTTTCAATGGATGCGTTTGCAGTAGCTGTTTGCAAGGGACTGAAAATGCGGCGACTTGATATCGGCAAAACAGCCGTTATTGCGCTTTTTTTCGGCGGATTTCAGGCATTGATGCCGCTGCTTGGTTGGGCACTCGGTAAGCAGTTTGAGCGCTACATAACGAGTATTGACCATTGGATTGCCTTTTTCCTGCTGTTGTTTATCGGCGGAAAAATGATAATAGAATCGTTTAAAAAGGATAAAGACTCTGATGAAAAGCCCGAATACGAAGAAAAGCTCGACCTTAAGGAGCTGACTCTTATGGCGGTGGCAACGAGTATCGATGCACTCGCCGTCGGCGTTACTTTTGCTTTTTTGCAGGTGAATATCCTGACATCGATAACCGTAATAGGAAGTGTAACATTTATACTCTCCGCTCTCGGCGTGGGCGTAGGACACAAATTCGGAGTGAAGTATAAAAACAAAGCGGAGCTTTGCGGCGGAATAATACTCGTTTTAATCGGAATAAAGATTTTGCTTGAACATCTAGGAGTGTTAAGCTTTTAATTGTTTCATAAAAAAAGCGGCAAGACGATTTTTCGCCTTGTCGCTTTTTTTATGTAATTTTTAAGCATCTGTTATTTGTCACGGAACAGCTTTTTTACGGCGTTAAAGGTTTCGTCGCTTATAACGTGCTCGATTTTGCAGGCGTCATTTGTTGCCGTTTCGGCGGAAACGCCTATCGACTCAAAAAATTGCGACAGCACCACGTGTCGCTCATATGTTTTGTGTGCAACTTTTTTGCCCTCATCGGTCAAAAACAAATAGCCGTTTTTATCGGTGTAGAGGTATCCGCCTTGCTTTAAAAGGCCAACGGCACGGCTTACGCTGGGCTTTGAGAAACCCATTTTCTCACATACATCTATCGAACGGACGCTGTCGCTGTTTTTTGACAGCAAATATATTGTTTCGAGATACATCTCGCCGGATTCCTGCAAATGCATTTATATTCATTCCTTTAAAAGTTTGAACAGCCTATCTTTTTAAAAGCTTTAACGGTACAAACAAATTTATAAAACATTTTAGCATAAATATATAATTTTTTCAAGTGACGCCGCGTTTAATCGCAAAAAGAGCGAAGCAACTCAATTTCTGCCTTGTAGCCGTCAAGGTCGTTCGGTGTTTCAAGATAAAACGGCAGGTGATTAAGAACGGGATGAGTGACTATTCTTTTCATGGCGTCAAGCCCAATATAGCCTTTACCTATGCATTCGTGTCTGTCCTTATGACTGCCGAGCGGATTTTTACTGTCATTTATATGTATGGCTCGAAGCTTTTCAAGGCCTATTATTCTGTCAAAATCCGTAAGCACCTCGTCAAGAGAGTTTACAATATCGTAGCCGGCGTCAAAAACGTGGCACGTGTCAAGGCACACGCCGACTTTTTCACTCAATTCGATACGGTCGAGTATTTCTCGAAGCTCATCAAAGCTTTTGCCGACCTCTGTGCCCTTTCCTGCCATGGTTTCCAAAAGCACGGTGGTAGTCTGCCCCTTTGTCAATATCCTGTTAAGCTGACACGATATCAGCTCAATACCGTTTTCAACTCCGAGACCTGTATGACTGCCGGGGTGAAAATTGTACATCTGATTCGGAGTGAATTCCATCCTCTTAAGGTCGTCGGCCATTGTATCAAGCGCAAATTGCCTCGTGTCTTCGTTTGCGGAGCACGGGTTCAAGGTGTAAGGAGCGTGTGCCAAAATACAGGGAAAACGATTTTCCTCCATAAGCTCAAGAAGCTTTTTTGCGTCCTCCGGGTCTATTTCCTTTGCTTTGCTTCCGCGCGGATTGCGCGTGAAAAACTGAAACGTGTCCGCACCTATTTTCAAAGCGGTTTCACCCATTTTGTAAAAGCCTCCCGATGATGAGAGGTGGCAGCCTATATGGAGCATAGCTTTGCACCGTCCTTAATTCTTTGTTGAATTTAATTTTATCATAAATTGCCCTACGACAGCAAGAGCAACACGAAGTGCGGCGGCGAAAGCCGCAATTTAGCTGTTCATTGTTCTCCGAAACGGTCAAAATCTTTGATTTGGTTTTTGTTTCGTGAGGTTATTTTAACATAAAATTCTGCACTGTAAGAATATAAAAAGTCGAGCAGCCAAGACTTTACCTTTACCGCTCGACTTTGCTTTTCGGTTCGCTTCTTGCCCGCTTATACAAGCACATACATATATATAGCGAGAAAGTGAAGAATAGAGCCTATTATTATAAAGAAATGAAAAACCGTGTGGAAATAACGCTTTTTGCTGCCTATGCCGTAGAGAATGACTCCGAGTGTATATGCTATACCGCCTGAAATCAAGAATATAACTCCTGTTCTGCTGAAAACCTCCCACAGGGTTTTTATCGAGATTATTATCAGCCAGCCGAGTGCGAGATACATGACAACGTCTATTCCCTTTGTCTTTTCAAAAATCGTAAGAGTAAGCGGTATCATTGTTGCCACAACGACCCATGCGACAGCGAAAATCACCCAGCCGAGAACAGGCTTTACCGGCTTGATTACGAGCAGCGCAAACGGCGTTATTGTGCCGGCAATCATCGGATATATCATCGAGTGATCTATCATTCTCATTACCTTTTTGCCGTTGTTAGGGCGCAATGCGTGGTAAACCGAAGAGCACGAATACATAGCTATCATGGTGATGCCGTATATAAAGCTCAAAAGCAGATAATCCCATCTGCGAAGAATTATTGATTTTATGCAGCACATCAAAAGTGCCACTATCGACAGTCCGCCGCCTACCATATGTGATATTGAATTGAGCCAGTCCTCTTTTCTTGTGTAATCGGCAAGCTTGACCTTATCGAGATATGCCATATTTTTTCCTCCTTTAGCTCTCGTTCGTTTGTGTCTCCATTTTAGCTTATGAATTATTAACTTCAAGACATTCTGCTTTGCAAAACGAAAAAAGCGGAAAATATAGGTTGCGGAGCGGTAGCAAAAGCCGCAACTTAAAGTTGCGGCTTCAGTTTATCAACAAAATCCGATATTTTGTCGGTGTCGAGCGAAAACGTCTTGTAAACATCCTTTTCACGTTCGGCCTTTAAAATCATGTTTGCGGCAAATCGGTCTGTTCCGCGCAGCCTTTTAAAGTCAAGCTCGCCGCCTATTGCGGCGACGGCAACGGCTTCACTTAAAAGCTGAGAGGGGATATTGCGCTTAAAATAACCGTCGCCGTTTTCGGGAAAAATGCAGGTTAAAAAATATGCGCATTTTCTCTCGGAAAGCGGCTTTATGAACCGAAAGAGCAGCTTTGTTATCAGCTTGTCAACCGTTCCCATGCGTATGTCGCTGCCGATTATGACGAAATTATATTTAGACAGGTCAAAGCTATCCTCTGCGATGTTAAAAATATCGCATCCGCCGAGTTTTTCGGCAATCAACCCGGCAACCTTTTTTGCGGAGCCGTATTTGCTCGCATATATAATGCATACAGACATTTTCTACCTCTTAAACAGAATGTAAAATCATTATTTCAGTTCGGAAGAAATTTTGTCCTTTTCCTTAACGGCATCATACATACAGAAAAGAGTGGTGACGGCGGAAAAAATCAAAGCCGACCATTTGAACATTTTTTTTATAAATTCCATTTGATATTTGCGCCTTTCCGACTGTCCGCCGCGGCGGCAGTCTGTCATTGCTTGTTGTCACGTCTTGATTTTTTGCTTTTTATATACTATATATAATATATCCGGCGTATATAAAAAGTCAAACATATTTTTCCGTTTCCGTGAATCGCGAGGAGATAGGCTTCTTTCGCAGGACGGACGGAACAATTGACAAAAACCGCAAAATTCACGACTTGCCGGACACTGTCGCCGCAAATTGAATAAAAACTATTGACTTAAAGCCCATAGTGTGATATAGTAACTGTACCTCTGAAAGAGGGTTCTTTTTTTGTGCCCGCTTTTTTCGAGGTAGGCTAACATAAGCGGCCGTGAGCCGCCAATAACGGAGGTGCCGAAATAAATGAGAGTCAAAATCACATTAGCTTGCACTGAATGCAAACAGCGCAACTACAACACGATGAAGAACAAGAAAAATTCACCCGACAGGTTGGAGATGAATAAGTATTGCCCCTTCTGCAAGAAGCATACTCTCCACAGGGAAACTAAGTAAGCGGAGGTAAAAATATGGCTGACGAAAACAAAAAAGTTTCTGCCGAAAATACCAAACCCGCAAAGCAAGTGAAAGACAAAAAGGCTGAAAAGCCTGCGAAAACCGCAAAAGTAAAGGACAAGAAGCCTAACGTATTCGTACGTATGGGCAGGAGTATAAAGAAGTTCTTTAAGGAACTTCGCGGCGAGTCCAAAAAGGTCGTTTGGCCCGACAGAAAAACCGTACTCAAGTCCTCGCTTGTAGTTATAGTTTCGGTTGTTATTATCGGAGTCGTTATATGGCTTATTGACACCGGACTTTCCGAACTCGTTAAGCTTCTTATAAATCTCGCTTCCAAATCAGGCGGCGGAGCAGGGGCTGCGACGGCTGGTGCGATTACAGCAAACTTTTTCAGCTTATAACGGAGGTAGCATATGGCAGATATCTCCAAATGGTATGTAGTTCATACCTATTCGGGTTATGAAAACAAGGTTGCGTCAAACATTGAAACAGTTGTCGAGAACCGTAAAATTCATGACCAGATTCTTGAAGTAAAGGTTCCCACGGAAACCGTTACCGAAATACGTGACGACGAAACCAAAAAAGAAGTAGAACGCAAAATATTCCCGGGCTATGTGCTTGTTAAGGTCGCCGTCTATGAGGACGAGGACTCCGACGAGCTTCAGATGAACGACGACACCTGGTACGTAATACGCAATACGCGCGGCGTTACCGGCTTCGTGGGTCCTGAGGGAAAACCCGTTCCGCTCACCGACGATGAGATTTATGCTCTCGGCGTTGAGAAGAAGGTAGTTGAGGTCAACTACAAGAAGGGCGATATGGTTTCCATAATCGACGGCGCGTTCGAAGGCGTTATCGGTGTTGTTGACAATGTCGATACCGACAACAATTCTGTCAGAGTCGTTATTTCAATGCTCGGCAGAGAGACCCCGGTCGATCTTGAACTCGACCAGGTTGAAGCAATAAACAATTAAAACAGGTAATCAGCGGTATATCCGCTTTTTATGGCGTATCTTAAGGGTGCGCTGTGGGAGGGGTGAGTCGAGCGCTCATTCCGCCACTACCACGAATTTTGGAGGTGCAAACAATGGCTCAAAAGGTAATAGGCTTTATTAAGCTTCAGATCCCGGCCGGAAAAGCAACGCCGGCTCCGCCTGTTGGTCCGGCACTCGGTCAGCACGGTGTAAACATTATGGCGTTCACAAAGGAATTTAACGAACGCACAAAGAACGACGCAGGTCTTATAATCCCCGTCGTTATCACGGTCTATGCAGACCATTCATTCACATTCGTAACTAAGACTCCGCCCGCGGCAGTCCTTATCAAAAAGGCTTGCGGCATTGAGAGCGGTTCAGGTGTTCCGAATAAGACTAAGGTCGCATCGATAACAAAAGATCAGGTAAGAAAAATCGCTGAGCAGAAGATGCCCGATTTAAACGCAGCTACCGTTGAAACAGCTATGAGCATGATCGCCGGTACAGCTCGTTCCATGGGCATAACTGTCGTAGATTGATCTCCCCCGTGGGAGGAAAGATCCGATAACCACTTAATGGGAGGAAAATTAGATTATGAAACACGGTAAGAAATACGTCGAAAGCGCTAAGCTTATCGACAGAACAAAGCTTTATGACGCTCCGGAAGCACTTGAACTTTCAGTTAAGACAGCTACCGCGAAGTTTGATGAAACAATAGAAGCACACATTCGCCTCGGCGTTGACTCTCGTCATGCCGACCAGCAGGTAAGAGGCGCTGTCGTTCTTCCGAACGGAACCGGCAAAAAGGTAAGAGTTGCCGTTTTCGCTAAGGGCGACGCCGCTAAGGCTGCACAGGCTGCCGGTGCTGAGTTCGTCGGTGACGCCGACCTCGTTGCAGAGGTTCAGGGCGGTATGATGGACTTCGACGTCTGCATAGCTTCACCCGATATGATGGGTCTTGTAGGCCGCTTAGGTAAGGTTCTCGGTCCTCGCGGACTTATGCCGTCGCCCAAGGCCGGTACAGTAACACCCGACGTTGCAAAGGCTGTTACCGAGGCTAAGGCAGGTAAAATCGAGTACAGACTCGATAAAAACAACATCATCCATTGCCCCATCGGCAAGGCTTCGTTCGGCAAAGATAAGCTCTGTGAGAACTTCAACACTCTTATGGATGCTATTGTTAAGGCTAAGCCGGCCGCAATGAAGGGCCAGTATATTAAGTCCTGCGTTGTTGCTACAACAATGGGCCCCGGCGTTAAAATCAACGCCAACAAGTTCGGTACCGCAGTAGTTGCCGAATAATCAAAATACTTGACAGAGCCGCGGCTCTGTGTTAGTATAATATTCGCTTGCCGAAGACAGCGGGTGCAAAATGCGTAAAACCCAAGCGGTTGCCTGCCGAGGAAGATCAGCTTTTTAAAAGTTTACGGTCTTTTTCGTCTTTGTGCGGAAAAGACCTTTTCTTTATTCTCATAGCGCAAGCGTCAATAATCTTTAGGAGGTGAATTCGTTTGCCAAGTGAGAAAGTTCTCGAAGTCAAAAAACAGCAGGTAGCTGCTCTCAAGGAGAGAATACAGAATTCCTGCGCAGGTGTAATCGTTAATTACGAGGGTATCAGCGTTGCCGACGACACCAAGCTCCGTAAAGAGCTTCGTGAGGCGGGTGTTGAGTACACCGTTATTAAGAATACACTTATCCGTTTGGCTCTTGACGGTACAGGTCTTGAGGGTATGGACAGCGTACTTGAGGGTACCAGCGCAATCGCAACCAGTAAGGAAGATTACGTTGCAGCTGCAAGAATTCTCGGTAAATACGAGGAGCAAATCAAGACATTTAAGATGAAGAGCGGCTTCATTGATAAGGATGTTATCGGTGAGGAAAAACTCAGCGAGCTCTCAAAGCTTCCTTCAAGAGAAGTTTTGCTTGCTACTGTTCTCAGCGCATTCAACGCGCCTATCGCAGCCTTTGCTCGTGCTGTTCAGGCTATTGTTGATAAGAGCGGTGAAGCTCCGGCAGAAGAAGCTGCCGAGGAGGCTCCCGCAGCAGAGACCGCTGCTCCCGCAGAAGCAGAAGCACCGGCTGCTGAATAATTTTAAAATTTATTACTATAATTTATCGGAGGTTAATTACCATGGCATCAGAGAAAGTTACTGCTATGATCGAAGAGCTCAAAGCTCTTTCAGTTCTTGAGCTTTCAGAGCTCGTTAAAGCCGTTGAAGAAGAATTCGGCGTATCGGCAGCTGCAGCAGTTGCAGTTGCAACACCATGCTGACCGGCTCCTGTTTCTGCGATGACACGGGTCTTGCCCATTTTTTTTGCCAGGAGCACCTGACCGAGTACGTTGTTGATCTTGTGTGCTCCTGTGTGGTTTAAGTCTTCACGTTTCAGATAAATTTTTGCACCGCCGAGATCCTCGGTCATTTTTTTTGCTTCATAGAGCAGAGAAGGTCTTCCCGCATAATTTTTCAGCAGGTCATCCAGCTCTGCGATAAATTCCGGATCTTTGCTGTATTTGTTGTAAGCTTCTTCTACTTCCTGAACAGCGGGCATCAGTGTTTCCGGGATGTACTGTCCGCCGTATTCTCCAAATCTTCCTTTGCTCATAAGTGAATCCTTTCTATATATAATACAATGATGTTGGGGTAAAAAGATGCCATACGAATTGTTCCGTACTTCGTACTCTCACAATTCTACCCAATATTCGCATATCGTGAAGCTTACGCTCCACTTTTATGCTCATATCGGGGCGGGTCATTAAGCCATAAAACCACTCCTGTGCAAGCACATCGTGGTTTCAGGCTTTTGACCCTGGCATCTTATTATCTTACCATAAAAGAAAGGGGTTGCACAATCGAAAAAAAAGGAATATCCTTACTGCGATTCTTGTGATAAAATAACGGGTACAAAAAGATTTTTGGAAATATATAAGGAGGTACATATGACAAAAAAACAGCTTGCGCTGGAAGTGATCGAGCGTTTAAAGAAGGAATATCCTCTGGCAGACTGTACGCTTGATTATGATGCGGCATGGAAACTGCTGGTTAGTGTCCGGCTTGCGGCACAGTGTACGGATGCCAGGGGAAATGTTGTGGTTCAGGATCTCTATGCGAAATATCCGGATGTAGATGCTCTTGCGGAAGCGACACCGGAAGAGATCGAGGCGATCGTAAGGCCATGCGGTCTTGGAAAAAGCAAGGCACGTGATATCAGTGCATGCATGAAAATGCTGCGTGATGAGTACGACGGCAAAGTGCCGTGTGATTTTGATGCGATTTTAAAGCTTCCGGGCGTGGGAAGAAAGAGTGCAAACCTGATCATGGGCGATGTTTTCAAAAAGCCTGCGATCGTCACGGATACGCACTGCATTCGTCTGACAAACCGTATCGGTCTGGTAGATGGGATCAAAGATCCGAAAAAAGTCGAAATGGCACTCTGGAAGATCATTCCACCGAAAGAAGGTAGT